>Ga0209415_10003234_pt1 | contig 30279 bp, 21 predicted proteins | sample PeaSoiSIISIP2007_FD_187696 | JGI IMG/M metagenome (GOLD analysis project Ga0209415, IMG submission 187696) | Peat soil microbial communities from Weissenstadt, Germany - SII-SIP-2007 (SPAdes) (version 2) | ecosystem: Environmental > Terrestrial > Soil > Wetlands > Peat | place: Germany...
AGTGGTCGGCGCGCATCGAGGAGATCCTCACCCACCGCAACCTCAACATCCTCTACCAGCCGATCGTCCGGCTCGGCCAGGGCACGGTGATCGGCCACGAGGCGCTCGCCCGCCCACAGGGCTTCGGGCCCTCCGAGAGCGTGGAGGACCTCTTCGCCGAGGCCCACCGCACCGGAAGGATCCGCGACATCGACTGGCTCTGCCGCCGGCTGGCGGTCGCCGCCGTCCCCTGGCCGGTCGGCGACGACTGGGCGCTCTTCCTGAACGTCAGCGCGGTGCCATTGCTCGACCCGGTCCACGACGTGGACCAGATGCTCATGCTCCTCGAGGCATCCGGGGCGCAGGCCCACCAGGTCGTCCTGGAGATCACCGAACGCGAGCTGATCTCCGACCTCAGGAGGGTGCGTGAGGTGCTGGCCGCCTACCGGGAGCACGGCTTCCGCTTCGCCCTGGATGACGTCGGGGAGGGCCACTCGACCCTGGAGCTGCTGGCGGCGGCGCGCCCCGAGTTCATCAAGATCGCGCGCAGCCTCACCATGACCGCCTCCCACTCCAGCTCGCGGGCCGCCATCCGGGCGGCGGTCGCCTTCGCCCAGGTGAGCGGCGCGGCGGTGATCGGAGAGGGGGTCGAGAACGAGTTCGCCGCCGGTCAGATGACGGCGCTGGGGGTCGGCCTCGGCCAGGGGATGTGGCTGGGCCGCCCGGGCCGGCTCGAGCAGGGGCCGCACGAGGGTGAGCTGGTCGGGCTCAGCCGGGGCTGGCGGCCGGTCGCCCCGGCGGGCTGAACGCACTCCGGACGGCGCCCGCGGCGCACCCGGATCGCGCCCCGGGCCGCGCGGGCCTGCCCCGGGCAGCCCCGCCGGACGCCCTCGAGCACTCACCGCGGCCGGCTTCGGCGGTTCCGGCGGCAAGAACCCGGCCCGGTGCTGTATGACGGCCACACACCGACCTGCGAGCAGGAGGACCGATGCATGGCCGCGACCACCGACCCGGTCCGCACCGACCGCCACCAGGCGGTCGCGCTGGTGACCATGGCCCACCCGCCGGTGAACGCGATCAGCCGGGCCGTCGCCGCCGGGATCCTGGAGGCGCTGACCGCGGCCGAGGCCGACCCCGCCTGCCGGGCGCTGGTCCTCACCGGCGAGGGCGATCGCTGCTTCTCCGCCGGCGCCGACCTCACCGAGCTGGCGGGCGGCGCGCCCGGAGATGTCGCGGACCCGATCGAGGTGGCCGGGCGGCTGGAGGCGTCCCGGCTCCCGGTGATCGCCGCCGTCAACGGGATCGCCTACGGCGGCGGCTGCGAGATCGCCCTCGCCTGCGACCTGCGGATCTGCGCGGAGCATGCCCGCTTCGGCCAGCCGGAGATCAAGCTGGGGATCATGCCCGGCTGGGGCGGCACCCAGCGGCTGCCCCGTCTGGTGGGCCGGGGCCCGGCGCTGGAGATGCTCCTGACCGGCGACCCCATCGACGCGGCGCGGGCGCTGAGCTGCGGGCTGGTCACCCGGATCGTCCCCGCCGGCCGTCTCCGCGAGGAGGCCCTGGCCCTGGCCGGCCTGCTCGCCCAGCGCCCTCCGCTGGCCGTGGCGGCGGTGAAGCGCGCGGTCCGCTCGGGGTCCGACGGGAGCCTGGCCGACGGGCTCCGCCGCGAGCGTGAGGAGTTCGCGCGGCTGCTCGGGAGCGAGGACGCCCGCGAGGGCCTCTCCGCCTTCCTGGAGAAGCGCCCGCCCACCTGGCGCGGCCGGTGACCAACGGCGCCCCGGACCTCGCCCGGTCCTCCTCCGCGCACCGGAGGGATTGGTCCCGGCGGCAATGATCGTCCCAATCATCAGTCCCATTGCCCTGGCGGCGCTGGCGGCCGCGACCCTGCTGCTGACTGCGCGGAGGTGGCGCCGGCTGGTTCAGTTGATGCGCCAGTCGCGACGGCCCGACCGGCGCGGCGGCGACCTCCGGGGGCGTCTCCGCGCCGCCCTGGTGGATGTCCTCGGCCAGGGCCGGCTGCTCCGCTGGCCCTACGCCGGGGTGCTCCACGCGCTCATCTTCTGGGGCTTCCTGGTCCTGCTCACCGCGATCGCCCAGGCGATCGTCGAGGCGCTCGTGGTCGGGGTGCGGCTCGACACCATCCCCGTGGTCGCCCCGGTGCTCGCCCACCTCCAGGACCTCTTCTGCGTGCTGGCGCTGACCGGGGTGCTGCTGGCCGTCTTCAACCGGCTGGTGGTCAAACCCGGCCGCTTCCGGGGCAGCCATCGCGGCGACGCCCTGCTCATCCTGGGCTGGATCGCTGCCCTGCTCGCCTGCATGGAGCTCAACTACGCGACCCTGATCGCCGAGCGCTCGCCGGAGGCGCTGGGAGCGGACCGCCCGCTGGCGGCGGCGCTCAGCCATCTCTTCACCCCGCTGGGCTCCGGCAGCGCCGGCCTGGTGGCGCTCCACGGGGTGTTCTTCTGGGGCCATCTGGTCCTGGTGTTCGGCTTCCTCGTCTACCTCGGATACAGCAAGCACCTGCACATCGTCACCGCCCCCATCAACGTGGTGCTGCGCGAGCAGGGACCCCGGGGACGGCTGCGCACCGTCGACATCGAGGCGGTGATGGCGGCCCCCGACGAGCGGGATCAGCACTTCGGAGCGGGAGCCCTCGAGGACCTCTCGTGGAAGGACGTGCTCGACCTCTTCACCTGCACCGAGTGCGGCCGCTGCCAGAGCCACTGCCCGGCGTACCTCTCCGGCAAGCCGCTCTCCCCCAAGACGCTCATCACCGACCTGCGTGAGGTCGCCGACGAGCGGCTCCGGGGCGGCTACGCCGCCAGCCGTCACAGCGCCCACGTCGACGTGAGCCGCGGCTCCGGGTCTGCGGCACCGGTCACCGAACCGGTGATGTGGGTGACCGGCGGGGGGCCGGGATCGCTCGGCGGGCTGCCCGGCCACTTCCAGCCCTCCTGGCTCAGCCCCGACCGGGTGAGCGCCGCGGTGGAGGGGGCGGGTGGCGGCGAACGGCCCCTGATCGGCGGCGCGATTGCCGAGGAGACGCTCTGGGCCTGCACCATGTGCGGGGCGTGCATGGACCAGTGCCCGGTGTTCATCGAGCACGTTCCCAAGATCGCCGAGATGCGGCGTCACCTGGTCCTCGACGAGTCGCGCATGCCCCGCGAGGCCGAGACCGCGCTGCGCGCCATCGAGAACGTCGCCAACCCCTACGGCATCTCCCATCAGCGGAGGACCGACTGGGCCGTCGGGCTCGACGTGCCGACGCTTGCCGACCGGCCTGACGCCGAGTACGTGTACTGGGTCGGCTGTGCGGTCGCGTTCGATGAGCGGGCGCGCAGCATCGCCACCTCCCTGGTCGCGATCCTCCGGACCGCGCAGGTCGACTTCGCGGTGCTCGGTTCCGAGGAGCGCTGCACCGGTGACCCGGCCCGCCGGATCGGCAACGAGTACCTCTTCCAGGAGCGGGCGCGGCAGAACGTCGAGGTCCTCAACGGGCACGGCGTCCGCAAGATCGTCACCAGCTGCCCCCATTGTTTCAACACCCTCGCCAACGAGTATCCGGACCTCGGTGGCCACTACCGGGTGATCCATCACACCGAGCTGATCGACGAGCTGATCAAGGCGGGCAGGATCGTCCTGGAGCGGCCGCTCGAGGAGACCGTGACCTATCACGACTCGTGCTACCTGGGACGGTGGAATGGCATCTACGCGCCACCCCGCGACATCCTGGAGCGGATTCCGGGCGTGCGGGTGGTAGAGATGGGCAGGAGCCGGCACGAGGGGATGTGCTGCGGGGCGGGCGGAGGCCGGATGTGGATGGAGGAGGGCACGCCCCGGGTCAACCACCGCCGGCTCGACCAGGCCCTGGAGACCGCGGCCACCAGGGTGGCGACGGCCTGCCCCTTCTGCCTGGCGATGTTCGAGGAGGGGATCGCCGCCCAGGGTGCCCAGGACCGGGTCGCGGTCGATGACGTCGCCGTCTACGTGGCCCGTTCGATGCGCCGCACCGAGGCGGGCGGCGGGAGCGGGACCGCGCCCGGGACCTCGGGTTGACACGCGACTCGCCGGTACCGTAGTGTCCAACCTGCCGCTCGCGGGCGGCGTCTCGTTCGTCCTCCTCTTTCGCGCGCGCTCACGAGGTTCGGTGGCCGGTCACCCATCGCTGCAGCCACACCGATGATGCGAGTGGTCCTCTGATGCGGGTCCTCGTCGTCGCCGCGAACAAGGGTGGCGTGGGCAAGTCCACCCTCGCCTTCCAGGTCGCCGCCGAGCTGGCCATACACGGGCTGCGGGTGCTCGCCGTCGACGCCGACAAGCAGGCCGACCTCACCCGTTACGCGCGCGGGCCCCGTCTCGCCGGTCTGGGGCTCGACGCCGTGATCGCCGACCCGTCGCTCGACCCGCGCCCCTACATCGGGCCGGTCGCCGAGAACCTCGACCTGCTGGGCAGCTCGCCGGGGCTGGCCGAGGCCGACGCGATCCTCAGCGCCGCCGAGGGGGGGCCCTTCTTCCTCCAGCGCAGCCTCGCGCTGCTGGGCGACACCTACGACTGGGCGGTGATCGACACCGGCCACTCGGAGCCGATCATCGCCGCCGCCATGGTGGCCGCCGACCTGCTGCTGATGCCGACCACCGCCAGCGCCCCGGACGCCCGTCACGCCGGGGAGATGCTGCAGACGGCCACCCGGGTGCGCCGGGAGCTCGGCCTCGGCAGCGACGGGCTGCTCCCGCGCTCGCTGATCGCGATCTGGAGGCGCCAGCACAACGGGGTCGCCGACGCCGAGGTCATCGAGCGCCTCCAGGAGCGGTTCGGCGACCTGGTCTGCCCGGTGATCATCCCGCACAGCTCACGGATCTCCGAGGCCAACGACCAGCGTCTCACCGTCCGCCAGCACGCCGCGATGTACGGGAGCAGCCGCGACCGGCCGCTCCGGGCCGCGGTGGAGGCCTATGCGGCGATCACCGACCACGTCCTGGCCCGCTCCGGGGTCATCCCGGGTGATCGATCTGGAGCCGGTCTGCTTGCCGAGATCGACTTCGACGAGCCCGACCTGACCCGGGTGGCGGCGGCGATCCGCCGCGTGAAGGCCCGGCGGGGCCTGGACGACGACCAGCTCGCCGAGGTGCTGGGGCGCTCGGTCGACTGGGTCCGGCACACCCTCGCCTTCGGTGCCCGCCATCCGGAGGGTGAGGATCGCCTGACCATCCGCCCGGCGTCTCGCTCCACCGTTCGGGAGCTGGTCGGTTCGCGGACGCGGTGGCGTCCCTGAGCGCGGTCGAAGCCCCTCGCTTCACCCGCGACCGGCTCACCTGGCTCGCCTACATCAGCCTCTCGACCTATGCCTTCTACATCTACGCCCTCGGCCCGGTGGTCGCCTTCCTCCACCAGGAGCTGCACCTCACCTACACCCTGACCAGCCTCCATTCCACCCTCTGGTCGGTGGGCTCGGTGCTCGCCGGGCTGACCCTCCAGCCCCTGGCCCGGCGGCTGGGCCGGCAGCGCCTCTTCTGGCTGGCCGCCGCCACCACCGGCGTGGGAGCCCTGCTCTTCATCGTCGGGCACGCCGTCGCGGTCACCCTGCTGGCGGCGCTGGTGCTGGGCACCGGGTCGACGCTGGTGGGGGCGGTCAGCTCGGTCGTCCTCGCCGACCGCCACCGACGGCACAGCGACCGGGCGCTGGTCGAGGCCAACCTCGGTGCCAGCGGGGTCGGCACCTTCGTCCCGGCGCTGCTCGGGCTGCTCGCCCTGAGCGCCGGCGGGTGGCGATCCGGGCTGCTGCTGCCGCTGGTGGCGCTGGGGGTGCTGTTCCTGGTGATGGGGGGGGTCCCGATGCCCGCGCCCCCGATCGCGGCCACCGGGGCCGCCGGGCGCCTGCCCCGGGGGTTCTGGGCTCACGTCCTGCTGGTGGCCCTCGCCGTCGGGATCGAGTTCTGCGTCCTCTTCTTCTCCGTCCCGCTGCTCAGCACCGGCTCCCGGCTCTCCACCGCGGACGCAGCGGCGGCCCTCAGCCTGTTCGTGGCCGGGGAGCTGGGCGGACGGGCGGCGGGGTCCTGGCTCACCCGCCGTCCCGGGCGCGCCACGCGGCTCATCGGCGCCGCCCTGGGGATCGCCATGGCCGGCTTCCTGGCGCTCTGGCTGGTCCGGGTGACCGGCATCGCGGTGGTCGCGCTCTTCGTGACCGGGCTCGGCATCGGCAACCTCTACCCGCTGAGCCTCGCCCTGGCGCTGGGTGCGGGCCGCGGCAGGACCGACCAGGCGATGTCCCGGGTCCAGGTGGGGATCGGGGTGGCGATCGGCACCGCGCCGCTCCTCCTCGGCGTCCTCTCCGACCACGTCGGAGTTATCCGCGCTCTGTCCGTCGAGCCCGTTCTGATCGTCGTCGCCGGTCTCGTGCTGCTGCTGGTGGTGCGGGCCGGGCACCGGGAGAAGGCCGTGGCCAGGGCCCGTCCAGGGGTGGCGGGCGGGTCCTGAGCATCCCCGCGGCGGGCCGCGGCGTGGGTCGTGACCGCCGGTTCACCCTGACGCGCCGGCGGCTGCTCGTCGGACCGGGCAACCCGCGGTTTCGATCCGGGCCCGCCGTCATCAACGTGTCACCGGGCGTGACCTGGCCCTTGCGCCTCCACCCCGTACGATCGCTGAGGGGGGGGAGTGGAGAGGATGGGGCAGTAGGTAGGAGTTTTCGGGCGATGGGCTGGATCTTCCGACGCCTACCGACGGCCGACCTGCTGCGGGCGGTCAGCGTGCTCGGCGAGGGGGCGGCGGCACTGCGTCGCGGGCGCCTCGTCGAGGTCAACCCCGCCCTGAGTGCGATCACCGCGTACAGCCGTGCGGAGCTGCTGGCGCTGCCCTCTCTGCTGCTGCTCGCTCCCCCGGAGGAGCGCGAGACCCTGGCGGCCCGGATGGCTCGTCGCGACAGCGCGGCAGCCGCGAACGAGCGCTTCGAGACCCACCTGCTCACCCGCGATGGCCGGCGGTTGGCGGTCGAGATGGCGATCTGGTCCCCGAGCCGGGATCACCGCCGCCAGCTGGTCCTGGTGCGCGACATCTCGGCCCGCCGCCGCGCCGCGACGCGCGCGGTCATCCAATCGGCCGTCCCCCGGGTGCTGAGCGACGCGGCGAGCTTCGACGCCGCCGCGGCCCGTCTCCTCGAGCTCGTCGGCCGCAGCCTGGGCATGAGTGGGGGTGAGGTCTGGGTGCTGGTCGGCACGAGCGGGCAGACCATGACCCGCCGTGCCACCTGGTGGGATCCGGACTTCGATGCGGGGGAGCTCGGGCCGGCTCGCCGCGACCTGAGCCACAGCGCGCGGGGGCTGCCCGACCGCGTCTGGGCGGCCGCCGCCCCGGTGATCGTCGCCGATCTCAACCGCGATCCCGGCGTGCTCGATCCCGGGGTGGCCCGGCCGGCCGGGCTCGCCGGTGCCATCGGCTTTCCAATCCCCATCGATGACCGGGTGATCGGCGTCATCGGCTTCTTCTCCTCCGGCCGGCTCTCCGTCGACCCCAGGGTGGTCGAGGCGATGGGCGACATCGGGCGCCAGATCGGCCACTTCCTCCAGCGCCGCAGCACGGAGCTGAGCCTGGAGGAGACCGTGGTCCACCTCACCGAGGTGGCCGCGTCCGACTCGCTGACCGGGTTGCGCAACCGCCGCGAGTTCGACCGGCTGCTGGCGACCGTCCCCCGTCAGCGCTTCGCCGTCTTCGCCATCGACGTCGACAACCTGAAGCACGTCAACGACCACTTCGGCCACGAGGCGGGCGACACCATGCTCCGCGGAGTCGGCCGCGCCCTCGCCACCTGCGTGCGTGGATGGGACGTGGTGGCCCGCGTCGGTGGCGACGAGTTCGCCGCCCTGATGGTCGACGTCGATCCCGCCCAGGCGGCCATCGCCGCGGAGCGCATGCGAGCCACCGTGAGCGGGACGTCGCTCTTCCGCGGGACGCCGCGGATCAGCGTGGGCTGGGCGGTCGGGACGGCGGGCACCGATCCCCGCGAGGTGGCGCGGCTCGCCGACGCCCACCTCTACGAGGCCAAGCGCGGTGGCCGCGACCGCATCTCGGGCGGAGCCTTCGTCGGCCGGGGCGGGGTGGACACCGGGCCGGAGTGGGCGGTGCGCTCGGGATGGCCTCTGGAGCCGGGCCGCCCGGGCGCCGTGGACGGATCGAGGGCGCTCGCCAACCCCGCCTCCGGCGAGGGTGGTCCGGCGACCGAGACCGGGAACGGCTCGGCAAATGGGGCCGCGGCCCCGGGCCCGCCCGCCGGCGACCCGCGACTCGGCGAGATGCCGGTCCGCGGCCGGCGCTACCCGGCTCACCCGGCCCGGCCCTGACCTCCGGGAGCGTCGGGGGCGGCACGGCCGAAGGCGGCCACGTAGTCGGGATCCGGCCGCCCCTGGATGTGATGGATGTAGGGGACCAGCACCCGTCCCACCAGCACCTGGATCGCCGCGGCGACCGGCACGGCGAGGAGGGACCCGATCAGGCCGGCGAGCGCCCAGCCCACCACCAGGGCCAGCACCACCGCCAGGGCGGGCAGCGCGAGCACCCGGTTCATCACCATCGGAACGATGGTGTTGGCGTCGAGGAGCTGCACCACCACCAGCACGATCAGCACCAGCACGGGGTACTCGGGTGAGATCGTGAAGCCGAGCAGCGCCGCCGGGACGACCCCGAGGATGGCGCCGATCATCGGGATCGCGGCGGCGATGCCCGCGAAGAGCCCGAGCAGGATGGGGCTGGGCAGGCCGAGCACGGCGCAGGCGATGCCGGTGACGACGCCGACCACGACCATGTTGATGGCGACCGCGCGCAGGTAGCCGCCCATCCGGTAGCCGGTGTCCTGGATCACCTCGATCACCAGCGCCTGGGCTCGGGGCGGGAAGAGATCCACCACGAATGACTTCAGCCGGTCGCTGGTGGTGAGCCAGAGGAAGCTCATGACCAGGACCAGGACCAGGTCGGCCACCGCGCCGGCGATGGTCCCGCCGATGGTCACCAGGTACTTGCCGGCCTGGCCCAGGGCTCCCTCCACCTGGCCGGTGAGCTGGGCGTTGCTGATGCCGAGGTGTCCTTCGATGCCCTTGATGAAGCTCACCGCCGAGCGCTGATAGGCGGGGAAGTGGGTCGCCAGGCTCTCGGCCTCGCTCACCACCGGCTGGACCAGCAGGGCCACGATGCCGGCCAGAACGGCCAGCAGCGCGAGGTACACGATGGCGATGGCCGCGGCGTGGGGGAGGCGCAGCTCCTGGACGCGGTGGACGAGCGGACGCACCCCCTCGGCGATGACCACCGCGATCAGGAAGAGCATGACCAGGCTGGCGACCTGGGCGAGCACGTAGATCAGCGCGAGCACGGCGAGCACCAGCAGCGCCGCCGCCACCAGGGTGCGCACCCTGATCACCGGACGGGCCTCTCGCTGGCGCTCCTGGGCGGGGCCACTCCCCGGCGCCGCTCCCGGGGAGGGGACGGGTTCCGGCGCGCTCCCCGGCGGTGCCGTCTCGGCGGTCTCGGCCACGGCGCCAACCGTACCAGGGATCGGCGACCGCCGATCCGGGTCAGAGCCCGGTGATCCGGACCCCCACCGAGCGACGGGAGAGTCGATTGATGCTGAGCAGGAGCACGGTGAGCTGCTCGAGGTGGTGGGCATTGCCGAGCCGGCCGGCGTCCACGACCCGGAATCCCGCGATGAGGCCGGCCACCTCGCCCACCTGCTGCTTGGCGTCGCGGTCGTCGCCGCAGATGATCACGTCCTCGTCCAGGGCGCGGTCGAGGCGGCTCAGGTGGGCGCTGCTCACGGTGTGGAATCCGGCCACGATGCGGCTCCCGGCGAGCAGGGCCGCGACCTGCTCCGCCGCCGAACCCTCCGCGACCGGAACCGCCACCGGGCCCAGCTCGGGATCGAAACGGACCGGGACGGTGGTGCTCACCACCACCCTGCCGCGCAGCGGTCCGGCGAGCGCGGGGAGCAGCTCCGTCTGGGCCTCGAAGGGGACGGTGAGGATGGCCAGATCCCCCGCCGCGGCCGCCTCCTCGTTGGTGGCCCCGCGGATCTCGGCTCCCCCGCCGGAGGCCCCGACCTCACGGGCGATCTCCGCCGCCCGTTCCTCGGCGCGCTGGCGCTGCCGGGAGCCGATCAGCACCGGCAGACCGGCGCCGGCCAGGCGGAGCGCGAGACCCGGGCCCAGGCGGCCGGTGCCGCCGATCAGGGAGACGCTGGTGGGCATGCTCCGAAGTCTATGGGGTGGGAGCACACCGGGATGAGCAGCGGTGGCCGATCGCTGGGCGTACCGGCCGTCGCCGCGGACCGCCCCGCCACGGGCTGCCTGCCCGCTCGGTCAGAATGGGCATTCCGAGTGGGCCGCAGGCCCGGGTCGAGGGAGTGAGCCAGATGGAGTTCCGTCGCGTCGGTGAGTCCGGTCTCGAGGTGTCGGTGGTCGGCGTCGGTTGCAACCAGTTCGGCCGCCGGGTGGACGCCGCCGGGGTGGCGCGCATCGTGCACGCGGCTCTCGAAGCCGGGGTCACCCTCTTCGACACCGCCGACGTCTACGCCGGCGGCGAGTCCGAGCGCCTCCTGGGAGCGGCGCTGCGCGGCCGGCGGGATGGCGCCATCGTCGCCACCAAGGTCGGCCAGCAGATGGGGGAGGGGCCGTACAGCATGGGCGCCTCGCGCCGGCACATCCGGGCCGGGGTCGAGGCCAGCCTCCGCCGCTTGGGGACCGATTGGATCGATCTCTACCAGATCCACATCCCCGACGCCGACACCCCCATCGAGGAGACCCTCTCCGCGCTCGACGACCTGGTCCGCGAGGGCAAGGTCCGCTACATCGGCTGCTCGAACTTCAGCAGCTGGCAGATCGCCGACGCCGACTGGACCTCCTACGTCCACCACCTCAGTCGCTTCATCAGCGCCCAGAACGAGTACAGCCTGATCAATCGCGAGGTCGAGGCCGAGGTGGTCCCCGCCTGCGAGCACTTCGGGCTCGGCCTGATCCCGTATTTCCCCCTGATGCGGGGCCTGCTGACCGGCCGGTACCGGCGCGGCGAGAACGCCCCCGAGGGGGGCAGGCTCTCCGGGTCCGCGGGCGAGCAGTTCCTCACCGACGCCAACTTCGACATCGTCGAAGGGCTGTCCGCCTACGCCCGGCGCAAGGGCACCGACCTCCTCGGGGTCGCCATCGGGGGCCTGCTGGCGCAGCCGGCGGTGGCCTCGGTGATCGCCGGTGCGAGCCAGGCCGACCAGGTGCTGGCCAACGTCGAGGCCGCGGAGTGGGAACCGAGCCCCGAGGACCTCGCCGAGCTGGACCAGATCGCCCCGCCCGGGCACCCCGCCTCGGAGTAGGCGGCGGGCTTCCGTGAAGCTCCTCGAGTATCAGGCCAAGCGGCAATTCGCCCGGGTCGGCATCGCCGTGCCCGCCGGCCGGCTGGCGCGGACCCCCGAGGAGGCGGCCGGCGCGGCCCGCGAGCTGGGACGGGTCGCCGTCAAGGCTCAGGTGCCGATCGGCGGCCGGGGCAAGGCCGGGGGGATCGCGGTCGTCGACTCCCCCGAGGCGGCGCGCCGCGACGCGGCCCGCATCCTGGCCATGGAGATCCGCGGCTATCCGGTCCGGTCGGTGTGGTGCGAGGCGGGGCTCGAGATCGCCCACGAGCTGTACCTGGGGGTCACCCTGGACCGGGAGCGCCGCCGCCTGGCGCTCATCCTCTCCGCGGCGGGCGGCATGGAGATTGAGGAGGTGGCGGCCACCTCCCCGGAGCGGATCGCCAAGCTCTGGCCCGACCCCTTCGCCGGGCCCCAGCCCTTCGAGGTCCGCGAGCTCGCCTTCGCGGCCCTGGCCCACGCCCCGGCACTGGCCGAGGCGCGAGGGCGCCTCGCCGCCGCGCTCGTCCCGCTCGCCCAGACGCTGCACCGGCTGGCGGTGGACCTGGACGCCGTGACCTGCGAGATCAACCCCCTGGTGCTCACCCCGGAGGGAACCCTGATCGCCGCCGACGGCAAGCTGGAGGTGGACGAGAACGCCGAGTACCGTCATCGGGAGCTGGCTGCCGAGCTGGCCCTCGACCTGGAGGGCGAGGACGGCAGGACGGGGGAGGATCCCTATGAGGCCGAGGCCAAGCGCCGCGGGCTCACCTACGTCCACCTCCCCGGGGGAAGCATCGGCTGCATCGGCAATGGTGCGGGGCTGGTCATGAACACCCTGGACCTGGTCCAGCAGGTCGGCGGCCGGCCCAACAACTTCCTGGACATCGGCGGCGGTGCCGGCGCGGAGAAGGTGCGGGATGCGCTGGCGATGGTGCTCAGCGACCCCGACGTCCGCGGCGTCTTCATCAACATCTTCGGTGGCATCACCCGCGGCGACGAGGTGGCGCGTGGCGTCGTCCAGGCTCGTGACGAGCTGGGCATCAGGGTTCCCCTGGTGGTGCGGATGACCGGCACCAACGAGGAGGAGGGGCGTCGCATCCTCGCCGCGGCGGGGATCGTGCCCGGGACCAGCGCTCCCGAGGCGGCACGCAAGATCGTCGAGCTGGTGGGGGGCGGGGCGTGAGCCGTCCCCTCCACGCTCGGCCGGCCGGAGCGGACCGCTGATGGCGATCCTCGTCGACCGCTCCACGCGACTGCTGGTTCAGGGCATCACCGGTCGAGAGGGGAGCTTCCACACCCAGCAGATGCAGGCCTACGGCACCACGGTGGTCGCCGGTGTGGTCCCCGGCCGGGGCGGAGCCGAGGCCCTCGGCGTCCCGGTCTTCGACACGGTCGCGGCCGCGGTCGCGGCCACCGGGGCCGACACCGCCTTCACCATCGTCCCCCCCGCCTTCGCCGCCGACGCGGTGATGGAGGCGGCCGCGGCGGGGCTCCGGCTCGGGGTCTGCGTCACCGAGGGCATCCCGGTGCTGGACATGGTCCGGGCGGCGGCCTTCGTGCAGCGCACCGCGATGCGCCTGATCGGGCCCAACTGTCCCGGGCTGATGACCCCGGGGGAGGCGAAGATCGGTTTCATCCCCAACCACGTCGGCCGGCCCGGGCGGGTCGGGGTGGTGGCCCGCAGCGGCACCCTCACCTACGAGGTGATCCAGGGGCTCTCCGACGCCGGCCACGGCGAGACCACGGCGGTGGGGATCGGTGGCGACCCCGTGCTGGGCTCGACCTTCGTCGACATCCTCCCCCTCTTCGCCGCCGACCCGGCCACCCGCGCGGTGGTCCTGGTCGGCGAGATCGGTGGCTCGGACGAGGAGCGGGCGGCGGAGTGGATCCGCGCCAGTGGCTTCGACAAGCCGGTGGTCGCCTTCATCAGCGGCCGGACCGCTCCCCCCGGCAAGCGGATGGGCCACGCCGGGGCGATCATCAGCGGGACCACCGGGTCGGCCCAGGGCAAGATCGACGCGCTCGCGGCCGCGGGCGCCGCGGTGGCCAGCACCATCGAGGAGGTGGTCCGGCTGGTCGGGGAGCGGCTCTCCGGTCCCTAGCGCACCGACCTGGAAGCCCCCGGCGCGCCCGCCGGGTCCCGTTCAGGACCTGAGCGCCGTGGGCTCAGGGTCTGAGCGCCGTGGTCTCAGGACCGGAGCGCCTCGTTCTCGGACTCCCCCTCGTCCTGCTCGGGACCGGCGTCGGCTGGCCGTCGCTCGCGCAGCTTGGCCAGGTACATCGCCGAGTCGGCGCGGCGCAGGATGTCGTCCGGGCGCTCCTGGCCGGTGACGCTCACCGCGGTCCCGACGGCGGCGCTGATGACCACCTCCTCGCCCTCGATGTCGTAGGGGGCGCTGAGCCGGCGCGAGATGTCGTCGGCGATCGACTCCACCGCCTCCGGCGCGCGCACGTCCTCGAGCAGGACGGCGAACTCGTCGCCGCCGAGGCGCGCAGCGGTGTCGGACTGGCGCAGGCGCTGACCGATGCGCTCCGCGACATGGACCAGCAGCTCGTCCCCGGCCAGGTGCCCGAGACGGTCGTTGACCTGCTTGAAGCCGTCGAGGTCCAGGAAGAGGAGGGCGATGCGGGCGTGGGGGTTCCGTCGGGTCCGGGCCAGCGCCTGAGCCAGCCGGTCGAGGAAGAGAGTTCGGTTGGGCAGGCCGGTCAGGGCGTCGTGGTGGGCGCTGTAGCGAAGCTTCTCCTCCAGCTCGCGCTGGGCGGTGACGTCGGTGAGCGAGCCCACCAGCCGGGTGGCGGACCCGTCCGCGGCCGCGCGGACGGCGAGCGCCCGGCAGCGCATCCAGCGGTAGGTGCCGTCGGCGGCGCGGAGGCGGTGCTCACACTCGAGGACCGGGCGCCTGCCCTCGACGCATTCGCTGACCGCCTGGCGCAGGCGGGCGAGGTCGCCCGGATGGACCCGGCGGAACCACTCGTCGGAGTCGGTCCCGATCTCCTGGTCCTGGTGCCCGATCATCTGCTTCCACCGCTCCGAGAAATAGACGCTCGAGGTGCCGAGGTCCCAGTCCCAGAGGCCGTCGTTGGCGGCCTGCGCCGCCAGCGCGTAGCGCTCCTCGCTGCGCCGGATCTCCTCGACGAGGTCGCGCTCACGCTTGTAGGCGCGAGCCAGGTCCTCGGTCTGGGTGCGGAGCCACTCGGTCATCACCTCGCGTTCGACCGCGACGCTGACCAGGGCGTTGTTCTCGAAGTGGAGGTCCCTGCCGGTGACGTGGGTGATCTCGACCGGGGCGACCATGGCGATCAGACCGAGGTCCATCCCCTTGGTCTTCACGGGGAGGACCACGCCGATGTCGCCGCTCTCCCACCCCACCGACTCGAGCATCTCGCGAGGGGGGAAGTCCTCGACCCGGATCAGGGGCGGCAGCTCGAGTGGCCGCCCGTCCCAGGTGTAGGCGCCGGCCAGGTTCAGCAGGTGCTGGCGTTCGCCCCCCTGCTCGCGCTCCGGCGACCAGAGCCCCAGGCAGCCCGCCCGGGCGGTGGTGTCGGCGAGCCACCCCATCGCGCGCGGGTCGCCGGAGCTGCCGCTCATCAGCCCCATGCTGAGCTGGTGCTCCCTGCGCATCTGGAGGTGGAGGGTGGTGTTGGCCGTCGACTCGCGCTGGGCCAGCGCCCGGGAGAGCTCGAGCATGACCTCGGCGATGCCCTCCTCGAGGGGAACGTCGGCCTCGGGGGCGGCGTCTCTCACCTCCTGGCAGTAGCGTCGCAGGCAGTCGACGCAGGCGGTGATCGTGGTCCAGCGCGGGCTCAACGAGAACAGCGCGCCGGCGGCCTCCCGGCAGGCGTCGTGCGCCGACTCGGTCTCCCCACCTCCGGGTCCCACGCACCCGGTGAGGAGCTCGACGGCCTCGTCGAGCGTCGCCGACTCCTCGGGCGGGAGCGGCTCTCCGCCGAAGAGGAGCCGCTGGAGCCGGAAGCGCAGCCGGTCCCGTGGGGTCGGGAGGCTGGCCGGGTCGACCTCTCCGATCACCTCGACCGCGGAGCCGGCGGCGCAGCCGCAGGACTCGCGGGGCACGAACCAGGTGGGCACCAGGTGCCGCCCGGGAGCCACCGGGCGTCCCGCCACCATCTCGAGGAGAAGGCTGGCGGCGAGCTGGCCGGTCGCCCTGAAGCTCTGACGGACGCTGGAGAGGGTAGGGCGGACGGACGAGGCCGCCTCGACGTCGTCGAAGCCCACGATGGCCTGGTCGTCGGGCAGCGAGAGGCCCGCGTCGCCGAGCGCCTTCATGACCCCGAGGGCGTTGAAGTCGGTCGCGGCGATCACCGCGGTCGACGGCAGGCCGGCGGCGAGCATCGCCCTCGCGGCCGCCTCGCCGCTGCCCTCCAGGTTGTCGCTGGTCTCGAACAGGAGGCTGTCATCGGGGGCGATCCCGTGGTCGGTGAGCGCTTCGCGGTATGCGTCCAGCCGCTCGCGCGTGTCGGGCTGGAAGAGGCTCCCCACGAAGGCGATCCGGCGGTGTCCGTGCTGCACCAGGTGGGCGACCGCCTGGACGACCCCGCTGCGGTTGTCCGGCCGGACCACCGGGCAGGAGAAGCCGGTCATCTCCTCGCTCAGCAGGACCACGGGCTTCCCGGCCTCCCGCAGCGCCTCCAGGTAGGTCCGATCGACCGCGTTGACCACCACGACGAAGCCGGCCACCTGGGCCCAGGCCGCGTGGAGGGTGTACTGGGGGATCCGGGTGTCGAGGCCACCCTGGCTGAGGTCGAGGGTCTGGACCGCTATCACCCGGCCGCCGGCCGCCGCCACCGTGCTCTCGAGGGCGGAGAGCACTGCGCTCATGTAGCTCCCGGCGACCAGGGGCGAGAGGACGCCGATCCTCAGCTGCCCGTCCCGCCTCTCGGCCACCGACCTCTCCTCAGCTGCGCCGCATCGTCGGACCGCGTCGGTGGCCGTCCGCGGTGCTGGCGGGGAGCCCCGTCCGGGGGCGGTCAGCGGAGGCGCAGCCTCGGGGCGATTCTGGCACCTTCGCCAAGTCGCTTCCGGGAGGCCGAGGAGTTGTCATCAACTCGCCACAATCCGGGCTTCACCTGCGATCAGCGGCCCCCGAGGACGGCCGGACGCCGGGGCCCCCGCAGGCCACCGCCCCTCTCCGCCGCATCTCCGGGCGCCCACAGATCGGCGGCGCTGGACTACCCTTGGCACCCGTATCCCTCGTCGCCGCCGACGTCCCAGGAGAAGGACCCCGATCGGCCGGCCCATGGTCGGGCGGGCCCGTCCCCCGTGCGGGCCCGGATCGGAGCACATCGAGATGGCATCCAGAACGCGCTCCCGGCGCTCACGCTACAACCTTCGTCCCCGCTGGATGACGACCCGGCGGATGGTCCTGGCCGCCTCGCTGGCCGTCGTCCTGCTGATCGGAGGCTTCAGCTACCAGCTCCTCGACGGTCTGGCTCACGCCTTCCACACCAACGTGCCCTCGGTCATCGTCAGCCTGGTCCGGGGCAAGAGCGGCTCCACCATCGAGACCAACCAGGTGGCCAACCAGCAGCGGATCAACATCGCGCTCTACGGCTACGGCGGCGCCGGCCACGACGGGGAGTACCTCACCGACTCGATCATGATCGTCTCGATCCAGCCCCACCCGTCCGGCCCACCCTCGGTCGCCGAGATCTCCATCCCACGCGACTGGTACGTGCCCATCGTCAACGCCGCCGGCAAGAAGGTGGACGAGGGCAGGATCAATCAGGCCTACAGCGATGGCATGCTTGATGGCGACGGTGGCATCCCCGCCGGGCATACCGACGCCGGCGGGGTGATGGCCGACGCCGCCCTCAGCAACCTCCTGGGCATTCCCATCGACTACTTCGTGGGCCTCGACTTCACCGCCTTCCAGCAGGCGGTGAACGCGGTGGGTGGCATCAACATCGACGTTCCGGTGGGCTTCACCGACAACCAGTATCCCGCCTGCGCGGCGGCCACCTGCCCCTACGAGACCATTCACTTCAATGCCGGAGAGCAGCACATGAACGGCGCCGCCGCACTCGTGTACGCCCGCTCCCGGCACGGCAACAACGGTCAGGGCAGCGACTTCGCGCGCAGCGCGCGCCAGCAGCAGATCGTCGACGCCCTCAGGCAGCAGGTGCTCTCCATCGGCGGCATCGGCGACCTTCCCGGCCTGCTCCAGGCGCTCGGCAACAACGTCGACACCAACATGACCATCGACGACGCGGAGGCGATCTACGACCTGGTCGAGGGCGTCAACTCCGCGTCCATCCTCCACGTCAGCCTCGACGATTCCAACTTCCTCTACGAGTGCGGGTATCCCACCAACTGCGGCGCCGACTACCTGTTTGCCCACAACAGCGGTTACGGCCCCATCGCCCAGTTCATCCAGAGCGTCTTCGTCCCGTCCGCGGCGCTGAACGGGGATCCCACGGTGGGGATCGAGGACGGCAGCGGCGCGGGCGATGGGGCCTCCACCAGATGGGCCGGTATCTTCGCTCAGGTGGGCTGGACGACCCAGGACCTGGGCCGGGTCCCGACCCGTCCGGTGACCGAGGTCATCGACCAGAGTGGTGGCAAGGACGCTGCGGCTGCCGAATGGTTCGCGGCATACTTTGGTGTCTCCGTCACCACGGTGCCTCCGCCCAGCCCGGGGGCGACCGGCACCGCCGATGGGGTGCTCGTCCTGCTGGGTCAGGACGAGGAGAGCAATTTCACCCATGACCCGGGGTATGGGAGCTGACCTTGCGCATCGGCATCCTCACCGGGGGCGGCGACGCTCCCGGGCTGAACGCTGCCATCCGGGGGGTGGGCCGTCGTGCCCTCGCCCACGGTGATACGGTCATAGGTGTCAAGAACGGCTGGGCCGGCCTGATCGGCGACGGCGACTTCATGGAGCTGGACCGGCCCCTCTTCTCGGGCATCCTCCAGCTCGGTGGCACCGTTCTGGGCAGTTCCCGGACCAACCCGATGAAGCGCGAGGGCGGCCGGGAGGAGGTGCTGCGGAACCTCGGTCGCGCCGAGCTGGATGCGCTGGTCGCCATCGGCGGCGACGACACCCTCTCGGTGGCGGCCTGGCTCGCCGAGCACGGCGGCCCGGTGGTCGGGGTCCCCAAGACCCTGGACAACGACCTCTCGTTCACCGACTACTGCATCGGCTTCGACACCGCGGTGAGCCGGGTTGCCGAGGCTCTCGACCGCCTCCACACCACCGCCGCCTCCCATCACCGGGTGATGGTCGTCGAGGTGATGGGCCGGGACACCGGCTGGGTGGCCCTGATGGGCGGCCTCGCCGGCGGCGCAGACCTGATCCTGATCCCCGAGGTCAAGGTGTCCCTGGACGAGATCCTCGACCGGCTGCAGAAGCGTCTCCAGAGCGGCCACGACTTCAGCATCATCGTGGTCGCCGAGGGCATGGAGGTGGCCGGGGTCACCGACCAGCAGCAGAGCGACGGCAAGGTCGACGCCTTCGGGCACGCCCAGCTCAGCAAGCGCGGCGTCGCCGAGACCCTCGCCGAGGTGATCGAGGAGCGGCTCGGCCACGAGACCCGGACGACGGTGCTCGGTCACACCCAGCGGGGCGGGACCCCGTCGGCCTACGACCGGATCTGGGCCACCCGGGTGGGGGTCGCCGCCTACGACCTGGTCCTCGCCAAGCGCTGGGGGATGATGCCCGTGGTGCGCTGCGGGACCGTCGAGACGGCCGCGATCGCCGACGTCGCCCGGCAGCAGCGTCGGGTGCCCGAGGAGCTCTATGAGCTCGCCAAGGTTTTCTACTAGACAGGTCGCCGGCCCGTCGGGCCGCCGCTCCTTGATCTGACCGGTCTGAGCGGCATCGGTGCGTGCCGGTGCCGCTCTGCCCCAGAACCGGCGCGACGGAGGTCGGTATCGGCCGGTGTCCCTGCGCGGCTCACCGACCTGTCCGAAACCCGCGAGCGGCCGATGGCCTCTTCCCTGCACGATTGCGAGGTGGACGACTTCGAGAGCCGCTATCGCGCGGTGGAGAGCCGCGATCGTCGCTTCGAGGGGAGATTCCTGGTCGCGGTGACGACCACCGGCGTCTACTGCCGGATCGGCTGCCCGTCGCGCACCCCGGCACCCGGCCACGTCCGCTTCTTCCCCTCGCCGGCGGCGGCGGAGGCGGCGGGCTTCCGTGCCTGCAAGCGCTGCCGCCCCGATGCGGGCGGTGAGCCGGATCAGGCGCTCGTCACCTCCGCGCTCCGGCTGATCGCCTCCGGGGCGGCGGATGGCGGCGGCATCGAGGCGCTGGCACGCCGCCTCGGGGTCAGCTCGCGCACCCTGGACCGCCGCTTCACCGAGGCGGTCGGAGCCTCGCCGCTTCAGCTGGCCCGAAGCCGCCGGGTCCAGACCGCTCGCGCCCTGATCGCGCAGACCTCGATGCCGCTGGTGGATGTCGCCTTCGCCGCCGGTTTCGGCTCCCTGCGCCAGTTCAACGACACCATGCGCCAGGAGCTGGGGGTCGCTCCGGGGACTTTCCGCGACGGCGCCGCAGCGCGACCGGGGGGGGATCGGCACGGCGACGGTGGCACGACGGCGGCGTCAAGCCCGGATGGGCTCGGGGAGGGCGCCGGCGGTCCGGGCGGCTGGCTCACCCTTCGCCTCGCCCACCGGGAGCCGTTCGCGGCCGCACCCCTGATCTCCTTCCTCACGGCGCGGGCCATCCCGGCCGTTGAATCCGCCAGCGGCGGGACCTACACCCGGGCGCTCCGGACCCCCGGGGGATCGGCGGTCGCCAGCCTGAAACCCGGTGACGGTCACCTTCTGCTCCGGGTGCGCCTGGACGACATGGCGGGAGTTGGCGGCGTGGTCCGGCGCTGCCGCCGGCTCCTCGACCTCGACTCGGACCCGGACGCCATCGCCCGGGGGCTAAACCGTGATCCGCTCCTGGGGAGGCTGGTCGCGGCCCTTCCCGGGCTGCGCGTGCCGGGCAGTGCCGAGCCGTTCGAGACCGCGGTCCGGGCGGTGCTCGGCCAGCAGGTCTCGGTGGGGGCCGCGCGCACCCTGGCCGCCAGGCTGGTCCTGCGGCTCGGGGAGCCTCTGAGCCTCCCGGCCGGCGCCGTCACCCACCTCTTCCCCATGCCCGACCGGCTCGCGGAGGCCAACCTCGACGGGCTGGGCCTCACCGGGCGCCGGATCGAGTCGATCCGGGCGCTCAGCCGTGCGGTGGCAGCCGGCGAGCTCGACCTCACCGGCGACGACCCCGGCAGGGTCGATGCCGTCCTGGCCCGTCTGCCCGGCTTCGGTCCCTGGACCCGTGCCTACATCGCCATGCGGGCGCTCGGTGACCCCGACGCGATCCCGATCGGCGACCTCGGGCTGCGGCGCGCGATGGAGCGCCTCGGAGAGCCCGCCGACCCGCGCAGCCTCGCCCGGCGCGCCGAGGCGTGGCGCCCCTGGCGTGCCTACGCCGCCCTTCATCTCTGGAGCACCCTCGCGCCCCCGACCTCCGCCGGCCCCGGGCCGGCGCTGCCAGACAGCCCACCCGACCCGCTGGAGATCACGCCATGACCTATGACGCCGTGACCGTCCCGACCCCGCTGGGAGCCTTCACCGCGATCGCCCAAGGGGAGACCGTCGTGGCCGGCGGCTTCACCGCGGATGTCGACCTGCTGCGGGAGCGGCTCGCCGAGCCGGCCGCCGAGATCCGCGGCCACAGCGAGCTCGGCCGGATCTCGTCCGCCCTCCGCGTCTACTTCGCCGGGACCGACGTCACCGCCATCGACCTGCTCCCGGTGCGGGCGGAGGGGACCCCTGCCATGCAGCGCCTCTGGGGCGCTCTGCGGCGGATCCCCGCCGGTGAGGTCCGGAGCTACGCCGAGCTGGGAGGCGACCGGCGCCACGCTCGGGCGGCGGGAACCGCTTGCGCACGCAACCCGATCGCCCTGATCGTCCCCTGTCACCGGGTGGTGCACGCCGACGGCTCGCTGGGAGGCTTCGGCTGGGGGACGGGCGTGAAGCGCTGGCTGCTCGACCACGAGGCCGCCGCGATGGAGCGGGGCTCGGGGGTCAGCGCCGCCGGCTGAGCCGCTACCAGACCCCGGGAACCAACCGAGCCCGTCCTGCCGCCCAGTCGCGCCAGGCGGGGAAGGTGTCGCGGAGCAGGTTCTCCTCGTACCTGATCCGGGTGACCTGCAGGAACACGAAGATGGCGACCACGACGAGCGGCACGAGATGGCCGTCCGAGGCCAGCATCGCTAGCGCCGCCGCGATCTCGCAGAGGTAGAGGGGGTGGCGCACCAGGCGGTACGGGCCGCCGGTGACCAGTCGCCGCGCCGCCGGGAAGATGCCGAAGGAGAGCCGCAGGGTCAGCAGCCCCCAGACCGCGCCGGCGGTGACCGCCGCCAGGACGAGCGATGAGACGGATCCGACCCAGCCGGGGATCGAGAACAGGCGCATCCCCTCGGGAATGCCCGTGCCGAGGACGAGCAGGATGGCCGTCCCCGCGAAGGCGACCAGTCGCGGCAGCACCCGGCCGTCGGCGACCTGCGGCTTGGGGCGCACCACGAAGAGGACGACCGGGATCAGGCAGAAGGCGCCGAAGAGGCCTTCGCGGATCGGGCCGCCGATCACCGTCAGCCAGGTGACCTGGGGGAGGTGCGCGGCCAGCCAGACGGCGTGCTCGACCACCCCGTACCCGAGCAGGGCGTACAGGATGGCGGGGAGGATCCGCCCGGTCAGCAGGTAGCGAAGGTCGGAGACGCTCCCCCCCGGCCGGCGCAGTGCGGCAGGCACGGCGCGGGGTGCGGGAGCGGCGTCGAGCGCTCTCACGCAGGCAGTATCTGGCGGCGTCCCCGGTCGCGATCCTGAGCAACCAACCCGTCACGCGCTGCGCCGGCCGACGTTGCAGGGACGCGCCCCACCGCTACCGCGGATCGCCGACGAGCCGCTCTCCGGGCTGGTTGGCGCACTCGAGGGTGCGGCGGGTGAGGTTGCGACCGCGCCGGGAGACGACCGCGATCGCCCCGATCAGGAGCGCGTTGAGCACGAGCAGGAAGACGATGATCTGGGGGGCGCTCCCCATGTGGATCCCCGATACCAGGGAGATCAGGTCGATCGGCGGCACCGCCGAGGTGTCGAGCTGGTCGGGGTTGGGCGCCGATCCGGAGGCGCCACTGGGTGGGCTGGGCGGCGCGGCCGCCGTCGGTACGATCACCACGGCCGCCGGCGATGGGTGCGCGACCGTCTTCGGCGACGGGCTGGGGGTTGCCGTGGGGCTGGGGGAGGTGGTCGGCCGGGGTGTGGCCGTCGGCGTCGGCGTGGGCGGGACCGGGGTGGTCACGGTCTCGACGGCACTTCCGGTCGAGGCCGAGAAGCTCCCGTCGCCCGCGTACGCGGCGGTGATGGTCTGTTTGCCGACCGCCAGCGACGAGACCGTCAGCGAGGCCTGGCCGAGGCTGTCGACGGCGACCGCGACCGGCTTGCCCGCTCCCACCGTGAAGGTGACCGCCCCGGTGGGGGTGAGGCTGGAGGTGGGATGGTTGACGGTCGCGGTGATGATCAGTGCCTTTCCCTTGGGGGAGGGGTTCAGCGAGGTGGCCACCACCAGGCTGGTGGCGGCGACCACCTTCTGGACGGTCACCGCGGCGGACCCGGACGAGGTCGCCGACGTGTACCAGGCCTCGGCGCTCGCGTCCGGGTGGTACACGGCCGTGATGGTCGGATAGCGGCCGCTGGCGAGCACGATCCGGAGGCTGGCGAGGGCGTCGGAGGTGGTGCCCACCTGGGAGGTGGGCGCGGAGCCCAGCACCCGGGTCCCCTCGACGAAGTCCACCGTCCCGCTGGGGAAGGGGTCGTCCCCATCACCGAACACCACCGAGGTGAGGGTCACGCTCTGGCCCTCGTCCACGGTCCCCGGGGTGGCCGCCACGGTGATCAGCTCCGGCGGCGCCGGAGCCGGCGTGGCACTGCTGGCGACGAAGGCGTCGAGCGTTGCCGGAGCCCGCTCGTCGGCGCGGGACGCGGCCGCGATCACCCCGTCCATGGGGAGGAGAGCGGCGTCGGTCGAGGTGCACCCGCACCCCCGGCCTCCGCTGACCTGGAGCGTGACCGGGGCCGACGTCGACGCGGTGAAGTCGGTGCTGCCGGCGTATGCCGCGGTGAGCGTCTGCGCGCCGTGATGGGCGAAACAGGTCACCAGCTCGGCGGTCCCGCCGCTGAGGGGGGCGGTGCCCAGGCTCGACCCACCGTCGGCGAAGGTCACCGTGCCGCCCGGCACGCCGGCCGACGACGTCACCGAGGCGGTCAGGGTCACCTTCTGCCCGGCGGAGGCGGAGGTGGGGGAGACGGCGAGGGTCGTCGAGGTCGAGGCGGCGTCGATCTGCTCGACCACCGCACCGCTGGTCGATGCGGAGAAGTTCCCGTCGCCAGCGTAGGCGGCGGTGAGCGAGTGGCAGCCCGCGTCGAGGCCCGTGGTGACCACCGCCGCAGTGCCGCCGGCCAGGGTCGCCGACCCGATCGGAGTGGTCCCGTTGAGCACGGTCACCGTGCCGGTGGGCACGCCGGTGCCTGCGGCGGGTGCGACCGAGACGACGAAGAGGAGGGTCTGCCCATAGGTCGCAGGGTTGACCGTCGGCAGCAGCACCGTGGTCGAGCCCTGGACGGTCACGTTCTCGTCCAGCGCGCTGGAGACGGACGCGCCGAAGGCGGCGGATCCCGAGTACTGGGCCACTAGGGCGTGGGTACCGACCGCGAGCGTCGCATCCACGAACGTCGCCTGGCCGGTGGGGCCGACCGCGATCGTCCCCAGGGTGGTGTCCGCGTCCTCGAAGCTCACCGAGCCGTCTGGGATCGCCGTCCCGCTGCTCGGGATCACGGTCGCGGTCAGGATCAGCTGCTCCCCGTAGGCGATCGGGTTCTCCGACGAGGTGAGCGTCACCGTGGTCCCGACCACGCCGTCCGCCCCTCCGACCACGGGCAGCGCGAACGCGACGCCGGTCGCCAGCAGCGCTGCGCCGAGCAGCCACGACCGGCGGCGTCCCCGCGTTCCTCGCATCGCCCCCTGAGCGTATGACCAACGCACGGTTGCCGGAACGTCAGCGGCCTCGCGGACTGATGACAGTCCTGTGATGTCGGACCGAAAGGCCACAGCCCCGTCACCTTCTGCAACGAAGCGGCAACGGGACGGTGGCGAGGCCGGGGCTCGGGCCCGGCTCAGCCGGTCACCGATCCGGGCTCGTGGGTGAGCTGCGACTGGCGGGACGCGGTCAGGTCGACCTGGCCGTCTCCGCCGCCAGCGGCCTGGCCCGGGGCCGAGGACGGCCAGTCCAGCCGCACGCAGGTGCCCTTCCCGGGAGTCGACTCGAGGCTCACCGAGGCCCCGTGGGCCTCGGTGAGCACCTTGACCAGGGCCAGTCCCACCCCCATGCCCCCGTAGGCCCGGGTGCCACCGCTGTCGGCCTGGAAGAAGCGCTCGAAGACCCTGTCGTGCAGCGCCGGGTCGATCCCGATGCCGGTGTCAACGACCTCGATGAGGCACCTCTCGCCCTCCGGGCTCGGGCGCGCCGAGATGGTCACGCTCCCCCCGGGGTCGGTGAACTTGACCGCGTTGTCGAGCAGGCAGCGGATCACCTGACGCAGCCGGTCGGCGTCGGCGGCGACGCCCAGGCCGGCGGGGACGTCGACCTTCAGGTCGACGGGCAGGCCGTGGGGGAACCGCCGCTGCAGATCCCCGACCGCATCGGCGACGGCCTCCGACAGGGCCACCGGTCGCGGGTTCATGCGCAGGTTGTCGGCGCTGACCAGGGAGAGATCGATCATCGTCTCGAGCATGTCGGAGAGCTGGCCCGTGGCCAGCTCGACGTTGTCGAGGATGGCGAGCTTCTCGCGCTCGTCAGCCTCGGACCAGACCATCCGGATCAGCTCCAGGTGGCCCACGATGGCCGTGAGCGGGGTGCGCAGCTCGTGCTGCGCGGTGGCCAGGAAGTCCGACTTCATGTCGTCCAGCTCGCGCAGCCGGCGCACCGTCTCGCGTTCCATCTCGAAGAGCCGGGTGTTCTCGGCGGCGATGGCGGCATTGTTGGCGAGTGCCGAGAGGGCTCGGGCATCGGCGTCGGAGACCGGTTCGGGACCGGTCACCGCGATCGCTCCGGTCACCCTCTGCCGATAGAACATGGGGACCACCAGGGTGGCCGCGCCGGTGCTCGCCCCGCCGTCCGCCGGGTCCGACCGGCTCCGGGTCAGCCGGGTTGGGCGCCCGTCCAGCACGTCGGCCACGACCGCCGGACTGAGCTCGATCCCGTTCACGTCGGGCACCGCGTTCGGTGCATCCGACTCCGCGGGTCGGGTTTCACCGGAGTGGCTCCTGGCGCTCACCACCAGACCATCCCCCTCTCGGGCGAGGAGCAGAGCGGTGGCATGCGGGCCGGCCAGCGACGCCGCCGCCGCGCAGACCGCGCTCTCCAGGTTGGACAGGCCGGCCGTCGTGGTGGTGAGGGCCCGCGAGACCTCGTCCAGGCGCGACACCGCGGCGTCAACGTGGTGGATGTTGCTCTGGATCTGGGCGCGCATCTGATTGACCTGCTGAGCCAGCACTCCCAGCTCGTCACGGGACCGCACCGGGATGTCGGAGCCGTAGTCCCCCCCGGCGATGCGGGCCACTCCCGCGGAGAGCTGCGCCACCGGGCGCCGGACGAAGCGGTTGACGAAGAGCAGCACCAGCAGCCAGGTCACGAGCAGCGCGGTGAGGGCCAGCCAGACCACGGTCAGCTCGTCCGTCGTCTGGTCGCCGATGAAGAGCGAGATGGGGGTCTCCACGCCCACGTAGAGGACGGGGGGCCCGGCGTTGGGATTCATCCCCTCCAGGGCGAGGGCGGTGTCACCGGATCGGGGGACCGTGGAGTAGCCCGCGAAGCTCCCCCCGGAGCGACCGAGCTGGTCGCCGATGGACGGCGGGAGGGTCTCCGCGGAGAGCCTGGGGTCGGCTGGATTGCCGGAGATGGCATAGAGGGTGGCCCCCGGCTGGTTGGCGAGGATCACCGGCGTGTAGCCCTGGCCGACGGCGCCGAGGAGCCGCAGCAGCTGGTCGGTGATCGGCATGCTGTAGACGACCGCGCCGAGCACCTGGCTCGACCCGGTGGCCATCACCGGTGCGGCGAAGTCGTACACCGGGGTGCGCGCGTTGAGGAGATCGATGGCCTCGGCCGGCCTCCCGCCCAGCGCGCCCTCCACCTCGGGCTGAGCGGAGCTCAGCTGGGGCACCCCGGACTGCTCGCTGGTCGCCAGCAGGGTGCCGCTGGCATCGAACACCGCCACCGTCTCGTCGGGGAGGTCGGTGATCACCTTGGTCGAGCCGGCGAGCAGCGACGCCAGCTGGGTCTGGGGGTCGCTGGCGGCCAGCGCGGTGGCCATCTCGGGCAGGGCGGCGACGTTCTGGGCGGCGAAGCGGGCCTGGGGCGCGGCCACCTGCTGGACCAGCTCGCGGTAGGCCTGCGCCCTGCTCTCCGCGTTGGTCTCGGCGCCCACCCTGGTCTGCTGGTCGCGGCTCACCAGCAGGAAGGCGCTGACCACTGCGATGATCGCCAGCGACAGGACGAACCCGCCCAGGAGCAGGCGCGCGGCGAAGGTGATGCGGGGCCGCCGGAAGAGTCGGCGCCGCCCCGGCTCAGCAGAGACCATGGCTGGAGGAAGCGTAGGACCACGGCCCCGCCTCCGATCATGTTCGACGCGAATGTCGCGGGATCGTCGCAGCGCGTTGGTCATCGCCCACGCCCGGCAGCCCCGGGCACGCCTGTTCGGCGGCCCGTGCCTCCGTGGTAGAGTCGCTCGCAACGGATCCACTTCAAGCAGGTCCCGTGAGGCCGGCAAGGGGATCGGAACCGGCCGCGCCGGTGCCACTCCGCGCTCGCCCGCCGGGCAGCGTATGGAGGACATCGCCGATGACGCTGGCCATCACGAGCCGGAGGCTGGAGCACGTCCTCTCCAGCGAGCAGTTCGACCGGGAGTGCCTCGACGACGTCTTTGCTCGCGCGGACGGCCTGGCCGGGCACCGCGACAACCGGCTGGCCGGCCGGATCATGGCCACCCTCTTCTACGAACCGTCCACCCGCACCCGGCTCAGCTTCGAGTCGGCGATGCTCCGGCTCGGCGGCTCCGTGGTGGGGACCGAGGCGGCCCGCGAGTTCTCGAGCGTCATCAAGGGCGAGACCCTGGAGGACACCATCCGCATGGTCTCGTCCTACGCCGACGTCATCGTCCTCCGCCACGATCAGAAGGGTTCGGCGGCGCGGGCGGCGGCGGTCGCCTCGGTCCCGGTCGTCAACGCCGGCGACGGTCCCGGCGAGCATCCGACCCAGGCCCTCCTCGACCTCTACACCATCCGCTGCGAGCGGGGGACGGCGGACGGGGCTCACATCGCCTTCTGCGGCGATCTCCGCTACGGGCGCACCGTCCACTCGCTGGCCCAGCTGCTCAGCCTTTACCCCGGGGTGCGGATGACCTTCGTGGCACCCGAGGTGGTCCAGGTGGGGGCGCAGCTGCTGGCCCGGATGGCCGCCGCGGGGGTCCCCTTCCGGCTCACCGAGCGGCTGGACGACGTCATCGACTCGGTCGACGTCGTGTACCAGACCAGGGTCCAGAAGGAGCGTTTCACCGACGCCGCGGACTTCGAGGAGGCGCGCCGGGCGATCCGCATCGACGCCGAGGTCATGCGGGCCCTGCCCGAGCGGGCCATCGTCATGCACCCGCTGCCCCGGGTCGACGAGATCGCCACCGAGGTGGACGCGGACCCCCGCGCCGCCTACTTCCGGCAGGCGCGCAACGGCGTGGTGATTCGCATGGCGCTGCTGGACCTGCTGCTCGGATGACCGAGCCGCAGCGTGCCCCACTCGCCGGCGAGCGAGGCGGGTCGGGGACCCGGGTGCTGGACTGGGCCGGGATGGGACGGGTGCTGACCCGGCTGGCCCACGAGATCGTCGAGGGTCACCCGGCAGACCTGGAGCGGGTGGTGCTTGCTGGCATCCGTGAGGGCGGCGTCGGGGTGGCCCGCGGCCTCTGCGCGCACCTCCGGGAGATCTCCGCCTCCGAGGTACGGCTGGTGGCCGTGGACGTGAGCGGCTTCCGGGACGACCGGCCCCGCCAGCCCGGCGTCGACGGCTTCTGGCAACTCCTGCCGGCGGCCGCGGGCGGCCCCCGGCCCGACCTCGCCCCCTCCCCCGAGGGGGCCGTCGTGATCCTGGTCGACGACGTGATCCAGACCGGCCGGACCATGCGCGCCGCCTTCGACGCCGTCGCCTCGCAGGGGAGACCGGCGGCGATCGAGATGGCGGTGCTGGTCGATCGAGGCGGCCGGGAGGTCCCGGTCCGGCCCACCTACGTGGGGAAGAACCTGCCCGTCGCCGCTTCGGAGTGGGTCGAGATCGACCTGGACGTGGAGGCGGATTCGGAGCTCGATCCAGGCCCGGGCAGCCGGGGGATCTTCCTGGTGCCCCGGCCATGAACTGCATCCTCCGCGGGGTTCGGGTCATCGACCCGCTCGCCCGCCGCGACGCCGAGGGCCAGGACGTCTGGCTCAGCGAGGGCCGGATCATCGCCATCTACAAGCACATGGGGGAGGGGAACCTCCCGGTGATCGACCTGACCCCCCCGGCCGGCGGCACCCCGGTCATCCTCTGCCCCGGCTTCATCGACATCCACACCCACCTCCGCGAGCCCGGTGACGAGGGAGCCGAGACCCTTCACACCGGCTCCCAGGCGGCAGCGGCAGGGGGGTTCACCCAGGTCCTGGCGATGGCCAACACCGTGCCCCCCATCGACAGCCCCGAGCGGGTCAAGGAGGCGACCTTCCGCGCCGTCGCGGCCTCGGTCCAGGTGCTCACCGGCTGCGCCCTGACCAAGAGCCTGCAGGGGGAGGAGATAGTGGACATGGAGGCATGCGCCGCGGCAGGCGCCGCCGCCTTCAGCGACGACGGCCGGAACGCCTTCTCGCCGCGGCTGCTCAGCGAGGCGATCGGGCGCGCCGCCTCGATCGGGCGCCCGGTCCTGATCCACCCCGAGGATGAGGAGACCATTGCCCAGATCAACAACGTGCAGGGCCCGGTGCAGCGCTGCCCGCTGCGGCCGGTGGAGGCGGAGACCCGGGCGGTGGACTTCGCCCTGCGCGCCCTCGCCCACGCCGGGAAGGGCCATGTCCATCTGCAGCACGTCTCCGCGGCCGCCACGGTGGAGATGATCCGCCGGGCCAAGGAGGGCGGGGCCAACGTCACTGCCGAGGCCACCCCCCACCACCTCGGCATGTGGCTGCCCTTCGCCACCGATCCCCATCCGCCCGGGTTGCTCAAGGTCAACCCGCCGCTGCGCACCGACCAGGACCGGGAGGCGCTGGTCCAGGCGCTTCGCGACGGGGTTATCGACGCCGTGGCGACCGACCACGCCCCGCACCGGGTCGAGGAGAAGTCTTTGCCCTTCGACCGGGCCGCTTCCGGGATGATCGGCCTGGAGCTGGCCCTGGCGATCTGCATCACCCTCGGGGGCATGGGTGGCGACTGGATCCCGACGCTGGTTGATCGCCTGACCATCGGCCCCTTCCGCATCCTCGGGCACTCCTCCGGGGTGCGGGAGCCGCGGCTGCGCATCGGCGAGGCGGCGACCTGCGTCCTCTTCGATCCCGCGGCCGAATGGACCGTCGAGCCCGCCCACCTCCGCTCCGCTTCCCAGAACACCCCTCTGCTCGGAGCCAGGCTCCACGGGCGGGTGCTCATGACCCTGGTGGACGGCGCTCTGGTCCACCACGACCGGCAGCGCCTGCCCTGGCCGGCCCCCGCGGGTGCTGAGACCGTGCGTGCCTAGGGGGCGGCTCGCCCTCGAATCCGGCGTGGTCCACGAGGGGTGGCTGTTCGGGGCGCCGCTCACTCCCGCCACCTCGGGCGAGGTCGTCTTCAACACCTGCATGACCGGTTACCAGGAGATCTGCACCGACCCCTCCTACGC
>Ga0209415_10003237_pt1 | contig 30263 bp, 28 predicted proteins | sample PeaSoiSIISIP2007_FD_187696 | JGI IMG/M metagenome (GOLD analysis project Ga0209415, IMG submission 187696) | Peat soil microbial communities from Weissenstadt, Germany - SII-SIP-2007 (SPAdes) (version 2) | ecosystem: Environmental > Terrestrial > Soil > Wetlands > Peat | place: Germany...
GCGCTTTAGCGAGGCATGACGCGGCCGCAAGCTGCCCTTCAAATTCCCGCGGGTCCGAAGCCGGCCGGACCAGTCCATAGACACGCTCAGACGAACGAAAAACTCCGCTGCGGCAGGGCGCCGAGCGGAGCTCGAATCGCTTTAGCCGCATTTATAACGCGCCCGCAAGCTGGTGCTCAAATCGGCGCGGCGGCAAATACACATCAGTTGCGCTTGGCTGTCAATCCAAGAATCCGATACTGTCCGCACAATGGCTTTGCCCGGCTCTTCCGACGCAAGGAGCCGCCGGCCGTATCCCGAACTCAAGGCAAAGGAACTCTCCCGATGGCGCTTGGTCTGAAGGGTTGGCAGCCGCCCCTTGCCTTCCTGGCCCTGCTGCCGTTCGCTTTGCTCGGCGTGGCACCCGCCATTGCCGGTCGGCCCGACCCGATGGGATTCTGGATGACCGAGGATGGCAGCGCCATGGTCGATATCGAGCCTTGCGGGGCCATGCTCTGCGGCGGCATCGCCTGGTCGGCGAAACCCGTCGATGTCAAGGGCCGGCCGCTCTGCCATCGGGCGATCCTGGGCGACTTGATGAAGACGGGTCCCTATGCCTGGGGCAAGGGCTGGATCTATGTTCCCAAGACCGACGAGAAATACCCGGTATCCTTCACCCTCACCCCCGATGGATCGCTCGCGATCCATGTCGCTGTCGGACTCATGGGCCGAGACCAGACCTGGAAGCGGCCGCCTCAGGCGCCGGCACTCTGCTCCCAGTAACACCGGGCTTCATTGACAGACGGGCGAAGCGCTGCCTTTCATCCCGCCTCATGGAGAATCGCGCCATAGGTAAAACAAGGGCGGGACGGCGTTGAGGCCACTGGGATTCCCAATCGCGGCGGTCCTGCGCCACCGGCTTGTACAGACAGGCCTTGGATTAGCGGTAGGCGGCGCCCTGCTTTGGTTTGCTTTCGCGCGGATCGACACTGGCGATTTGCTGCGGCGCCTGGCTCAGGTGCAGATCGCCTGGCTCTTGCTTGCCTTAGCTTGCTATTGGGTGGCGCTGGCCATCCGCAGCTGGCGCTGGCGGATCATTCTTTCGCCCGTGAGCCGGCTGACCTTCTTCCAAGTTTACCACGGCCTGGTCGTGGGCTACGCAGCCAATAATGTCCTGCCGGCCCGACTGGGGGAACTCGTGCGGGCCGACTATCTCGGCCGACGCAACGGCATCTCGCGACTCTCGGTCGTCGGCACGATCGTCGTCGAACGGCTCTTCGACGTGGTCGTCTTCATCGGGTTCATTGTCGCCGGAATCGCCGGTCTTCACGGTCGGCCGAACAGCAAAATTCCGGAGATCCTCCACGCAGTCGAGTTGGTCGCGTTGGCTTGCGTGTTGCTGGGGCTGGTGCTCTTTGGCTTGCTCCGCTTTCGCCACAAGAAGCTCCCTGCCTCGCTTTCATTCCTCGAGAATCCGATCAGGTCTCTCACGGCTGGCCTGCACCTGATCTCCGGCTTGCAAGAAGTTGTCATGCTCATCGCCGCCACGGCAGTGGTCTGGACGGCCGACAGCACCTCGACCTGGCTTCTTTGCCGCGCCATGGACGTGAATCCCAGCTTCATGGACCTCCTGCTCATCATGGGAATGTCGTGCGGTGCCGCTTTGATCCCGGCTGCCCCCGCGAATGCAGGCGCTCTGCAAGCGGCGTTGCAGCTTGCCTTTATATTGCTTGGCTTTGGAGAAGCCGCCGGCAATCAGCTGGGTTTCGAGCTTGCCTTGCTCGTGCAAGGTTGCTTTGTCGGAACTTGCACCGTTGCGGGGGCCCTGCTGTATTTCGTCTCCAGCGTTGGCCAGACCACCCGGCGGGCTAGTAGTCGATCTTCGTGATCTCCAGGGTCTTGTCCCCGGCCGGACGCTTCCAGGTCACGCTGTCCCCCACCGACGCGCCGGCAAGCGATCGCGCGAGAGGCGACACCCAGCTGATCTTGCCCTTGGCCGGATCGGCCTCATCCTCGCCCACGATGGCGAAGCGTCGCCTTTCGCCCTCGTCGTCCACGGTGCTGACCAGGGCCCCGAAGCTTACCCTGTCCTGCGGCTGGCCCGCCGGGTCGATGACGATGGCCCGCTCGATTCGCTCCTGGAAGTAGCGGATATCACGTTCCACCGGCTTCAAATGTTCTTCGGAGAGGATGGCGTCGGTATGGGCCATCAGCTGATGGCGTTGCTCCTGCAATTCCGCCAGCTGGGCCTGGAGCGCCGCCAGCCCGGCCGCCGTCACGTAGTTGGGGTGCGGGCTCTGCGGCCGCTCGGGCAGCTCTTCGCCCGAGGTGTTCGCGTCGTCTTCCTTGATGAATGCGCGGCTCATGGGAAAAGCATGGGTCCACTGGAGCCGCCCGGCAAGTGGATTGTTGCCTGAGGCAATATGGGATTAGATCGGGCGCCATTCGGCGCAGGGGGAGAACAAGATGGCGGACGTGGAATGCGTGCTCAAAATCCGCAGCATTTTGGGCGAAGGCGCGCTGTGGGATGAGGAGCAAAATCGGCTCTGTTGGCTCGATCTGAAGCGCCCGGGCATCTATCAGTTCGATCCGGCCACCGGGCGCAACAGCAAGGTCAAGGCGAAGCTGAAGGGCTATATCGGTGCCATGGTGCTGCGCCGGTCCGGGGGAATGATCGTCCTCGACCATCGCGGCATCTTTGGCCTTGATCCGGAGGCCGGCATCATGCGGATTTTTGCCAAGCCGATCAAAGACATGCGCCAACTCATGTTCAATGACGCCAAATGCGACCGGCAGGGCAACCTGTGGTCCGGAGTCGGCGACCGGAAGGAACTCCGGCCCCTCGGCGTTTTCTACCGCTTCGGTCCCAAGGGCAAGGCGACCCGGATCGACAGCAACTTCGTCTGCCCCAATGGGCCGGCCTTCAGCCCCGATGGCCAGACCTGCTATTTTTCCGACAGCGTCGCCAACAAAATCTATCGTTATGACATTGACCCGCATGGTGGACGCGTGGGACAGCGGCGACTGTTCGCCGCGATCCCCAATGGGGACGGCTTGCCCGACGGCCTTACCGTGGATGCCGAGGGCGGCGTCTGGTGCGCCCAATGGGACGGCTGGCGCGTCAGCCGATTCCTCCCTGACGGCAAGCTCGACCGGGTCCTGGAAATGCCGGTGCCGCGCCCGACATCCGTCGCCTTCGGCGGTGCCGACTTGCGCACCCTTTACATCACCAGCGCCTCTCTCGACCTTCCCCGGGCCCGGCTGAAGGAGGCCCCGCTGTCGGGCAGCCTCTTCGCCTGCCGGCCGGGCCAGCGCGGATTGGTCGAACCCCGCTTCGCGGGCTGAGCTTTCGTCTCATGAGCGAAATCTGCGATGTCGCCATTGTCGGCGGCGGCGTGATGGGCAGCGCGATTGCCTATTTCCTTCTCGGGCCCTGCGCCTATCGAGGACGGGTCGTCGTGGTGGAAAAGGACCCCACTTATGCGACGGCGGCTACCCCCCGCTCCGCCGGCGGCATTCGTCAGCAGTTCTCGACGCCCGAGAATATCGCCATGTCCAGCTTCGGTGCAGCCTTCGTCAAACGGGCCGGCGCCGAGCTGGAAGTGGATGGTGACCGGCCCGCCCTGCCTTTCACCGAATGGGGCTATCTCTTCTTGGCCACGCCCGCTGGGATGGATGTCTTGAAGGCCAACCATGCGATCCAGCGCCCGCTGGGTGCGGAGGTCGTGCTGTTGAACCCGGCCGAGCTCAAGGCTCGTTTTGCCTGGCTCAACGTCGACGATCTGGCGGGCGGCAGCCTCGGCCTCGCGAATGAAGGCTGGACCGATCCCTATGGCCTGCTTCAGGCCTTCCGGCACAAGGCGCGCGCGCTTGGAGCCGTCTACATCGCCGACGAGGCGGTCGGGCTCGCTCGGGCGGGCGGGCGGATCGAAGCCGTCAAGCTCGCCAAGGCCGGCAACCTCACCTGCGGCGCGCTGGTGGATTCGGCCGGCTACCATGCGCGCGACATCGCGGCCATGGCCGGGATCGACTTGCCGGTGCGCCCGCGCAAGCGCCTGGTCTTCGTCTTCGATTGCCGCGAACCGATCGAGCGGGCGCCGCTCCTGGTCGATCCCTCGGGCGTGTGGTGCAGACCAGAAGGGGCCTCTTACATCGGCGGCGTTTCGCCGCCAGAGGAGCAGGATCCCGACTGTCTCGATTTCGAGATCGACTACGGGATGTTCGAGGACGTCATCTGGCCCACCCTGGCCCACCGCGTCCCGGCCTTCGAATCCATCAAGCTCGCGCGGGCCTGGGCGGGACACTACGACTACAACACCCTCGATCAGAACGCGATCCTGGGCGCCCATCCGGAAATCGAGAATTTCTATATAGCTTGCGGGTTCAGCGGTCATGGCCTGCAGCAGTCGCCGGCCGTCGGCCGGGCGATCGCCGAACTGATCGTCCATGGTGCCTACCGCAGCATCGACCTTACCCGCTTCGGTTTCGAGCGCGTCAGGCGAGGCCTGCCGATCGTCGAGTTGAACGTCGTCTAGCTTCCGTGAGACAGTAAGCTATGACCATGAGCGCCCTCGTTTCCGTGCTTTGCGAAGATCACCCCGGCTTGATCGCCGCCATCGCCGGGCGGCTTTACGACATCGGCGCCAACCTGGGGGACACGACTTTCGCCGTGCTGGGCGGGGCAGCCGAATTCAACTCGGTCTGCGAGCTACCGGACGGCGTGTCGTTGGCTTCGGTGGAGAGCGAGCTGATGCGGCTCTCCGCCCTCAAAGGAGCCAAGGTGTCGGTCACTCCCTTCGGCTATCGGCCGGTTCATGCCGAGCAGGCCCATATCACCCACCGGATCGAGATCACCGGCAAGGACAGTCCCGGGCTGATCGCCAGGCTGTCCGAAGTCTTCCTTCAGTTCGGCGCCAACATCGTGCGCCTCAATTCCGAGCGCCTGCCCGGTGCCGGCGAGACGCACTACATGCTGCGCATGGCCGTCTACATTCCGGCGGGCAAGGCCAGCAGCTGTCTCGCCACCGTCGCCAACACGGCGGCCCAACTCGCGCTTACCTGTTGGTGGGAAGAGTCCTGAGCCCGCAACGGCTGGAGGGACGTGCTCGATCCGGTCGTGATGTGCTATCGGGGCAAGGTTTCGCTGCTCTATTTCCGCGCCGACGCTGCCTTGGCCGGCCCTGAAGTTTACAAGTTCCTGGAGGACGACGGCTTCAAGTACGCGATCCCGCTCCCGGCCAACAGCGTGCTGCAGGAGAGTATCGGCTACTTGCACAAGCGCCCCGTCGGCCGTCCGCCCATCGAGGTTTGGCGCTACCATGCCAGCTCAGCTACCAGGCGCAACGCTGGAAGATAGGGCGCCGCGTCTTGGCCAAGGTCGAGTGGCGCTTTGGCGAGCCTTATCTTCGCATCGGCCTCGTGACCAACAGGAAGCGCGCGGCTAAGCGGATCATCACCCTCTACAGCAAGAACCATGGGAGACGTTTGTCTTGATGAAGGCAAACTCGCAGCTTCCCTCACGCAGCGTGCCGATCTCACTGGCGGTTGGAGCTTCCTGGCATTCCGAGCGAGGGCTCGCTCGAGCGAGGGCTCGCTCTTGCGAATACCAGCGTCCGGCAGCAATCTTGCGTCAGAAAGCTGGTCATCCGGTGGATCTCGGCTGAGGACGGGCGGACGCCTCGAATGCCCTCCGGAAGTGGGGACATGAGCGTTCAAGGGAGAATGAGGGATGCTGGACACGCTTGGGCAAGTTCTGCCCCATGCGGCGCGCCGTTTCGGCGCCAAGACGGCGCTGGTGGCGGGCGACCGGCGCTTCTCCTTTGCCGAGCTCGACAGCCTCACCGGCTCGCTGGCGTCGGGGCTTGTGAAACTCGGCGTCCGGCCCGGCGACCGCGTGACCCTTTATGCGGGCAATTGCTGGGAATGGATCGTCAGCTATTACGGCACATTGAAGACCGGCGCCGTAATCAACCCGGTCAACGTCATGCTGACACCGGCGGAGGTCGCCTATGTGACCAGGGATTGCGGTGCTAGGGCGCTGATCGGCAGCCCAGACAAGATCGGACCGGCGCTGGAGGCGGGCGTCTCCGGTCTCACCACGGTAGTGTTCGGCCGGGAGACGATTCCGGGCACGACCCCGTTCGACGAGCTTACAGCCGGGCCGGCCGCCTTCGAGCCGGTCGCCGTCAGGCCCGAGGCGACCTCGACCATCGGCTACACCTCGGGCACGACGGGACATCCCAAGGGCGCCATGCAATCCCACCGCGCCGTAATGTTGAACGGCACGATGACCGCCCAGATGCACCTGAAGACGGCCGCCGACACGGTCGTGTCGGCCCTGCCCTGCCCCCATGTCTACGGCAACATCGTTTTTAACGGCGCCATGCTGTGCGGGCAGACCCTGGTCATGCACCCGCGGTTCGATGCGGCCGAGATTCTCTCCAGTATCGAGTCCCATAAGGCGACCATCTTCGAGGGCGTACCGACCATGTACATGTACATGCTGGCCCATCCCGAGCTCGCCCGGTACGACCTCGCCTCCCTCACCCGGTGCACGGTGGGCGGACAGACCATGCCGAAGGCGAAAATGGAGGAGGTCGAGCGCCGCTTCGGCTGCCCGCTCATTGAACTCTGGGGAATGACGGAGCTTGCCGGCCTCGGCACGACCTTCCCCTCCTACGGACCGCGCAAGCTCGGCTCGATCGGCATTGCCTTGCCCTATGTCCAGGCGCGCATTGCCGATGTGACGGATGCCGGCAGGACCCTGGCTTCGGGCGAGGTGGGCGAGCTGATGATCAGAGGCCCGATCGTCATGCAGGGTTACTACGGCAACGAAAAGGCGACGCGTGAGGCAATCGAGCCGGACGGCTGGCTGCACACCGGCGATCTCGCCACCATGGACGAAGACGGCGCCTTCTTCATCGTCGATCGCAAGAAGGACATGATCAACTCGGCCGGCTTCAAAGTGTTCCCGGCAGAGATCGAGCGCGTGATCGCGGCGCACGCAAGCGTCGCTATGGTCGCGGTCGGCGGCCAGCCCGACGAGATGAAAGGCGAGATCCCCAAGGCTTACGTCGTGTTGAAGCCGGGCGCAGCTCCCGATGCCGACGGCATCCTGGTGCTCTGCCGCGCGCAGTTGGCGGCTTACAAGATTCCGCGGGTCGTGCAGTTTGTGCCGGACCTGCCCAAGACCTCGACCGGCAAGGTCATGCGTCGGGCCCTGAAAACGCTGGACGCCTGACGGTCCGGATCGATCCGCGTTACGGAGGATTAAATTGTATCGGACGTCTTGAGGCGACGCCCTGTGCAGAGCTGCCAGAGACTATTCGATTACGCTATAAGCGCCTTGTCGCTGAGGCCGTGGCCCACAACCTGGCGCATGACTAAAGCAACGCCCGCACCATGCTACTTTAAGTGGTATAATATATTCGCGACCGGAACGAAGAAACGCTGACGCGATCCAGGATCAGGGCTTGGGGCAGACCAGATCCTTGTTTGCCGCAGCCTGATCGGCGTCATAGATCGGCCGTCCGACGCATTTGGAATTGTAGTCCGCCACCTCGTTGTTGAGGTCGCGGGTCGATTTCTGGAGCCTGGGCAGGGCGTTTTCGTAAAGCTGCTGCTCGACCCGGGCGCGCAGGTCCATGAGTTCTGTCAACTGGTCCTGGGCAGAGGCGTCGGCCGGATCCATCGTCGCTTGCATCTGATCGATTTGCTGGGTCAGGTGCTGGATCTGGGCGTTGCGGTCATCATAGGCCGCCTGGCTGTCCGCGAGCCCCTGGCGAAGATTGATGATCGTCGCCTTTTCGCACATGCAAGCGCGTATTTGATCGACCGTGAGGGCCTGACCGGTCGATTGGGCCATCGCCGGCTGCGCAAGCAGGGCCAGAAGGCCGGCAGCCAGCAGCGCATGGGCCCAACTCATGCCATTTACAGCTAGGCGACTCATCCCAGTTTTCCTCCGCTGACCCCACTCGCCATCATATTGCTTCCTGCGGCAGAATTATGGCAATCGGCGAACGCAACCGCGCCGCATCTGGAAGTGCAGAGAAGGGAGACTAGCCATGCGAGTGGTCGTGCTGGGCGCGGGGGTCGTGGGCGTGGCGACCGCCTGGTATCTGGCCGGCGACGGCCATGAGGTCGTGGTCGTGGACCGGCAGCCCGCGGTCGGCCGGGAAACCAGCTTCGCCAATGCCGGCCTGATCGCGCCGGGCCATGTCTACGCCTGGGCCTCGCCGCGTGCCCCCATGATCCTGCTGCGCTCGCTCTGGCAGGAGGATACGGCGTTGCGCTTCCGGTTGAAGGCCGATCCGCGCATGTGGGCGTGGGGCCTTCGCTTCCTCGCCAACTGCACGGCCGCCCGCAACCGCGCCAACACTCTGCGCAAGCTTTCCCTTTGCCTTTACAGCCAGAAGCTTCTGAGCGAGCTCGCTGAAACGGCCGGCCTCGAATTCGACCATATCGCCGCCGGCCTGCTCTACCTCTACCGGGAGCCCGCCCATTTCGCGGCCGGCGTCGCCAACATGGCCATGCTGCGGGACAACGGTTTGCCGCTCGAGGCCATCGATCCGGACCGCATCGTCGAGCTGGAGCCCCAGCTTGCCGGGGCCAAGGAAAGGTTTGCCGGCGCCATCTACGCCGCGAGCGATGAAAGCGGCGATTGCTTTAGATTTACCGAGGGACTGGCCGCCGCAGCAGCCCGTAAAGGCGTGCAGTTCCACCTCGGCGATCCGATCCGGCGCTTGGAGAAGTCCGGCGACAGGATCCAGGCAGTGGTGACGGAACAAGGCCGGCTCCAGGGCGATGCCTATGTGCTTGCACTCGGAAGCTACAGCCCGATCCTCGCCCGTCCGCTAGGCCTCGATCTCCCGGTCTATCCGGTCAAGGGCTACTCCCTCTCCCTGCCCATCGAAGGCCGGACCGGGGCACCTCGCCTGGGCGGCGTGGACGAGGCCAATCTGGTGGCCTATGTGCGGCTTGGCGACAAGCTGAGGCTCACGGCGACGGCGGATTTCGCGGGCTACGACACCACGGCCGATCCCCGGCATTTCCAGGGCATGCTGCGTGTCGCACGCGAGCTTTTTCCCGATGCGGCGGATTACGCCAAGCCCAGCTACTGGGCCTGCCTCAGGCCCATGACGCCGGACGGCCCGCCGATCCTGGGGCGCACGGCCATTGCCAATCTCCACCTCAATACCGGCCAAGGCCATATGGGCTGGACCATGGCGGCCGGCTGCGCGCGCATCGTCGCCGACATCGTCGGCGGCCGGCGCCCCGCCCTCGATATTACGGGACTCACCCTCGATCGGTACTGAAACTCGGGCTCAAACTTTGAACAGGCTGCCGAATCCGGACACCGGCTCGCCATAGCCTGCAAGGCGCAGGCAATGCCAGGCCATGGCGTGGTTGCTCGAGGTGACGGGCACGCCGACCTCGCGTTCCAGCTCCTCGGCTATGGCAGCGACCCTGAGGCTGGTGCAGGAGACGAAGACTGCGTCGACCCTGTCCGCGGCGACCAGGCGGTGCACCGCTTCCTTGATCGATGCCTCGGAAATCCGCGCCACTTCCAGATCGTTTTCGTGGTTGAAGGAGCCCATGACCGGCACGGCGATCCCGCGCGCCTCGATGAACCGGCGCAGCATCTGGTTCACTTCCTCGATATAGGGGGTCAGCAATGCCACGCGGGAAGCGCCCAGCGCCTTAAGGCCGGCGATGGCGCCGGTAATGGGTGTGGTGCAGGCCACGTCCGGGCGCGCCTCGCGGATGCGGGCGAAGACCTTGTCCTCCCCGATCACCACCGTGCCCGAGGTACAGCCATAGGCAACGACGTCCAAATGGACGCCGGGCATGATGAGGCCGGCCGCGGCGGCCATGCCTTTTTCCATCTCCGCCAAGGTCGCGGGGTTGATTTCCGCCGCATTGCGGATCCGTGTCTCGTAGAAGGCAATACCGTCCATCGCCAGCATCCGGCGGAACTCGTGCTCAATGGTGTTGTCGGTCGCAAGCACGATCAATCCGATAGCGCCCCGCGGTGCGAGCCCGCTGTCCAAGGTGAAAGGCAGCCGGGTCAGGCTCTTGGCCTGGCCGGATTCGACGCGCCGCAATGCACTCTCGTTCATGGACGGCTCCTCCGAATTCGCCCGACGCGAGGCCAAATATACTGCATAATAAGCACGCACGGAGGAATTGATGATTCGCTGGACGAGTCTGGTTGTGGCCATCCTGTTGACGGCGACGGCCGCCTGGGCCGAAGACCCGATGCAGATCGCCGTCGTGGGCTATGGCCGCGTGCCGGCAGGTGCGGCATTCAGCACCGAGCCGGCCGACAACAGCGAAATCACCGATCACGTCGATCAGAGCCTGCGCCAGGCGCTGACCGACAAGGGATTCCAATTCAGCGAGGACGCTGGCCTGGTCTTTTCCATAATGGCCGATACGACGGGGCGAACCGGCAGCAATTTCGGGGCCGGGCCGCAGAACAACGCCCAGGTGCATATCACCATCAATACCAGCCAGAACGAATTCATCGGCGGCGCCACCCAGCCTGCGAACAAAATCCCCCACACCTTCCGGATCACCCTCGCGCTCTATGAGCGCTCCACGGGCCACTATGTCTGGCGCGCCGAGATAACCGACCTGAGGCCGGACGCCGATCCGCGCGATGCGACCGGGCCCATGGTGGCTAAGCTGGTCGAGGCCCTCGACAAGTCGGTCGGACCCGCCCAATAACCCGCGCCGCCTTGCCGGTCGGCCTGCCATGGGGCAGATTCCCGGCGCCCATAGCAGGAGAAGCTCCCTTGGCCATGAACCAAACCTGCGGCCAGTCCGCCATCGCCTTCCTGGAAGCCAATGGCGTGGACACCGTTTTCGGCATACCCGGCGTCCACACCCTCGATTTCTACCGGGGGCTGGCCCAGAGCACGATCCGCCATGTCGGCGTCCGCCACGAGCAGGGCGCGGGATTCATGGCTGACGGCTATGCCCGTGCCTCGGGCAGGCCCGGGGTCTGCGTGCTCATCACCGGACCGGGCGTGGTCAATGCCGGGACCGCCATCGGTCAGGCGTTTTCCGATTCCGTTCCCATGCTGGTCCTGAGCAGCGTCAATGCCCGCGACGACCTCGGCAAGGGCCGCGGCCGGCTGCACGAGATCACCGATCAGCAGGCCGTGATGGCGCCGCTGACGGCCTTTTCCCGCACCGTGATGAAGCCCGAGGAGCTGCCCCGGGCCATGGCCGACGCCTATGCCGTCTTCGAGACGGGACGGCCGCGGCCGGTGCATATCGAGATTCCCCTGGACGTCCTGTCGGGGCCCGGTGTTCCGGCGGAGGACAGCCGGGGCCGCCGGCGCCGGCCGGCACCCGATGGGGCGGCGGTCGCGTCGGCCGCAAAGCTGATCCAGGCGGCCAAGCTTTTGGTGGTGATCGCCGGTGGAGGAAGCGTGGAGGCAGTCCAACCCCTCGCGGCCTTCGTCGAGAAATCGGGCGCCGTTCTCGTGCCGACCGTAGCGGCCAAGGGTTATGTCCCCGACGATCATCCTCAGAGCCTCGGCTCGACCCTGGCCCTGAAAGCGACCTTGGCGCTGCTGGAAGCGGCGGATGTCGTGGTGGCAGTGGGAACGGAGCTGGCCGAGACCGAGCATTGGACGGAGGCCTTGCCCATCAAGGGCAAGCTCATCCGCATCGATCTCGACCCGCGCAACATGAGCCGCGACTACCCGGCAGCGGTCGCCATCCTCGCCGATGCGGGACCGACCCTGATGGCCCTCAGCGCTGCCATCCAGAAGCGACCGGCACCGGACGGCAAGCGCTTGGCAGCCATCCGTGCCGCCAACCTTGCCGACTGGCGCCCCTTGCAGCGCAAGCATATCGCGGTTCTCGACGCCCTACGGGCGGCACTGCCCGAAGACGGCATCGTCGCTTCTGACATGACCCAGATCGCGTATACCGGCAATTGCTACTTTCCGTGCCGGCGGCCGCGGACCTGGTTTCATCCCCAGGGCTTCGGCACCCTCGGCTACGCGCTCCCGGCCGCCATCGGCGCCAAGCTTGCGACGCCGGATCGTGCGGTGGTTGCGCTTGCCGGCGATGCGGGCCTTCTGTTCACGGTTCAGGAGTTGGCGACAGCGGCCGAACTGCGCATGCCTCTCGCCGTGCTGCTTTGGAACAACGATGCGCTCGGCCAAATCGCCGGCGACATGGTGGGCCGCGGCATCCCGGAAATCGCGGTCAAACCGCGCAACCCGGATTTCCAGGCCCTCGCCCGAGCCTTTCACTGCTATGCCCGCCAGCCGAAGAGCCTGACCGAGCTGACCCAGTCGCTGAAAGACGCCTTTGCAGCCGATGGACCGACTGTGATCGAGGTCCGCCAGGACGCGGCCTTCCTCGCCTGACAGGGCCGCGATGTCCCGGCCGGCGATCGGATTGGCCCTCGGCGGGGGCGGTGCTCGTGGCTGGGCGCATATCGGGGTACTGCGGGCGCTCGCCAAGGCGAACATCAAGCCCGACATCCTCTGTGGGACTTCCGTTGGAGCCCTCGTCGGCGCCATTGACCTGGTGGGGAAGCTCGACGTGATCGAGGACTGGGCACGGGGCCTCAACAAGCTCCGGATTGTCGGCTATCTCGACTTCCATGTTTCCGGCGGCGGGATGATCGGAGGGAACCGCCTAGCCGCAGTCATGCGCCGGCATCTGGGCCAAACGGCGATCGAATCCCTGCCGGTTCGATTCACCTGCGTGGCGACCGACCTGGTGACCGGGCATGAGGTGTGGCTCAGCCGCGGCGACTTGGTGGAGGCCCTCCGGGCGACGATCTGTCTTCCCGGCGTATTCTCGCCCGTGGATATAGACGGGCGCTGGCTTGTCGACGGGGCATTGGTCAATCCCCTCCCCGTCTCCGTCTGCCGGGCCATGGGGGCCCAGATCGTCATCGCCGTCAATCTTCACGCCGACATCATCGGGCGCACCAAGCTCGCGGGCCAAAGCATTCCGCGTGCCGCCGGCTTCGACCTGCTGCAGGAATTTCCCGAGGTCGCGAACAGGGGGGAGCACGGCCTCGGCGGTTGGTTGAAGGGAGTCTTCGGCCGAACGGCGGGCGCGCCGAGCCTGTTCGGCGTCATGGTGCAGTCCCTCAACATCATGCAGGATCGCATCACCCGCAGCCGCCTGGCGGGCGAGCCCCCGGACGTTTCCATCTCGCCCAGGCTCGGCCATATCGGCCTCCTCGAATTCGACCGGGCCGCCGAGGGTATCGCCGAAGGTGCGGCGGCGACGGAGCGCGCGTTGGGTGAAATCGGTGAAGCGATCGCCGTCTATTCAGGCCAGCCGGCATGACGAGCGCAAAGCAGCTACAATCGAGGTCGCGAAAGATTCCTTGCGCAATTGCCTCAAGGCAGTCGTGCAAGAGGGAATGACCATGCGAAGGCGACGGCGCAAGTTTCTAGGATCGCCCGATCGGCCGCGACCTGTCGCATCGCGCCGATGGAGTCAATTGCTGGCCGTTACGGCGTTGGCGGCGGGCATGGCCGCGGCCCCCGCCCTGGCCGAGACCGACGCCGGGATCGAGGCCCTCAACAAGGGCGACTACGGCATCGCGCTCAAGGAGCTGACGCCCCCGGCGAAGGAAGGCGATGCGAGGGCAGAGGCCTATCTGGCATCGATCTATCACTACGGTCTGGGCGTCGCCGCCAGCTACAGCAGGGCCTTCTACTGGTATCGGGCGGCGGCGCTCCAGGGGAATACGGACGGCCAGATCGGCCTCGCGATCCTCTATTTCAACGGCCAAGGCGTGCCCAAGGATCTGGCCATCGCGCACATGTGGCTGACTGTCGCCCTCGATGTCATGCCCGAAGGCAGCGATCGGGAACGCGTGCGGGCCGACCGCGATGTTCTGGCCCAGAAGATGAACGCGGCTCAGCTCCAACAGTCCGCAGACCTGGTGCAAAACTGGTATCGCAACCACCAAGCCCCGTGAGCGATTTCTCCCCGCCAGCGGCAATCCGGTCGACGATGGTGCGTGATCTCTATGACCATTGGGAGGCGAAGCGCGCCGGGCGGCTGGCGCCTCGCTGGCGCGAGATCGATCCGGGCGCGATCCGGCCTCTGCTTCCCTTCATCTCCATATCCGACGTGATCGAATCCCCCTTCGATCTCACATACCGGCTGGTCGGCACCGGCGTCACCGAAGCCGCCGGCCGGGATTTCACCGGGTGCCGGCTCAGCGCTCTCAAGGTAACGACCGGCTTCGATATCTGGCTCGCTCACTACATCCGTGTGGTGCGCCAGGGGCGGCCTTTCTACGGACGCTATCTCGGCGACATTGCCCCCGACCTGGCTCGCTATGCCGATCATGGCGCCTTTCCCCTATCGGAGACCGGTGAGCGGGTGGAGGGCATCCTCGAAATCGAGGACTGGTCCGAGATTCGCGGCCTCAACCCGGGCCATATCGACTTGCCGATCTGGCGGTTCGATCCTCTGCCCGCCCTCGTATCGGTGCCATGAAGGATTTTCTCAAGGTCTATATCCCGATCGCGCTCCTGATTGCGGCCGGCTTCGCTCTTGCCTACCGCTTCATCGATCCCGCCCCGCCCAATCACCTGCGGATCGCAGCGGGTGCTCTGGGCGGCGGCTACGACCAGTACGCGGAGAACCTCAAGGCCGTGCTCGCCCGGGATGGCATTACCCTCGAGGTGCTGCCCACCGCCGGATCGTTGCAGAACTTGACCCTTCTGGACGCGCCGCGGAGCGGCGTGGACCTGGCCCTTGTCCAAGGCGGCACGGGCAACCGGGACGCGATGCCGGCGCTGCGATCGCTCGCCAGCCTCTATTACGAGCCGATTTGGTTGTTCGTCCGCGGCGCGCCGCCCGATCGCCTATCGGCTCTCAAGGGCAAGCGGATTGCCATGGGCGCCGACGGCAGCGGTACCCGGGAGGTCGCGGCCGAACTTCTTGCCGCCAGCGGGGTGGACAACGACAATGCCGTCTTCGTCGCCCTCGGCGGCAAGGATGCCGCTGCCGCTCTCAAAGCCGGCCGGATCGACGCCGTATTCCTGGTAACCTCGCTCAGGGATCCTACCGTCGCAGATCTCAGCCTTTCCCCCGGCATCGGTCTGGTCAACCTTGCCCAGGCGCAGGCCTATGCCCGGACATTCCGATTCCTTTCCGTCGTCAGCCTGCCCAAAGGAATGATCAACCTGGAGAAGAATGTACCGGCCCAGGATGTCAGCCTGCTCGCACCCGCCGCGGCCCTCGTGTCGCGCGACAGCCTGCATCCCGCCTTGGTCGACCTGCTGATCGAGGCGACCCGCGGCATCAGCGGTTCCGGGGACGAATTCGCTGCACCGGAGGAATTTCCCTCGGCCAAACATCTCGACTTCCCGTTGACCAGCGAGGCGAAGCGGGCGCTGGCAAACGGCCCGAATTTCCTTCGCCGGTATCTGCCGTTCTGGGCGGCCGTGCTGGTGGAGCGCATGTGGATACTGATCTTTCCGCTGCTCACCCTGATGATTCCCCTCATGCGCATGGCCCCGCCGACCTATCGCTGGCAGGTCCGCCGGCGGATTCTCCGCCAATACAAGGAGCTGAGACGGATCGAAGTCAGCGCCCGCGACATCCGCCGGCCCGAAGCCCGCGAGCTGGCCCTCAAGGCGCTCGACCGGCTCCAGGCCGACACCGGTCGCCTCCCAATCCCCATCGCCTTTGTCGAGGACCTCTATCACCTGCGCCAGCACATCGATTTCGTGAAGCGGATGCTGTAGCCAGCCGGGACTCCTTTCCCGGAGCCTGGTGGTCGCAAAGACCATGATCCAGGCAGCAACCCTCGGCCCGACCTCTCATCTATTGCGGATTTCAAGGCGCCATGACCCAACTCGCCCGTTTTGTCGTCGCGATTTCTTGCGCAAGGTCGCCAAGGCCTAATTCTGCCTGGCTGAGGACCCTGTCTGGAGGCTCGTGGGCGATGTTCACGGTTCCGCAATGACCGGGATGAGCCGGTGGACCACTGTCGCGGCCGCAGCGGCAGCGGCCGGAAGGAATGCCTGAAAATCCATATGGCTGTCGCTGCCGGCAAGATCGCTGAGGCAACGCACGACGACGCAGGGCGCGCCGAAGCGTTCCGCCACCTGGGCCAGGGCCGCGCCCTCCATTTCCACCGCCTGGCCGCGGAACTCCTTTAGCAAGCGAGCCCGGGTCAAGGCGCAGTTGACGAACTGGTCACCCGACAGCACGCGACCCAAGACCACGCGAGGCCGGCGCTTGGCGTGAAGCCCGCCTGGCAGGGGCGGCAGCTGCAGCCCCTCGATCGCCTTGGCGATCTTCCGACGCAGCCTGGACGCCAGGGCAAACGTGAAAGGGTTCCGGGCGACGCCGATGGGGGCGTCGCCGGGACGGAAGGCCTTGAGCCGGCCCTTCACCATCGCGCCGTAGTCATGCTGAAGCAACTCGTCGGCGATGACCACGTCGCCGATGGCGAGCTTCGGGTCGAGCCCGCCGGCCACACCCGAAAAGATCAGGGCGCGACACCCGAAATGGTCGAGGAGCAGCCCGCCCACAAGTGCGGCGGCCACTTTGCCGACGCCGGCTTCGGCAAGCACCACGGAATGACCATCGATGCGTCCCGGGTGGAAATGAAACCCCCCCAGCTCGATCTTCCCACCCCGGCGGGGTACCAAAGCATGGCTCCCCGTTTCTTCCGGCAGGGCGGAAACGATGCCCAGCGGACCCGATGGATGTCTACCGGGGCCAGCGGCCTTTCTCATTGAAGTCTCCCGTTCAAGCCTTCACGCGACCTACTCCGGACCATATCAGAGGTGAAAATTTTTCGGGGGAGATGCCGCTTCAGGGTAGACGCAAACTAGGATTGTGTTAATATAATCTCCACTCGACTATTTATGGTTGGCCTCGGAGGCATGCACGCGTAGTACTCGATTGCCGCACGGCCGTGTCACTTTGCCAGCCCCAAGGGCACTGGCGACAGCCAGGGACGCAACATGGAGAAGACAATGTCGGAACTCGAATTCTGGAAACTGCGCAAGATCGCCGGACGGACCAGCCGCCGGGAATTCATGGGCCGCGCCGCGGCCCTTGGCGTCAGCACCGCGCTGATGACGACGATGCTGGGTGAAATCGCCATGGCCGCAAAGCCCAAGAAGGGCGGGACCCTGAGGCTGGGGATGGCAGGCGGAAGCACGACCGACAGCATGGACATGACGACCTGGACAGACAGCGTCGCGCTCGTATGCGGGTTCACCATGATGAACGGCCTGATCGAGAACGGCCCCGACAACAAGCCGATCCCCGAACTTGCCGAGAGCTGGGATGCCAAGCCGGGTGCGGCCGATTGGGTTTTGAACATCCGCAAGGGCGTCACCTTCCACAATGGCAAGACCCTCGATGCGGACGACGTAATCTATTCCCTCAACCTTCATCGCGGCAACACGAAGTCCGGCGCTGCCGGGCCGATGAAGGCGATCACCGACATCAAAAAGCTGAGCGACTATCAGATCGAGATCACCCTCAGCTCGGGCGACGCCGATCTGCCCTATGTGCTCAGCGACTACCATCTGCTGATCGTGCCGAAGGACTTCAAGGATTGGGCCCATCCCGTAGGCACCGGCGCCTTCACGTTCGAGAGCTTCGATCCGGGCGTCAGCGCGTCCTTCAAGCGCAATCCGAACTACTGGAAGCCGGATCGCGGATTTCTGGACGAAGTCAAGATCACGGTGATCAACGACAGCAACGCGCGCATGCAGGCGATCGCCTCGGATCAGGTCGACGTGATCAATCGCGTCGATCCGAGGACGATTGCGATGCTGAAACAGACGAAGAAAATCAAGATCGTCCAGGCGCCCGGCGGCTGGCACTCGATCCTGACGATGTTCTGCGACACGCCGCCCTTCGACAACATCAACATCCGCCTCGCCCTCAAATATGCCATAGACCGCAAGAAGGTGCTGAGGACTCTATTCAGCCGGTACGGCAGCGTCGGCAACGACCACCCGATCCCCAAGAGCGATCCGTTCTATAATTCGGAGCTGCCGCAGACCGCCTATGACCGGGACAAGGCCAAGTTCTACTTCAACAAGGCCGGCATGCCCGAAGCCAAGATCGTGCTGTCCGCTTCCGATGCAGCGTTCGGCGGCGCGGTCGACATGGCGATGCTGTACCAGCACACCGCTGCCAAGGCGGGCATAACGATCGACGTCAAGAAGGAGCCGGCCGACGGTTTCTGGGACAATGTCTGGCTGAAGGCTCCCTTCGTCACCAGCTACTGGGGCGGTCGCCCGGCGGCGACGCAAATGCTCGACATCGCCTACAAGTCCAACGCGCCGTGGAACGACACTCATTGGCGGGTGCCGGCCTTCGACAAGCTGCTGGCCGATGCCCGCGCTGAGCTCGATGAGGCCAAGCGCAGGACCTACATCTGGGAGATGCAGGCAATGCTGCACGATCAGGGTGGCGCGCTGATCCCTGCGTTCCGCGACTGGCTCGATGCGCACGACACGAGGGTCGGTGGCCATACGCCCCATAGCGGCTTCGACCTGGACAACGGGCGCATCGCGGAGAAGGCCTGGCTGAAGACCTGATCCAGGTGCCAAGATTCATCGGCTGCCGCCTCGGGCTGGGCCGGCTTACTTTCCTCTGCGCCCCGTGCTCGTCCTTGCGGGCCACGGCCGCGGTGGCGCGCTGATTGACCGCGGCCTTGTTATCCAGTTTTGGGCAGGCTGAGGCCGCGCTTCACCAGGGATTGCCAACCCTCCTCGGCGTTATCGGCGTATTCGAACAGCTTCATGTCGGCGGCGGCGATCATCCCTTCCCTTCTCATGGCCTCCAGATTGACCACCTTCTGCCAATAGGACCGATCGAACAGCAGGACCGGGATCGCCTGGGCCTTACCCGTCTGCAAAAGCGTCAGGATCTCGAACAGCTCGTCCAGAGTTCCGAAACCTCCCGGAAACACGGCGAGAGCGTTGGCGCGCATGACGAGGTGCATCTTGCGCATCGCGAAGTAATGGAACTGGAAGGTCAACCCCGGCGAGCTGTAGCGGTTGGGGAGCTGCTCCTGGGGCAGGCTGATATTGAAGCCGATCGCCGGAGCGCCCGCTTCGGCCGCGCCGCGGCAGGCCGCCTCCATGATGCCGGGGCCCCCGCCGGTGGCGATCACGTTGTCGCGATACCCGCGCCGGTGATCGAGGGCCCCACCCCGCTCGGAAACGATGCGCCCGAACCGCCGGGCCTCCTCGTAAAGCGCGGACTGCTTCAAACGCAACCTTGCGAGATCGAGCTGCCGCCGTCCCTTGGCCGACTTCAGGCGCGCCCTCGCCTCCTGGCGCGAAACGATCCGGGCGCTGCCGAAGACGACGACCGTGGAGCGGATGCGGGCTTCCCGCAGAATGAGCTCGGCCTTCTCATACTCCAGCCCGAAGCGCACCGCCCGCAGCTCGTCTCGCAGCAGGAACTCGGTATCCATGGCCGGCAGGACAAAGCTGCGCGACTGCTTGGCAGTGAGCGCGATGGGATTGACCGTTCGTCGGCCTGCCGCTGCGACAGCTGCCGGGCTGCCTCGGCTTACTCGAACCTTCATCCATGGCTCCTTTCTTGTTCGCTGCGGCATCTTCGACCGACGGCGGGCCTCGGGCAATCGCCAGCGGTACCGGCTTGCCGACAGCCCCGAACTGCCGCAGCTTGTCGCTCGCCTTTACAGAAGTGGCCGCGAAAGGCTCTCCCGATGGTGAGAACGCGCCCGAAGCCGGTGAACATCCTTCTCGTCATGTTCGATCAGCTGTCGGCTCTATCGCTTCCCCTTTATGGCCATCCGGTGGTCCAGGCGCCTCATTTGACGGCCCTGGCCCAAGAAGCCGCGGTGTTCGAGCGGGCCTATTGCAACTCTCCCCTCTGCTCGCCGTCGCGCCATTCCATGCTGACCGGGAGGATGCCGAGCCGGATCGGGGCTTACGACAATGCCGCCGAGCTCGCGTCCTCCATCCCCACTTTCGTGCATCTGCTGCGCGATGCCGGCTATCGCATATGTCTGTCAGGCAAAATGGACTTCACCGGCGCCGATCAACTCCACGGATTCGAAGAGCGGTTGACGACCGACCTTTCACCATCGGATTTCGCCTGGACGCCCAATTGGGAGGAACCCGAGCGGATTTACGACTGGTTCCATAGTTTGCAAAGCGTCGTCGAGGCAGGACCCTGCGATCGGTCGCTGACCATGGACTACGACGAGGAGGCGACCCATCAAGCCGAACGCTGGCTTCATGCCGCGGCGGCGACAAGCGACCGGCGACCTTTTCTCCTCACCGTTTCCTACATGCATCCCCATGACCCCTATCTTGGTCCTCGCGCTTTCTGGGATCGCTATCGGGACATTGAGATCGACATGCCGACCGTGCCCCCGATCCCGTTCAATCACCGGCATCGGGCGGACCGGCGTCTTCATGCCCTCTATGACCGCGGTCAACATGTGCTGACCGAGACACAGATCCGCGCCGCGCGCCGCGCCTACTACGCCATGATCGGCCATGCCGACGAGCAGCTCGGTCGTCTGCGCCGTGCCCTCGAAATCGCCGGACATGGGGAGCGGACCGCCATCGTCGTGACCGCCGATCATGGCGACATGCTGGGAGAGCGCGGGCTTTGGTACAAAATGACCTTCTACGAGCGCGCCGTCCGGGTGCCGCTGATCATGCGCATGCCGGGTCGAACACAGCCGAGACGCGTGGCCCAGCCCGTCTCTCTGGTCGATCTGTTCCCGACGCTGCTCGATCTGACCGGAATCCGGCCCGCCCAGGGTGGTTTGGGGCTGGATGGAGGTAGCCTTCTTCCCGCCGCCATCGGCCGCGGCGAACCCCCTGGCGCGGTCTATGGCGAGTACATGGCAGAGGGCACCGAACAGCCCATGTTCATGATCCGGCGCGGCCGTTGGAAATACATCACTTGCCCGGGCGACCCACCCAGGCTCTACGACCTGCAAGCAGATCCCCATGAACTCGACAACCTCTCGGGAACAAAGTCCGGCGCGGCGATCGAACGCAAGCTCGACCGAGAGGCGAGCCGCCGGTGGGACGCGGCGGCCTTGCGTCGCGCCATTGTCGATAGTCAGCGCTCGCGCCGGCTCGTGCATGGGGCGCTCATGCGCGGCCGGCTCCATCCCTGGGACTATGAACCGCGGCGCGATGCTGCCGCGGAGTACTTCCGGAATTACGGCGCTCCGGACCCCGAGCGGCCGATGCGCCTGCCGCATCTCGGGCCGCCTTCACACTCAAGAGGAAAGAAATCGCCGCCGTAATGATTCCTCCGACGGCTATGAACGCAACCGCCTAGCTGGCCCGTACCCCTCACAAGATTCCGGCCTCGATCTGCTCCTTGCGCCGAGCAACATAGGCGCCGAGCTCCTCCTTGATCTCCGGCGCCATGGGCGGCTCGACATAGGTCCGCAGCAGCTCCTTCCAAATGGCGTTGGCCCGAGCGGTGCCATTGAGAGCGCCGGTTTCCTCCCAGGTCTCGAAGTTCCGCCAGTCCGAGAGCAGCGGCGAATAGAACGCATGCTCGAAGCGTTCGAGGGTGTGGCCCACGCCGAAGAAATGTCCGCCGGGTCCGACCTCCGCGATCGCCGCCATGGCCTCGCCCACGTCGGCGGTGTCCAAGGGCCGCAGGAACTCGCGCATCATCTGAAGCATCTCGGCGTCCACAATCAGCTTCTCGAAGGAAGCCGTGAGACCACCTTCCAGCCATCCGGCGCTATGCTCGATCATGTTGACGCCCCCCATGATCGTGCCCCACAGGGACATACCCGATTCATAGGCAGCCTGGACATCCACGCAGTTGGAGGAGGTCACGTTGCTGGACCGGTAGGGCAGCCGATAGCGCCGGGCGAGTTGACCACTGACGATGGCTGCTTTGGCATATTCCGGCGTGCCGAAGGCCGGCGCGCCGGTGCGCATGTCCACGTTCGAGGTGAAGCCGCCGTAGACCGCTGGCGCGCCCGATCGAACGAGCTGGGTGAGCGCGATCATGAACAGGGCCTCGGCGTTCTGCTGGGCAAGAGCGCCCACCATGGTCACCGGACTCATGGCACCGGCAAGAGTGAAGGGGGTGGCGATGGTGGCCTGGCCCGCCCGAGCCAGCTCCACCAGTCCCTCGCCCATCGGAATGTCGAGGCGCATGGGCGAATTGGCGTTGATCACCGTGCCGGCGATGACCCTGCCGTCGATCTTGTCATGGGGAATGCCGTTGGCGATCGCTGCCATGGCGATGGCATCGCGCACCCGGTAGCCGCCCAGCGCCCAGCATTGCCAGGACTTGTCGGTTAGGGTCAGCACCGACTCGTAGAAATCGAGATGACGCGTCTCGCTGGGCAAGTCGGTCGGTTCGATCGGACCTCCGCCCTCCTGGTGAATGACGTTCAGCTGGTGGATCAGCTTGATGTAGTCCCGCATGTCGGCATAGGTCCCGGCCCGCCGGCCGCGATCGAGATCACTGGCGAAAGCCGGGCCGCCCACAGCGGTGAACACGAGATTGTCGCCGCCGATGATCAGGTTCCTGGCCGGGTCCCTCGCCTCCATGGTGAAAACCGGTGGGGCCTTGGCGACCAGTTCCTCGATCAGGGCCGGATCGCAGCGCACGCGGTGGTTGGCTTCGTCCACCTCGGCCCCGCCCCGGCGAAGGATTTGCCGGCTTTCCTCATGCAGGACTTCCATGCCGACCTCGGCCAGGAGCCCGAGCGATGCGCGATGGATCGCCTCGATCTGATCCTCGCCCAGGATATCCAGAGGCCGGTAGCGGTTGCGAACCAGACCGAAGGGAAGCTGGCGCAAACCGGTACTGCGTCCCGTTCGATCGCGGCGCCTTGCACGAACCGCATCGCTCATGGTCCAGTCTCCCTCGGGCCGACCATGACCATTTCGCGGGCGTAGCCGACGGCATCGGGATCGACGGCTTCGCCGAATTCCCGCGCCGCCCGGTGAGCGTCATAGACGGCGCTATAGATGGCCCCTGGAACGCGGCAATCGCCGACGGCTCTGATCGTCTCGACCTGCGGCAGGCCTCCAGTCGACTGCAGCGCGCGCAATTCCTGCTCAAGCGAGCCCCTAGCCTGCCTTGCGCCGACGACAAGAAGTGCGTCGCCGGAAACGTCCAGCGGCGAGCCGTCGTAGATGCTGGCAAAGCGTGCCGTGGCGCCGTCCCAGCCCTCGATCCGACGAGCGAGATGAATGGCGGCGCCTGCTGTCATCAGGCGCGTCTGGACCCGCATCTGCTCGTCCGTCATGGCGGTCCAGGTCGAGACCTCAAGCCCCGGCGTGACAAAACTGACGCGCCGTCCGGCCTGAAGCAGCAATTCGGCCAGGACGCCGGCCATGTAGTACTGGTCATCGTCATAGACCACGACTTGGCCCTTCGGCATGACACCGGCCAGGAGATCGTCCGGCGTCAGGAGATTCGGCGCCGCCTGGTCCAGCACCGGACTTCCATTGGCGAAGCCGACCCCATTGCGCAGCCAGGTTGCGCCTGTCGCCAGCATCACGTGGCCGCAATCCATGGCGCCGACATCTTTTACCGACAACGGGCTCTCCCGGAATGTTTCCACATTGGGCAACCGCTCGATCTGGCCCATGCGGTAGTCCCGCACCCGCGCCCAACTGGCAAGGCCCGGCAGCCGGCTTTCCAGCGAAACCCGCCCGCCCAGCTCGCGCTTCGCTTCGGCCAGCATGACTCGATAGCCGCGCTTACCGAGCGTCATAGCGCATTCGAGGCCGGCGGGACCCGCGCCCACCACGAGGATAGGCTTGTCCGTCTTGCCGACGGCAGGCGGTACCTGCTCCGGATGCCAGCCGCGCCGATATTCCTCGCCCATCGTCGGGTTCTGGGTGCAACGCAGAGCGACGCCCATGTTGTTATGGGCCCGGCAGATGTTGCAGCCGATGCACTCCCTGATCTCGTCTTCCCGGCCCTCGGCGATCTTGCGCGGCAACCAGGGATCGGCGATCGAAGGCCGCGCCGCGCCGATGAAGTCGAGCACGCCGCGGCGGACCTGTGACACCATGACGTCGGGCGAGGTGAAGCGCCCGACCCCGACGACGGGCTTGCTGGTCAGCTTCTTGACCATGGCTACATAAGGTTCCTGAAAGCCCTCGGCGGAAAAGCGGGCGCTCATGGAATCGTTTTCGACATAGGAGATGTTCACGTCCCAGAGGTCCGGCAGCTCGGCCAACAGGGATACGACTTCACGCCCCTCCCGCTCGTGCGTGGCACCCGCCTCGCCCATCAGCTCGTCCATGGCGAGGCGCACCGCGACGGCGCATCTATGGCCGATGGCGTCCTTGGTCACCTCGATCATTTCGCGCAAGAGGCGCGCCCGGTTCTCGATCGACCCGCCATATTCGTCGCTCCGCCTGTTCCAGCGCGGCGATATGAACTGAAAGGGGAGATAGCCGTGGCCAGCGTAGCAGTAGACGATGTCGAAGCCGGCCTGCATCGCCCGCTTCGCGGCAGCAGCCTGCCAGCGCAGAAGAGCCCGTATGTCTGCCTTGTCCATGGCCCGGGTCTGGATCGGATAGACGTAATGGCCCGGCCCGCCCGAGGGGGAAAGGGTGGTCTCGCGGCTGGCGCGATTGGGCGACTTGATGCCGCCATGCCAAAGCTCCACCCCCGCCAAGGCGCCGTGCCGGTGGACCCGCTCGGCCAACTGCGACAGCGTGGCTACGTCGCGGTCGTCCCAAAGGGTGGCCAGCCTGTAAGGCGCGTCCTCCGAGCTCGGATGAATCGAGCAATATTCAGTGTTGACCACACCCCAGCCGCCCTCAGCCTTGATCTCCCGCAAGCGCATGAGGCTCGCCGGCTGGTCCATGCCCATGCCGGTGCAATGGGGCACTTGATAGAAGCGATTGGGCGCGGTAACCGGGCCGATCCGGACCGGCTCGAACAGGACGTCGTAGCGCGGGTTCCTAGGCATACATAGATTCCCGGTTTTCAGAAAGCGAACTCATGGGCGGCCACGGCCCAACAGGCGCTTAAATGGCCGTAGCGGCGGCAGAATAGGCGGAGGACCGCGCGAACGGAATCTCATAATCCGAGGCAATTCAATGAGCAGATCTCATGATATGCTGAGCGCAGTTCCATGGCCGCGGGTCTCGACCTCAAGGTTCTGCGCATGCTGCTGGCGCTCCACCGCCACGGCTCGGTAACCCGCGCCGCGGCGGCCCTCGGAATCACCCAGTCAGCTCTCAGTCATCACATCAGGGAAACCGAACGGCGGACGGCCGTTGCGCTGTTCCACCGGGTCAATCGCCGCCTCCACTTCACGGCCATGGGCGAGGAGATTCTGGGCGCCGCCAAGACGATCGTCGGCGAAGTCGACCGGGTGGAATCCGACCTCGAGCTCTTTCGGAAGGGCTATGGGCCGGTGGTGCGAATCGGGAGCGGTGCCTATGGCTGCGAAGGATGGTTGCCGCGCTTCATCGCCAGTCTTGGCGCCGACCGAGGCCAGTTCGATATCGAGATCCTGGCCGGCCAGCCCTTTCCGCCGGTGAACGCCGTCATCGACGGAGCTCTCGATTTGGCCATTTGCGGTGGCGATGTGGACGATCCGCGCGTCAGCGCGCTTCCTCTATTCGAGGACGAGCTGGTCGGCGTCCTTCCGTCCGGCCATCCTTTGGCCGGACGCGCGCATCTCGTGCCTGGGGATTTCCGGGATGAGATCTACCTCAGCTATTCGACGGTGCCTGAGAAGGGCTTCGAGGATGACCGTTTCTTCCGTCCCGCCAAGACCCTTCCCAGACGATGGGTGAAGGTTGCGGACGTGGCGATGATCGCGGAGATGGTGCGCGCCGGTCTCGGCGTTTCGATCCTCAGCAAATGGGCAGTTGCCGAGCGCGTCGGGCGAGGCGGCATCGAAATCAAGCGCCTCACCCGTGAAGGACTGCCCACCCGATGGCAGGCGGTCATCAGGGCCAATGAATTGAAGGATTCGGCCAGCGCCAAGCTCGGCCGGCATCTGTCCGACTGGTGGGCGAAGCATCCGCCCAGGAGCTAACCCTTCAAGCCGTCATGCCGGTCTGCGCAGCGGGACCGAAAGCAGCACCCCGAACTCCTCCGGCATGTTGCAGCTTACCCGGGCGTGGACCTTGCCTTGCTTGTCGAAGAAGCGGCCGGAAGGCGCCAGGGGAAACACGCCCTCATGCCACACATTCGGATGCAGGCAGACCCCGAAACTTCCATCGCAATAGAAGGCGACGAAGTCCTTTGGTTCCAGGTCATCGCCGGGCTTGGCAAGCGGCACCACGAAGGGGGTCTTGTCCAGAGGATAAAAAAGCTGCCCGCCGTCGGGATGGTAGTTCACATGCCAAAGCAGAATGCGCGAGCGATCGGGGGTCGCTGTCGTTTCCGACGCAACAGCCGGGTCGCAAGACCAGCCCAGGAGATAGCCGTCCTTGACCGCCTCATTGCGGCCGTAAAGGACTTCGCCCTGCCACCAGAATGAAAAAATCCCTTCGGTCGTGCCCGCTTCGTCGCCCGTATCGGGGTCGATGGCGCGCCAGCCCTCGGGCGGCCAGCGCACGATTTCGACCGGATGGCTGTAGGGATCGGTGACGATGGTCCCGTAGCCGGCCAGGCTTTCAGGCGTTGCCGTCACCAGCCGTGGCTCGACGGCCGGCATTCCGGCAGGGATGGTCACCGGCGTTCGGTAGCCCTTGTCGCGATGCTCCAGCGCCTGGTGAGGGGCCTTCGCCTGGACTTCCATGGCTTGCGCTCTCCGTTTATGCCTTTACCGCCGGTCCGACAGGCTATCGCGCCAAAAATGCAAGTTGCGCGAACATGGACAGCCTAGCCAGCGGGACAGCATAGTAGAGTCATCACAAGTGCAATCCCAGGGAGAATCCGAACATGAAAATCGTCGTCGTCGGCGCTACTGGCACCATCGGAAGGGCCGTCACGCAAGCCCTGGGCTCGCGCCACGAGATCGTCAAGGTGGGCAACACCCGGGGCGACCTTCAAGTGGATATCACCGATGCAGCCTCGATTCGTGCGCTGTTCCAGCGCACGGGCCGGTTCGACGCCCTGATCTGCACCGCAGGCAAGGTCCATTTCGGTGAGTTCTCCAAGATAACCGAGAAGGAAATGCAAATCGGCCTCAAGGACAAGCTGATGGGACAGGTCAATCTCGTGCTCATCGGCCGCGATCATATGAACGACGGTGGCTCCTTCACGTTGACCGCCGGCGTGCTGAGCCAGGAGCCGATCCGCTATGGCGCCTGCGCCAGCCTCGTCAACGGCGCGCTGGAAAGCTTCACCCGGGCGGCCGCCGTCGAGCTGACGCGAGGCCTCAGGATCAATGTGGTGAGCCCGGGTGTGCTGGTGGAATCGCTTCCCACCTTCGGCGAGTATTTCCGCGGCCATGAAGCCGTACCCGGAGCCCGCGTCGCCAACGCCTACGTCAAGTCGGTCGAAGGACTCCTGACCGGCCAGGTGCTGCAGGTGCTCTGAGAGCCGCAGGACCAGAGCGGCTCGCGACGGGATGATCCCCGGCCTCCGTCCATGACGCGCCGGGCCGGGGTGGCGGTATGCAGGATATTCCGGGGAATCACGGTCGGGTCTCCTGACCCTTAGGCCATGTGTCGGTGCCGGCAGGGCAGCCAAGCCTGCCGAATGCACGCCGGCGCCTGTAGTACGGATTGCCGGTCGTCCGGTTCTTCGCGGCGAATTCTGTTCTCTCCGCCGACAGATCGACACAATCGTGCAACAGACTCGGGATAATCATGACGCATGCCTATCGATTTCATGTCAGCTGAAATGCTTTCCGAGGCAGAGCTCCCGACTCCGACCTTCTCCTATGCGTCCGAGGAGGTGGGACGACTCGGTCGGGTGGTGATTCGGTCGATCGAGAAGTTAAGCGGCCAGCGGCGCATCAAGCGTCTCTACATGGACTATCAGAAGCGCCAGCGCCCGCCGGAGCGGTTCTGGGAGGATGCGGTCGAGGGACTACGGCTCGACTTGCGGCTCAATCGCAGACCGGAGCAAGCCATACCTGCGACGGGCCCGCTCGTCATCATCGCCAACCACCCGTTCGGCGTGGTCGACGGCATCATCCTGTGCCGGATAGTTTCCCAGGTCCGCGGCAAATACATGATCATGACCCATCGGGTGCTGCATCAGGCACCCGAGGTTCGCCGCTTCATCCTGCCCATCGATTTTACCGGCACGAGGGAGGCGCTCGCGACCAATGTCCGCTCCCGGGCCGCCGGCGCGAAATTGCTGGCCGAGGGCAGCGCCTTGATCGTGTTTCCCAGCGGCGGTGTGGCGGTCTCGCCGACCTTCCACGGACGGGCCATGGATCTCGAATGGAAGACTTTTGCTGCGAAGCTCATCATGCGCGCGCGCGCCGACGTGCTGCCGGTGTTTTTCCATGGTCAGAATAGCCGGCTCTACCTGGTCGCCGCCTGCCTTCACCAGACCCTAAAGCTCGCCATGCTCTTCCACGAGGTGAGCAACAAGATCGGCCGCAGCCTTTCGGTCTCCATCGGGGACGTGATCGCCAACGAAAGCCTGCGCGCGCTTCCAGATCGCCAAGCCATCACCCGATACCTTCAGGTGATGACCGAGGCCGCCCGGTTCGCTAGAGGCTAAAGGCGCTTCTTACGGCGCCAAGGGCAGGATCATCGTCAAAGGTGGCGAGATTGCCCTTTCCGCATCTCGTGAGTTTAGGCCGCTTCCAGCACGCGGTTCACCTCGACCAGGACGCGGTCCGTCGGGTCGAGCTTGCGCAGGATGACGTTGGCGCCGACCTCCTTGGCCAGCTGGAAGAAGTCGACGTTGTAGAAGGTGCCCGCGCCGGAAACGGCGATGATGCGGGCGCCTCGATCCATTTGGCGCAGAGTCCTGATGACCTCCGCACCTTCAACCCCCGGCATGCGCATGTCGGTGATGACCAGGGCGGGTTTGTACCGACGGTACAAGTCCAAGCCTTCGGCGCCGTCCAAAGCCTCGATGACCTGGTGGCCGTCGTCCTCGAGAATCCGTCGGATGACGCCCCGATAAAATCCATCATCGTCGATAAGCAAAATCATGGCCACAGCTCGACTGCTCCCGGCGATTCCATCAGGCAGCCATCCCGGCAAATCTAGGCCGAACACCCCTCGCCCGCTAGGGTCAGCCAATGCTTACAATTCGCCAATCTTCCTTAACAAACGATTGACGAGGCAAATCATTCCCCAAAACTCTGCCCCGCATTGGAGAAGATTCGGGCCAATACGAGCATGGCGGAGGCGAGGTGACGTGTCTCCCGCCTTGGTCCCCGCGGCAAAGACAAGATAGGGTAGCGCCCCATGACGGTTGTCCTGGATCGGCGCGCCGATATCGGCCTGGAAGCCTTCCGGCGCGTGGCCTGGCAAGGCGAGGCTTTGAGCATCGCCGAGTCCGCCCTGGCACGGATCGCCAGCTGCCGCGCGGCCTTCCTGCGCCTCATCGACAGCGACCCGCAGCTGGTCGTCTATGGCGTCACCACGGCCATGGGCGAGCTTGCAAGCCGGCGCCTGAACCAGGAAGAGCGCCAGCGCCACGCCCGACTCAAACCCTTCGCCGCCGCCACGTCCTTCGGCGAACCCCTGCCACAGCGAATCGTCCGCGGCATCATCCTGGCCCGCTTGGCAAATTTCCTGGAAGGCCATGCCGCGACCTCGCCGCGGATCGCCCTTGCGGTTGCCGGCATGGTGGACAGCAACCCGCTGCCGAAGGTCGCCGCCACGGGCCAGGGCGGTGCGGGCGAAATACTTGCCCTCTATCCCCTGTTCGCCGAACTTTCCCAGCGCTTCGAGCTGGAAGTGCAGGAGCGGAATTCCCTCATCAACGGATCGCCAGCTGCCGCAGCCTTGATCGCGGATTCCGCCTTGGCGGCGCAAAACCGGGTCGCTCAGGCGCTGCGCGTATTCGCTCTATCCATCGAAGCCTTCCAGGCGCCGCTCGAGCACTACGATGCCGCTCTCGATGTCCTTTGGGGCGACGAACACGAGGCTGCGGCATTGGCGGGCCTGCGCGGCTACCTCCTGGGTGCCGGCGGCGGGCGCCGGAACTATCAGGCACCCGTCAGCTATCGGATCGTGCCCCGGGTCCTGGGACAGGCCCATCGCGCCCTGGCCCAGGCCGAGCAGGCGGCGGACGTGTCTCTCGCCTCGGTCTCCCACAACCCCGTCTTCCTGCCGCCCGATGAGGCTCATCCGCTCGGCCGGTGCCTGAGTACCGGCGGCTATCACAACGCCATGGCGGCGCCGGTGCTCGATGATCTCGCTGCCATC
>Ga0209415_10003238_pt1 | contig 30258 bp, 25 predicted proteins | sample PeaSoiSIISIP2007_FD_187696 | JGI IMG/M metagenome (GOLD analysis project Ga0209415, IMG submission 187696) | Peat soil microbial communities from Weissenstadt, Germany - SII-SIP-2007 (SPAdes) (version 2) | ecosystem: Environmental > Terrestrial > Soil > Wetlands > Peat | place: Germany...
TTTCAACACGAAGATAGACCGGAATGGGCGCGTATTTATCCCTTCCCATTACAGAAAAGTCATGGGTCTGAAGACGGGCGATGAGATTATTGCGAGCGTCGAAGACGGCGAGATAAGGCTGGCAACGCGTAAGCAAAAATTGCTGCGGGCGCAGGCGCTCGTGCGCAAATACGTCAAAACCCGTAAATCCCTATCCGCGGAACTGATAAAGGAGCGGCGTCGTGAGGCAGCACGTGAGCAACGCGGTTCTTGACGCTTCTGTCATCCTGGCTTACCTGCGGAAGGAGCGGGGCCACGAGAAGGCAGCACACGTGATAGAGCACGGAACTGCCTACGTCAATTGTGTGAATTATTGTGAAGTGATCTCAAGCCTGGTTGAACATGGCATGCGCTTGGACTTGGCGGTATCAGTCGTGCGGAACATGGAATTGATGCATGTGGCATTCGACGAGTTTCTCGCCGTCGAAACCACCCGATTGCGCACTGCCACCAAGGGCCCGGGACTTTCCTTGGCTGATCGGAGCTGTATCGCGCTGGCGAAGCACCTTCGCTTGCCCGTCTTTACCACTGACAAGGCTTGGCGGTTTATCAAGGCTGGCATAAAGGTCAATCTGATCAGATGATGAATCCGGTACGTTATGCCCGCATTCCGAATTGACGTGAACAAGGAAGAACGCAATGGCAGAACAGAGCGAAAAGCAGGGAAAAACCATCGGTCTCAACATCAGGCTCGCGCCGGTCGAAAATTCGGACCAGTCGGTGCTCGCAAACTTCACGCGGCTGAACGGCGCGCCTGGGATGGTGTTCGTCGATTTCGGCTTTCTCGAGCCGGCTGCTCTCTCTGCGCTATCGCGGCTCGCGCAGTCTGGCGGCAAGATTCCGGAGACGCTGACCGGCAAGCTCGCGGTGCGCGTTGCACTTGGCTATGACACGCTCGGCGCGCTGCATCAGCAGTTGGGGCAGGTCATCGTTGGATTGAGAGCGCAGCGCGCTGAAGGATCGGCGCCGGCGAAAAAAAAAGCCAAGCACTGAGCGATCCCATGCCAGACATCAAGCAACGCATTGCCAAGCTGGAAGCCGGAGCGTGGAATTTCTCTCCCGCGATCCTGCAGGCGCAGCACGCGCCGCCTTCGCCGTTGCCGCGGCTGGTGCTGTATACGCTGTTGGCGCTGTTCGGAGTGTTGTTGCCGTGGGCGGTGCTGGGCCGGTTAGATATCGTCGCGGTCGCGCAGGGGAAGCTCGTGCCGCAAAGCTTTCTCAAGGTCGTGCAGCCGGCGGACTCGGGCGTGGTGAAGGAGATACTGGTGAAGGAAGGCGACGAGGTCGTCGCCGGCCAGGCGCTGATGCGTATGGACACCAGTATCTCGGTGGCCGACCGCAAAGTGCTTGACAACGACTATCAGTTGAGGGTGCTGCAGCTGCGCCGTATCGACGCAGAACTCAAGGGTGTGCCGCTCGCCAAAAAAGCAGGCGACGACCCAGCGCTTTACGCGCAGGTTGACGCGCAGTTTCGGTCCCACCGCCAGGCGTACCAGGACGCGCTAGACACCGAACGCGCAGCGCTCACGAAAGCGCAGCACGATCTGAAGAGCGCGATCGAGGTGCAGAGCAAGCTCAAGCAGACTCTGCCGATCTACCAGGAGCAGGAAAAAGGCTGGAACCAGCTCGCCAAGGAAGGGTTTGCCGGCAAGCTGATGGCGCTTGACCGCACCCGCAGCCGCATCGAAACCGAGCAGGAGCTGCAGGCGCAGACCCAGAACGTCGAGTCGCTCAAGGCGAGCATCGCGCAGTCGAACAAGCGCATCGCGCAGATCACCTCGAACTACCAGCAGCAGCTGCACAACGAGCGGATCGACGCCGAGTCGCAGTACAACAAGCTCGGGCAGGATCTTGCCAAGCACGCATACAAGCACGATTTGCTGGAGCTGAAGGCGCCGCAGGCCGGCATCGTCAAGGACCTCGCCACGCATACGCAGGGCACGGTGGTATCTCCCGGAACCGTGCTGCTGACGCTGGTGCCGCACAACGAGCCCTTGCTCGCGGAAGTGTGGGTCAGCAACGTCGATTCCGGCTTCGTCGAGGTCGCCCAGAAGGTCAAGATCAAGCTCGAAGCTTACCCGTTCCAGAAATACGGCATGCTCGACGGCGTGGTGCGTCACGTCACTTATGACGCGACCGACAAGAACGCGGATGCCAGCAGCGACCGCAAACCGCCGCCCGACAGCGCGAATGCTCCTGCCAGCCTCAGCTACCGCGCGCTCGTGGCGTTGAATTCATCGCAACTCGAGACGCAGGGCCTGAGTTACAAGCTCACCCCCGGCATGCAGGTCGCGGCCGAGATCCATCTCGGCAACCGCTCGGTGATCGAATACCTGCTGTCCCCGATCCAGAAGACCGTGCACGAGGCGTGGCGCGAGCGCTGAACTGCGCAAGGCTCCGCGCTTGCTTTAACCCGTGTTGAAAAGCAACCTGCGGCCTTCCTGGACGCTGGCCGCCATCCTCGCGGCCGCGCACGGCGCGGCGATCGCCGCGGTCGTCGTGGTCGAAATGCCGCCGTGGCTCACGTTTGTCGCGATCGCGGCGTTGTTCGCCAATCTTGTGCTCGAGCTACGGCATGCCTTGCTGCGCATGCCGGATGCGATAGTTGGAATCGAGATCAGTTCCGATGACGTGCTGAGCGTTCAAACGCGCCGCGGCGAGTGGCTCGAGTCCGAAGTGCTGGGCAGCTCCTACGTTGTGTCGTTCCTCGCCATCCTGAATCTGCGCGAGACCGCGAGCCGCAAGTCGAGGCGTGTGGTGGTCCTGCCGGACAGCATGGCCGCGGAGGATTTCAGGCAGTTGCGGGTGTGGCTGCGCTGGGGCAGGGAGCGCGGCCCCGCCGTGTTGTGACAAAGAACACGGGAAAACCAGCCGCGAGCCGTTCCGAAGGCGCCGGAACGGAAAAAACGGGCAATACCAGCCACTTGCACCATCCGGAAAGCGACTAAACCTTGCGTTAAATCAAAAAGCCGATCGGGTTAGTGCTTTACATTTCACCCCTAATGAAGGTGGATCGCCAGGCGCGCACACCGGCCGTGGAGAAGACGGCGTGCCGCCGATGGCGAAAACAGGAACGAAATGAAAAGCGAAGCAAGCCCTAAATTCGAGATTGTCACGCGCGAGGATTTTTCGGACGTCACCTATCTGCTGGAGGTCCGCCATCCGTTGATGGCCAAGGCCGCGCGTCCCGGCCAGTTCGTCATCGTCATGTCGCACGAGCACGGCGAGCGCATTCCGCTCACCATCGCCGACTTCGACCGCCAAAAGGGCACCATCACGCTCGTCATCCAGGCCGTCGGCAAGACGACCAAGGAGATGCAGCAGAATTGCGTGGTCGGCACCCACCTCTATGGGGTGACCGGGCCGATGGGCATTCCCAGCCGATTCGACAAGGTCAAGACAGTGGCATGCGTCGGCGGCGGGCTCGGCGTCGCCCCGATCTATCCGCATGCGCGCGCATTCAAGGAAGCGGGCGCCTATGTGATCGGCATCGTCGGGTTCCGCACCAAGAGCCTGATGTTCTGGGAAGACAAGTTCCGCGCCTGCTGCGACGACTTCATCGTCTGCACGGACGACGGCTCGGCGGGGGTGAAGGGCATGATCACCAAGGGCATCGAGCTCGCGATCGCCGAGCATCCCGATATCGATGAGTTCGTCGCGATCGGCCCGCCGGTCATGATGAAAGGGTGCGCCGAAGCCACGCGGCCGCACAAGATCAAGACCATGGTGAGCCTCAACCCGCTGATGGTCGACGGCACGGGAATGTGCGGCGGCTGCCGGGTGAAGATCGGCGGGCAGATCAAATTCGCGTGCGTCGACGGGCCGGACTTCGACGGCCACCAGGTCGACTTCGACGACCTGATGACGCGGCTGCGGCGCTTTACCACGGAAGAGAAAGCCGCCGTCGAGCGCTGGTCGGAAAACTGCCGCATGCAAAACCCGATGCGCGCGCTGCATCCGCTGTCGCCGGTCCTTACCGCGCCCGACGTAGTGCTGCCCGATCCGTTTGACGAAGCGGTAGGCGGTTAGCGTGAAACCGGGCCGCGGCGATCCTGGAACCCCCATGCCGGGCAGGCGCACCGGAATGATCCGATAAGGTTTCGAGGAAGATTATGGCCAAGAAAAAGACGATACGCACCATTCCGCAGGAGCGGACCCCGATGCGCGAGCAGCCTGCGCTCGAGCGCGCGAAAAATTTCGCCGAGGTCGCGTGCGGCTACAGCCTGGAAGACGCGTTAAGGGAATCCGAGCGCTGCCTGCTATGCCCAGAGCAGCCGTGCGTTGCGGGCTGCCCGGTCGGCATCGACATCCCGGGTTTCATCCGGAAGATCACCGACAAGGATTACCGCGGCGCCTACGACGTTCTCACCGACACCAACCTGCTGCCGGCGATCTGTGGCCGGGTATGTCCGCAAGAGAACCAGTGCGAAGGCGTGTGCACGGTCGGCGACTCGCTCGAACCGGTCGCGATCGGGCGCCTCGAGCGCTGGGTCGGCGACGCCGCAATAGCGCAAGGCTGGGTCAACATTCCGTATATCGAGCCCACGGTGTACAAGGTGGGCATCGTCGGCTCCGGGCCTGCCGGCATGGCCTGCGCGGCCGACATGGCGAAGGCGGGGTGCGACGTCACGGTGTACGAAGCGTTCCATCAGCCGGGCGGCGTGCTGCGCTACGGCATCCCGGATTTCCGCCTGCCGAACGAGGTGATAGACGCCGAGATCAGGAACCTGGAGAAGCTCGGCGTGAAGTTCGAGTGCAACACGCTGGTCGGACGCCTGTTCACGATCGAGCAAATGGTCGACGAGATGGGCTTCGACGCCGTGTTCGTCGGCACCGGCGCCGGCTACCCGACGATGCTGGGAATCCCGGGCGATTCGTTGAACGGCGTGCTGTCGGCCAACGAGCTGCTGACGCGCTGCAACCTGATGCGCGCCAAGGAGTTTCCGAACTACGACACGCCGCTGCCGCTGGGCGAGCGCGTCGCGGTGATCGGCGCGGGCAACACGGCGATGGACGCGATGCGCGTCTGCCTGAGGCTCGGCGCGAAGAAAGTTTATTGCATCTACCGGCGCTCGCGTACCGAATGCCCGGCGCGCGCGGAGGAAGTCCACCACGCCGAGGAAGAAGGCGTCGAATTCCACTGGCTCACTAACCCTGTCGCAATAATCGACGATGGCAAGGGCGGGGTGCGCGGCATGCGCTGCATTCGCATGGAGTTGGGCGAGCCGGACGATTCGGGCCGGCGCCGTCCCGTGCCGGTGACGGGCAGCGAGCACGATTTCGAGACCGATCTCGTGGTGTTCGCGATCGGCACGAACGCGAACCCGATCATGGGCCAGACTTCGAAGCTCAAGCTGAACAAGCGCGGTTACATCGCGACCGACGCGAACCTCGCCACCTCGGTTGCGGGCGTGTACGCGGGCGGCGACATCGTCACCGGCGCCGCCACCGTGATCGAGGCGATGGGCGCGGGGCGCAAGGCCGCGCGCAGCATGAAGGCGTATCTCGGCATACGCGATACCGATTTGCCCTACGCCGCCGACGGCCGGGGCAGCGCCGACAAACTGTTCGGAATCGACCTGAGGGAGCGTAACTTCGCGCGCATCCGCGTCGCAGCCACGGCACAACCATGAACGATACAACCATACTCACAGCGGTCAGGAAAGCGGCCCCGCCGGCCGGTCCGACGCCCGCGAAGAAACCGGTCACCACGCTGAAGGAGCACATCGTCGAAGTCATCAGCGATTCCGGCGAAGGCGCGCAGCGGTGCGGCCAGTCGCTCGGCTCGATCGCCGCCAGGATGGGCAACGGGATCTGGACGACCGAGATCATACCGGCCGAGATCCGGCCGCCGGCGCGCAGCGTCGCGGGCGCGAGCGGCAACCGCATCCGCATCGGCACCGGTCGCGTCACCAACGGCGGTGACGACACGGACCTCGTGATCGCCTTCAACGAGCAGGTGCTGCTCGGGCGCGTGCGCGCGGGGGAGCTCAAGCCCGGCTGCACCATTCTGCTGGAAAACATGTGGCGCGAGCACAAGGACAAGGCGATCGCGGCGTCCTACATCGAGACCCACGACCAGCTCGTGAAGGCCGGCTACAAGGTGATCGAAGTGCCGATGGAGCGCGAATGCCTTACCATCGTTTCAGACGCACGGCGCGGCAAGAACATGTTCGCGCTCGGCATGCTGTGCAGCATCTACAGCCTCGATCTGCAGCTCGGGCGCGAGCAGATTGCGCTCGCGTTCGGCAAGAAGGACAAGAGCGTCGTCGAGGCCAACGTCAAGCTGCTCGACGCGGGCCATCAATGGGCCGAGGCTAACCTCGATTTCAAGTACCGGATCCCGGCGGTGCGCTCGACGGAGGCGCAGATCGTCGTCAACGGCAATACGGCGCTCGCGCTGGGCGTGCTCGCCTCGGGGATGGAAATCTGCGCGATGTACCCGATCACTCCCGCCACCTCGGCATCGCACTATCTCAGCGAGGTCTTCGAAAAGGTCGGCGGCATCGTGCACCAGGCGGAGGACGAGATCGCGGCGTGCGCGTTCGCGATCGGCGCGTCGTACGCCGGCAAATGCGCGGTCACCATCACTTCGGGCCCCGGCTACTCGCTCAAGCAGGAAGGCATCGGACTCGCGGTGATGGGCGAAATTCCGCTGGTCGTGATCAATGTCCAGCGCGGCGGGCCGAGCACCGGCCAGCCGACCAAGGCGGAGCAGGGCGATCTGCTGACCGCCATGTTCGGCAGCCACGGCGACGCGCCGAAAGTGGTGATGGCCGCGGGCACCATCGAGGACTGCTTCTATTCCGTCATCACCGCGCGCAAGATCGCCGAGACGTTCAACATGGTGGTGGTCCTGCTTACCGACGCCAATCTTGCGACCTCGCAGCAGCCGTTTCCGCGGCCACAGTTCAGCGAATCGTGGATGGCGACCCCCATCGACCAGAGCGAAGTGCCGGAGGGCGCGAAGCCGTACGACTGGGACGCGACCACCGGACTCGCGCGTCGCTTCGTTCCCGGCCAGCGCAACGGCATGCACACCATCACCGGGCTTGCGCACGACCGCCTGAGCCACGTCGCCTACGATCCCGAGATCAACGAAGAAGGTCTGCGCAGCCGCAGCTTGAAACTCGCCGCGCTGGCGAAGACGCTGAAAGCGCCGCCGGTTTACGGCGGCGACAGCGGCGATCTGCTCATCGTTGGCTGGGGCAGCAACAAGGGCGCGATCGAGGAAGCCGTCGCGAGTGCGCGCGCGGAGGGCCTCAAGGTGTCGTCCATGCACTTGCGGTTCCTGCAGCCGCTGCCGCCGGGCATCAAGGAGGCGATGCAGCGCTTCAAGCAGGTGATGACCATCGAGAGCAACTGGAGCGACCGCCCCGAGGACGAGATCATCGACGAAACCAACCGCCGTTATTCGGCGCTCGCAATGCTGCTGCGCGCGCGCTATCTCGTCGACGTCGATTGCTGGAGCGAAGTGCGCGGCCAGCCGATCAAGCCGAGCACCATCGGCGGCGTGATCCGCGGCAAACTCAAAACCAAGACGGGCAAGGTGAAAAAATCATGAACGACATCGCGACCGAATGCCTGCTCCGCATGTACGAGGAGCACCACGATCTCGAGGACTACCAGAGCGGCGTGCCGCGCTGGTGCACCGGCTGCGGCGACAACGCGATCCTGACCGCGGTGCAGCGGCTGTGCCGCGACGAAAATCTGCGCCCCGAGAAGACCGTATTCGTGTCCGGAATCGGCTGCTCCAGCCGCTTTCCCCATTACATGCGCACCTACGGGTTTCACGGGATCCACGGGCGCGCGCTGCCGATCGCGGAAGGCGTGCGGATGGCGCGGCCGGACCTGCACGTATTCGTCAACACCGGCGACGGCGACTGCTGCAGCATCGGCGCCGCGCACTGGGTGCACGCGGTGCGCTACAACATGAACATGACGCTGCTCCTGCACGACAACCAGATTTACGGCCTGACCAAAATGCAGGCGTCGCCGACCTCGCCGATCGGGACCAAGAGCAACACCACGCCGCGCGGCTCGTACCTCGAAGCCCTCAATCCGCTGACAGTCACGCTCGGCATCTCAAACGTTTCCTTCGTCGCGCAGGTGGTCGACTGGATCCCGGAAGTGCTCTACGAGGTCATCAGGATGGCCTATCACCACAAGGGATTCTCGTTCGTGCGCATCATCCAGCGCTGCCCCGAATGGCTGCCGAAGATGTTCGAGCCCTGGCTGCACGATCCGAGCAAGATCCTGCTGCTCAACCACGAGCAGGGGCTGCACGTCTCGCCGGCGCTCGCGAAGGTCTACCAGAACCAGGCGGTGCACGATCCGTCGAACCTGCACCGCGCGCGCGAAATCGCGTCCGGCACCGATCCGATTCCCGTGGGCATTCTGTACCGCAACCCGGAGGTGCCGCGCTACGAGGAGACGCGGCACGCGGGGCAGCTGCGCACGACTGAATACATCAAGGCGGGCCTGGAGGCGGAACTCGACAAATTCACGGTATGGCCGCAGCAGGAAACGCGGGCCGGCGCGTGAGGGGCGGACGATGGCGGCGAATTTAGCGGCACCGGCGGGCAGGGCAAGCGAGATGGACGCTGAACGTCAATCCCAGATTGCCTTTTACCTGACCGGCAAGCGGCAGGGCGCCGGTCTCGCGGCGGTCGAAGGGCCGAACCTGCGCCCAGCTCTGCTCGCGCGCTACCGCGACCTCACGCGGTTGCGCTACGACTATCCGCTCGTATTGATGCGTGAGCCGACGGCCAAGGCGTACGTGCAATGCCTGTCCGGTCTCGTCGACGGCGTCGTCGGCGAAATGTCCCGGGATGACGACAGCGGCCGGCCCGCCAAGCACCTGCTGCGGCTCGAACAGGAAATCCGCGCGTTGCTCGCGGGCGGCGCCACCGGCGCGCTGACAGGGTTGTGGGACACGGCGGCCGGGCGGCTCGCCGCGCGCGGCGACGATTTGCTGAAGGATTGCCTCAAGCGCGCGCGCGGCGCGCTCAAGACCGATGGCGACGTGATCGACTGCGATCATGAGCTGCCGGCGCGACTGCTGCACCGCGCCTGGAGCGTGACACAGGAAGCAAAGGCGCGCACGCTGCGCGACGAGCTCAGGCTGCTCACTCTGAAACTGTCGGAAATTCTCGCCAGCGATCTCGCGCGGTCGGAGGCGGGGCGCAGCCCCAAGAGCCTGCAGGCGGCGGTCGGCGCCGCCCACGGCGAAGTGTTCGATTTCGACGCGCTGTCGCGAGTGCTGGCAAAGTCTGCGCCCAAGGCGTCCATGCCGCCCGCCCGCCGGCGGCGCATCCAATGGCTGTTATCGGTGCTCCAGGCGCAGCGCTTCTTCACCGTACCGGGCTGCGCACCTCGCGAGCAAGTCTATTCGTTCGTGTTCGACACCTGTACAAGCGCGCTCGCGGCCTATCGCGAACGGCTGCCGCGGATGGTCGAGCTCGCCAAGGCAATGGCGGTCGCACGGCTTGAAATCGAAGGCGAATACAAGGATGCGACGCACGGCCCGTTCTTCAAGGACTTCGGCGCGGGCGGCCTCTCACCAGAGGAGTCGTTCCGGTTTCCGGATTATCTGGTCCGCATCAGTGCCGAAGCGCTGGCGGCCGGCGAGAACGACGTACTCATGGAAATGCTGTCGGCGGGACTGCCGGCAAAGATTCTGCTGCAAACCGACGACCTTCTCGAGGAATCGCCCATCACCGGCGACGCCCACCTCGCCTTTGGCGTGCGCAGCCGGCAGCTCGTCAATATGGCGATCGGTTTGAACGAGGTTTACGTGCTGCAGTCGCCGAGTTCGCACTTGTATCAGTTCCGCGAGCGCATTCTCAAGGCGATGTCGTATGCCGGTCCGGCGCTGTTCAGCGTATTTTCAGGCGCGGGCGGCAAAACGGGCGGGCTGCCGCCGTATCTCAACGCGGCTGCCGCAATGGAGGCGCGCGCATTCCCGGCGTTCAGCTACGATCCATCGGCGGGCGCGAACTGGGCGTCGCGTTTCCATCTGGAAGCCAATTCGCAGGTCGATCTCGACTGGCCGGTGCAGAGCTTCAACTATGAAGATGAGCAACACCAGCGGATCGATGCGAGCCTCGCCTTCACGCTGGCTGATTTCGTGGCGTGCGATGCGCGCTATGCGCGGCACTTTGCGCTGGTGCCGCGCATAAAATGGAACAGCAGCATGGTTCCCGTCGGCGAGTGCCTGGATGCGGACCAGAAAGGCGCGCCCGAGAAAGTCCCGTGCCTGCTGATGGTCGACCGCGACAACGCGCTGCAGAAAGTGATCGTCGACGGCAAGCTCGTGCGCGCCGCACTGCGTTGCCGCGAGACGTGGCACAGCCTGCAGGAGCTGGGCGGAATCCACAATTCTCATGCGGAGAAACTGCTCGCGCGCGAACGCGAGACGTGGGAAGCGCAGGGACGTCGCGAATCGGAAGCCCGCGCGCAGGAGGCCAAACCTGCGGTCCAGGTCCCCGCAGCAGCGCCGGTCGCACCCGCTGGCACACCCGCGCCGGCGGAACCGGAAGAGAAGAGGTCTCCCGACGAGGCCTATATCGAATCCGCGCGCTGCACGACCTGCAACGAGTGCACCCAGATCAACGACAAGATGTTCGCCTACGACGACAACAAGCAGGCGCACATCGTCAATCCCGACGCGGGAACGTACCGCCAGCTGGTGGAGGCGGCCGAGAGCTGCCAGGTGTCGATCATCCACCCCGGCAAACCGCGCAATCCTAACGAGCCGGGGTTGGAAGATCTGCTGAAGCGGGCCGAGTCTTTTCGGTAGCTCGCGGGCGGTTTCCCGTGGGGCAAGCAACCCGCCGATGCGGCGGGTTTTTTCTGTGCCGGCCAATTGATGCGGTTATGTGACGCGGAATCGCCCAATTCGGCGCCGTACGAAAGGGGCGCGGGATACCAGTTAAACTACCGGCTTCGCGCGTTGCCCCGGTCGCGTGTGACGTGATCCGGGCGGCGATGCAGCGGCCGTAAGCGTATCAACTAACCCTGGAATGAGAAATGACTGCAAAAGTGAACATGGCAAAAGGCACCAAGCCCTCGGCAACGCTGGCGTGGAACATGAAACTCCTCTCCCACCACGAGCTCGACGGCTTCGGCGGCATGGGCGAAGGCACCAACATGCAGCTGGCACCCGACGGGCGGCGCATCCTGTGGCTCGCGCACGAGTCGGCGCCGAAGAATTTCACCGGCGTCGACGTCAGCGATCCGCGCAAACCCAGGATCGTGGTGCAGACGGAATTGCCGCACCGGCAGATGCGCTCGAACTCGCTCGACGTGGTCGGCACTACGTTGACCGTGGCTTATCAGACGAAAACGGTCGGCGCGAAGCCCGCCGGTTTCGACATTTTCGATGTGAGCAAACCCGAGCAGCCCAGGCTGATTTCGCATTTCGACGCCTCAGGCCCGCATTCGCGCGGCGTGCACGTGCTGTGGTTCGCCGACGGCGAGTACGTGCATATGGCGTCCGGCGCGGCGGATTTCCAGCCGCGCAGCCCGAAGGACGACCAGTGCTACCGCATCATCGACGTGCGCAATCCATCGAAACCGCGGGAAGTCGGGCGCTGGTGGGCGCCCGGCACGCGCGAAGGAGACGCAGAGCCATCGCCGCGGCGCAAAGAGGGGGAGTTTGCAGTCGGTTTCGCCGGCTTCCGCGCGCACAACACCAACGTTTATCCCGAGCGGCCCGACCGCGCATACGTCGGCTATCTCGACTACGGCGCGGTGATCCTCGATATCAGCGACAAGTCGCAGCCGAAGGTGGTCTCGCGCTGGAGCAACTGCCCGCCGTACGTCGGCTTCACGCACACGGTGCTCCCGCTCTTCAAGCGCAACCTGCTGGTGGTGACCGACGAGTCGGTGGTGGACAACGCGGCTGACTGGCCGAAGCTCGCGTGGGTGCTGGACGCGCGCAGCGAAACGCACCCGGTTTCGATCAGCACGCTGCCGTTGCCGCCCGTGGACGTATTCGGCAAGCGCGGCGGGCGCTTCGGCGCGCACAACCTGCACGAGAACCTGCCGAATCCGGCGTCGTGGAAGTCGGACAACATCGTCATCGGCACGTTCTTCAACGGCGGCGTGCGCGCGTACGACCTCTCGAACCCGTATCAGCCGCAGGAAGTCGCGTACTTCGTGCCGGGCGCGCCCAAGCTGTCGCCGGCAGGCGCGATCCAGTTGAACGACGTGTTCGTCGACGACCGCGGCATCGTATTCACCGTGGACCGCTTCGCCGGCGGGTTGTACGTGCTCGAAATGACGATCTGAGCGCGGCGTACGCTGCGCCGTTAGAGAGCCGCTTGCAAAATTCGTGAAACCGATTAGCAACCGCAGATAAACGCCGATTAACGCCGATGGAAAAATCGGGATATTGCATTATCTGCATTTGATCTTGAATTTATCTGCGTCCATCTGCGTTCATCGGCGGTTTCATAAGCTCTTGGTATTTTGAGCTCACGTCAAGTGACCGATATGATCACACCGGACCCGTTTGCCGGCAAGATTCCGGTGACGGTGATCACCGGGTTCCTCGGCAGCGGCAAGACGACGCTGATCAACCGCCTGCTCGCGCGGCCCGAGCTTGCGCGAAGCGTAGTGATCGTCAACGAATACGGCGAGCAGGGCATCGACCACGAACTGATCCGCTTCGCCCAGGAAAAGGTGCTGCTGCTCGAAAACGGCTGCGTGTGCTGCGCGCTGCGCGGCGACCTGCAGCAGACCCTGCGCGACCTGTTCCTCGCGCGCCGCCAGGGCGATATCGGCGATTTCGAGCGCGTGTTGCTCGAGACGACCGGGCTCGCGGATCCGGCGCCGGTTTTGCAGACGTTGATGACGGACACCATGCTGCTCGCGCACTTCCGTCTCGATGGCGTGGTGACGCTGATCGATGCCTATCACGCGCCGGACACCTTGCAGACGCATCCGGAGGCGGTAAAGCAGGCGGCGATTGCCGATCGCCTGATAGTCACTAAATCGGACCAGGTGACGGCAGACAAGCTGGCCGGACTCAAACAAAAGCTGACGGCATTGGCGCCGCTCGCGCCAATCGAGATCGCGCGGCATGGTGTAATCGAGCCGCTGTTCGTAATCGATATTGGATTAAAAAATGCGCGCGGCGACGCCGCGCGGTTCGAACGCTGGTTGGGTGCAGCGCCTGACGGCGGGACCGACCATCATCGTCACGCTGCCGCAATCGAGACTTTTACGCTGTGCTTCGAACAGCCGTTTTCCGCACGCGCGTTCGAGCAGTGCATCGAAGCGCTGACTGCACTGCGCGGTGCCGATTTACTGCGCGTGAAGGGATTGATCAGCGTCGAGGGCGAGCCCGGCCCGCTGGTGGTGCAGGGCGTCCAGCATTTGTTTCACCCACCAGTAGCGCTCCCTGCATGGCCGGGAACTGACCGCGCGTCGCGGCTGGTATTCATCACGCGCGGCATTTCGCGGGAAATGATCGCGGGATTGTTTGACGCCATTGCCGCGATCGACGCGAACGCGGTCTAATCCGGGGATACGGATTTATTTGCCGCCGCTATTGGTGACGGATTTGCGTACTATCGGGGATGCCGGAGTCGAGCTTGTCGTGCTGGCCGTTCCCGTCGTATTTCCACCGGCTGCAGGCCCGGGGGGCGGATACTTGTGACGAGGTGTGCCCTCGGTCTGCACAACGCACTTACCCGTTGAAGCATCGGTCGTGGTATCCATGCATGCGGGATTCTTGTCGTACGGCGAAACGTCGCTCGAATCGACCGCAATCGCCCCGGCGCCAGGTACAAGTGCCAATAGAATCAGCAGGTAGCGCAGTTTCATATCAACCTCTCGACATTCGACAGCAGTATACGTGACTGGTTCAAGCCCGATTTAGGCATCGGACCGCAATGGTCGGGCCATACACTATTAACGATTGAGCAGCGTTGACGTTTACAAAGCCATGGCGCTAATCTCGAAACTTGCCAACGACCCTCAAGTCCGACGTCATGCAAATCCGCGACAAAATCTATATCAACGGCAAATGGGTGCCGTCACAATCGACGCGCACCATCGATGTCATCAACGCCGCGACCGAGGAAGTGATGGGCAAGGTACCCGACGGCGCAGCCGCCGATGTCGATGCCGCAGTAGCGGCGGCGCGCTGCGCATTCGAGGCGTGGTCCACGACGCCGGTCGAGCAGCGCGCGGAATTCCTGCAGAACATCGCCGCCGGACTGACCGCGCGCAGCGACGAGATTGCGCGCAGCATCGCGGGCGAGGTCGGCATGCCGCTCAAGATGTCGCAGCGGATCCAGGCCGCGCTGCCGCCGCGGGTGATGGCGAGCTACGTGCAGCTGGTGCGCGAGTACCCGTTCGAAGAGAAGATCGGCAATTCGCTGGTGTTGCACGAGCCGGTCGGCGTCGTCGGCTGCATCACGCCATGGAATTATCCGTTGCACCAGGTGGTGGCGAAAGTCGCGCCGGCGCTCGCCGCGGGCTGTACGGTCGTGCTCAAGCCGAGCGAAATCGCGCCGTTGACGGCGTTCATGCTTGCCGAGGTTATCGACAGCGTTGCGCTGCCGGCCGGTGTATTCAATCTGGTGTGCGGCACCGGACCGGTAGTCGGCGAAGCGCTTGCGCGCCATCCCGGCGTCGACATGATTTCGTTCACCGGCTCGACGCGCGCCGGCAAGCGCGTCTCAGAGCTGGCTGCGGCGACGGTCAAGCGCGTCGCACTCGAGCTCGGCGGCAAATCGGCATCGGTAGTGCTCGACGATGCCGATTTCGCGCAGGCGATCCGCGCCACGCTCAATGCATGCTTCCTGAATTCCGGCCAGACCTGCACCGCGCAGACGCGATTGCTCGTGCCCGAGTCGCGCTATGAAGAGGCGGCCAAACTCGCGGTCGAGGCGGCAAGGACGTTTACACTGGGCGATCCGCTGTCGCCGGATGCCAAGCTCGGCCCGCTGATTTCGGACACGCAGCGCGAACGGGTGCGCAATTACATCAAAAGGGGCATCGCGGAGGGCGCCGAGCTGCTGCTGGGCGGGCCCGCTGCGCCGGCCGGATTCGGTTCTGGCTATTACGTGCAACCGACAGTGTTCGGACGGGTCGAACCCGGCATGACGATTGCCCAGGAAGAAATCTTCGGGCCCGTGCTGAGCATCCTGACTTACAAGGACGAAGACGACGCGGTGCGCATAGCCAACGATACGGTTTACGGCCTCGCCGGTGCAGTATGGTCGAAAGACGAAGCGCGCGCGCGGCGCGTCGCGCGGAAGTTGCGCACCGGGCGCGTCGAGATCAACGGCGGCGCGTTCAACATGCTGGCGCCGTTCGGCGGCTACAAGCAGTCCGGCCACGGCCGCGAGCTCGGGCGCTACGGGCTGGAAGAATTTCTCGAAGTAAAATCGCTGCAGCTGGCGCAATGACCCGGGAAAGCGCGATGCGAGCGTTACTCGTTTTGCTGCTGCTGGGACGAATAGCGTGCTGCTGTGCGTATCCTGACCGGCCGCTGGCGTTGATCCTGCCGTTTCCGGCGACGGGATCGACCGATATCGCCGGCATTCCGCGCATCAGCAAACTGCTCAGGATCATGCAGACGGTGGCGACGCCGTCGCTGACCGATGCCCTGGCGCTGGAACTGCGGCAAACGCTGACCGGCGCGCTCGGACAGCCGGTGCGTCTTTACCGGCGCAGCGGCGGCAGGACCGGCGCCGGCGTGCGTTATGTGGCGCAGTCGGCGGCGGACGGCTATACGCTGCTGTTTGCCGACAATCCCGCCATCACGATCAATCCCGCGCTGAACCCGCACCGGGGTTTCGACCCGCTGCACGACCTGCAGCCGGTGGCCGAGCTCGCGCGCATGCCGCTTGCAATGATTGCCGCAAGACTGCCCCCGGAATTGACAGTGCGCGATGTGCTCGACCGCGCGCAGAGTTGGCCGGGAAGCATTAATTATGCGTCGGCCGGAGATGGCTCGACTTCTCATCTTGCGGGGGAATTGTTTCGCGCCATGGGAAAAGCGGAGATCGTTCACGTCGCCTACAACGGCAGCGTGGCGGCGATAAATGCGGTCGTGACCGGCCAGATCCAATTCGGCTTCGTGCCGTTGCCGGCCGTGCTGCCGTATCTTGGCGTCAGCAAAGTCAGGATTGTCGCCGTCAGTTCGGCCGTGCGCCACCCGGCGGTGCCCGATGTGCCGACGATCGCCGAAGCGGGGATAGCGGGCTTCGACGCGAGCGGCTGGTTCGGCGTATTCGCGCCGGCGCGAACTTCAAGCGCGATCGTGTCGCTGCTCAATTACGAGATAAACAAGGCGCTCGCGACCGAGCCGCTGCAGGGCATGCTCGTCAATCAGGGGCTGCTGGCTGCGCCGGGATCGACCGAGGAATTCCGCGCGCTGATCGAGAAAGACCGCGAGCGGTGGTCGCGTTTGTTAAAGACCGTCGCAGTCTATCCCTGAGAAATGGCTGAACAAGGGACCCGCTGGAAATGGCAGAGTCCCACCCTCTCCAAGCTCCTTGTATGTCCTCCTAAATCCGAGGCTGTGCTGATTGATCGAAGGGCTTGATCATTGCTGCGCAAATCAGATGCGCCGCTTGCGCGTGGTAACGGTGTTGGCGAGCACGCCGATGCCCTCGATTTCGCATTCGACGCGGTCGCCGTGCTGCAGATACCACGTGCCTGGGCCCTTGTAGCCCATGGCGGTGCCGGCCGGCGTCCCGCTGGATATGACGTCACCCGGCTCGAATCCCGCATGCGAATACCACGCGATTTGCGCCGGTACGTGGTAAATCTGGTTCGCGGTATTGGAATCCTGGCGCACTTCGCCGTTGACACGCGTGACGATGCGCAGATTGTGCGGGTCCGGAATTTCATCCTTGGTCACGATCCAGGGTCCCAGCGGCGCCGCGGTCGGGAAGTTCTTGCCGATGCAAATATTGCCTTCTTTGCGTTCAGCATATTGCACGTCGCGGCATGAGAGGTCGTTCATGATGGTGTAGCCGAACACGCACTCGTAGGCCTGCTCGGGTGGAACGTCGCAGCATTCGCGGCTGATCACAATCGCGAGCTCGTTTTCGTAATCGAAGGTTTCGGTCCAGCCGGGCTTGCGGATGATCGCGCCATGCGACACGATCCCGCTCGACAGCTTGATGAAGCCGGCAACCCGGTTGTAGACCTGGCCCGCGCCTTCGGCCGCGTGATCGGCGTAATTCTTGCCCACCGCCATAATTTTGCCCGGCCTGAGCGGCGCTTCGAGCGTGACCGCATCGAGCGCGAACACCTGCGGCAGCCGCTCGCCGCGCTTGAGCGCGGCTTCGGCATCCGTGACGGCGGCTTTGACGGCGGCGAGCGCCGATTCTCCTTCCTGGATGCATTCGAGCAGCGTTGCCGGCAGCTTGCGGCCGGCGAGCGCGGTCACATCGAGCACGTGGTTGCCGGTCAGCAGCACGCCGAAATGGCCGGTGCGTGCACGGGCGGGACGGAAAGTCAGCAGTTTCAAGGGGTTCTCCTCATCGCATATTAACGCAATTCTTCAGGCGGCCGCACGCGGCGAAACAGCGCGAGCAGCAGCAGGTCGTAGACGATTTTAAGCCCTCCGCAGATCACCAGCGGCCAGCCGAACGGCGACTGCGTGAGCAGCCAGCCCGCGATCATCGGGCTCACCGCCGAGGCGAGGCTGCGCGGCACGGCGGTCACGCTGGCGGCGGCCGGCCGCTCGCCGGGCGTGACGACCGCCATCACGTACGACGTGCGTGCCGGCACGTCCATCGACGACAAGGCGGAGCGCAACATCAGAAACACTAGCGCGAGGGGCAGGTTCGGCATCAAAGGCACCAGTATCAGGAACACATTCGCCGGCATGTGCGTGAATACCATGGTGTTGATCAAGCCGATGCGGCGTGCAAGCCGCGCCGCCACGAGCTGCGAAAACGCGGTCAGCAAGCCGGTCCAGAAGAAGATCGTGCCGGCGGTCACGACCGACAGTTGAAAGCGGTCGAACAGCCATAAGGCGAGCAGCGATTGCACCGCAAAGCCGCCAGCGAATGCATCGATGCTGAAAACGGCGGCCAGCAGGTAAACCATGCGCTTTGATTTCCCGAGCGGAGTGGTCGGAGCGTCTTCGTGCGGCTCGATCCGCGGCGAAAGCCGCCGGTAGAGGAGCAGCGTGATGACACCGAAACCACCGTAGAGCAGAAACATCGCCTGCACGGCATGCTTGACGTCAAAGCCGAGCCAGCTCTGGCCGAGCACCGGCAATGCCGCAGACTGCGCGCCCAGCGCGCCCACCAGTGCGCCGACCAGGCTGTAACGCGCAAACAGCGCGGTGCGGTGCTCGGCGCCGATGGTGCGCGCGAGCAGCGCGTGCTCAAGCGGAGCGAACACGCTGACATCGCCGCTGGAAGGATTGATGGTGCCGATTGCCGCGATCAACAGAAGCGGCCAGAATTCGGTGGTCAGAATGAAAGCAACGCCGGTCGCGATCATCATCAGCGCCGCCATCTCGAGCAGCCTGCGCTGCCTGAAGCGGTGGGCGATAAAACCGACCGCGAGCGTCATCAACCCGGAGCCGAGCAGCGTTGCCGTAACCAGCGCGCCTACTTCGAGCGCGCTGAAGCCAAGCAGCGTCAGGTAATAGGGCAGCAGCAGGCTGACGTAGCCGTCGCCGAATGCGCGCAGGCCGCGTGCCCACAGCAGAAGCCTGGCGTCGGGCAGCACGCCCGGGGGCATAAACAGCGAAACCAAAGGGGAGCGCGGCATGGGAATCGGTGGTCCGCGAAGCGTAACAAGAAATGCCGGTGCATGCACGCCCGGGTTTGCCGATGCGGTATGTTGTTGGTAGTATCGAAGCGAATCCTGAGGAGAAAAAATGATCGATGTTTACAGCTGGGCAACACCGAACGGCCACAAAGTCCACATCATGCTCGAGGAAACGGGGTTACCTTATCGCGCGCATGGCGTGAACATTCGCGCCGGCGACCAGTTCAAGCCCGAATTTCTCAAGATCAGCCCGAACAACCGGATCCCTGCGATCGTCGACCACGATGGGCCGAACGGCAAGCCGATTTCGTTATTTGAGTCCGGCGCAATCCTGATCTATCTCGCCGGCAAAACCGGCAAATTTCTGCCGCTCGATCTGCACGCGCGTTACGCCGCGCTGCAGTGGCTGATGTGGCAGATGGGCGGCGTCGGGCCGATGTTCGGCCAGGCCAATCACTTCCGCGCCTATGCGGTCGAAAAAATCCCGTACGCGATCGAGCGCTACACCAACGAGGCCAACCGGCTCACCAACATACTCGACAAGCGCCTTGGCGAGGCCCGCTATCTGGCGGGCGACGACTACTCGATCGCCGATATGGCGGTGTTTCCATGGATGCGCGGCGCCGACAAGCGCGGCATCAATATGGCGGAATATCCCCACGCGAAACGCTGGTTTGATGCGATTAACGCGCGTCCGGCGGTGCAATGCGCGCTGCAGGTGCTCGCCGCCGAATACGTGAACGCGCCGCACGACGAGAAATCGCGCGACATTATGTTCGGCAAGACGCAGTTCGCGCGGCGCTAAACCGCGGAGAAGGGTGATGGGAAATGAGTGATGCGTGAAGAGCAGGCGACAGCTTACCTCTGATCCGTTGCCCATAACCCATTACACATCACTCATTCCCACAGGATGGATAAAGCCAGGAAGAACGTCGCGCTGCTGTCGGCATGCCAGGGTCTGCTGCTCACCAACAACTCGATTCTGATCGCGACCAACGGGCTCGCCGGCTTTGCGCTTGCGAGCAACAAGGCGCTGGCGACGCTGCCTGTCACTGGCTATATCGTCGGCGCAGCGCTTACCACTGTGCCGGCGTCGCTATTGATGCGGCGGCTCGGACGCCGCGCCGGGTTTACGCTCGGTGCGGCGTTCGGCATTTTCGGTGCGCTGATCTGCGCTTACGCGGCCTTCATCCATAATTTCTGGCTGCTGTGCGCCGGCGCGCTCGTGCTCGGCATCTACAATGCGACCGGCCAGTATTACCGCTTCGCGGCGGCGGACACTGCCAGCGCCGATTTCAAGAGCAAGGCGATATCGCTGGTGCTGGCGGGTGGCATCGCCGGCGGCATCCTCGGGCCCGAAACCAGCAAGCTCACCAAGGATCTTTTCGCGCAGGCGGTTTTTACCGGATCGTACCTGTCGTTAGGCGTATTCTGCGTGCTGGCGATCGGCTTGCTGTCGCTGGTCGAAATACCGCGGTTGACCGCTGCCGAGCAGAAAGCAGCGGGGCGGCCGCTGGGCAAAATCGCGCGCCAGCCGGCGTTTATCGTCGCGGTGTTGAGCGCGGTGATCGGCTACGGCGTGATGAACCTGCTGATGACCGCGACACCGCTGGCGATGAGCGCGTGCCAGCACCCGTTCGCCGACGCGGCATTCGTGATCCAGTGGCATGTGATTGCGATGTTTGTCCCGTCGTTTTTCACCGGCGCGTTGATCAGGCGCTATGGCGTCATCAATATCATGCTGGCAGGCGTGGTGCTCAATTTCGGCTGCATCGGTTTTGCGCTCGCCGGGCTCGAGGTCGCGCATTTCTGGATAGCGCTGGTGCTGCTCGGCGTCGGCTGGAATTTCATGTTTATCGGCGGCACCACGCTGCTTACCGAGTGCCATACGCCGGCTGAGCGCGGCAAAGCGCAGGGCGCCAACGATCTGGCGATCTTCATTACGATGACGGTAACCTCATTGTCTTCCGGCCTGCTGTTCACGCTCCAGGGATGGGAGTTGATGAACCAGCTGGCAGTGCCTTTTCTGCTGCTCGCCGGTGCCGCCATGATGTGGCTGGGCGGGCTGCAGCGGCGCTATCGTAATCAATCGTAACCAATTGAATTAAATACTCTTTACGCTATTCCCGAGATACGGGAAATCAAGCTATAATCACCCGCCAATTTCGGGTAAAATTACTAACTTTTCTTGCCCATGCAACGTGGGCCTATAACATAAGCATCTGATCCGTAAAACAATCAGCTTGCCGACAGGAGAAGGGGTGGTAATGAAACAATCGGCCACAGCAGCGCGTATTCCCGAGACGCCGGAATACCCGGAATACGTGCGCCATGAAAAACTCAAGGCCTGGGTGCGTGAGATCGCGCAACTCACCAAACCCGCTGAAATTTACTGGTGTGACGGTTCGCAAGCCGAATACGACCGCTTATGCGACGAGATGGTGCGCGCCGGCACGCTGATTCGCCTGAACGCACAAAAACGTCCCCACAGTTTCCTGGCGCGTTCCGATCCAGACGATGTCGCGCGCATGGAAGACCGCACCTTTGTCTGTAGCAGGACGCAGGACGACGCCGGGCCCAACAATAACTGGGTCGCACCGGCCGAAATGAAGGCGACGCTCAACCGGTTGTTCGACGGCTGCATGCGCGGCCGCACGCTGTATGTAATTCCGTTCAGCATGGGGCCGATCGGCTCGCACATCGCGCACATCGGCGTCGAGCTTACCGATTCGCCGTACGTCGCGATCAACATGCGCATCATGACGCGCATGGGCCGCAAGGTGCTGGACGTGCTCGGCGCCGACGGATTTTTCGTGCCGTGCGTGCATTCGGTCGGCATGCCGCTCGCGCCGGGACAGAAAGACATTGCGTGGCCGAGCCACAAGACCGAAAAGTGGATCGTGCAGTTTCCGGAAGAAAAATCGATCTGGTCGTTCGGCAGCGGCTATGGCGGCAACGCGCTCCTCGGCAAGAAGTGCTTTGCGCTGCGCATCGCGTCGGTGATGGCGCGCGAGCAGGGCTGGCTGGCCGAACACAAGCTGATCCTCGGCATCGAATCGCCGGACGGCAGGAAAGACTACATTGCGGCCGCTTTCCCAAGCGCGTGCGGCAAGACCAACCTCGCGATGCTGGTGCCGCCGGTGGCGATGAAGGGCTGGAAAATCACGACCGTCGGCGAGGACATCGCGTGGATCAAGCCCGGCAAGGATGGCCGGCTCTATGCGATCAACCCCGAATCAGGCTATTTCGGCGTGGCGCCGGGCACCTCGACCGAGTCGAATCCGAATGCAATGGCCACGTTGCGCCAAAATGTGATTTTCACCAACGTTGCGCTGACGCCCGATGGTGACGTGTGGTGGGAAGGGATGACCAGGACGCCACCGGCAAAATTGATCGACTGGCAGGGCAAGGAATGGACCCCGGATTGCGGCCGCAAGGCGGCGCATCCCAATGCACGCTTCACGGTGGCCGCCTCCCAGTGCCCGTCGCTCGATCCGGAATGGGAAAACCCGAACGGCGTGCCGATCACCGCATTCCTGTTCGGCGGCCGGCGCAGCGAGGGCGTGCCCCTGGTTTACGAGTCGTTCAACTGGGATTCCGGAGTCTATGCGGGCGCCACGATGGGCTCGGAAACGACCGCTGCCACGACCGGCAAAGTCGGCGTGGTGCGGCGCGACCCGATGGCGATGCTGCCGTTCTGCGGCTACCACATGGGCGATTATTTCATGCATTGGCTGCAGATGGGCGCGAAGCTCAACAACCCGCCGCGCATTTTCAGCGTCAACTGGTTCCGGCTTTCCAAGGACGGCAAGTTCCTGTGGCCGGGCTTTGGCGACAACATGCGCGTGCTGCGCTGGGCGGTCGAGCGATGCCGCGGCCAGGCCAATGCGGTGCAGACGCCCGTCGGCTGGATGCCGCGATTCGAGGATCTGGACTGGCGCGGATTGGAGAATTTCAGCCGCGAAAGGTATACCGAGCTGATGTCGCTAGACATCGCGCTATGGCACAAAGAGCTCGGGGAGCACGACACGCTGTTCGAGAAACTACGGCAGCGCCTGCCGCGCAAGCTGCAACTCGAGCGTGAAATGCTGGGGCTCAGTTTCGCATAGTTTCGTTCAGTTACGTTTAGGTAACCCGGATCTCCTTACGAGTGGTTACCGCAGCCCACCGGCATGGCCGGTGGGCTTTTTTTTCGTAATTAACCGGCGCCCAGGGCGATGCCGGTCAGGTACTGGCGCAATGCAGGACCATCGTCAGCACGTTCCTGTTGTCGCGGCGCAGGTAGTGCAGTTCGTCCATGAAGCCGCGAATCAGCGGTATCCCGCGCCCATTTGGCCGCGATTTCTCCAGGCTCGCCGGCGGCTCGTCGACAGGCAGCTCGAGCGGATTGAACGGCACCCCGTCGTCCTCGACCTCGATGCGGATCCGGTCCGGCTGCGCATATAGCTCGATGACGATATCGTGCCGCGCATCGTCGCGGTACGCATAACTCATGATATTGGTGAGCGCCTCGCTCATCGCCAGCTCGAGCCCGTATGCGAGCCGGCGCGCGAGCCGGCGCTCGTGCGCGAAGCCGCGCACCCATTCGCTCACGCGACCGAGCTCGGATAAACTGTTCGGCACCACCAGGCGGCGGCTGTCACCGCTGCCGTCACTGGTGCCGGCAGCGGATCGCGGCTGCGAGCTCACTCTGTCACCGGCCGCGCGGCAGCACTCAACTCTTCGGCGCGCGCACAGGCTGCAGCGCCTGGCAGGCGAGGGGCAGGTCGTAGTAGACCGGGATCAGGGTGTCGGTGCCGCTGGTCTTCAGCACCTTCGCCACCATCATCTCGGGGCTGAACAGAATCAGCTTGCCGTCGCGTTCCTTGAGCGCCTTCGCCGCCATGATCAGCGTGCGGATTCCCATCGACGCCAGGAAATTCACTTTGGACAGGTCGACGAGCACGAATTTCTCGCGGCCGGCAAGCTCGGTGAACTTGGCGTCTATCTCGGTGGCGCCGGCGTAATCCATGCGTCCCACCAGTCTGACGCGGGTAATGTCGCCATCCGGTTTTTCAATGTGCATTTCCATGTGCGCCGCCTCGTATCAATCCACGGGTGTCCTGCGCAATCCGCGTCCGCGCCATACGTCATACGGTCGCCGATGCGCGGGCCAAGGTGCAGTTCGCACCGGTTCCGCTTCAATCGCGCATCATAGCACCAGCGCTGCGTGCGAATCGATTACCGTGCAAGTGAAGTCAGGCCGCACCGCCGGATCGGCGCTTTGGCGTATACTCGTTCGATATAGGTGCGCGATTTGACGAACGCGCACCGCCGGCGCGATACGGCAGGATGGATGCGGTGAACGGGACGATAAAGGAAAGCGGCCGCACGACTGAGCGCAGACATCAGCAAGCGGAAGTGAGCTTCCCGCTGGTGCTGGCCGATGGCGTTTGTGTACGCGAAGACCGCCGCCGCAACGGCGAGCGCAGGCGCAAGCCCTTTATCCCCGAGCTGTTGCTGTTCAGGAACATCCACGACGAGCGGCTGGTGCGGGTGCTGGCCGGCTGCCCGGTTCGGGAATGCGCCGAGGGCGAGGTACTGCTGGCGCCCGGTCAGATCAATCACTACATCTACCTGGTGCTCGCAGGCAACCTCAGCGTGTGCATCGGCACGGACGGCTCGGCGCCGCCGCTCATCATCGAAAGCGGCGAGTGCGTCGGTGAGCTGTCGATCATCGACGGCAAGCCGGTGTCGGCGTACGTGATCGCCGAGCATGGCTGCCGCGTGCTGGAGGTGTCGGACCTGGTGTTCTGGTCGCAGATCATCGCGCTCCCCGGGATCGCGCGCAACCTGCTCAAGATCCTGTCCGAGCGCATGCGCCAGGACAACGAGATCATCATCCGGAACGTCAAACAACGTCTGCACTACGAGCAAATCGAGAAAGAGCTGCAGACCGCGCGCTCGATTCAGGCCAGCATGCTGCCGCGCGGACGCCCGTTGTTCCCGGGACGCGACGAGTTCGACGTGTACGCGCTGATGGACCCCGCAAAGGAGATCGGCGGCGATTTCTTCGATGCGTTCCTGATCGGGGAGGACAAGCTGTTCTTTGCGATCGGCGACGTTTCCGGCAAGGGCATTCCGGCCGCGCTGTTCATGATAGAGACAGTCACCCTGCTGCGCATGGAAGCATCGCGCGATATCCCGCCGCAAGAAATACTGGCCCGTGTCAACAAGCAGCTCTGCCTGAACAACGACCACGGCATGTTCGTCACAGTGTTCTGCGGCGTCCTCGACATTGCGCGCGGCGTGCTCGCCTACTGCAACGGCGGGCATGACGCGCCGCTGATCGGCCGTGCCGGCGCAGGCTTCGACTTTATCGAATGCGGCGGCGGCATGATGCTCGGCGCAGTGCCGGATGCCCACTGCCAGCCGGGCAGCATGGTGCTGCAGCGGGGCGACGTTGTGCTGTGCTACACGGACGGCGTCACCGAGGCGATGAACCGGGAACAGGAAATGTTCACCCAACGTCGCCTGCGCGAGAGCGTTGCGGGGATGGAGGAGGCCGAAGCCGCGCATCTGGTGCGCGTGCTGCACGCCGAGATCAGGGCATTCGCGCAAGGCGCGCCGCAGTCGGATGACATCGCCGTGCTCGCGCTCAAGTATCGCGGCAGAAGCTAATCCAGTTTTTCCCGACGCTGGCAGAAGACGCGTGGGGAGCACGGAGAAACTATGCCTCTGGGGTGATAAATACAGGCTAAAGCCCCGCGCGATTTTTTCCTTTTACCGCCCGGTTCACGACGTTTACGGGCCACTCCCCCGACAGCACGCGTCGAACTTCGTTCGGCGCGCCGGACTGGAGGCCCACCATCGCCTGCTCGCTGTACCATGCGGCGTGCGGGTTGATAATCACGTTTTCGCGGCCGCGCAGCGGATGCGGGTCGGGCAGCGGCTCCGGGTCCGTGGTATCCAGCGCGCAGCCGGCGATCTTTTTGGAATCCAGCGCCCGCACCAGCGCATCGGTGTCGACGATGGGGCCGCGCGCGCAGTTGATGAGGAAAGCAGTCGGCTTCATGCGGGAGAAGGTTTCGTCGTTCATCATTTTTCGCGTCTGCGGCATGAGCGGGGGGTGGATCGACACAAAGTCGGATTCGCGCAGCAGCTCTTGCAGTTCCATTTTTGTGCCGGGTTCCTTGAACTGGCCGTCCTTTACAAACGGATCGCAAAACATCACCCGCATGCCGAAAGCGGCGGCGCGCACGGCAACCTGGCGCGCGATATTGCCGAACCCGACCAGCCCCAGCGTGCTGCCGGCAAGGCGGAACATCGGTTTGCCGGGCGGAACGGCCCACTTTCCGGCCCGTACCTGACGGTCGTAAAACGTGATCTTGCGCGCGCTCGACAGCAGCAGGGCCATCGTGTGCTCGGCCACTTCATCGATGCAGTAGGTCGGATTGTTGGTGACAATGATGCCCGCCTGGGTGGCCGCGTCGAGGTCGATCGTGTCCACGCCGATGCCGTAGCGCGCGATGATTCGGCATTTGGGCATTTGCGCCATCACTTCCGCCGTGATCGGTCCGGCGTAGGTGTTGAGCAGAGCGTCGCAATCCTTCGCCTGCGCCAGGAACTCTTCGGGCTTCTTGGTTTGCAGGGGCAGAAGGTCAGCGAGTCCCGCGAGAGTTTTCTTCTCCACGTCCAGGGACTCCCACACGTAGTCGGTGAGTACCACTTTTGCCTTGCCAGCCATGTCTGCTGCTCCTTTTTAGGTTGATCCGGCGCGCCGGGCGCCGGCAAATCCGGTTACTTCGGCGGGGCGTAAATCTCCGGGTTCCAGCAATTCGGCGGCCGGCGGCCGCCCAGCACCGCCAGAATATTGTCCGCCACCACGTTGGCCATGACTTCCCGCAGTTCCCTGACCGCGCTTCCCAAGTGGGGCGTGAGGACGACATTGGGCATTGCCAGCAGCGCGGGGTCGACGCGGGGCTCATGTTCGAAGACGTCAAGCCCCGCGCCGGCGATGCGCCGCTCCGCGAGCGCGCGGACGAGCGCGGCTTCGTCGACGATCGGTCCGCGCGCCGTGTTGATGAGGAAGGCCGTCGGCTTCATGAGGCCAAGCTCGCGCGCGCCGATCTGGTGGCGCGTTTCCGGCGTGAGCGGCGTGTGGATCGAGACGAAATCGGACTCGGCGAGCAGCTGGTCGAATGGCGCGTAGGTGAGGCCGGCTTCCTGCTCATCGCTTGCTGATTTGCGGCGCGGGGTCCAGTAAAGGGTCCGCATCGAGAAACCGTGCGCGCGTTTCGCGACCGCACGGCCGATGCGGCCGCCGCCGCCGATCAACCCGATGACTTTGCCGTATACCCACGCGCCTAACAGGTGCGATGACTGCGCGCCGGGGAAGATTCCCGCACGCACCAGGCGGTCGCCTTCGATCACGCGCCGGGCAACGGCGAGCAGCAGCGCAAAGCTGATGTCGGCGGTTGCCTCGGTCACGATGGCCGGAATCACCGTCACGGGAATGCGACGGGCGGTCGCCGCCTCCACATCGATATCCGAGGGCGTGATTTTCATCGAGGCCACGGCCCGCAATTTCGGGTTGGCAGCGATCACATCGCCGTCCACCCGGTCGTGCAAGAGACAGAACAGGATGTCATGCCGGCGCACGGCCTCCAGCAGCTCGTCCTTGGTCGCGATGTGGACCGAGTCTGGATTCAGGTCCACCTCGGCCACCGCGCGCAGCCGCTCGATGGCGCTCGGCGCCACCGGCTGGGTGATGAAAATCCGCGGACGCATCACTGCATCCAGCGCACCACGCCGGCGACACCGTCCACAGCGACCATTGAGCCATTGGGGATGCGCTGGGTGGCATCGAGCACGCCCAACACCATCGGAATGCCGCGCTCACGCGCGAGCGAGGCAAGGTGCGAGGTGCTGCCGCCGCGTTCCGCCACCACGCCCGCTACGCGCGTCAGTATCTGACTCAAGGCGGGACCCGCCACTTTCGTGATCAGGATGTCGCCGGGCGCAATGCGGGTGAGTTCGCATTCGCAATTCACCACGCACGCGCGTCCGGTGCCCCAGCCGATGCCGGCGGGGTGCCCGTTCAGTCGCGGATGGTGCAGCCATATTTCATCCGGCACCTGGGCCTGCTCCATATGCAGCGGACGCGCCTGCAGCAGCTTGAACCCGGCATCGTCCATCGCCCATTCGATTTCAACCGGCATGCTCATCAGATCTGCGGCCTTGCGCAGCAGTTGTCCGAGTTCGACCGCCTGCGGTTGGCTGAGACAGGGTTCGGCGATGAGCGCTTTGGAAACGAGTTGAGTGGTCGGCTCCGCGCGATGAATGCAGCCGATGCTGTGGTCCTTATGGCCGGCCGTGATACTGAGCAGTTTACCGTCGCGGCTCAGTTCGTAACGGTCAGGCGTGACTTCGCCCTGGGCGATGGCCGAGCCGAGACCCCACGTCGCGCTCAACAGCATGCCGCCGTCAGCGGTTTGACTCAGACCACCGCCGGAAGCACGCGCGGATACCAGCGGCTGGACGAGCACGGCCATCGCCGTATCCGCCGGGTCGATGTCATGGGTCGCCATGTAGCGCAATGCGCGCGTTGCCCACAGCGCACCCCAGCACGAGCGCACCGCAGTGATGAAGTCGGATTCGGTCTCGATCCCGATGAAGCTTTCGAACTGTCCGGCAAAGCTGGAACCGAAACGGTCCTCGACCAGCGCGGACGAGCGAACCGCGACGAGTGCGCCGGTTTTCCCGACGAGCGCGCGCCGTGCTGCGAGCAGGGGACCGAGAATCTCCGGAGTAATCGGTTGGTCGAGCAACCCGAGCTTCATGGCGAGCGCGTGCCGGCGTGCCTGCGGCCGATCCTGCGCCGCAAAGACGCCGCGCGCGTCGGCTTCCAGGCCCAACGCCCTGATCTGCGTTCGATAGGTCTCGGCACCGAGGCAGAAGCCATCGGGAATGGGCAGGCCTGCGCGGCCGAGCGCCGCGAGATTCGCGGCCTTGGGACCGAAACGACTGGCATCGGTCGCTTCGGGGGCCGTCAGGGGAATCACGAGTTGTTGCATGGCGTCCTTTATGTGCGGGCGAGGCAGCAATCACACTGCCCAGGGCGCTGGTTTCGAACAGGATGCCCGCAGGCGGCTGAATTCACCGTGCGGGAAAGGAGCGTCTTGCGGCGCCGCGGTGTTTCGAACACTGCGGCGCCGCGAACTGGTTTCCATCAGAGTGGCTTATGTGCCGGGCAGTTTCCCGAAATTGCAGTAACCGGGCATCGGGTCCACCACTGTGATCTGCTCGACCGGGAAGTTGGAGACGATCTCCACGCTGTCCTTCTGGACGATGAGCATCTCTTCGATGCGCACGCCCCACTGGAACGGTTTGCCGTGCTGGGTTTCAAGAGCGAATACCATGCCTTCCTTGATCTCGATCGGGTGGTCGAGCGACCAGATGCGCGAGATTACCGGCTGGTCGTACTGCGCGAGGCCGAGGCCATGGCCCCACAGGTTGGCAGCGGCCTGGTCTTCCTCCTCGTATCCCCAGGCTTCCTTGGCCGACGGCCATTTCGACGCGATTTCGCGCGTCGTGGTGCCGACTTTCACGGCTTTGATCGAATCGTACAGCCACTTGAGCGCTAACGCGTAGTAGTCTTTCTGCTCCTGATTGGGTTCCCTGGCCACCATGTAGGTGCGGTAGTAGCAGGATTTGTAGCCGTTCCAGGTAAGAGCCGCCAGATCCATGAATACCATGTCGCCCGGCTTGATGATGCGGTCCGAGAAGTTGCGCCAGTTCGGCCACGTGTTGAGACCCGAGGAAACGATCACGTCCTCGACGTCCTCCATGCCCGGGATGTTGTAGAGGAATTCCATGATATGCGCGGTGAGCTGGTTCTCCGTGCGGCCGGGCTTCAGGAATTTCATGAACTCCCAATGCGCCGCATCGCCGATGGCGCCGACCTGGCGCATGCATTCCTGCTCGTCCTGGTTCTTGACCGCGCGCGCTTCCATCATCGGCGTCATGCCGTCGGCCCAGTCGATCTTCTGGTCCTTGAAGATCTGGATCATGTTGATGTCGACGAAGTCGACGCCGAGTTTCATGCCGTCGACGCCCCTCTTCTTCATTTCTTTCTTGATTGAGTTGGTGAACTTGGTGACCTGCTGCAGCGAAGCGGAGCCGGCCGCGCCCTTGATCCAGGCGTAGGAATACTTGATGTTGTCCTTCGGGATCCAGGGCGAGTGCTTCGCGATGTGCGCGCCGATATCGCCCTGTTCGTACAGCACCGGCGCGTCATCGCCGCACAGCAGCGCGTAGCGCAGGCCGGGTTTCAGTTTGTTCCAGCCGGGGGTGAGGGTGCTGGTGACGTAGCGCACATTCTCGTCGTACATAAGCAGCATTGCACCCAGTCCGTGGGCCTTCATCCGCTCGCGCGCGCGCTCGAGCCGGTATTTGCGCAGCCGGTCCCAGTTGACGCGC
>Ga0209415_10003239_pt1 | contig 30256 bp, 26 predicted proteins | sample PeaSoiSIISIP2007_FD_187696 | JGI IMG/M metagenome (GOLD analysis project Ga0209415, IMG submission 187696) | Peat soil microbial communities from Weissenstadt, Germany - SII-SIP-2007 (SPAdes) (version 2) | ecosystem: Environmental > Terrestrial > Soil > Wetlands > Peat | place: Germany...
AGCTTGACATAGGCGGTCTCGTCGGTGACGTCCTGGTAGCCCTGCGAGACCTCGTGCGAGGACAGCGCGGTGCCGCAGCGTGGGCAGTAGGGGACGACGCGGTTGCTCTCGTACAGCAGCCCCTTGGCGTGGATCTGCTCGAGCGCCCACCAGACCGACTCGATGTAGCTTGGGTCGAGCGTGCGGTACGCGTCCTCGAGATCGAGCCAGAAGCCGATCCGCTCGGTCAGCGGCGTCCACTCGGCGAGGTACTCGAAGACCGACTCGGCGCAGAGGCGGTTGAACGCCTCGACGCCGTACTCCTCGATCTGCGCCTTGTTGGTGAAGCCGAGCTTCTGCTCGACCGCGATCTCCACGCCGAGGCCATGGCAGTCCCAGCCGCCCTTGCGCTCGCAGCGGTAGCCGCGCATCGTCTTGTAGCGCGGGTAGATGTCCTTGAACACGCGCGCGAGCACGTGGTGGGAGCCCGGCGGGCCGTTCGCCGTCGGCGGCCCCTCGTAGAAGACGTAGGGCGGCGCGCCCTCGCGGCGGCGCAGCGATTCGGCGAAGACGTCGCGCTCGCGCCAGCGCTCGAGCACCTCGAGCTCAAGCTCTGGAAACGACCGCTGGGGGTCCACGGGGCGGAGCACCGCAGGGATTCTAGGTTGCGACCCGCGCGAGCCCGCCCGCCCGGACAGTGGCCCGCCGCGAATCCTGGCCCGCTGTCCAGCGGAGCCCGGGCCGCTGAGTGCGAGGCTTTCGACGTCGCAGCGGTGCGCGGAGCAGTGGCCAGAACCGGCCCGGATGCAGGATCTTCACGGGCCGAGGATCCTGGTTGGCTATGGTGGTGAGCGCCGCAAGGCGGGTAGGAGAGGGTCGCCAGGGGAGGGAGGCGGAAAGCAAACGCCACCCAAGGAGACCCATGTCAGACTCGATTGTCCCAGCACGCATGAGACCGAGCTCGGTGCGTCGCGGCCTGGTCCGCGCATATCGCCAGCACGCCGAGGAAAGCCGCCAGCGCCGCGAGCACGACGACGCGATCGCCCACGATTCGCGCTTCGCAAACGAGCATTACACGCAGGTGGCCCACTCGGTCGCGATCGGTCGCGGCGGCTGTCCCTACTGCGTTGACTGATCACCGTCGCCGCGGGGCGCGGGCCGGCAGCGCGCCGGTCCCTCCCGCGGCGATTTGGCCGCTCCCCCGTTAGGCCGGCGCGCGCTACCCGCGCCGGCTGGGATGGCTCGTGCCGACCACGATCCAGCGCCGCCGCTGAAAGCGCCAGACGTTGGTAGCGCAGCGCACTCCGATCAGCCCCACCAAGCCGGCCCAGACGCCGACGATGCCCCAGTGCAGCTCGAGTGCCAACAGCGCGATCGGGACGTAGCAGAGCACGGCGGCCGCCACCATCGCGAAGGCCAGAAACAGCGTGTCGCCGGCGCCGATCAGGACGCCGTCGAGCGCGAACACGACGGCCGCCGCCGGCTGCATCAGGGCGAACAGCGGCCAGATCGCGTGCAGGCGGTCGATCACGCGGGGGTCTGACGTGAACAGGTGCGGCAGCGGCGAATAGAGCGCCGCGAGCGCGAGCGCGGCGATCGTCCCGCCCGCCAGCGAGAGCACGGTCAGCCGCCGCGCGGCGGCGTAGGCGCCCTCGCCGTCCCCCGCGCCGAGCCGGCGCCCGACCATCACCTGGCCGGCGATCGCGAGCGCGTCCAGCACCAGCGCGAGCAGGTTGTAGAGCTGGAAGGCGACCTGGTGGGCGCCCAGCGAGGACTTGCCGATCCGCGCGAGCACCGCGCTGGCGACCACGAAGGACGCGTACAGGGCGCCCGTGCGCACCGCGATCTCAGCGCCGACGCGCGCGAGCGGCGCCATCGCCGCCGGCTGCGGTCGCGGCAGCGGCCACACGGCAACGACGAACGCCAGGCCCATGCCGAGCTGGGCGATGACGGTGCCGAGCGCCGACCCGTCGAGGCCCAGGTGCAGGCCGTAGACCAACACGAGCTCGAGCACGAGGTTGGCGGCGTTGGCGGCGACCACGATCTGAAACGGCCGCCGAAGCTGGGAGACCCCGCGCAGGTAGCCCTGGCCGGCGGTCGCGAGCAGCACCGCCGGCAGCCCGGGCGCCGAGATCCGCAGGTAGCGCGCCGCGAGGGCTGCGACGTGGCCGTGGCCGCCGAGCAGCGTCAGCGCGGGGCCGGCAAGCGCCAGCGCCGTGACCGCCAGCGCGCAGCCGATCCCGAGCCCGAGCCAGACGGCCTGTCCGCCGAGCTCGTGCGCACGCCGCGCCTCGCCGCCGCCGTGGGCGCGCGCAACCGCCGAGGTTGTGCCGTAGACGAGGAAGTTGAACATCGTCGTGACGGCGCCGAGCGCGGTCGCGGCGAGCGCCAGCGCGGCCAGCTGGGTCGTGCCGAGGTGCCCGACGATCGCGGTGTCCGCGAGCAGGTACAGCGGCTCCGCCGCGAGCGCCCCGAGCGCGGGCAGCGCGAGCGCGACGATCTCGCGGTCGTAGGCGCGGGCGCTCCTCACCGGCCGCAGCGTACGATGGCCGCGCGTGAAGCTGCGGCTCTATCACCACCGCGACGGCGCGCGCGTCGCCTATCGCGAGGCGGGTAGCGGCCCGGCGCTGGCGCTGCTGCACTCGGCGGGGCTCTCGCACATGGAGTTCGAGCCGATCGTCGAGCTGCTCGAGGACCGCTTTCGCGTCGTGCTGCCCGACCTGCCGCTGCACGGCGACTCCGAGGAGCGCCCGCGCCATCCCTACACGCCGGACTGGTTCGCCGAGGTGCTAGCGGGCTTCGCCAACGAGGTGCTCGGCCCGCGCCCGCTGATCGGCGGCCATGGCCTCGGCGCCGAGGTCGTGCTGCGGATGCTCGCGCGCGAGGAGATCGCTCCCTCGCACCTGATCCTGCTGCCCAACCGTCTCCACCGCCGCGCCAGCCACGAGCAGCTGCGGCGCGGCTGGCGTGTCGCCGTGCGCGCCGCCGCGGTACCGGGCCTCGACCGCGCGCTCTCGCACGGTGCCCGGCTGATCGTCCGCCCAGACCTCGGCCTGCGCCTGTCCGCGCGTGGCGCGCCGGGCACGCGCGACCTCCTGCGCCACGCGCTCGCCGACGTCGGCGGCAACACCAACCGCGCGCGCTCGTGGGCCCGTTACGCGGCGCGCTGGCCGACGGGCGCGCAGCGCGAGCTGTTCGACCTCTACCCGCGCCTGCAGATGCCGGTGCTGCTGCTGTGGGCCGACGAGGACAACATGCATCCGCTCGCGGTCGCCGAGGAGGCGCTCGAGCTGATCCCGAACGCGCTCCTGCGCGTGCTGCCGAACACCGGCTACCTGATCGCCTACGACGACCCGGCGGGCGTGGCGCGCGAGCTGGGCGCCTTCTGCGGGTAGGGTTTGTTGCCGACCGGTCATCGACAAAGGACGGACGCATGAGCCCCAAGCACCTCTACGGCGGCGAGACCGCCAAGGCGATCGCGAACTTCCCGATCTCCGGGGAGCCGGTCCCGGCCGAGGTGATCCACTGGCTCGGGCGCATCAAGGGCGCCTCGGCGCTGGTCAACAGCGAGCTCGGCCTGCTCAAGCCGGGGCTCGCGCGCCGCATCGCCAAGGCGGCGGCCGAGGTCGCAGCGGGGCGCCACGACGCCGAGTTCCCGATCGACGTCTTCCAGACCGGCTCCGGCACCTCCTCCAACATGAACGCCAACGAGGTGATCGCCACGCTCGCCGGCGAGGGCGTGCACCCCAACGACCACGTCAACCTCGGGCAGTCCTCAAACGACGTCTTCCCCTCGGCCGTCCACCTCGCCGCGCTCGAGGCGACGACCCGGCGGCTGCTGCCCGCGCTCGCGGGGCTCGAGCGCGCCCTGACCGCCAAGGCGCGTCGCTTCCACGGGATCGTCAAGGCCGGCCGCACGCACCTGATGGACGCCGTGCCGGTCACGCTCGGCCAGGAGTTCGCCGGCTACGCCGCGCAGATCCGCCTCGGTCGAGCGCGGATCTCAGACGCGCTGCCGCGCGTCGCGCAGATCCCGCTCGGCGGCACCGCGACCGGCACCGGCCTCAACACCCACCCGCAGTTCGCCGCAAAGGTCCGCCGCCGGCTGACGGCCGAGACGCGGCTGAAGATCTCCGCACCCGAGGACCCCTTCGAGGCGCAGGCCAACCGCGACGCCCTGGTTGAGCTCTCGGGCGCGCTGAAGGTGGTCGCGGTCTCGCTGACCAAGATCGCCCAGGACCTCGCGCTGATGGGCTCGGGGCCGCGCGCCGGCATCGGCGAGCTATTCCTGCCCGAGCTGCAGAAGGGCTCCTCGATCATGCCGGGCAAGGTCAACCCGGTGATCCCCGAGGTCGTGCTGCAGGTCGCGGCGCAGGTGGTCGGCAACGACACCGCGATCACGATCGGCGGCATGCAGGGCAACTTCGAGCTGAACGTGCGGATCCCGCTGATCGCGCGCAACCTGCTCGACTCGATCACGCTCTTGACGAGCGCTGTCACGGTCCTCAACGAGAAGTGCGTCAGCGGCATCCAGGCCAACCGCGCCGGCACGACCCGCAGCGCCGAGTCGACGCTCGCCGTGGCGACCGCGCTGAACCCCTACATCGGCTACGACCGCGCGACGCTGATCGTCCAGGAGGCGACCCGCTCGGGGCGCTCGCTGCGCGAAGTCGCGCGCGAGCAGGGCGTCAGCGAGGCGGTCCTCGACGAGGCGCTCGACCTGCGCAAGATGGCGCTCGGGGAGTAGCCGTGCGCGCGGGCCTGCTCGCTGCCGTCGCTGCGCTCGCCGCCGCGCTCGCCACGTCGCTCGCGCTCGCGCTGCCGGCGTCCTCGCTCGCGCTGCCCAAGCTCTACGAGTGCCAGCACCCGATGATCACCGGCCAGGAGGCCTACCACCTCGTGGATGTCAGCCCGGCGACGGCCTGCAAGACCGTCCGCGAGCTGGCCGCGTTCGTCCACAACGGCGCCAAGGGCTACAAGCTCTACCGCTGCGCCGGGCTGGGCAAGCCCGTACTCGTGATCAGCCAGCTCGACGGCTGGAAGCTCCAGATCTCGCGGCGCTACGGCCTCGTGATGTCGCGCGGGGGCAGCTCGTTCGCCGTGACCGGCACGGACTTCCCGCTCAACTGCACCTAGAGCTGAGCGGGGCTCCGCAATCCGCCGGCGCCGGGTGCAGCCGCACTCAGGCGCGGGATGCCGTGCTCGGCTAGAGCCACCTCGACGGCGCCTGCCGCTGTGAGCCCCGGCTGCGTGAGCCGGCGCGCGCAGCGGCAGGGCTCGACCAGCTCGTCGGCGTCGGCTCGACCCTGCGCCTACAGATGGTGAGCCGTTCGTCCAGTCCCAACGTCGGGCGCTTCGGCCGTCCAATACGTGGGCCCCCGCGTCAATGTTCGTCGATGAGCGTGACGGGGGAGTGCGGCTGGGCCGATCTCATTGGTACCAGCCCATTCCCTCCGGAAGGAGAATCCCGTGACATCGCGCTCGACCTGCTCGGCGATCCGGAGGCCTCCACTGGTTCGGGCATTGCTTTGCGGCGTCGTCTTGTCCGCAGCTTTCGTCCTGACCGCCAGTGCCGCCTCCGCATCGGCGTTTTCGCTCCGCGTCCGGCTCCCCCTTCAAGACCGAGCCGCCCTGGCGTCGCTGACCTCGGTGTGCCGTCACGGCGGACATGCCAGCTCGCGCCGGCGTGCTGCTTGTCGGAGCGCTCACGCCGCGCAGGTGCTGTTCAAGACCTGGGACCTGACGGCCACGATCACATCGGGGCCCGCCGCCGGAAGCACCTCGATCGTGTCCCAAGCATCGTTCGGCTTCCGCTCCATGTCAGGAGCGCGCTTCGAGTGCGCGCTCGATTCACAGGCCTTCTCCCGCTGCAGCTCGCCCGCGGCCTACCAGGGCCTGGCCAACGGCCAGCACACCTTCAAGGTCTACGCCCAGATGTGGGGCTTGAGCGGCCACGTCTCCTCGGTCTCCTGGACGGTGGCCGTGCCGACGACGCCGGGCGGCGGCGCCACGCCCCCGCCGGCGCCCACCGGCCTGGTCGCCACGCCGGGCAACGCGCAGGTGTCGCTGGTGTGGAACGCGGTCACCGACAGCGCCGGAATATCCGGCTACCGCGTGCTGCGCAACGAGAGCCAGGTGGCACAGGTCAGCGGACCGAGCGACACCGACACCGGCCTGGTCAACGGCACGACCTACAGCTACACGATCGAGGCCGTCGACAACGCAGGGATGGTCTCGCCGCAGTCGGCGGCCGTGTCGGCGACCGCGGTAGCCCCCGGCGGACCGCCGCCACCACCCCAGAGCGGCGGCGGCAGCCCGCCGCCACCGCTCACCACATTCGTGACCGCCAGCGGCGGCAACTACACGCCGCTCTCCGATCAGGCCGCCGCCGCGGACGTGACGCCGGAGCCTGAGAACAGGCCTGGCAACAGCGCCGCCAACAGCTACATGCCAAGCGCAGGCCAGCTTCAGGCGTTCTACGGTGCGACCGTTCCCGGTGGCAACACGACCGTGCAGACCAACCCCTACAACGCGTACGTGACCGGCCATTACACCGGCACCACCGACGACATCATCCAGTGGGCGGCCTGGAAGTGGGGCATCCCCGCCGACTGGCTGCGCGCCCAGTACGTTCAGGAATCGAATTGGAATATGTCCCAGCTCGGCGACCTGGCGACGGTCAGCCCGACCTGGTACAGCGAGTACCCGGCCGTGGCGAAGATCGCAGGGACCGACGAGGTCTACCAGTCGATGGGCATCAGCCAGGTCAAGTGGATCCCGGACGGATCGGTGGGTGCCGGCACCGAGCCGCTGCGCTGGGAGTCGACGGCCTTCAACGCCGACTACCAGGCGGCAACGCTCCGCTTCTACTTCGACAACCCGGACGGGCTGCGCAGCGCATGGGGGGACTCCACCTACGCGCCTGGCAATGCCTGGGACAGCCTCGGCGGATGGTTCTCGCCCTATCCATGGCTGAACTCCGGCCAGCTCGCGTACATCTCAGAGGTTCAGGGCCACCTCGCCGCGCGGACGTGGGCGCAGCCCGGCTTCTGATGGGGCGCGTCCCGCGCTAGGTCGGGCGAAGGTAGGAGCGGGCCGCCATCACGTAGCGCAGGTGGCCGAGGTCGAGGTCAGCGAGCGAGAAGTCGGGCGAGGCGAGCGGGTCATCGACGCTCCCGCCCTGGGCCACCCGGGTGTGGCGCACCTTGCGCTCACCGGCGCGGACCTCGGTGTGCCACGTCGTGGTGAAGGCGGCGAAGCGCGAGACACCATCGAACGCGGCGACGATGTCGGATTCCTCCTCGAACCACATCAGCAGCCTGCCCCGGAAGGCGGCGAGCCCGTGCACGGCCTTGCGCCAGCGGTCTGTCGTCACCGGCCGTCCGCGTCCGTCGAGGGTGATGTCGGCCACGGCGTCGCGGAAGTCGGAGATCAGGACGGTGCCGCGGTCCAACAAAGCGCGCTCGATCTCGCGTCGCTGGCGGACGGCCTCGGCCGCGAGCGTGGTGTGCAGCCTTTCGCGCTCGGCATCGAGCGCCGCCCGCTGGCGCTCGGCGCTGGCGTCCAACTCGCGCTTGCTACGCCTCGCGACGGCTGCGACCGCCACGGGGCTGACGACGCCAACGATCGCGCCGGCGACGATCGCCACGATCGGGACGGCGCTGCTGCTGCGTCTGGTGAGCTCATCGGGCATCCGTGCGCCTCGATCTCGAGCGGTCAGTCGCTGTCGGCGCTGCTGCGGCGCCTCGGCGGGCTCTTGACTGCAGGGCGCTTGGAGCGCTTGCGCTCCGGATCCTCGGGCGAGTCGACGGCTTCGCGATCGCCCGGGATCTGGCGCGCGCGCTCTGCTGTGACCCCGGTCGCGACCACGGTGGCTGTGATTTCACCGGCGAGCTCGCCGAACTCGGCGGTGTCATATGGCCGGCGCGTGGCGGATCGCTGGCTCGCGGCGGAGCCGACGCCGTGTGCTCCGTTGCCGCCGCCGTTGGCGCCGTTGCCGCCGCTGGGCGGGTCGCGCCGCATCGCGGCCGCCGACGCCTGGGATCCGCGGCGCGGCGACGATCCTTCGTGGCGGGCGCCGTAGTAGGCGAGGGCACCGCCGCGCGGCGCGCCGACACTGACGATCCCGAGCACGGGGCTGCCGAACTGCTCGATCATCGCTCGGCAGCGGCGGAGAAGATCGCGGCGCGTGCGTCCGAGGCGCACAACGAGCATGACCTGGTCGACATGCGCGGCCAAGACGACCGCATCCTTGATCACCCCCGGCGAAGGCGCGTCGAGCAGAACGATGTCGGCATCTCCCCGTAGCTGGCGCAGCAGCGCGCTCATGCCCGGGCCGCCGAGCAGCGTGAGCGGGGCGGCTGGCACGGGGCCGCTCGGGAGAACCCTGAAGCTATGACCGCTGCGACGCGCCGCGGGGCGACCCGCGCCGAACGGGACGCTCTCGGCACGCGTGGAGCTCGACGCGATGTCAACCTCCACGAGGCCTTCGCCCGCCTCGACGCCGCCCGTGAGGATCGAGCTCAGCCCGTAGGCATTCGCCGGCAGGCCCAGATACTCGGCGAAGCGCGGGCGGCGCATGTCGCACTCGACGGCGATGACTCGGCGTCCGAGCTCGGTCAGGGCGGCGGCGAGTCCCAGGCATACGCTCGTCTTGCCATCCTGCGGGCCGGGAGAGGTGACCATCACTATGTCTTCCTGGGTCCCGAGCCGCTTTGCCACGAGGGTGACCGCGAGCGAGACGTAGCTCTCGTCGAGCTGCCAGTCGCGGCTGGGACTTGACTCGAAGCGCGCCGCGGAGCTCGCGCTACCGCCGCGCGCCGCGGTTCGTGCCGAGGTGCCGCGCCCTGGCCGCCGCGCGCGGCGCCCGGATGCGCTCGCCAGTGGGCGCGGCCTGGGAATGACCCCGAGGCTTGGCAGGCGCGACACCGTCGCGGCTTCCTCGTCGTCTCGGATCGTGCCGTCGAAGAGCTCGAGACCGACCGCCGCGAGCAGGCCCACGAGCAGGCCGACGATCAGCGCGATAACCGCATCGAGCACCGTCTTGGGCGAGGAGGGCGAGGTTGGCACGGTGGCTGCCTGCGTGACCGTGGCATCGGGCGTGGCCGTAGCGATCGCCGACTGCAGGTCCCTGGCCGTCGATCCGTTGCGCTGGCCGGGCGGCAGGGCGGCCAACGCCTGCTCGAACTGCGCCCGCTCGGACTGCAGGCCGTAGGCGACGTAGTCGGTGGCGAAGGCGTTGGCGATCTGCGCCGCGCGGTTGGGGCTTGCGTCGATCGCCTTGATGTCGACGATGTTGGTCGTGCCCTCGAGCTGCGCGCTCACCTGTGCCAGCAGGTCCGTACCGCTCTCGGGCGTCCGCAGCGTCCCCCGGACGCGCTCTCCCATCGGCGCCTCGGTGATCTGCGAGACCTCGGTGTTGAGGTCGCGCTCGGGGTCGGCCGGGGTTACCTGGGACCCGGGATCGAGCGCCGCGCCGACGGCGTTGATCGGATAGAGGTAGAGCTTGGCTGTCGCCGTGTACTGCTTGGCCGTGCCGAGGCCGACGGCGAGGCTGACGAGCAGCGCGAGCAGTGGCAGGAACACGATGACACCCCAGCGGCGCCGGACGACCCGTCCGCCCGCGGCCACCTGCTCGGACATCGGCATCGCCACGCCCGCGACTGAGAATTGATCGTCCCTGCCCTCGCCCGTGTTCACGTAGCGCCCATGCGTTCAGTTACCGCCATCGTTTGATCGCCGACGTGCGTCAGTCTAGGCAACTTCCGCCGCCGCGGACGGCGGTTTGGGCGAAGTTGCCCATCGGTTTCGCAATATGCGCACATTCCGGGGAGTTGTTGCGGATCGCATGCCAATGGCCTCCGGATCAGCATCTAGAGTCCTGCGATCGCATCGCGGCGGACCCATCAGCAGAGCTCGGACGCGCTGCTCACGGCGGTGCAAGCACGGCCGCGCCCGCGTGCCGCCAACCGCGCCGCGGCAGTCACAATCCGGTTGGCGTCCGATAGCTCGCCGGCGGACCGCGCCGCCGACGTCCACGGCGACCCGGATCGCATGCGCGCCTTCGTCAAACGCTGTAGCGACATCGTCGTCGCGCTGGTCATGCTCGCGTGCCTCGCGCCGGTCTTCCTCCTGGTCGCGATCGCGATCCGCGTGGACTCGCCCGGGCCGGTGCTGTTCCGCCAGCGCCGCGTCGGCCGCCACGGCCGCGAGTTCACGATGCTCAAGTTCCGCTCGATGTCGGCGGACGCGACCCCCGACGCCCACCGGACCTATATCCACGCTCTCGCGAACGGCGCGCCGCCCTTGGCTGCCGGGTCCGGCGGGCTGCTCAAGCTGACACGCGACGGGCGCATCACGCGGGTCGGCGCGATCCTCCGCAAGACCAGCCTCGACGAGTGCCCGCAGCTCCTCAACGTGCTGGCTGGGACGATGTCGATCGTGGGCCCGCGGCCCGCTCTGGCCTACGAGCTAGAGCTCTACCGGCCTGAGCACTTCGCACGCTTTGCAGTGCGCCCGGGCATCACCGGCCTGTGGCAGGTATGCGGTCGCAATCGCCTCGACTTCTACGAGATGCTCGACCTCGATGTCGAGTACGCGCGCCGTTACGGGTTCGCCCGCGACGCGGGGCTGATCCTGCGCACGCCGTGGGCGGTGGTGCGAGCGGACACCGCCTGAGCGCTGTCGTCCCGCCTCGGCGCGGGAGTCCGATTGACGCTAGGGGAGGGCCCCCTCCTGCTGTGCGGCGATCGTGCTCCCGTCCGTGAGCTGCTGCGCGCTGACCTCGTCGGTGGGGGGGATCGGGCCGAGGAAGCGTGGCGCCCCCGCGCCGCTGGCGCGGCGATCGGGTTGGCGGCGGCGCTCGTGCGGCGGCAGGATCACCCGCACCGGTGCGCCATTGTGTCGCAGGGACTCCTCCGCGGCCTCGACCATGCGCACGATGTCGCGGCCGAGCAGCATGTGCGAGCGCGGCTGCTCGCCGGTGCGGACCGAGTTGACGAAGTCGGCAAGCTCGACGCGCAGCGGCTCCTCGGCGTCGATGTGGGGCGAGATCACGTCGCCAACGCGGTAGCTCATGCGATGCTCGCCGAAGTTCTGTGGCTGGAGTAGCTCGGCTCCCCGGTCGAAGATCCGGACCTGTTCGTTGCTGGTGTCGTCGTAGACCACCATCGCGCGCCGCCCGGCGACCACTGTGCGGCGCAGCTTGGTCGGCGCGAGCCACGAAACCTCGACGCGGGCGAGGATGCCGCTGGAGCCGTAGCCGAGGTCGATGAAGGCCACGTCCCAGAGGCCCGGGATGATCGAGTCGCGCGCAATCGCGCGAATGAACGTGGGCATCCCGAACCAGTAGTAGATGATCGAGAAGTCGTGGGGAGCCAGGTCCTGGATCACGCTCGCATCGCGTCGGTGGATGCCCAGGTTGACGCGCGTTGAGGTGACGAAGTAGATGTCCCCGAGCACCTCGCAGGCGAGCATCTCGCTGATCGCCACGACCGGCGGTGCGTAGAGGAAGACGTGGCCGGGCATCACGATCAGATCGCGCTCGAGCGCGAGCTCGATGATCTCGTCCGATTCGGTGCTGCGCGCGGTGAACGGCTTCTCGACTAGCACGTGCTTGTCGGCCAGCAGGCAGCGGCGCACGATGTCGAAGTGGGTGTCAACCGGAGTCGCCACCAGCACGGCCTGCACGGAGTCGTCCTCGAGGACATCGTCGAGATACTGTGTGCCGCGCGTGTGCGGGTAGCGGCGGGCCTGCGCTGCGAGCGCCTCCTCGGAGATGTCGCACAGCACGGAGACCTCGACGTCCTCGAGGTCGGCAGCGGCGCGAAGGAGGTTGGGCCCCCAGTAGCCGAGGCCGACGAGCGCGAGGTTGACCGGGAGCATGCTCATCGCAGCGCAACGGCCAGCGCGTCGGCGACGCAGACCTGCTCGTGCTCGGTGATGCCCGGGAACATCGGCAGGGAGAGGCACTGCTGCGCGAGGCGCTCAGCGACGGGGAAGTCGCCGCGTGCGTAGCCCAGCGAGCGCCAGGCCGGCTGAAGATGGATCGGCGTGGGGTAGTGGACGGCGGCGCCGATCCCCCGGCGGCGGAGTTCCGAGAGCACGCGGTCGCGCTGGGGAACCTCGATCACGAACAGGTGGTACACATGCCGCTCGCCCGGTCCCTCCAGCCGCGGCAGCGCGACCGGCTCGTCGGCCAGCAGCTCCCGGTAGAGGTGCGCGGCGGCTCGGCGCTGGTCGTTCTGCTCGTCGAGGTGTTCCAGTCGCAGCGACAGCAGCGCCGCCTGCAGGTTGTCGAGGCGGGCGGTGTGCCCCGCGCGCTCGTGCCGGTTGGCGTCGTCCGCCCGGGAGCCGTGGTGGCGCAGCGAGCGGGCGGCGCTGGCGATCTCGGCCGAGTGAGACACCACCGCGCCGCCGTCACCGGCTGCGCCGAGGTTCTTGGTGGGGTAGAAGGAGAAAGCGGCGACGTCGCCCCATGACCCTGCGCGACGCCCGTGGAGGCTTGCCCCGTGGGCCTGCGCGGCGTCCTCGAGCACCGGCACCCCGGCCCGCGTGCACAGCCGCGTGATCTCACCCATCGCGGCGAGACGGCCATATAGGTGGACGGGCAGGACTGCCCCGGTATCGGCGTCGAGCACCGTCTCCAACGCGGCCACGTCCATGCAGCGGCTGCCGGGATCGACATCAACCAGCCGGGGCCGCGCCCGAGCCGCGCTGATCGCCTCGACGGTGGCGACGAACGTGTTGGGAACGGTGACGACCTCTTGCTCCGGCTCGACGCCGAGAGCGCTCAGCGCCAGCTGCAGGGCAGCGGTCCCGTCGCTCACGCCGACGCAGTGAGCCGTGCCACAGAAGGCGGCGAAGCGCTCTTCGAACTCGCGCAGCTCGGGACCCAGGATGTAACGCCCGCTGTCGAGCAGGCGCTCAAAGACGGCGATCGCCTCGTCGCGCACAGCCTCGAATGATCGGGCCACGTCGAAAAGCGGAACATCGACCGCAACGGAGGAGCCGGTGACACCCGGGCTCCTTCCCGTTCTCAGATAGTCGGGTCTGGTGATAGCCAACGGTCCCCTCCCGCTGACCTCAAACCGTTCCCCGCGTCGGCGTCACTTTGGTGCAGTCCTTTCTGGCCGATTTCGAGCAGCACAAATCCGGCCCCCTCGTTCCATGAAACTCACCCAAAACACCCTCACCTAGGTATTGACATCACTACCGAAATGGGTGAAGGTGAACTACACTGGCCACTGCATCACAGCGTCGACCCCAGGCTCACGCATCGATTTCTATGACACTCGATCCGGTGCCCCGCTGCTCGCCCGCCGATTCCGAAGGCGCCACTCTAGCGGTACGTCTTCAGCGTTCGCGCAGCCTTCGAGCGGCAGTTCGCAATTTGGGAGCTATACCCGTGCGCCGCACCACGGAGCGGGTCGTCCGGCGGGCTCGTGCCGCCCCGGCCGCGAGGGACACACGCTCCACCGACCCGACGGCGACCGATGCGGACCCGTTTGCGAACAGCCTCTTGAACGGGTAGTCGCCGACGCCCAGGCCGATCCTCGCGATCCCTTCAGCCTCGGCCCGCCGGAGCAGCTCGAGCATCAGGATCAGCCCCGGCGAAACGGCGGCAAGGGCCGGGTCGTAGGCCGGGAACCAGGAGTGCAGGACGGGCCCCGAGCGCATTCCGAGGTGGGCTGAGACCGGCCGCTCGCCAGCGTAGAGGAGCGTCAGCATGCCGGCGTAGCCGTTGGTCTGAGCCTGCTGCGTGGCGCGGAGAACCTGCCGGACCCAGTCCAGCTTCAGGATCTCGACGGCGCCTGTGCGCGCGTGCCGGTCGGACTTCCAGTGGAACAGGATCTCGAGATCGGCGGGATTGCTGCTGTGGACTTCGAGGCGGATCGCGCCGTGTAGGCGCTCCAGCTTGCGCGTCTTGCGCCGGATGCGTTTGAGCGTCGAACGATGACGATTTTCGAGCTCGCGGACGTAGCTCTCGCCGCCGACGCCGCGATCGATCTGCCAGGAGTCCTCGCGACTACGGTGACATGGCACGAACGCGGCTTGGGCGCCGATGAGACTGTGGAACTCCCAGGTCTTCAGCCCGCATGCCCGGATCAACCGGCGGGCGTCGAAGGTGGCCTCGAGCGGCACGATCGCGCCGTGGAAGTCGCAGAGGATCGAGCCGATCGTCGTCGGTCTCGAATTGCGCGACATAGACGTCAGGGCGCGCCTGCGCGACGATCGAGGTGAAGACGGGCGAGAAGAACGGGCTGGAGAACTCCGTGACGCCCTGGCGGACCTGGTCCCATCGCGCCAGCGCTTCGGGGCCAAGTGCCAGCGCCGGCAACACCGTGGCGATCACGTCGGCGGATCGGCTGCCAGTGCGCGGCTCGAGTGATGCCGCGAGGCGCTGCGGCTTGCGAACATCGCCGGTAGGATATCCGCGCTCGCCTGGCACCGATGGGCGGCACAGGCGACGAACCGAAGCTCACCAGATTTCAAACGGGAGCCATCAGAAGGCGGGACGGGCGTCGCTGCAAGCTCGCCTGCGGCGCGTCGCCGGGGCCGCGCGGATCTCGATCGAGGACCCTGGGCACGGGATCGACCGCGCCCTTGGCCGCGCCCGGCGCCTGCTGGGCCCGGGCGGCGAGAACACTGCCGCAGGCGAGTCGAGCCCCGAGCCCGAGCGTCAGCTGCACGAGCACCTCGCGGTCAGCTGGCCGTGCCCGGAGATCGCGCAGTTCGAGGCGCTGTGGAGCGAAATGATCGCTTCGATGGACCGCCGTGGCCTCCAGGTCGGGCGCGAAGCCTACGACGGCTGGGATGACGGCGACCGCCGGCTCGCCCGCGTCGTGTGGTGCGCGACGCGGCACCTCCGTCCCCGGGCGATCGTGGAGACGGGGGTGGCACGCGGACTCACCTCGCGGGTGATGCTCGAGGCGCTCGAGCGCAACGGGGAGGGCCATCTCTGGAGCATCGACCTGCCGGCGCTTGACCGATCGACGCGCAGCGAGATCGGCGCTGCGATCCCGCCCAGCCTACACGGCCGCTGGACCTACGTGAGCGGAACCAGCAGGCGCCGCCTGCCCAAGCTCCTGGCCGAGCTCGGCGCGATCGAGCTGTTCGTTCACGACAGCAGCCACACGACGAGGAACGTCAGCTTCGAGCTCGAGCAGGCGTGGCAGTCACTTCAAAGGGGCGTGATCGTCGCCGACGACGTTCACCTCAACGCTGCTTTCACCGCGTTTACCCGTCGCCACGCCGACGCCTCGAGCATCCTTGCGCAGGCCGAGGACGCGCGTGCGACCTTCGCCATCATCCTGAAAGGCCTTTAGCGCACGTACGGCGTCGCGCCCGTGCGCCCAGTGCGTAGACTGCCGTCCGCCGCGCGTGTCGCGACTGCAGGGATAGAGGGCGCGAACGCCGCCAAGGAGGTTGCCGCAGTGGCGCAAAATTCAACTGACACACTCGTGATTGGCGCGGGTCCGTACGGGCTCTCGCTCGCCGCGCACCTGCGAGCCGCCGGCATCGATCACAAGATTATCGGGCCGCCGATGGACGCCTGGAACAAGATGCCCAGGGGCATGTACCTGCGCTCAGCCGTGAGCGCATCCAGCCTCTCGGCGCCCGGGCGCAAGCTCAAGATCGAGGCCTACCATCGCGAGCAGGGCATGACGCCGATCTACCCGGTGGCGCTCGAGACCTTCCTCGCCTACAGCCGTTGGTTCGTCGAGCGTTCAGAGATCGAGGTCGATCGGCGGCTGGTCAGCTCGCTCGCGGCAGACAACGGCGGCTTCCGGGCGGTGCTTGAGGACGGCGAGGAGATCGCCGCCGCGCGAGCCGTGATCGCCGCCGGAACCAAGCCGTTGAAGTGGGTCCCTCCGGAGTTCCGGGAGTTGCCGTCCGCGCTCGCCTCCCACGCCGGCGACCACAGCGATCTCAGTGTCTTCGAGGGCAAACGGCTCGTCGTCGTGGGGGCCGGACAGAGCGCGATCGAGTTCGCCGCGATCGCCCACGAGCAGGGGGCCGACGTGCGGGTCCTGTTCCGGGCGCCGTCCGTGCACTGGCTCACGCGCAGCGCCCGCCTGCACTCCGCGTGGCTGCTGGGCAAGCTCCTGTACTCGCCCAACGATGTCGGCCCGGCCGGCCTCAGCAGGGTCGTCTCCCTGCCCGGGGCCTTTCGCCGTCTGCCGATGGGACTCCGCCACAGAGCCACCGCGCGCTGCGTGCGCCCGGCGGCGAGTGCCTGGCTCGTAGATCGCATGCGCGAGGTTCCGCTCGATCCGGGCCGGGTCGCGCGCACGGCTACGGAGCACTCCGGGCAGGTGCGCATTGAGTGCTCCGACGGCGGTGTCGTCGAGGCCGATCACGTGCTGCTCGCCACCGGCTACCAGGTCGACCTCTCCCGCTACGGGTTCATCGCGCCCGACCTGCTCGCGGCGATCGGCTCCGTCGGCGGGTTCCCGGCGCTCGGTCCCGGGTTCGAGACCTCGGCGGGAAACCTCCACGTCCTCGGCTGGCCAGCGTCGGGGACGTTCGGCCCTGCCATGCGCTTCGTATGCGGCGCCGACTTCGCGGCGCGGGCCATCACGCGCGCGGCGCAGGCTTCGCGCCGAAGCGCCGCCGCGCCCGCGCCCGCGGCCGATGCCGCCGGTTAGCGAGCCCGGCGACCCTGGGCCGGGCGGCTCACACGCGACGATCGCGGGCGGCGACGCGGTTTCGCTGACGCGGGCGGCGCTCGATGATCCGCGCTGGCAACGCTTCGTCTCGGCGCACCCGGACGCCCAGCCGTCCCACGACCCGCAGTGGGCCGCGCTGCTCGCCGACTGCTACGGATTCGAGCCGTTCGCGCTGATTGCCACCGGCGCAGGAGGCGAGGTCCTCGCCGGGCTACCGGTGCTCGAAGTCGGCGGGCGGCTGCGCCGGCGCGCCTGGGTCTCGCTTCCGTTCACCGACTACTGCCCACCACTGCTCGCCCCCTCCGTCTCACGCCAGTCGCTGACGGTCGCCCTCGAGCAGTGCCGTCGCGGCGGTGGCGTGGAATCGATCGAGGTCCGCGGGGAGCTTGCGCACGCGCCCGCCGTGGCGCTCAGGCACGTTCTGGAGCTCTCGAATGAGGCTGACCAGCTGTACGCCGGCTTCCATTCCTCCAGCGTGCGCGCCCGCATCCGCCGCGCGGAGCGTGATCGCGCAATCGAGCTGCGCGTCGCCAGCGACCGCGACGATCTCGCCCGCATCTTCTATCGCCTGCACCTGCAGACGCGCCGCAGGCACGGCACCCCGGTCCAGCCTCGTCGCTTCTTCAGGCTGTTGTGGGAGCGCATGATCGAGCCAGGGCGCGGTTACGTGGTGCTCGCCTACGCGGAGCGCCAGCCCGTGGCCGCCGCGGTGTTCCTGCGCTCTCCAAGCGTGCTGCTCTACAAATACTCGGCCTCGGACCCGGCGGCCTGGCGCCTTCGTCCCAACCACCTGATGATCTGGGACGCGATCCAGCGCGCCTGCGCGGAGGGCGCGCGGCGGTTCGACTTCGGGCGGACCGAGCTCGGGCACGAGAGCCTCGCCGCGTTCAAGCGCTCGTGGGGAGCGACCGAGCACGAGCTGAGCTACGCGCGGATAACCGAGGCGGGGATCACGGGCGCGCCGATCGCGCGCCACCCGCGCCTCGAGACGGTGCTCCGCCGCTCGCCCGCGATCGTTTGCCGCGTCACCGGGGAGCTTCTCTACCGCTACGCTGCCTGACCGGCGCGGCCATGAGCACCCTCTCCAAGCCGAACACAGGTGCGCTGGTGCTCGGCGGCAGCTACGTCGCAGCCGGCGTCGCACGCAGCCTCGGCCGCCAGCGGATCCCGGTCTGGCTCGTCCGTAGCGGCACCCAGACCGTTGCCGCCCACTCTCGCTACGTGCGCGGGATGCTGCCGTGGCCCGCCGACGCAGGCGAGCACGAGCGGGTCGAGCATCTGCTCGAGCTCGCAGAGCGCCACGGCCTCGACGGCTGGACGCTGCTTCCCGGCGATGACGAGACGGCGGCGCTGCTGTCGCGATCTCGCCAGCGCCTCCGCCAGCGCTACCTCGTCGCCGTCTGCGAGTGGGACGTGATGCGCTGGGCCTACGACAAGCGCCTGACTCAGCAGCTGGCGCACGACGTCGGCGTGGACCAGCCGCGCACCTGGCTCGGGGGAGCGGATTTCAGCGCCGCCGACGTCCGCTTCCCCGCGATCCTCAAGCCGGCCTTCAAGCGCGAGCGCAACCGCTTCACCACCGCGAAGGCTTGGCCGGTCGCCGACCGCGCGGAGCTCGAGCGCTCCTACGCGATCGCGAGCACGCTCGTCCCACCAGAGGAGATCCTGCTTCAGGAGCTCATCCCCGGGGGTGGCGAATGTCAGATGTCGTTCGCGGCGCTGGCGCACAACGGCCGCCCGCTCGCTTCGCTGACCGCCTGCCGGGCGCGCCAGTATCCGATGGACTTCGGGCGCGAGAGCACGTTCGTATTCAGCGTCGAGGATCCCGCCGTCGAAGCGTCCGCGCTGCGCCTGCTCGAACAGCTCAGCTACAGCGGGCTCGTGGAGATCGAGTTCAAGCGCGACGCCCGCGACGGCGGGCTCAAACTGCTCGACATTAATCCCCGCGTGTGGGGCTGGCACTCGCTCGGAGCACGCGCGGGCGTCGACTTCATCCACCTGTACTGGCGACATCTGCACGGCGAGGAGCTCGCGCCGACGCGCGCTCGCCCCGGGGTGCGCTGGATGCGCGCGAGCACCGACCTGCCGACCTGCGCGCTCGAGCTCGCCGCCGGCCGAATGGGCCCGCGCCGATACCTCGGCTCGCTGCGACGCCCGCTCGAGCGCGCGATGTTCTGCCTCGACGACCCGCTTCCGGGCCTGCTCGACATGCCGTTGCTGGTGGCGTCGATGCTGCGCCGGCGCCTGCGCGCCCTGCGCCGGTGAGCCGTGAGCGCGTGACCCACGATCAGAGCCCGCGATTGGTCCATGGTTGCCGGATCAGCGCCGACTTGACCGCGTCGACGTAGGCTCGCGCGATTGCGTTGGCCCACGGTTGCGGGGAGTCCCACGCGCCGATGCTCCCCCACGCCTCGCCTGCGTGGTACCCGGCTGAGCACCAGCTGCAGTAGCCGTCGTAGTAGAAGCGGACCGTGGCGGCGTAATAGTCGAGGTTGAAGGCGGTGGACCGCCAGCGCAGCGGCGTGGTGCCGGCGCCGGTCGCCCCGAAGGGGAGCATCTTCACCTGCGCGATCCCCGCCGAGGCGTAGATCCGGTCGCGCCCGGAGGCGCGCAGGTAAGGAGGGGTGGCCGCGTATTGCTCGGCGCGGACGATCTCCAGATCACCTCGCATACCCTGGTTCCAACCGGATTCGGCGATCAGCTGCGCACGAATCCAGGCGGTCGGGATGCCCCATTTGTGGGAGACCCATTGGACGAGATCGTCGGTTGAGGGATCCTTCAGCCCCGGCCGTCCGCTGACGTAGGCCGTCAGTGGGTTATCGAGCCCCGCGGCGACCGCGGCCCTCTGGGCCGCGTGAAAGGCCGCCAGCTGGCCGTCGGTCGGCACGTAGCGGTTCGCCGCCTCGTTCTCGGGTTGGGTCTCCGGCGCGGGCGTGACCAGCGCCGCAGCCTTCACGTCAGACAGGGGCCGCGCATGCGGTGGCGCCCATGCGGTGACGTCGCGCTCACCGGGCGCCAGCCCGGCAGGCTCCCGTCCCCCGCCACCGCATGCGGCAACGGTCAATGACAGCGCGGCGCCGAAGGCGATCAGCGGCAGCCGGACGCGGCAGCGCCGGCGCCGCCGGTGGGCGGGCACGGCCTCTGTCGGCTGCGAGTTTGACACGTGTTGTTCGCCGGCGAGGGGCGCCCCGAGCGGCTCCCGCTCGGGGTCGCGGGCGCGCCGGAGGTTACATCGCCCGTACGCATCCGCAGCGCGGGAGCGCATGTATCCCGCAACGAGCGAACGCGACGCAGGCCAGCTCGCGCGCTGCGCTATAGCGTTGCGGTCTGCCGCAGGGTCGCGCTCCGGCGAGCGCCCCACGCGGCCCGGCCCTGCCATGACGAACACGAACGTTCTCCCCTGGCGAACCTGGTTGACCGCGGCGATGGTCGCGGCGATGGCGGTGCTGGTCGGGGGTCTGGCGGACCGCCACCCCAACTATGCGCTCGGCCTCGCCGCGCTGATGCTCGTGACGCTGCTGGCGTTCATGGCACCGGTGGCGCACCTGACAATCCTGCTAGCCCTGACGACCATCGTCCCGTACGCCATCGAGGACCTCTACCACCTCGGGGGCGCTGGGACGGGCGGCGGCGGCCTGCAGGCATCGGACGTGTTCCTGCTCACCGGCCTGCTGCGGCTGGCGTTTGTGATGCCGGGGCTGCGCCTGACCCGCCGGCAGTACATCGTCATCGGGCTGCTTGTCGTCTCGCTGCTGTTCACGACCTTCGAGGCGTGGCAGGGGTTCCGGGCCGGGCAGACGCTGGCCAACGTCGGCGCCGAATATCGATTCCTCGCCGGCGGCTTGGCGGTCGCCTTGATCGCCATGGCGACGCTGGCAGGTCGCGGCGCGTACCCCCGCATGCTGCGGGGGCTGCTGGTCTTGGGAGCGGCCCTCGGCCTGTGGGGTATCGCGCAGTGGTTCCTGGGCGTGGGATTCAACACCGACTTCGGCGTGCGCCCGGGCGTCAGCCTCACGACGGGTGGCGTGGGCCAGCTCCAGGGAGGCCTGTTCGCCTTCCCGGTGGCCGTCACGCTCGCGGCGGCCGTCCTGATCTCGGGCAGGCTGCGCGGCTGGCGCCAGCGCTCCGCGACCTGGGCGGTGCTCGCTCTCAACACGATCTCGCTGCTGCTCACCTTCGAGCGGACCTTCTGGGTCGCCACCGCGGTGGCGGTCCTGCTCGTCGCGCTGCGCTCGGAGCGGCGGCGCCGGATCCGCGTGCTGCTCTCGGTCGCCGTGTGCTTCGCCATGGGCACCACAGTGCTGGCCGCGGTCTCGCCGAGCACGCTGCGGACGGCCGAACAGCGCCTGCTGAGCATCGGGCAGTACCAGACCGACAATTCCGTGCGATACCGCGATGTCGAGTCGCAGTTCGTGCTCGCCAAGATCAGAGCCAAGCCGCTGCTTGGCTGGGGCTTGGCCGACAACATCTACTGGAACCAGCCGTGGCTCAAGAGCGGGCCCCCCACCGAGGAGTCCTACACGCACGTCGGCTATCTCTGGCTGCTCTGGCGGGAGGGGGCGCTCGGCGGGGGCGTGATACTGCTGTTGCTGCTGCTCTCATGCCTGTGGCCGGGCCGGGCGCGTGGCGGCGAGGCGGTGGCGGCGATCAAGGTCGGATCACAGATGAGCCTCGTTGCCCTGCTGATCGTCAACATCACCTTCCCGGTCTTCAACCAGGGCTCCCAGGCCGTCTACATGGTCGGTTTCATGATCGCCTGCTGTGCGCTCCCGGTGCTCGGCGCGAGACAGACATCGCCGCTGCTACTGCGGCGGGCCGAAGCGGAGGCCTAGCCGGGTGAGCGGGCGCCGGGGCTCGCGCGTGTCGCGCAGCGCGAACTCGTAGGCGGCCCGGAGCTGCACCTTCGACTGCTCGAACGAGAACATCTGCGTTACCCGCTCGCGACCGATGCGGCCCATCTCGCTGCGCTTGAGCGGATCGTCGAGCAGTTCGGCGATCGCGCGCGCGAAGTCGCTCGGGTCGTTGGCGGTCGCATAGAGCGCGGCTGGCCCGGCTGTGACGCGCGACTCGACGAGGTCGTAGGAGACGATCGGGCGCGACATCGCCATGTACTCCGCGATCTTGACGAGCGTGCAGGCGTCGGTGAGGCGCGTCTTGGGGTCAGGGGCGAGGCAGACGTCCGAGGAGCACAGGAGACGGCGCAGGTCCTCGCTTCCGAGCCAGCCGGCGAACTCGACGTGGTCGTCGAGGTCGAGCTCGCTCGTGAGACGGCGCAGATCGGCGAGCGAGCTGCCGTCCCCGGCGATGACCGCGTGCCAGTCGTCGCGGTACTCGCGCAGGTGGGCGAGCGCGCGAATCGCATGGTCGACGCCGTCCTGTGTCGAGATCTCGCCGATATAGCTGATCAGCGCCGCGCGCCCTCGCCGCAGCAGAGGATCGGACGGCAGTGCCACAAAGCGGTTGAGGTCCGGGCCGCTGCGCACGACGAACACGGTCTCCGGCCGAACGCCGCCGCGCTCGATCGCCGCCCGTCGGTAGGACTCGTTGTTGGCGATGACGACGTCGGCCAGACGGTAGCTCGAGCTCTCGAGCAGCTGCGTGAGCCTGTGAAGCACGCGCCGGCGCTCGCCGAACTTCACCAGCACGAGCTCGGGGGCGAAGTCGTGGTGGTCGAAGATCAGGCGCGCGCCGCCGCGCCGCAGGAAGCGCACGGCCAGGAGCAGGAAGTCCGGTGGGTTGGAGGCCTGCACGACGTCGAAGCCGCGGGTGCCTGCGACGCGCTTCGCGAGGCGGCGGATGCGCCAGAACGCGGCCGCGTACTCGCGAAGGTAGCTGAGCGGGCCGCCGGTGGCGTGCGGCTGGCGGTAACGGAAGATGTCGATCCCGTCGCGGCGTTCGAAGCGCGCTTCGGCGACGCCCTCCCACTGCGGGCAGATCGCGACGACCTCGTGGCCGGCGGCGCTCAGCGCCAGCAGCTGGTTCCAGACATGCTGCTTGGCAGGAACGGGGACGTTCTGGACGATGAAGAGGACGCGCGCCATCAGTAGTACGCGCGCCGCAAGACGGCGGCGCGCAGGCGCGCCCGGTGCTCGCGGGCGAGGAAGTCGCGCTGGGGCGCGTCGACGCGCGGGTCGCCACGCAGGGCGGCGCCGGCCCAGCCCGCCAGGTAGCTGAGGCCGCCCATCACGCGGGGGCGCTCGCCGAGTCGGGCGGTGGCCGCGATCACCACCCACCAGGAGCGCGCTCCGTAGGCCCACGCGGCCCCGCCACTTCGGCGGAAGCCGCGCAGCATCCCGTCGTGGCTGGCGATCGGCCGCAGGTGGATCGTGTCCTCGGCGGGCATCGAGATCGACTCCGTGCGCCAGCCGTGCATGCGCGCCGCGACCTCATCGGCTGTGTCCCAGCCAAGGCGGAGCCGCAGCGGAAAGACGTCGCCGAAGCATTCGCGCCGGTAGAACTTCGTTGCGCCGTGCACGTGCCCCGGCGGGCATCGCTCCGCCACCAGCCGTCCGTCGGGGCCGGCGAAGCGCAGATGCGCGCCGACGATGCCAAGCCGCGGGTCGGCCTCGAGCTGCGCGGTCAGCTCGGCGATCATCCGCGGCGCCAGTCGCAGGTCGGCGTCGAGCTTGGCCACGACATCCCAGGGCTCCGCCAGCTGCTCGACCGCCCAGCAGAACGCCTCGAGCTCCGGGGCGCTGCGCAGGCGATCTCGCTGCGGCGGCCGGCGCGGTCGCCGCAGCAGGGTGGCGTAGGGGTGCTCGGAAGCGAACTGCGCCGCCAGCTTTGCGGATCCGTCCGAGGAGCCGTCGTCGACGAGCAGCAGCCGGTCAGGCCTGCGCTGCTGGTGGGCGAGCGAGTCGAGCAGGGTGGGGAGGTGCGCCTGCTCGTTGAGGAAGCAGACGATGACCGCTACGCGCACGGCAGGCAGCTTAGCGCTAGCGTTCTGGGCGCCGATGGGCAGATCGCGCGGGGCGAGATCGCAGGCAGTGCTGATCGTCAACGCCGACGACTGGGGCATCGACGCAGCCACGACCGAAGCCATCCGGGAGTGCCTCGAGGCCGGCGCGGTGACGTCCGTGAGCGCAATGGTGTTCATGGTCGACTCTGAGCGTGCAGCGGGCGTGGCGGTTGCCGGCGGCTTCCCCGTCGGGCTGCACATCAACCTGACGGAGGGCTTCACCGCCGACGCGGTCGACGGCCGCGTGCGGGGGCGCCAGGCGCGGCTCGCGCGGTACTTCGCCGGCCCCAGGTGGCGCATGTGGGGGTTCAGTGCCCGGCTCTTTGCCGAGATCGAACGCGCGATTGCCGATCAGCTAGCCGAGTTCCGCCGCCTCTACGGTCACGAGCCGTCGCACCTCGACGGACACCACCACGTCCACCAGTCGCTGAGCGTGCTATTCGCGCGGACGCTTCCCGCTGGCGCGAGGATGCGTCCGAGTTTCACCTTCGCCGCCGGCGAGAAGTCACTGGCGAATCGAGCGGTCCGCGGCCTGCTCAACCGGGCGATGCGCGCGCGATTTGCCACGCCGCGCTACTTCTTCGCGATCGAGGACGTCCACCCGAAGCTGGGCGGCGCCGGCCTCGAGGAGGCGCTCGCCCTGGCCGGGGGCTCGACCGTCGAGCTGATGACGCATCCCGCCGACGCGCAGGAGCGCACGATCCTCCTCAGCCAGGCCTGGCGTGAGCTGATCGGCAGCCGCCGCGTCGGCGGCTACGCCGACCTGTGACGACGCCGCGGCGCTCGATCAGGGGGCTCAGGAGCCCTGGTGCTCGAGGATCACCTCGTCGACGACTGCGCGCACCGCGGCGGTGAAGCGCGCGAGCGAATAGAGGCCCTCGGCTCGGCGGCGGCCCTCGAGCCCCATCCGCTCCGCCTCCTCGGGGTGCTCCCACAGATGCAGGATCGCGGCGCGCAGCGCCGCGGCGTCGCTGGGCGGCACGAGGATCCCGTTCACTCCGGTCTCGACTGTGTCGATCATGCCGTAGGTACGCGAGCAGATGATCGCCTTGCCCATCGCCATTGCCTCCACGGCGACCGTGATGCCGCTGTCGCGAAAGCTCGGCAGCAGCGGCAGCACCACGAAGCGCGACCGCGCGTAGATCTCGCGCATCTCCCTCTCCGAGGCACCGCCGAGGATCACGTTGGCAGGAATCTCGCGCGAGGCCAGCGAGCGCTGCGTGACGGCCAGATCAATCGTCTTGACGTCCAGGATCTGCGCGAGTGTGGCGATCCGGCAGGTGACCGCTAGGCCATCCATTGCCTCAAGCAGCGTGCCGTAGTCGCGCTGGGAGCTGCCCGCCGCGGAGATCCAGTCCAGCACCGGCGAATCGATCGGACGCCAGAACTCCTCATCCACCAGATGCGGGACGGACACGAGCTTTGCGGGCTCGATGCCGAAAAACGCCGTCGAGAGCTCACGCTGAATCTCGCTCCACATCACGACCCGATCAACGCCGCCCTGCAACACGCGCAGCGCAATTCGCTTCGGCCTCGACAGCCAGGTGAGGAGCGCGACGTGGGGCGAGCGCGAGCGCGTGAGCGCCAGCAGCAGCGCATAGGCGAGCGCGCCGCGGTCATACCAGCTGATCACGCAGTCGTATTGGCGCCTCAGCCTGAAGGCCTCGAGCGCCAGGGCGATCGGATCCGGAAGCAGGCGGTAGAGCAGGGCGCGAGGACCGCGCGCCGAACGGATGTTCACGACAACGGCGCCGACCCCGTCGTCGAAGTAGGTGCCGCGCGCGCACTCGTCTGCTGCCTCCATGCGCCGCTGCTCCTGCTCGGGCGGCCGCGGCACGCCGGGATCGACGATCAGCAAGGTCCTCACGGCGGCGCAGCCTAGTGCCAGAAGCGCCGGTAGGGGGCGTTGAGGGCGGCCTGCGCCTGCGGGGACCGGTGGCCGATCACCGCGGCCGGGTTGCCGGCGACGATCGTCCATGGCGCGACCTCGCCGTGGACCACGGCTCCGGCCGCCACGATCGCGCCCTCGCCGATCGTTGTGCCGGGGAGGAGCAGTGCTCGCGTGGAGATCCAGGCGCGATCGCCGATGACCGTCGGCCGCACGCGATAGGCGAACCGCGGCGACTGCGGGTCGTGGTCGGCGGTGAGGATGGTGACCTCCGGCGAGATGTTCACCGACGCGCCGATCGTCAGCACGCCGCGCCCGTCAAGGGTCGTGTCGCGGTTCACGATCGTGCCGGCGCCGACAGTCACGCCCCCCTTTGTCGTCAAGCGGATCGCCCGCTCGAGCGTCGCATCGGCGCCGAGGTGGTTGACGGCGGCGGCGCGGAAGACCAATTCTCTGAAGCGGTGGATGGGCACGCGCAGGAGCATGTTCAGCATGACCAGGTAGGCATCGAGCGCGCGCTCACGTGCGAGGTCGGGCACGGCGCGAGCATACTGTGGCCCCTGCGCACCCTCGCCTCGCGCTGCTCGGCCGCGCTCTGCACGCAGGCGCGCCCTCAGGCGCCTCCGCCCCGCGCAGCGGCAAGCACACCGACCCCCTCGCGCAGCAGCGACGGCGCGGCGAATCGCATCGCTGCGCCGAGCGCCACCAGACCGACGGCGGCGCCGGCGATGCCGGCCGCCAGCCAGCCGCCTCCGCCGGCGCGCACCCCGACCGTCATCGCCGTGGTCGCGACTGTCTGAACGGCGACGCAGCCCGCGACGCTGCGCAGCGCCCCGGACAGTGCGCCCGCCGAGAGCCCGATTCGCCGGCAGCCGCGCCAAACGTAGAAGCTCGCACAGGCGCCGAAGGTGACGACGTGGGCGAGCGCGGCGCCGCGAATGCCCCAGACGTTCACGCCGATGATGACCGCGCCGATCGTCGAGACGGCCCACACCATGTCGATCCGCGAGCGGGTCCGCGCGCTGGCCACTCCGGCGCCGGCGAGCGACTCTCCCAGCGTGTTCAGCACGCCCTGCCCGACACCCACCAGGACGAGGATCTGGAAGGGCACGACCATCGCCTGCCAGCGATGGCCGAGAACGGCCGGCACGAGGCCTGGCGCGAGCGCGATCGCGGGGGGAGCGAGCGGCAGCAGGATCAGCGCCATCAGGCGCACCGCCTTGAGCGTCTGCCGCTGAACGGTCTCGGGGGTCTTGGCAGCGGCGATCGACGGGAAGAGCACCTGTCCGACTCCCCAGGCGAGCTGCGTGAGTGGTGCGAAGGCGAGCGAGAAGGCCAGCGCGTAGAGCCCGAGCTGGGTGGGGTTCGTGAATGCCCCGACGGCGAGGTTGTCGCAGGTCCACGCGATGAAGCCCGCGACCGAGATGAAGAGGAAGGCCGACGCCCCCGGCGGCCTCGTGACCCGGGCGCGCGCGAACGGCCTGCGCGGCAGCAGGTCGCGCGCCGCAACGAAGGTGAGCACGGTCACGATCAGCTGGTTGACGAGCAGCCGAAGCACCAGCGCCCACACGCCGGCCCCGAGGGCGGCTGCGACGATCGCCGCCGCCGATCCGATCACCGCCGCCGCGATCCAGATCTGGGCGGCGGCCTTGAAGCGCAGATGCTTTGCGAGGAGCGCGTTCGGCACGACCGCCGCCGCGCTGAGGCCGATGCCAAGACCGATGACGCGCAGCGCACCGACATCGGAGCCGTTCGCGAACACGTGCGAGATCGGGCCGGCCAGCGCCCCGAAGATGACCGTGCCGGCGACCCCGGCGAGACTGATGCGCACGAGCGCCCGGTACACGGCGGCAGGCGGTAGCTCCGACGCGATCACGAGCGATCCGCCCGTCCCCGACTCGAGCAGCAGCAGCGTGAAGGTCAGGACCGCGACCCCCACCGCCACGATGCCGAAGTCGCTGGGCGGGAGCAGCACTGCCAACACGAACAGCGACGCGTACCAGCACCCCTGGCCTACGACGAGGCTGAGCACCTTCCAGGAGACCCCGCGAGCCACCGCGCCCATCGTCGGCGCCGCCACCGCCTCGCCGTTGCGCTCGGCCGCGGGCTCACCCGCGACTTCAGTGTTCACGCGGCGATCGTATCCGCTCCCCGCGGCGCGGCGAGAGGGCTCGGGCAACGGCCGGGTCGCGTTGGCGACGCGATAGCGTCCGGCCGATGAGCGACGGAGCGCTTGCGCCGCCACGGCCCGACCCGGCCGCGATCGACCCCACTTTCTACCTCCAGGAGCGCTACCGCAACGTGGCGGCCAGGCGCGGGACGCTGAAGCTGTACTACGTGCTCAAGCCGCTGATCCCGCGGCGCCTGCAGATCGCCCTGAGGCGGCTGTACGCGAGGCGCGTCCGGCCCTCGTTTCCTGCCTGGCCGATCGAGCCGCTGCTGCTGGAGCACGAGCGCCTGCTGCTCGCCCGCGCCCTCACGGAGCGCTCGCTCGCGCGGCTGCCGATCCTCAACCACTGGCCCGACGGGCATCGCTTCGCGGTCGTCGTCACCCACGACGTCGAATCCGCGGCCGGCGTGGAGGGCATCGCGGCGATGCTCGAGCTCGAGCGCCGCCACGACATCGTCTCCTGCTGGAACTTCGTCGCCGAGTGGTACCCGATCCCGGCGGGGACCTTCGAGGGCGTGCGGGCGGCCGGCGGCGAGATCGGCCTGCACGGCATCAGGCACGACGGCAGGCTGTTCGGGGACCGCGCGAGCTTCGAGCGCGACCTGCCGGCGATTCACAGAACCCTGCGCGAATGGGGTGCCGTGGGCTTCCGCTCGCCGGCGCTTCATCGCAACGCCGACTGGATGGCCGAGCTCGGCTGCCTGTACGACTCGTCCTTCCCGGATACCGACCCCTACGAACCCGAGCCCGGTGGCTGCTGCTCGATCTTCCCCTACTTCCTGGGGCCGCTCGTCGAGCTCCCGGTGACGATGGTGCAGGACCACACCCTCTGGGAGATCCTGCGCGAGCCCGACATCGAACTGTGGCGGCGCAAGGCCGACTGGATCATCGCCAACCACGGCCTGATCAACGTGATCGTCCATCCCGACTACGTCGACTCGCCGGTGCGCCTCAAGCTCTACTCGCAGCTTCTGGCCTACCTCCGCGGGCAGGTCGCCGCCCACGACGGCTGGCACGCGCTGCCCCACGAGGTCGCCTCGTGGTGGCAGGCGCGGGCGAGCATGGCGGTCTCGGGCGAGGGCGAAGCCGCGTCAATCATCGCTGCTACCGACTCGAGCGGATGGCTGCCGCGCGCCCGGATCGCCTGGGCCTCGGCGCGCGACGGCGCGATCGCGATCGATGTCTGAGCGCTCGCGCCCACGGCTCCTGTTCGTCGCCTGTGCACCGCCGCACCCGCTCCACAACGGGGCGCGGATCCGAACCCGCCAGCTGCTGACCGGGCTGGCCCGCTCGTTCGAAACGGTCTTCCTGACCTACGAGCACCATCCCGGCAGCCCCGACGGGAACCTGCCGACGAGCGAGCTCGAGCTCATGCTTCCGGGCATCGGCGTCATCACCGTCCCGGGAGCCGGCCCCGGCAAGCGGGCGAGCCAGCTGCGCAGCGTCCCGCGGCGGCGCTCCTGGAACTTTGGCCGCTACGCGACCGTGCGCTTGGCCCGCGCGCTCGCGGATGCCTCCGCCTCCCACCGCCCGGACATCGTCCACTTCGACGACCCCGGAGTCGCTCTGCTCGCGCCGGTGCCGCACGCGCTGAACGTATACGCCTCGCACAACATCGAGCGCGACATCCTGGCGCTCGGCGCGCGGAGGGGGCCGGCCGCCCAGCGCGCCTTCAACGCCCTCGAAGCCCGCAAGGTGGACCGAGAGGAGGAGCGCATCTGGCGCGCCGTCGACCTGTGTCTCGCGGTCTCAGCGGGCGACGGCCGCCAGATGGAGCTCGCGGGCGCGAGGCACGTCGAGCTCTGCCCCAACGGGGCCGAGGCGCTCGAGCGGTTGGCGCTCACGCCGCCGCCCGCCGATGCCCCGTTGCGCCTGCTGTTCGTCGGATCGGGCAGCTATGCCCCCTACGAGCGCGGCCTCGCGTGGATGGTCCGCGAGGTGCTGCCACGGATCCGCGCCCACGGGCCCGTCGAGTTCGACGTGGTCGGGACACCTCCGGTGCGCCCGGTCGCCGCCGACGGCGTGCGCTACCTCGGCCCCGTCCCCTCGGTGCGGCCCTTCTACGAGCGGGCGCACGCCGTCGTCGTGCCTGTCTTCGAGGGGTCGGGCACGCGGCTGAAGATGATCGAGGCGGCTGCCTACGGGCGCCCGATGGTCTCCACGCGCCTGGGGGCCGAGGGGCTGCCCCTGCGTGCCGGCCGCGACTACCTGCAGGCCGACGATCCCGCCGACTTCGCACAGGCGCTCGCCGAGCTCGCCGGATGGTGGCGGGAGGCGTCACTCGAGCGCCTCGAGCGGATGCTGGCCGGAGCGCACGCGGCGGTGGCGTCGCTGACCTGGCCGCGCATCGTCGAGCGCCTCGATGCGCTCTACCGCTCAGAGCTCGAGGGCGCCCGCCGCTGAGCAGGCACTCAGGCGGCGCTGGCGGGCGAGCCGGCGAGCATCCGCGCGAGCAGCTCGCTTGCGCCGCCCTTCGAGAGCGGCTCGTTGAGGTTGCCGCACTTCGGCGACTGCACGCACGAGGGGCAGCCGTCGCGGCAGCCGCACTCGCTGATCAGCCGGTGCGCGTCGGCGACGAGCTCCTCGAAGTG
>Ga0209415_10003240_pt1 | contig 30248 bp, 28 predicted proteins | sample PeaSoiSIISIP2007_FD_187696 | JGI IMG/M metagenome (GOLD analysis project Ga0209415, IMG submission 187696) | Peat soil microbial communities from Weissenstadt, Germany - SII-SIP-2007 (SPAdes) (version 2) | ecosystem: Environmental > Terrestrial > Soil > Wetlands > Peat | place: Germany...
TGAATTGAGTCGATAGGAGAAAATCGCGCCATGCAAAAATTGCTGATCATCGATGATGAGGCGCCGATTCGGCGTCTGCTGCGAATCAATCTCGAAGATCGCTACCAGATCGTCGATACGGGTGACCCGGAACTCGCGCTGGCCGCGGCCCTGCAAAGCAAACCGAACGCGATCCTGCTCGATTTGAGAATGCCCAATTATTCCGGGTTTGAGCTTTGCCGGACGTTCAAATCCATAACTTCCACGCAGTTGATTCCCATCATCATCGTGACCGGGGAAGCCGGCGCCAACACCAAACTATACTGCGAGGAACTCGGCGCCACGGCGTACTTCGAGAAACCGATCGACTTTGCGGCCTTGCGAGACGGCTTGGCGAAGGCATTGCAAGCCGCCCAGCCCGAGCGGCGAAGTGAAGTGCGCATTCGCCTGCGAGTCACGGTGAAGGTGCAAGGACACGATCTGCATGCGAAATTATTCGAGGACCGGTTCGAGGAACTGTGCGCCACCGAGAACGTCAGCCGAAGCACATTCTTCTCTGGCTGCAAGGCTCACTTGAAGGTGGGTTCCGAAGTTGCGGTATCCCTGGTAAGTGGAGGACCGAAATTCATTGGCATGGCGCGCGTGACCAGGTGCGATGACTCCGACGCGAATCACCCGCGGTATGCGTTCCGATTTGTCGAGAAAGAAGTCAACTGGGTTTTGCAGTAATGTTCTGCTGTTCTGGTCGCACGTTGCCGTCGGATCGTTCCCCTGCAAGATTTTCCCCACGGGATCGTGGGCATAGTCCACTAAAAAACCCGCACCCTTCACAAAGAACGTGAAGGATGCGGCACCCGAAAATTCAAACCCGCCTCGACGGGTGCGCCACCCGCCAGTTATCGCCTACTGGGATTCCTTGGAATTCAGGTCAGATTTTAGTTTCGCTTTAGATTCGCCTTTATGTATAATCTCCTTCCCATGCAGACCACCACGATCAAGAAGCTTCTTTGGCTCGCTTTTTACTCCCTGCCCCTCATTGCATTTGCGGCGCACGGTACAGGGTCGCGCGATCGAGGTGCTTCTCCACAAACCGCGCGTGCGCTTGATCCGCCGGTGAAGGTGACCATTTTTAAAAGCCACCGGGCGCAACTCGCGAGTCTTTCCCGCGTTCCGGCCAACCCTCTAAAGCTGCAACCTGGCAGAGCAACGGCCCAGGAAGTGAAGGCCTACGTCCAGACCGAGGCCACGGAATACGGCGTGAATCCGAAACTTGCCCTCTGGATCGTCAAGCACGAGTCCGAGTTCAATCCGCGCGCGAAGGGCGACGGAGAGGCGAGCCGGGGCCTCTGGCAAATTTCCAAGATTTATCATCCCGAGGTATCGGACGCGATGGCGTTCAATGTCGCATCGAGCACGGAATGGAGCCTCGAGCGAATTCGGTCCGGGAAGGCGAACGAATGGTCCACCTACAGATTTTGCAGGACGCTGTACGAGGATTGCCCTTTTTAGCCCGGCGGAGAAAACTAGAGCAGAGGGATTGAAACTAGGCCTTGTCTGGGAGGGCAGTTTCTTGGGAATCCACCTTTTTCAAGGAGCGCTCGATCTTCAGACCTGCCTGGTAGATAGAAAAATGGCTATCATTCGGGCCTTGGTCCTTGCCCACATCAAATTGATAACGTGTGACACCGCCCATGGTCGTCTTTGAAACCAGCTTAAAGGTTGTGGCCATAGCAACACTCTCCTTTATTTTCAGCTAAATGATAACAATTTCCCGCAGCCTTTGCAAGACGTATATTTGTGCTTGTCTGAACAGCCACTTGATATCCTCCTCGTTGTTCAGTTCCCTGAGCAGATTGGCTTGATCGATTTGGCCTTCCAATTCCATAGAGAGAACGCCGATGTTCAGGATCCCAAATAGGAGGTTTGGGTCGTCGGGATTGTAGAGAGGGATTGAAAAAAGGACCTGGTGTGGACGGTGTCCTGGAATTTGAACGTAAGTGCGGCGCTTTGGATCTTGGACCGAATGATCGTAACACCTTACGACGTTATTCTTATAAGCGCGTCCAGCGTTGCCGTCACCTACTTCCAATGAGAATCCAATGAAAGACTCAGAATGTTCGCCGCAACAGGACACAACTCGCAGCTGGGGGCACAATTCGCCATCGCCTTTATCATAAACCATCAGACTGACGTCCAGGTGCTTCACTTCTATGGTGATCCCCTTGCCCACTTTCTCGTAGATGCGCTGAGCGACGAGAGTTGCATAGGCTTCAAGAACCTGTTTGACTTCATTTAGTTGGGGAGGCCAAGGCTGACTATGCATCACGATAGATGCCCATCCCAGGAGAATATTGGCAAACTTCTCCACGCGAAATTTATCGATTGCCTTCGCCAAATTTGTCGGCTCCGAATCGGAAGGAAGGTGCCAGAAAATGCGGTACAAAAACCCTACCGGCGGTTTGTGTATGGTGAGAAAAGCGGTATTCAGGTTCTCCGAGAAATAGAAGGCTGGCTGCAGCACTGCCGTTAGCCAAGCGTGTTTCTGGCGCGGGTTATCCTCCCAGACCTCGAATTCGGGAAGGCGGTCGCGATCGAACTTAAGTTCTCGGGGGAATCGTATGGTCCACGAGAATTCGTCGACGGGGACCCGGATCATTTTTTCTTCCCATTCCCGCTCCAGGGGCCGAGCGGGAAATTTCTTACGAAACTCAGCAAGATTTAACGAGCACGCATTCCAATCATACGATTGCACTGCAAACCGTGCCGGGTCGTGCTCTTTGGGTGTCTTTTCAAAGTGAACTTCGAATTCTATTTCTCGGATAGCTCTCTTTGTAACCTTAATTGAAATACCTGACGAGGTTTTCCTCTGATTTAGCCAAACTGTGGAGATGTGCCCCGTGTCAAGTTTATAGCGGGGCATTTTAATGATACTCAATTCGGTCTTTTGGAGAGCTTGGAGGCCCTCGTAGGAAAGTTCGTTGAATCGGTCGCCTTCCACGTCGATGTCCATTTCCCACCGAATTGCACTGTACTTGTGCCCTGCAGAGAACGCGCGCTGCCAGGCCTGTTCGAACGAGTGAGTCGGGAAGCCTGGCGCCGGCAGTTCGGAAAAATCTCCTCCGGGTAACGCGAAGAATTGACGGACGTAGCGCAGACCGCGACTTTCGACGCAAAGAAGATTGAAATTGTGTCCACGGGGATCGTGGTCGGGAGAATACTTAATGACCGAGCCTGCACCGAGGACTTCCAGCACTCGAGCTTCCTTCCCGCATGTGCCAAGAGAGACCAGCGAATATGGGGCCCGATGCATGTGGCCGTGAAGAACCACGTCTATCTTTCTTTCCGCAAGAAATTGCATAAACCGATGGGCGTCTTTCAAGACCAGAAATCGGTCGCTGCCCTCGAACGGGATTGGGATCGGATGATGATGGACTAAGGCGATTTTCACAGAGCTGTCGATTTGAGCGCGGTCCACGGCGGATAGCGAATTCCATTCTCGTTTCACCCGGTAAAATTCCCACCAGCCGACCTTGCCACGCGCAAAACCAAGCATGAGGGGGTTGGAGTCAAAGCGGAAGAAGGTCACACCCAGATCGGGAAACCGTACAATACGGCGACGCATGTGTTCGCGAAAAGAGAGCCGGAAGGGAAGGCCTGTGAGAGGGCGGAAGCCAAAGTTGCCGAGCAAACGATTGTCATGGTTCCCGGGAATAACGAGCAAATTCTTATCTGGATCAATTTTGCAAGCTTGGCATAGTTCCATGAGCCAATGTTTGGCCCGCGGTATGCGCCAAGGGTTATTGACCAAATCTCCCGTAAATACCAGCACGTCCGGGTGCTCCGCTGCAAGAGCCACTGCCAGCCTGTCGGTTACAGCCTGGTCGCCGCTCTCCCAATGGACGTCGGAGATGTGGGCAATTCTCGCCGTCATTATGGTGTCACAGGTGAGAATATTCTACACTTTTTAACCGCGACGGAAAGTGCTTTTGCAATATATAGCTGTAGTCTTAATACTACAAGTAGGATGCATTCCGCCCGGATGCCCCTACCGCGGGCTTCACGTGTTTTCTTTTGTGTGAACCTTGCCGATGGTTCTTGTGTTTGTCTCTTGCAGTAGAATCACGTGCATGCTCGGCTGATGGTGAGCGCTGCAAGGCTTTCGCCAACGGACCCGGTAACAGACATCACAATCTGGGCAGTCCGCGGCTCCTGAGTTTCTATGACGAAGTCTGCAGAGTTTGGACCGGCAAGTTTGCAGCTTCCCATCCCACGATGCCGCCGGCAATTTCGCCGACGCGATCAAATCCGCCGCGTTGCAACAGGCTGGCGGCGATGGACGACCGGTAGCCGCCCGCGCAGTAAACCAGGAGAGAGCGGTCCTTCGGAATTTTCCCCAGATTTTCCACCAGATGATTGAGCGGGACGCCAAAGCTGCCTGCAATGTGCTTCTGTTCGCGCTCCCGCGGCGTGCGGACATCAATGGCCAGCGGAGGCTCACCAGATGACAAAAGCTCCGCCGCATACGGCGCGCTGACGCGTTCCGTCGTAACGGTCAGGTCCGGCCGCGATTTCAGACTATGCAATCCGTATTTCAGATATCCAACCACATGATCGAAGCCGATGCGCCCCAGGCGAGTCGCAGCTTCGTTTTCCCGGCCGGGGTCCGCGATGATTACGATCGGATGATCCCGATCCAATACCGTCCCAGCCCACGTTGCATACTGGCCGCCGAGACCGATATTGATGCTGCCAGCCAGATGGGCTGCGGCGAATTCGCCGGGATCGCGCGTATCGAGGATCTGCGCGCCTACCTCCTGCAAGGCAAGCAAATCGTCGAGCACCATGGGATTTACGCGCGCCAGCGTTTGATCGAGGGTGGGCCGCTCTTCGCTGTTCAGCACGGCGTCATAGGTGAAGTAGGCCGGCGCTTCCGGCTGGTCGGCTGTCACCACTTGAATGAACGCTTCCTTACTCATGGGCTGCAGCGCGTAATTCGAGCGGCGCTGTTCCCCCAAGGTGGAAAAGGTTTCCTTACTGAGTGCCTTGCCGCAGAGCGAGCCCGCGCCGTGCGCCGGATATACCAGGCTTTGGTCCGGCAGGGCGAGCAGCTTCGTGTGCAGCGAATCAAAGAGCATGCCGCCCAGTTCAATGGCCGACCAACCCAGAGCCGCGCGCAAGTCGGGGCGCCCTACGTCGCCGATGAACAAAGTGTCTCCGGTGAGCACGGCGCGCGGTTGCGTTTTGCTTTCGTTCAGGTCGTAAACCAGGATGGAAATCGACTCGGGAGTATGGCCCGGCGTTTCCAGCACCTTCAGGCGTACGTGTCCGAATTCGAGAATCTCGCCATCGTGCATGGGGGTAAACGGGTACGCCGCTTTGGCCGCGGCGCCGAGATAGATCGTGGGGCCCTCACGGTCGCGCAGTTCCAAATGGCCGGCGACAAAATCGGCGTGGAGATGCGTCAGAAATACGTGCTTGATTTTGAGGGCGTGCTCAGCGGCAAAGGCGATGTATTGATCCGTGTCGCGTTGCGGGTCGACGACGGCGGCGGTGCCCGCCGCCTCGTCTCCGATCATGTAGGAAGCATGCGCCAGGCAGGGCAGATAGAATTGTTTGAAGACCACCTTCGATCACCTTCGCTTTAGGACCGCTGCTTCGGCGGTCCGCGCATTTTACGCTCCTCCTGCTCTCGGCACAACGAACTTGCCGGGAAAATCTCCCAAATTGGGAAAGAAAGGCCGGCCTCCTGCCGTATTACGGGCGGGCCGGTAATGCAATAACCTATCAAGCACAACAAACTACAGTACTACTGCCCCGGAAGACCATTTTCGGCACTATCGCCAAGGGTATCCCCAAGTTGAAGATTCACTTTTCTACAGCAGGAGTTTCACAGTGAAACGCAATTGGATTTCGCGCCTAGGCGACATTAACAAAGAGCTTCTCCTGATCCTATCGATCATTGCTGCCGCAGGAGTCGTCAATTTCTTCATAGCCGGGCAGCGCTTAGTTCTTACCTTTTACAATCTCCCGACGCTCATGGCTGCGTATTATTTCGGCCGGCGTCGCGCGGTGGAGGCAGCCGTGGCCTCCATCCTCTTTGTCGTGTGGATGAACCTGATGAACCCGTCAGCCTTGGGCGGAGCGTTTACGTGGAAGACGCAAGGGCTTTTGGCCTGGTCTGACTTGGCCGTCTGGGGCGGGTTCCTGTTGATTTCAGCCTATGCCACCGGGAGTCTCTACGAGCTTGGCGAGCGGAGGCTGAACGAACTGCGGGAGACGTATTACGGCGTGCTGCAAATCCTGAATCAGTTCATCGGGAATGACAAGTTCACGCAGAATCATTCCTACCGGGTGTCCGTTTACGCGACCACCATTGCCGCTGAAATGCGCTTGCCGGAACAGCAAATCGAGGATGTGCGCGCCGCGGCCTTGTTACACGATATTGGGAAACTCGAAATCAGCCGCGGTATCCTTTACAAAGCCGCGCGGCTGGACGAGGGCGAAACGGAAGAGATGAAGTCCCACGTGGAGAAAGGCATCAAGATCCTCACGCCCGTCGGCGGCTCGCTTCGCCGCGTTTTGCCCATTATCCTCGCGCATCACGACCGGTTTGACGGCACGGGCTACCATCCCACGAAGGGCGAAGAGATTCCCATTGAGGCTCGCATCATCACGGTCGCCGACGCATACGATGCGATGATCAGCGATCGCCCTTACCGAAAAGGGATGTCGCCAATCGAGGGGCGCGACGCGATCCTGAAGAGTACGGGCACAGACTTCGATCCCTCCGTCGTCAAAGCGTTTGAGTCTGCGTTCCGCAAACAAAGAATGGAAGTCCCTGAAGTTCTGGTGTGAGACCCTTAAAAATTTCAATGGGAGGAAGCCGCTTCTCGCGCGGGCAATTGCCCGGAAATGCATTCGCGAGAAGCAGTTCTACAAATACTCGCGCTTATTCCCGGGGCTGGACGCGGACCAGGTAGCCATTGTAATCAACATACCATACGGTTACTGGATGGGTGGAACTGTCAATGTAAGTTCTGCGGTCGTAGGTGAACGGCTCGGGCATCTCATACACCGTCCAGCCATCAGTCTTCTGGTTGTATCTCACCATCTGCCGCCCGTGGAGCACCCCGGCCCAGACTTCGCCGTTCTTGTCCGGCTGGGCTTCGTAAAAATCCGTCAGCGGGCTCGGGGCCAGCGGTGGGACGTGCTCTTCAATGAGGCCCGTCTTGGTGTTCAATTCGATCAAGGCGCCGTCGCCTCCGCCAAACCAGGGATTGTCGTAGGGATCGAAGCCACCACGCTTACCGGTCATCATGTGCACACCCGAGTTCTGCTTGATCCACTCTCCTGTGCTCAGGTCCATCCGCTCTATGGTGTTGCCCCAGGCTGGCAGCCCGCCGCCACCATAGTATTTCCCGTCCGCGGAAATCAGGTTGTCGTAACTGAAGCTTACCTGCAGGGGATAGCGCTGGACCACTTTGCCCGTTTCCGGGTCGATTTTTCGCACATTAAAGTCGCGGCTGTCCCAGACGTAACCATCAGCCGTCATGGAAAAATTGCCAAACCCAGGCGCATTCAAAGGAACAGCGTCTTCAATCTTGACCTGCGTGACTTTTCCGGTTTGTGGATCGAGACGGTTCAGGTTGTGTCCCCAGTTTTCTGAAAACCACGGGATATCGTTCTTGTCGATCCTTACGGCATGCGTGCCGGGCATCGCTTTCGGTGTGAGCGGAATGGTGTATTCCGTCACAATTCCCGTATTCGGATCCAGTTTGCCGACGACATCGGTCTTGTGACTGGTGAACCACATCATCCCTTTCGAGTCGCCTTGGACATCATGCAAGGCCAACAGCGACTGCGGCAGCTCGTATTCGGTAACGATGACCTTCGTGTCGGCTCCTCGCGGGCGCGGGAACACGCGCAACGGTTCATCTTGCGCGTTGGGTCCGCGGACACGCGTCAGAAAGTTCACCAGCGTTTTCACTTCTTCGGCCGAGGTTCCGTCTTGGCGCGTGACCGAATTGTTTCCGCCGCCCGTGGATGAGGTTCCCTTGATGCGGATCACGAGAGAAGTGCCGGAATATTGCGTCATCCGGTCGACGATCAGTCCCCAGCTGTGTTCGTCATAGCGGTTGCGGAAAATCTGCTGCCAGGAATGGCACGCGGAACAATTTTTCTGAAGAGTCGCTTTCTCCTGCGCCGTCCCCGGCATGTTCCACAACAATTCCGCGCCGCTGAGCTGACGTTCGATCTCCGGCGTGGCTGGCAGCGCATCCGAATCGGAAACCCGCTCCAAAACGATGTCGTCCAGCTTTGAAGCTCCGTCAATATGGACGGAATTCATGACGTAAGGCTTGAACAAAAGCGGAGTGGGAATCCGCAAAGTGTAATCCCCGGTTTGCATCTTGGGGAATTCGTAGTGTCCTTGCGCGTCGGTATACACCGTCGTCCGCACGCCATTCGGCGCGATGAGCTGCACTCCAACGCCTTCCGGCGAATCCCCGCTCGGAATCTTGACGGCTCCGGTGGCGCCTCCCGACAACCCGTTTTGGACTGCCCATTTTTGGGTGGCCGCGCGATACCAGGGATTCGGTCCAGGATTTTCTCCTTCGACGCAGCACTTCCCTTCCTTGATGTAGGTAATGAGATCGGCGACATCCGCGTCCTTCAGTGTCGTGCCAAACGCCGGCATCCCCGGACCGCCCTCCTTGATTTTTGCGGCCACATTTTCATCGGTCACGGGATCGCCGGACATCAATTGAGAGTGCTTGAAAAGTTCCTTCAGATATGGGCCGGTCTTCGCATATTGGTTGTGGCACATCCAACATTTGTAGAAGTAAATGTTTTCGCCGCGGCCCGCGCCGCTATCGGCGATCACCTTATAGGTATCGAGGCGCGCTGAGCGCTGGAAATCGTCCGTGTGCATGACCTTGGCGGATGCCGTCTGCGATTGCGGGGGCGCCGCATGGGACCTGCTTACGCTCCCCACCACGAGAAGGGCTAACCCGATCGTGACGGTAGCCAGAATGGTGACGCGCGTATGGATGCGGCTCTGATTTCTCATGGTGTCCCCTGTAGTCGGCAATCGCTGATCCGGGCGGACTGGTCCGCCATCGCGGAACGCTGCAATTAGCTATAGTTCATAAATCAAAAACTGTCAAAATATTTTCGTTCGCGTTGAGCAAGTGTCTAACTTCGTCGAAGGGCGCCGCGCATTGCATGCAACGACCTTGCGGAACTCTTTGAAACGTCCGCCCAATGCAACGGCGGGTTGCCCGGTTTGACGAGGAATTGTGTCGCTTGTGTTAATTATCACTTCCGCGAAAAACAAATCCGCAGTGCTTGACCCCTTCCGGACGACCCCTCAACATAAAAAGAAACGTATAGCCGGGTGCAGACGGTTGTGGGGTTGCAGCGGTGGGAAAATTAGTTCGGTCGGTTTTCAAAGCCAATTGCGGACGCATGCCCGCGGCATGTGGGAGGCGCCCTAGTTCTTCATTTTCATTCCATCGTCGAATTTCACTCCTTGGCGCATTGTTGACTTTCCTTGCCGTTCCTGTTCTCCACGCCCAGGAACAGCCCGATATCCCCAAGCCCGTGCCGGTCATCATCGGGGGAGCGGGATTCATCACTTCGTTTGATGGTGGACAACCCGATCTGGGGCCTCTGATCGCTCCGGTCCTTCTCGTCCCCATAGGAGACCGTTGGCTGATCGAATCCCGGACCACTTTTGAAGCGGATATGAGCCAAGAGCCGGGGAGTAGCGCTTTTCATGGCCAGGTCCTAAAAAGCATTGATTATCTCCAATTGGATTTCATAGCCAACCCCTACGTGACCGTCACGGTGGGAAGATTTCTTACCCCCTTCGGAATATTCAACGAGCGGCTTTACCCCATCTGGATCCGAAACCTTCAGACCGATCCATTGATCCTGCCGATCGGCACGGGGCCCTCCCAGGCCAGCACCGGAGCCATGGTGCGCGGCGGCTTCCCGGCAACGTCCAAATTCAATATCAACTACGCCGTTTATTTTTCGGCGTTGAGCACGGTTACGTTGAGCAACGTGACTCCGCTCGACTCGGACCGCCTGGTGGGCGGACGCGCGGGAATCTTCATTCCCAACGCGCGGCTCGAAATCGGCGGCTCCTTTGAGCATTTGCTGCAGGACGAGCGCTCGAACTCTTTCGGTTTTCATGGCGGCTGGCAGCCGCCGGCGCTGCCATTGGAATTCCGCGGGGAATATCAACGCTCGGCCAGGGGGAGCGGCTACTGGATCGAACCTGCATACCGCCTGAGCCAGGTTCCGTTCTGGCAGTACGCCATGCGACGAACGCAGCTCGTCGCGCGCATGCAACAGTATTTTGTAGGGGAGATCCCGAGCGATTCGCTGCCGCCCGTGAATACCCGCCAGTTTGAATTCGGCGTGAATTACTACTTTCGGGATGGCCTGCGAGCGGTGAGCAGCTATGGCCGGCAGTTCAGCGAGCTGGGAAACAAGAACGTTTGGACGGTTGGACTGACCTATCGCTTCGCAATTCCGCTCGGCCCTGGAGGCGAAAATTGAGATTCAGACGGAGTATGCTCGCCTGCCTTTCGGTCTTGATACTAGGGGCAGTTTTATGCGCCGCGGGACAGGAGCAAGCGAAGGTAGTGGACTCGAAAGTTTCCTCCGCCGGCACAGGCACGGCTTCCAGCTCGACATTGGGCTCCTCGAAGCCAGTGCAGGCAGCAGCCTATTCGCGCTTCCAAGGAGAGCAGCGATATCGCGCCAACTGCGGCCGGTGCCACATGGCGCCGCATAAGTTTCCACCCCGCATGATGGCCACGATCGAACGGCACATGAGGGTTCGCGCCACGATTACCAACGAAGACATGAAATTCATCGTGCGGTACATGACTGAGTGACGATGAGAAGAGAAAGTTATGAAGACCGGTCCGTGCCTGCTCCGCTTCTAGCGCGGGCATTTGCCGCATTGCTGCTCTTGCTGCTGCTTCTGCCCGTAAAGGCCCAGCAGGCGCCTCGCTTGATTGAAGTGCTTGCGGGCCACGACAGCCGGTACAAAATCGAGGGCATGAGCAAGCCCAGCATCACGGTCACGGCAAACGAAAAAATACTTCTCCGGGTGACGGCGATTCGCGCCAAGCAGAACAACAGGGACGGCTCGATCCACGGATTTTCCCTGCTGCGCCCCAAGGACCACCAGCCCGTTCCTGGCTGGGAGTTGCTGCTCAAGCCGGGCGTCCAGGAATTCTCGCTCACGGCACCGGCGGAACCGGGCGAGTATCAAGTCGTTTGCACGGTCATCTGCAGCGAAGGCCATGAACAGATGAACATGAAATTTATCGTGGAACCGGAAGTCAAGACAGAATCGGATTCTGAAATCAATAAGTGAGGGGGAGAAATGCGCTTTTGGAAACAATCTACATTGTGTTTGACCGCTTTGATTTTGCTTTGTCTCACAAGCCCATCGGTCTTTGGCGGGGACGAAAAGGTCTTCACCGGCGAAATCGGGGACACTCAGTGCGCCATGAATGTCCATTCCATGGACAAATCGCACAAGGAAATGCTCAAGGTGAAATCGGTCGGAAAGACCGCCGCGGACTGCACCTTATATTGCATCAAGAATCGCGGTGGCCGGTTCGTTCTCCAAAACAAGGACAAAGTTTACCACTTGGATAAACCGGAACTCGTAGAACCTTATGCCGGCCAAAAAGTGCGAATCCTCGGGACCCTCGACCCGCAAACGGAGACGATCGAAGTCCACCGAGTTGATCCGCTTCAGTAGCAGGTTCGCTGATGAGCAGGTGGATGTGCTCTGGCATGACGACGTAACCTACAAGGGAGAACCCGTAGCGGTCGCGCACCTCACCGAGGATCTGGACGAAACTATTTCTGGCTCGAACCGAGCGCAGCGGGGGCAGGCGTCGATAGCAAGTGAACGTAATGAAATGCAGATGGCTGCGCCCGTAGTGGCGAATAAGTTTATGGGCCATGGAACAAAAGAGAAGTCAAAACCCCGACCCTCTAAGAGCGAGAGGGTCGGCCACCCGGAAAAACTAAACCAGCTTCCCGGAAAAGCTAAACCAGTCCCTCGGCGTTGACGTACTGGAGTGGTATCATCCAACTATGCGCGTTCGTCAACAGAAAAAACGCGAAAGGGTCGGCCACCCGCCCCTCGCGGTCTCGCCCGGGAACGCCAATCTCCCGATTGGCGTGGCGCACACCGCCAATGGGAGATTGGCGTTCCCGGGCTTCGACTAATAGCCTTTCTTTTCAATTAGTTGTGGAATATACGGCCCCTTACAAACTGCTCTGGAACCTGCCGATAGCTTTCCAACACTCCAATCGCCTCCTGCCACAATCTTAAGGTTCCCTTAAGGTTCGGAGAAATAGGCTGCGACCCGCAAAAGACGGATTTTTTCTGGCCGTGCCTACGCTTCGTTCACTGCTCAACGTGGGGATGAGGAGAAGCGAGAGGCAACACTGTGAAGTTACGGCATAAAACCGTCGGCAAAATTCGAAGTCGCTCAAAAAATATTTATTCAGATAATTTTCATGTGGAATTGCTATGCTTCACGCGTCTTCTGAACAAGGGCTTGCACATTAGTGTTAGTTTCTGCTATTTCAAAGCGGATGCTGGACGTTCGCCCCGGCCCGGCATCCAGCCAGCGGCAGCCAGGGGCGGGAGGAGATGGTTTCCATGGGTCATTTATTCGGTCTTATAGATATTGCCATGTCTAGAGGGCGGCTTGCTGCCCGCCAAGGCGGTTCGTGCCCGTCGATCGGGCGTTTTTCCGTTATAGCGTTGGGCTTGGCCATCGCGCTGGTCCTTCCAATCTCAAGAGCCGCAGCGCAGGCCACTTCTCCCGCGCCCAGTGGAGAATCAGAGGTCCAACTCCTGAAACCATCAGGACCGGGGCAAGCGGCGCCGCCTACGACGGTGACCCTGCAGGACGCGCTGGAGAGAGCGCGGAAACTCGATCCCACCCTACTGGGCGCGACCTCCGATGCGAGGAGCGCGCGCGAAGACCGGATCCAGGCCAGAAACGCCATGTTGCCGACGATTACTGCGACGACGCAATACCTCGGTACGCAGGGAAACGGCGGAAGGGTCTCTGACGGGAGATTCGTCACAAATGACGGTATTCACGTATACCGGCTCTGGGGCGTGTACCACCAGGATCTGTCGCCGGGCCTTCTGATGGGAACGGCGTATACGCGCACCAAAGCAGCGGAGGCCATAGCTAACGCAAAGGCCGAAATCGCGCGCCGCGGTCTGGCTGTGACCGTAACGAAAAACTATTACGGTATGGTGGTCGCGCAGCGCAAATACGCGACCGCGCAAGCAGGGCTGGACCAAGCCAAACATTTCATGGACATCACGCAGGATCTGGAACATCAGGGACAGGCCCCTCACAGTGATGGCTTGAAGGCGGAAATCCAATACCGGATCCAAAAGCAGGCATTCGACGAGGCCAAGTTTTCCATGGAAGACACCCGCCTGGGGCTTGCCGTAATCCTGTTCCCCGACTTTAATGAAAATTTCACCGTTGTCGATGACCTCGACTCCGCACCCGCCTTGCCACCGTTTCCGGAAGTTCAAGAGATGGCCGAAAAGCAAAACCCCGACATGCGGGTTGCCCGAGAAACGCTTCATGAGGCGGACCTGGATGTCAAGCTAGCGAAAACAGCGTTTCTTCCCACACTGACGGTGGACACCGACTACGGTATTGAAGCGAATTGCTTTGCTCTTAGATGCGCTCGTGCCGCATTCCCGGAAATAGGAGTCCTTCCCAATCTTGGCTATTTCCTTACGGCTGCATTGACAGTCCCGGTCTGGGATTGGGGAACATTGCGCAGCAAGCTGCACCAGGCGGAATTCAAACAGCAGTCCGCCAAGGCGGCATTGAGCCTGGCTACGCGGACCGATGTGAGCGAACTCTATGCCACGTATGACGAGGCGCTTATTGCCCGGTCGGGCCTGGAGGAAGCGCGCACTACGGCGGAACTTGCGGCGGAGAGCCTACGTCTCACTAATTTGCGATATTCTGGGGGAGCGGCTCCGGCGTCCGACGTGGTCGATGCGGAAACGGCGCTGGTGACGGCGCGGAATGCGTATGCCGACGCGCAAGTGCGCTATCGCATGCTCTTGGCGAATCTTCAAACATTTACGGGAAGTTTCTGAGGGATCGAAAACCATAACGGCAAATAGAATTGGAGCGAATCCATGCAATCTTCCTCGATGAATCAAATGAAAAAGGGCCAGCTAGCCCGCACTCTAGTTGTCCTTGTGGCCGGTGGATTACTTTTCTCCGGCTGCGGAGCCAAGGGAGAAGTTGAAGCATCCCCTACCGTGACGGTGCAGGTGGACGCCGCGGAAAAGGGGCCGATCCAGCGCAAGGTGGTTACGGACGCGGTGCTCTACCCGCGCGACCAGGCCGCCATCATACCCAACGTGGTCAAGCCGGTGAAGAAGTGGTTCGTAGACAAAGGCAGCCACGTGAAGACCGGGCAGTTGCTAGGCGAACTGGAAAGCCAGGATTTGACGGGTGCCGCTCAGAAAAGTGCGGGGGGATACGCACAAGCCGAAGTCACCTACCAGATGCAATTGCAAAAGAGCGCGCAGGACTTGAAGTTCGCCAAACAAACTTTGGATTCGGCGCAGAAGTTTTACGACGGGCGCGCGGCGCTGTACAAGGAAGGCGCGGTTTCGGCGAAGGACCTCGACGACGCTTCCGTCGCTTTGAGTTCGGCGAAGAATACGTTCGACCTCACGCAAAAACAGTATGACCTCAAAACCGCGGAGGGGGCATTGAACGCCGCGAAGGGCGACACCGAGAACGCCAATGCGACGCTCAGTTACACCAAGATTACGAGCCCCATCGACGGTGTTGTGACCGACCGTCCCTACTATCCCGGGGAAACCCCGGCGACCGGCGCTCCAGTCATCACGGTCATGGACCTTTCCCAAATAGTGGCCCGCTCACACGTGGCGCAGCTCGAAGCGGCAAGTCTGAAAGTGGGAGACCCTGCAACCATTACGGTGCCGGGACTGGCCACTCCGGTGAAAGGCAGAGTTACTCTGGTGAGTCCCGCGGTGGATCCCAGCAGCACGACAGTGGAGGTTTGGGTGGAAGCGCCGAATCCAAAAGGCAGCTTGCGGCCCGGAACCAGCGTGCGCGTTTCCATGGTTGCCCAAACGGTGCCTCAGGCCGTCGTAATCCCCCAAGCGGCCCTGCTAACGTCGCCGGATGGGGTCAACACGGTTATCGTCCTGGATAGCGACAACGCACCCAGCAAGAAGAAGGTGAAGGTCGGCATCCGGGATGCCGAGGCCAAAACGGTGCAAGTCACCGACGGGCTGCAAGGCGGGGAGCGCGTGGTCACGGTGGGAGCGTTCGAACTAGCCAACGAGGACGACCCGGTCCTGGCGAAAACCAAGATTCAGGTCCAGGCGCCGAAGATGCCGGAAGAGGACGAGGACGAATAATGGTCACGGCGAACAACATCGAAAACAGACGCGGTCCTAATAAACTTGCCGGAATCCGCGCGGCCTTTGTTCTTGATTTTTCAATCACGACTTTGCGACAGGTAGAATGCCATGCCAGATAAAACACCCAGCCATTCCGCATCATCCGCTCAGCCGGAGTCGCAGTTTTGGTTTGCCCGCCACTCCAAGTCCATCAACTTCCTGGTCTTGACGCTGGCGTTAGTCGGAATCTATGAGGCGCTCTCGATCCCCATCGCCGTGTTTCCGGCCACCAACTTTCCGCGCATCATCATTGGCGTGGACAACGGCGTCATGCCGATCGATCAAATGGGTGTAACGATCACCACCCCGATCGAAAACGCCGTCAATAGCGTGCCGGGTCTCGAAGACGTCCGCTCGACTACCAGCCGCGGATCGGCCGAAGTGGATTTGTCCTTTAACTGGAACGTGGATATGGTTCAGACGCTCCAGCAAGTCAATTCCGCCCTGGCGCGTATTCAGAGCACGCTGCCGACCACGGCTGTGATTGACACTCACCGGCTCGATTTCGCCAGCTTCCCCATCCTCGGCTATAGCATGACTTCCGAAAAAGTCCCTCAAACGCAATTGTGGGAGATTGCCACCTACGAGATCAAGCCGCGTTTGAACCGGCTCAGTGGCGTCGCGAGCGTCATCATTCAGGGAGGGCAGCAGCCGGAATTTCAGATCACGCCCGATCCATCCAAGATGCTGCGGGCCCATGTCGCGGTGCAGGATATTCTGGACACGGCGACGCATACGAACATCGTCGATTCGCCCGGCCTGCTGAGCCGCAATCACCAGTTGTTTCTTGGCCTGCTGGATTCCCAGGTCCACAGCGCGGATCAAATCGGCGACATGGTCATCAAGAACGTCAACGATACGCCGGTGCGCGTCCGTGACGTTGGCACCGTGACGCCGTCCGCGGCGCCGGCCTATACAATCGTGACGGCGAATGGGAAGCCGGCAGTATTGATCAGCATCGACCGGCAGCCGGACAGTAACACGGTGGAAGTCGCCAACGAAGTGAACCAGCAGATCGCAGCGATCCGGCCGAGCCTGCCCGCCGGCGTCGAGTTGAAGGTTTTTTACGATCAATCCAACATCGTTCGCGAGTCGATTGGCAGCGTCCGCGACGCGATCATCATTGGGCTCATCCTCTCCGCGATAATTATTTGGCTCTTTCTGAAGGACTGGGGTACGGCGCTGGCGACGGGACTCGTTGTTCCCGTAACCATCCTGGTGACTTTCCTCGTGATGAAAATCATGGGGCAGACCTTCAACATGATGACGTTAGGAGGCCTGGCCGCAGCGAGCGGACTGGTGGTGGACACCGCGATTGTGGTCGTCGAGAATATCGTTTTGCACCGCGACGGCGGCGAAGGACCCCTCGAAGCGGTAAGTAGCGCCATCAAAGAGCTGACGGTTCCACTCGTGGGCTCTACGCTGACTCCCATTGTTGTGTTTTTACCTTTGATCTCGATCACGGGCGTTACAGGGGTTTTCTTCCGCGCCCTGGCGATTGTCATGAGCGTTTCCTTGTTGATTTCTCTCGCGCTTGCCCTGGGTTGGACGACCAATCTCGGCACTTTCCTGATCAGCCGGAAGGAGACGCCTGAATTAGCGAGCGCAACCCAGGCACTCGCAGGTGACAAGGAATCCGCTGCGTTTTCACAAGAGGAACAGCTAAAACGCATGATGGCCGCTGAAGAGGCCTCCTTGGAGGGCGGATGGTTCGGGCGCATCATTGGGTTCTACGAGCGCTGGTTGCGCCGCGCGCTCGAGCATCCTGTCTGGCTCGGCGGCTTTTGCGTGATTCTGATCGCGGTTTCCTATCTCTGCTTTAAGCAGCTCGGCAGTGACTTGCTTCCCCACATGGATGAAGGCGGTTTCATTCTCGATTACGTCATGCCCCCCGGGAGTTCTCTCCAGGAAACCAATCGCGTCGTCACGCACGTGGAACAGATCGTCCGGGGAGTTCCCGAGGTGGAAAACACCTCGCGCAGGACCGGATTGCAATTGGGGCTTGCGGCCGTCACGGAGCCCAACATCGGCGACATTTCAGTGAAGCTGAAGGACGGAAAGAGACGCAATATCGATGACATCATCGCCGAGGTCAGAGCTAAGGTGACGACCCAGGAGCCGTCACTGGACGTGGAGTTCACGCAGGTGCTTCAGGACATGATCTCGGACCTCACCGGCGCTCCCGAACCCGTGGTGGTCCAGTTGTTTTCTCCCGACCCGGATGCCCTTACCACGTGGGCGCCCCGCGTGGCCGATGCCATGGGGCGGATCCAAGTCAACTACAAGAAACCCGTGGTCGATATCGAGGACGGAATTGACAATACGACCAGCGGTCCGGCGGTCGTGTTTACCATCAACCCGGTCGCGGCAGCCAAGGCAGGATTCACGACCGATCAGCTCACCACGATCGCTTCCGCCATCGTGGACGGCGAGCCCGCCACGACGCCGGTCATTATCAACGACCGGCCCTATCCGCTGCGCGTCCGATATCCGGCGGCGAACCGGGCTTCCCTGGAAGCCATGAGCAACACGATGATCGTCAATTCGAACGGCGGAACAGCCACCCTCGGGTCCATCTCGACGGTCAGCGAAGTGCCCGGCCAGACGGAAATTCTCCGCGACAATTTGCAGCGGGAGAAGGAAGCCACGGCTCGGCTCCAAGGCATCGACTTGGGCTCCGGCGTGGCCGCCGTACAAAAAGCGGTGAGCGATTTGCATTTGCCTCCGTCGATCCGCGTGGAATACGGCGGCACCTACCGGGAACAGCAGAAATCGTTCCACGACCTGGTTGTGGTGCTGCTGCTCGCCCTGGTGCTGATTTTCCTGGTGCTTCTGGTCGAGTTTCGGTCCTTCTCGGCGCCTCTCGCGATCCTTTCCTCTGCGGTTCTTTCGACGTCGGGAGTGTTTTTCGGATTGTATATTACGCGCACCGACTTCAATGTCGCGTCCTTCATGGGACTCATCATGGTGGTCGGCATCGTGGCCAAGAACGGCATCCTGCTGCTCGACGCCAATCAGAAATTCCGAGGGGTCGGATTCTCGGCGGAAGAGGCCATGGTTCAGGCGGGCCGCCGGCGTCTTCGTCCCATCGTCATGACGGCTATGGCTGCCGTGGCGGGCATGCTACCGTTGTCGCTGGCGCTGGGTGCGGGCGCGGAGATGCTGAAGCCCCTGGCGATCGCAGTCATCGGAGGAATCCTGATCTCGATGGTGCTGTCGCTGATTATCACCCCGGCGATCGAGTACTATATGACGCCGGATAAAGAGGTGGTGGTGGATACGAGCGCGCCGGTGGCGGTGCGGTAAGACTGGACGGCCGCGGTGAAACTTACTGCGGAAGTGAAACGTATTATTGGTTCAGAACCAGGGATATGGCTTTCTGCCCAAACGAAACAATAAGGAGATGCTTCGCATGTCACGAGAAAAGTTTGCAGGATGGTTTCGCCGAACGAGCCCAATGGTTTGTCTGGCATTAGTTGCTGCGGCCGTGATTTATGCGGCTCCGCAGGCATCGGGCTATCATGTCATCAAGAGGATGCCGGTGGGAGGCGAAGGCGGATGGGACTACATGACGGTAGATCCGGACACGCATCGGCTCTATGTCGCCCGCGGATCGCATTTTCAGGTCGTGGACGATACTACAGGGAAGGTGATTGGCGACATTGAGATTGCCAACTCGAAGAACTCTCACGGCCTGGCTCTTGCTCTGGATCTCGGCAAGGGCTTCACGAGCAACGGAGACGCCAACACGGTTTCGGTCGTCGATTTGAAAACGTTGAAGGCTACCTCCGTGATCGACATCCCCGGAAAGGATCCCGACTCGATCCGCTACGATCCCGCCACCAAGCGCGTCTTCACCTTTAACGGCAAGAGCATGGACTCGACGGTGATTGACGCAACCTCCGGTAAAGTCATCGGCACGGTCAAGCTCGCCGGCAAACCGGAAGAGGCCGTCCTCGACGGAAGTGGAAACATGTGGGTCAATATCGAGGACAAGAGTTCCATACAAGAATTCGACACGAAATCGTACGCCATCAAAGGAACGTGGCCGCTGGCGCCATGCGACGGACCTTCCGCCATGGCATATGACAGCGCGCACAAGCGAATTTTCGTGGCCTGCGACAAAGTTATGGTCGTCGTGAGCGCGGAAAACGGGAAAGTGGTTGCTTCTCCCCCGATTGGCGGTGATCCTGATGGCAACGGCTACGATCCGGGGACCGGGATGGCTTTCGCCTCTTGCCGCGACGGCTTCGTTTCCGTCATTCACCAGGATTCAGCGGACAAGTACACAACTGTCGGCAATATCACCACTCAGTTCGGCACCCGCACGATGGCGCTGGACACCAAAACGCACCGCGTGTATACGGAGACCTCGGATTTCAAACCCGCGGGGGCTCCAACGCCGGACAATCCGCGGCCACGTCCTACACCGATCGCTGGGTCGTTCGTGATCCTCGAAATCGGACAGTAGCTAACCTAAACAAAAACGCGCCCCCGGCTCTCAGGAGCCCGGGGCGCGTTTTCTTTTTTGGAGTGGATGACATCGCAATGAGTGGCGCGGGCTTCAAGCCTGCGGGGGGTCGACCTTGCAAGCACCAACCCCCAAGGCTGAAGCCTGCGCCACTGGGTCTTACAGCTTACTTCTTCCCCTTTGTGACCAGCTTCTGGACGCGCCAGTTGTTCATGTCGGCAATGTAGATCAGGTCGTCGGAGGGACAGGCGAGGCCGTGCGCCCAGTTGAGCTCGCCCAGTTCGTGGCCGGACTCGCCCCACATGCCGAGAATTTTTCCTTCCGGCAATTGAAGCTTGTAGAGGCGGCCAGGCTCCGCGTCCGTCGTGTAGAGATATTGCGGCGTGGTGTTGGTAATGCAAATGGTCCATGGCGCGGTTTCATCCGGGCGGTCCACGGGCAGGTTGCCGAGGACAGGGTGGCGCATCTTGTCGTAGGGCACATTCAAGAAGATGAACTTCTTAAAATTTCCTTCCAAGTCGAAAACCTGAATGCGGCGGTTGCCGCGATCGGCTACATACACGTTGCTGTCGCGATCGATGCCGACATTGTGTGGATTTTTGATTTGGCCCGGATTTTCGTTAGCGTGAACCCCGCCCGTTCCAGGCCCTCCCCACTGCTTGATCCAGTTCCCGTGCTTGTCGAACTTGGCGATGCGCGAGTTGAAATAGCCGTCGCCGACGTAAATATTGTCGTCTTTGTCCCAGGCGACGTCGGTCGACCCGTTGAAATAGCCGTCCACGGGTGTGGGAGGTGGATCGGCGCGGCGGTAGCGAGGCTGGTCCGGCCCTTCGTCGCGGCGTCCCAGATTCATCAGGACGTATCCGGCAGGGTTGAACTTGATGACGGACATGGCCGCCTTGTCCACGACCCAGAGATTGTCGTACTTGTCGAACCGGACCGAGTGCGCGTAGGCCAGGCCGTACACGCCGTGGCCGATCTCGCGAACATACTTGCCGTCGGCATCGAAGTCGAAAATTTGCGTAGTTGCATTCCCGTAGACCGGGCCCGCCGTCGCCGTGCCGGGATGGTTCAGAACGATGATGTGGCCCTTGGAGTTCACGGCCACGCTCAGGACTTCTCCCAAATTCTGATTGACCGAGTACTTCAAGGGGTTTGGTACAGACTCGAATGGCAGAACCGGGACGCTCGGTCCTTCCTGAGCGAAGACCGGCGCCACCAGCAGGGCAAGCAAAGCGATCACGGGGAGCGGTTTCATGAAGCCTCCAAGCCAGCCAAATGAATTCATCAGGCTGGACATTTGCACAAAGCGTGTTTGGTATATACTCTCGATCAGTAACCCAAGTCAAAATCGCTTTTCCATCAGGAGCAAACGCCAATGAAAATTTCATGGATTCGACGCGCCCTTGCTGTGCCGGCGGCCTTGTTGCTTGTGACGCTTATGGTGGCGGCCTCGGCATTCGCCCAGGCGCCTGTCGACGACAGCAAGACGGTAGTCAAGACGAATAAGATCACGGACAACTTCTACACGGTGGACGGCCGCGGCGGCACGATCGGCGTGCTCGTCGGCCCTCAAGGGACCTTCATGGTAGACACGCAATTCGCTCCGCTCACCGATCGGATCGTGGCGGCGATCAAGCAAATCTCGCCGAACCCGATTCGCTTCGTGGTCAATACGCACGTGCACCCCGATCATACCGGTGGCAACGTCAACATGGGCAAGATGGGCGCGACGATCTTCGCGCGTGACGAATTGCGGGATCGGCTGATGAATCCCAACCCCGGCGCGAACGGCCAGCCGGGCACGCCCACTCCGGAGATCGGGCTTCCAATGATAACTTTCGAAAATAAAGTAACTTTTCACATGGACGGAGAAACTGTTGATCTCCTCCCAATCCGCAAAGCTCACACTGACGGCGACACGATGGTCTACTTTCACAACGCGGACGTGATCATGACGGGCGATTTCTACCGCTCGATCGGATATCCGAACATCGATCGCGCCAACGGCGGGAGCCTCGATGGGATGCTCGCCGGCCTGGCCCAGATCGTCGCCATCGCGGGACCGAATACGAAGATTATTCCCGGCCATGGACCGACCGTCGACAGGAATGCCGTCGCCGCGCATCGGGATATGATCCTGGGAGTGCGGAACGAGGTCGCGAAGCTCATGCAGCAGGGGAAGACGTCGGACGATGTTGTTGCCGCGCATCCCTCTGCCGCTTTCGACGCCAATGTCCCGCCGGCCGCGCCGAACGGGGATAAAATGGCGGACCGGTTCGTCGCGCAGGTGTACGCTGAACTGAAACCGTCCAAGTAACCCGCTGCAGCGCGAAATGCGCTTGCGCTATGTGGATGTTCCAGTGGCACAGGCTTCAGCCTGCGGGGTTTGGTCCTTGCAAGAACAAACCCCAGAGGCTGAAGCCTGCGTCACTTAAAGCCACTCACTCCATGCCAGCCTTCATACTTGATTCCTTGCAATCGCTGAAAGACTATGTGGGCCGGGAAATCGCCACGACCGATTGGCTGCCGGTGACGCAGGAGCGCATCCTGCAATTCGCGGACGCGACGGGAGACCGCCAGTGGATTCACGTCGATCCCGAACGCGCTCGGCGAGAATCGCCCTATGGCGCTGCGATCGCGCACGGCTTTCTGACGCTCTCCTTGATGAGCCATTTCATGAGGGAGGCGATTCAGTTGCCGGACAATGTGCGGCAAACCATTAACTGTGGCCTGAATCGCGTTCGTTTCCCTGCGCCTGTTCGCGCCGGCGAGAAGATTCGCGCGCGCGTTCGTTTGCAGTCGTGTAGAGAGTTGCCCGGCAGCGTTGAGGCGGTCTTCGACATCACGATCGAAACGGAGGGCGCCGAAAAACCGTGCTGCGTCGCCGAATGGATCTTGCGTTACTACTCCGATGAAGGTCTCCTTTGACTCCAGGTCGAATTGTGTTCTGAGGGCTACTTGTTTTCGTAATATGCAGCGTTCTTCTGCGTGAAGTGGGCCCATTTTTCTGGCAAGTCCTCCAGGGCAAATATCGCGGTCACCGGGCATACGGGGACGCAAGCACCACAATCGATACACTCAACTGGATGGATGTACAGTTGCTCGGCCTCTGCGAACCCCGCTTCGTCCTTTCTCGGGTGAATACAATCCACGGGACACACGTCTACGCACGCGGTGTCTTTAGTACCGATGCAAGGCTCTGCAATTACGTATGCCATATCAGCAACTCCTCCGAGATGGAATAAAACGCGAGCGCATAACTACAAGCAGTATTTTCAAGTCAAGTCACACTCGCATGGCGTCTCAACGGGCACACAAATCGCCCATCGGGACATCTGCGCTTGAATCGATATTTTCAAGGGGTGCGAAACGGTACGTGATACCCACTTCCCTAAGCCGCATGCCAATCGACAACAAGTGAGGCCGGGGCGCATTCAGATCGGAACGATGAACCGTGCCCGTCGCGATCAGAGTTTCTGATTTCGGCTCGAGGACGCTCAATTCGATGACATCTACCTCCGGCAATCTCTCAAAGAGCCTGAACACAGCCGCTTCGGTGTCGGCCAGCGCTTGTTCAGCAAACAGCACTTCTTTTTCGAACCTAGCGAGGTGACGATCCCAGGGATGGACATCTCTCGCGCGCCATCGTATTTCCAAATGGCTGGACACGTTGTCCACCGTTAGCCCGTCTCTGCGCGCCTCGCCGCGCAAATGGAGAGCGAGAGCTTGCTTGATCCTCCGGTGATAACGCCAGAGATTTGGCTTACGAAGAAGGGATTTCAACAGCCGCAACATTTGTGACCTCCGCCAAAATTATATTCTGCAAACTCAAAGAGAAAATGAAGCATTCTGCGTGACCAACAACCCTTTAAAAACTAGACGTGATCATCTCGACCAAGTCTCATGTAGTGCCGCCGCGACGCCACCAGAGCAAATCCCGGGACGACCGGTCCGAGCGGCCAGCGAAACTCGCCCTCGGCTACACGTGTGGAAGCGGCAGAAAATCCTCGTGGGCCAAGCGGCCAGCGATGCTCAAGGCCGTACAGGACTGACAGTGCGACGACCGCGAAGAGCGCGACGTATGAGGTGTCATTCATTGTTTTGCCTCCTCCGGTGCGGGCTGCCATCACGGACGACTTACCACCATGTCCGGCGTTGATGCCGGATCGACGGGCAAGGGCCGTTCGAACATTGCCAAGGCCGGGAGCGGGAAAAGGTGCGAGATTCCAGCTAAATCCGTGTTGTCCCCTTGGGCCATCGAGAGTCCCATGACCCACGACTTCCGCCCGGAATCAAGCTTCACGAGTTCTTGAAAACCGTTCTTCGCCTCCGTGTTTTTGCCGAGAGCGAGATCGATCCAGGCCATCGCCGACCAGGCATCTGTGGAGTGAGGATTCATAGCCAATGCTTTCATCCACGCGTCTTTTGCCCGGCTTGGATCATTCAACGCCCAATAGGCCCAGCCGATCCCGCTCTGCATATCGGAGAAATGTGGAGATAGTGCAAGACCCTTTCGCCAGGCAGAGATCGCTTCACGCGGTTTTCCAGCAACGAGCAGAGCGCGGCCGAGGCCGTTGTACAGCTCGGGACTGCTGGAATCGACGTTCGCGATGCCCTCGTCGAAGACGAGCACCGCCTTTGCGGCCTGTTCCGGAGAACGCCGGTCAACGAGCTTCCAACCCGCATCCAGAATCTCTTCCAGATTATGCTGCTTGCGAGCGGCCTCGGACGCAACAGGCCCGCCATCGAGGACTATAGGGCCTAAGGAATTTTGCGCGCTCAACGGGCGCGTTGTAGATGCGTCCTGGAGCTCCTTCTGTATCTCTGATAGACGCCGATCCGTCTCACGCTGGTGCCGGTAGCTTTGCACGAGCAGCGAAACCAGAACGAACGAAACCGAGACGCTAACGATCACGCGTAAATGCTGTTTAAATGGTTGCTTAATTTCCATTGCAGTCATTCTCCGTTGCAAGGGTCTACGGAACGTTGCCCACATTTCTGAAACCTCGGAAAGGATTATTCCGCATTCGACCGGCCTGAGACCCCGGAAAGGCCCCGCCGGGAGTTGAAGGAATCGACGAATACCGCACCCGCGACGGATTGCTGGTGGAAGGGCCGTGGAACGCCCGATAGCTTTGTACGAATAGCGCGACCAGAGCGAACAAGATCGACACGACCATGATCGAGCGTAATTGATGTTTCCAAGGGTGCTGCCGAGCGATTGTAGTCATTTTGAATTGCCTCCTCTGCGCTGACTGGGGCGCATGCGATCACTTATACCCGCCCGCATCCATGACATCTATCCGTTTGTACCGCCCAAATTTGAGAGTTTGAGCGGAAGAAGCGGATAGAAGCCTTTTCAGGTCAAAGCGTAGGATGCGACCGCGACGGACGAATCACCATCTCTGAAGGAGGCTTCTCGTGAAGAACGGCTCTCGAAAACTTGGTGGATCAGTCTTGACGTCAGGTCTCAAACTCAGGCTCAAGATTACCGCCTGGGCCACCCTCGTACTCGCGGTGGTGACAACGGTATTCATATGGACGACTGCAAAAGCCGCGCCGCAACAAAGTGCGACGCCCGCTTCACCTGCGGCGGCTCAGTCGCCGGCTGCTACACCTGGTCAGCCCGCTCTCCCAGCATATTTCTCAGGACTGAAGGCAGCAGATCCTACGGGGACGAATTACGGCGTATGGTCGACTCCCTCGGGTACGCCAAACGCCGACGGGAGCCCGGGCGGTGACATCCCCAGTAAGCTCGGAGTCAGCGATCTTTACGATCGAATCTTGCATAACCAATACGCGATCAATATTGTGTGGACTTTGCTCTCAGGTGCGCTCGTCTATTTCATGCAACTTGGTTTTGCGTTTCTGGAGAGTGGCTTTGCGCGCGCCAAGAACGCCAACCACACGATGGCGATGACATTGATGGTATTCATCATCGGAACGGCAGCCTACTGGGTGTACGGATTTGCGCTCGGCTGGGGAAACTGGTTCAACGGCCCGGCTTCTCCGGGCTGGTACCCTTCACTTGGTCCCGGCTTGTCCGTCCTATCTCACGGTTGGGGATTAGGCGCTCACGGTGACGGTACTTTCAAGTACGGACTGATTGGAACCGGAGGCTTTTTCCTAACCAAGGTCTTTCACGACGTCGGACTATTGGCGCTGTTCTTTTTTGAATCGGTTTTTATGGAAACCGGCATCACCATTCCGACCGGCGCCATGTCGGAGCGTTGGAACTGGGGCAATTTCTGCCTCTATTCCGCATTCGCCCCATTTATTTATTGCGTTTTCGCCGCATGGGTTTGGGGAGGTGGCTGGCTGGCACAAGGGGGCGTGAACTGGCATTTGGGAAATGGAGCCTGCGACTTCGCTGGGTCAGGCGTGGTTCACTGCGTGGGCGGGGTAATGGCGCTCGCTGGCGCAATCGTGATGGGACCGCGCATCGGTAAATATGTAAACGGGAAAGCGGTCGCGATTCCCGGTCACAACATTCCATGGGTCGTAGCCGGCTCGCTGTTGCTTGGCTTTGGTTGGCTGGGATTCAATCCGGGTTCGACTCTGGCAGGCACCGATCTTCGCATCAGCTTTATTTATGTGAATACTGTCGTCGCGTCGGTGATCGCATCGATCGTGTCAATGATCGTGTTCAAGGTAAAGGCGAGAAACTGGGACCCTGGAATGATGTGCAATGGCTTCCTGGCTGGTCTGGTAGCCATCACTGCACCCTGCGCGTTCGTGACCCCGATAGGCGCGGCGCTCATCGGAATCGTCGCGGGGATTCTGGTGGTCTACAGCAGCAGTTTCGTCGAGAAGATGCGCGTTGATGATGTAGCTGGCGCAATTTCGGTACACGGCACTTGCGGGGCATGGGGAGTCATTTCGGTCGGGTTATTCGCCTGTGGCGAATATGGAGCAGGGTACAACGGGATTCCGACGCCGGTCATTGGGCTTTTCTACGGCGGAGGAGCCAGTCAGTTAGTGATGCAGTTCATTGACCTCGCGGCCTTGGTCACTTGGGCATTCGTCGTCATGTATGGTTGGATGAAATTGAGCAATCTGATCGTTCCTATCCGTCCAACTAGAGAGGAAGAATTGCAAGGCTTGGATGCGACACAGATGGGTGTACTGGCCTATCCCGATTTTCAGCCCGCGAAATCATCCGAGTCCGCCGTGTAATTGACGAACACCATGAAAGCGTCATGAGGTACTGGATTCGCACGGCGCGTGTTACTTAGGTGGGGACACGGGAGATTTGATTTCCAAGAGAACTTGAAAGTTTCGTTCGCGCGTGTGCCGATGTCTATTGGGAGCGCGTATAGCCAGTTGATTCGTGCAGCAAGGAACTACTGAAGAGAGTCCCAAACCCTGGCCTGAAAGACTCGACCTCGAAGGCTCGCCGGCAACTTCAACAACAATAGGTCTTCGCCTTGGCAAGACAGTACCGCAGCCTTCCACTTGGCGGATGATTCCTGTTTGAAAACAGCGCCCGGAAATTCCTCATGCAACTCACGAAGGAGAAGATCGTCGTTCTCCCCCAATAGAACGGCGCAAAGCCCCTGTTCGGTGCCGGCAACGAGCACACTACCCAATGACGAATCGATAATCGCATAGCAAACACGAATCCCTTTACCGCCGTGGCGATAAACGGCTGGCGTCATACCAAGTCCCTTTTTCGTTTTCTCATACAGAGCCCGGCTTGACCCATATCCCACCTCATAGCATGCGCTGCTTATGGACTGGCCTGCCCTAAGGTACTGTTTGAAACGGGCGATCCGTCGGGCGTCACAAAAGGCCTTGGGCGACAAGCCGACAATTCGCTTAAAAGTCTCCTGCAAGTGATGCGGGCTGAGACCCGACACCTGCGATAGGGTATTGAGCGTAATCGTCTGGTCGAGATGCGCCTCGATATAATCGAGGGCGGCTTTGATGCTCTTCTCAGCTGGAGTCAGGGAATTGGGATGGCAGCGAAGGCACGCGACATACCCCTGTCGTTCGGCCTCTTCGGCGGTCACAAAGATCAAGGTATTTCGACGCTGCGGATTACGCGCCGGGCAAGAAGGGCGGCAATAAATTCCGGTCGTAACTGCCGCGTACACAAATTTGCCGTCATAGTGGCGATCTTTCTTCACCACCGCATGCCAATCGGCATTGCTTATCTCACCTGGCTCGCCCGTCATGGTCACGTCGGAACCTCACGTCGTGTATAGCGCAGAAATAGGTAGCCGGTTTTTGCGCGTCCAATCGCCCTATTTGAGACCATCCTACAGTCGAAGGCATAAGAAAGTCATAAGCATGATAGTGCGGACGATCTCTCACGATTGGAATGATTCTGGTATCCTCGTAGAGGTGCCCAGCAAATCTATTTGCTTGATTTTTGTGTGGATGATCGCGACCGCCCAGGTATTTTCGGCGCGCGCGCAATCGACGCAGACTCCGCCGGCAACTGGCCAGCCTGCGCCACAAACATCGGCACCCGTCACGCAGCAAACTCCCCCGGCGCCGGCGCAGCCGGCACCGGAACCAGCGGCTCCCCCGCAAAAAACATTGGCCTTGGTCATTCTCGATCCGGCGCACGGCGGCGCGGACCTGGGCGCGCGCGGATCGTCGGGGCTCTCTGAGAGCGACGTAGTCCTCAGTTACGCGCGCCTCGTGCGCATTTCCCTGGAGGCCCAGGGATTGCGCGTCATCCTCACGCGCCAGGCGAATGACGACCCTTCCTTCGACGATCGTTCGAAAGTGGCAAACGCGCAGCGCGGGGCCGTGTTTATCACGCTGCACGTTTCGTCCACGGGCCAGCCGGGAACTGTACGCGTGTATTCCTTGCCGCAGATGACGGTGGCACAGGGCGCCCCTGCAGCGCCGCGCGGTGGACTCTTGCCCTGGGACCGCGCGCAATTCAAATTTATCGATCAGAGCAGGAGGCTGGCCGAGTTGATTCAGATTCAAATGGCGCAGCGCTTTCGCGGCTCGTCGGAAACTCCGTTCGAAGCGCCTGTGCGGCAATTGCGAACGGTGGGAGCGCCCGCGGTGGCGATCGAAGTATCGAGCGTCAGCGTGCCGGACCGCGCCCCGCTCGACCAGATGGGACCCGGCCTGGCGGACGCAGTGGCGCGCGCGGTGGCCGCGTTTCGAACAGTTTATGAATCGGGAGGCAAGTAGGGCTGTGTCGAAGGGACTCAAAACGACGATCGTGATCCTTGCCGCGATGGTGGCGCTGGGCCTCATCACGCTGCCGGGACTACGCGAGGCGGTCCAGCGGCTGCACAACACTCCCAAGACCGAGGAGCAGGCGCGCCGCGAAGTGATGCAGGAGCCGATCTCGACGCCGACCGACGTGGAAGTGCGGGCGCAACTGTATTGGCTGGCGACGGGTTCCCCGCCCTCGCTGGAACCCACGGTTATTCAGCTTCCACTTTCCGCCGATCCCGTCGAGCGCTCCAAGCAGCTTCTCAACGCGCTGATCGCGCGAGCGCCCGCTCCGGAGAAGCGGACACTGCCCGCGGAGGCAAGCCTGCTGGCTTTCTACATTCAGCCGAACGGGACGGCCATTGCGGATTTTTCGGACGAAATTTCATCCAGTATGCCGTCGGGAATTCTCAGCGAGCAGTTGGCGGTGCAATCGATCGCGCAGACGCTCGGCGCGAACGTGAGCGGAATCCGGCAATTGAAAATCCTCGTCCACGGTCAGGAAGCGGAGACACTTGCGGGGCATCTGGATCTCTACGGACTGTTCCCGGTTCCCTCGCTTGCGCCTGCCGCTGCTCCACCGTCCGCGGTTCCGGCCGCGGTTCCGGCCGCGGCTCCGCCCAAGACTCCTGTCGCAGCGGGCACAGCGCAAATGAAACCATCAGGGTCTGCGCCCACGGCTACTCCGCCCGCGCCAGGAAAACCAGCCTCGCATTAGTCCGGATTTCTTACCCCATCTGATCGTGCGATTAATGCTGACGCGGGGAGGCATTTAGTAGCACAGACTTCAGTCTGTGCTACGTCAATGTCCACGCCTTTTAGCGCGAACGGGAAACGCTGCTCTCTCCAACAAATCTGGGAGAAAGAAATGTGCGCGGCCGGCCGCTACACGAGCGGGCCGGGCCTGCTCTTGTAGCGCTTGCCGATGGCGTCGGCGCTCATATAGGCGAGCGCCTGGATGGTGAGCGTCGGATTGAAGCCGCTCATGGATGGAAACGTGGAGCTGCCGATCACGAAGAGGTTCGGGATGTCCCACGTCTGGCCGTAGCGGTTCACCACCGAAGTCTTCGGATC
>Ga0209415_10003242_pt1 | contig 30245 bp, 26 predicted proteins | sample PeaSoiSIISIP2007_FD_187696 | JGI IMG/M metagenome (GOLD analysis project Ga0209415, IMG submission 187696) | Peat soil microbial communities from Weissenstadt, Germany - SII-SIP-2007 (SPAdes) (version 2) | ecosystem: Environmental > Terrestrial > Soil > Wetlands > Peat | place: Germany...
CCGCCGACTCCGTATTCGCCACATAGCCGATGCTGCGGGCGCCTTGCTTGATCAGCGTCACGCCATCCACGACCACCGGTTCGGCAACCACGAACTCGATCATCTGACCCGGCCGGGCCACACGGGACGTGACATTCTGCGCGAATTTGAGCTTTATCTCCGTCCCCTCTTTCAACACGAGCACATCTGGCTTCTCGCTTTCTTGTGGCGCGGCGCTTCTTTCTGGTGCTGGCATCTTTGTGGCCTCGGGAAAAGACTGCGAGGGCGCACTGTTCTCCTGGGCAAGGCAGAGGCAGGAAAGGCAGAATAGTAAGGCTAATGTGGGAATTCGGGTTTGCATGGTCGCTTCATCTCTCCTCTTCGTTTTGCGCCGCAACTGCCTTTGCGCCTTCCGATTGAGGCAGACACTCGGTGCCAAGTTTGGGCACGAGTCTCGACGTCAGCTTCTTCACTGCCTTTTGTACGTGGCCGGAAGATGTGAACTGGTTAGCTCCCGAAGCGCGCTCCTCCCATAACTGCTTCCCCTGAAGATCGAAGCACTGCATCGTGAGTTCGATCCAAGAAGTGACCGGGCGATCCACCGTGAGTTGCAGAACATAGCTGGCGCCGGCATCTTCGGCCACATGGATCAGGTTCTCCTTTGACATGGTGCTTTCGAGGCGGAATTTCGTGCGCACTGGGTCTTCGCGCAGCACGACTTTGTTGGACGTAAGGAATTGTTCTACGCCATCCACCGCTTCATTGAACTTGTTGGAATCGCTGCGTGCGATGTGATTTTGGGTTCGCAACGCTGCGAAAAACGCGCTTCCAGACTGCAGTGGTTTTTCAGAACCTTGTGAAGGTTCTTCTATGCTGGTCGATTGGTTTTTGTTGTCGGACACGGCCGTCTGCGTGACCTGTGAATAAGCTGCAACCGTTAAAAGAAGCAAGAAAAGCACAGACACTAGAGCTTTACGCAATTGGGCAAGCTGAGCTGTAGGAAGCATGATGGACCTCCCTTCTCAGAAGTACGCACTAGAGGGAGAATGGGAAGCAGATCCAACCTCTCAAGTTCACAACCCACCCTCGCCGGATTTGGGTCTTTCGCCTCGGGGAGCGCTGCGTCTAACAGGCGGGAGCCGTTCTTCGGAGAGGCGACACAATCAATTTGACACTGACAAGCGCGTCCTGTCAGTGAAGTTGGTCACATCGTGATGTGCGGTGATGGCCAAGAACCACAAAACGAAGACTGGCCAGACCTCAACTGTTGCAAAATCGATAGCACTCATTGAGGGGGTTTTGAGCGCTATGGCCAGCTAACAACAGTTACCTCGCGACCGTTTCCGCAGGATACAAAGAAAAGCCGCCCAGACATCGGGCGGCTTCTTCGAATTTCAGTGGAACTGTATTGCGCCTCCGCATGAGATGTAGTCATCCGCTGAGCACTTATCGCCGCCGCCGTATGTGACTACTGCAATTCTGTCGTTGTTTACCCTGAAAGACCAGCTCCAATCGCCTGGGAAGCCGAGGACCTGCGAGAAAGTTGTGTCCTTCGTGGTCCAGCGCACCGCCTGGTCCACGCTGTAATCTTGAGCCCAACACTCGCCTGTCAGGTCGCCCAGTTCATTGATGCCATCGGTGTAGCAGTTCGCGAACCCACCCTCTGGCATGGGCAGCACAATCGGATTGCTGTAGGTCTTCCTGGAAGAGTCAAGCGGTTTCCAAAAAGCTGGAAGCCAAACGCTACCATCCGCCGGTTCGATGTCACCCGAGATTTCCCCTCGATCATTAATGTTGAAGGGTTCCGAGGCCGGGTAATCTGCGATAGCGGGAAGCTGCGTGAGCTTCCATTTCCCATTCTGGAGAGGGGTCCACACCACGCCGACAAATTCACCGTTGTCGCCGCTGCCCTCTCCAACAATTTGACCAAAGTCATTCACCGTCCACGCATACCACTTCGTGATCACAGCAAACCCGGTCGTGTCGAGTTTGCGTATTTTCCATTTCGTGACCGGTTGTCCGTTCTTCCACACGACGGTTGGTGTCCAGACCACGGGAAGCGTCGGAGCACAGCCCAGGCAGCTTTGCTCGACTCCACTCCAGCCGACGATCAGGGTTCCCAGCTTGTTCACTCCTTCAGCATAACTGGAGTTGTACGTTGGGTAGCCGACATTGGCGAGGGTGCCCAAGTCTACGATGCCGGACATCTCTGTCCATGCAATCGCGTGCGGACGGTTTTGGTCTGTACTGGCGGAATGCCCAACGATCAAGCCCGTGTCCGAGATCGTAACCAGGCCCTCGTCCCAACCGCTCTCCGTCCCACCCAGCGTGCCGAGGTCAATCCACTCTCCCGCATGCCGACCAAACAGGGGAACGGACAGATTGTGGGTAGAGCCGTCGGGCAAATCGCCTTGGGCCACCGCCACTCCAAAATCGTTAATGTCTCCCATCGAAGCCCACGTTCCACCCGGGTAAGTCCCGAGTTCCCAGACCTTGCTCTGGCGTGCAGCCGTCTGATCGGCAACAATCCGGTTACTTGGTGAGCCGCTTGCCTTTGGGGGAGAGTTCAATGCTCGATTGTGAATTGCGTGTTTCCCCCGGCGCAGCCCGACCGCTTGTGATTGCGCCGATGCCACCGATACGAAACACGCACATAGAACCAAAACCAAAATCCTCATGAGTTTCATGATTTCCCTCCACAGGTAAAGATCTTGCGAAATGGGACTGAGGAGAATCCGGGATGGACAGTGAGACCATCCGCCTTGCGGGTTCCCAGTCGTGTTGTGCCTTGAACGTAGAGTTAGGGACTACCCCACCCCTGATGCGGGAACTAACAACGAAGCGAGCAGTTAAGGATGGTGAGTGAATCCGAGACTGGGTGTACGGTCCCTGCTAGCTGCTTCTGATAGCGTTGGCAACCGGCCGCCGGATTAGAGCAGCACCGAGACGCAACGGTCAATACCGTTTGCGCTGCCGCGGCAGCCTTCGGTGTTGCGGATGGGAACAGAGGGGTGCACTCGTAGGGCAGTACCTCCGACTCGTCGTATGCAGTCTCCGGCACATCTTCTGCCGGTAATGCGAGAGACACGCCGAAGGCCAAAAGCACGAAGAGAACGAGAACAGAGGAAGCTTTTCTCATAAAAAATGCGCTTCCTACTAAATTCAGGGACCTTCGCCTCCGGGGGGGCTGCGTCTCGACCCGCGGAAACTGCTCCTCGGAGAGGCGAAAAGATTTTGACGCAGCAAAGTTTAACTCGTCTGGCAAATTCTTGCAGCGGCAATCATCACGGTTTGATGTGATGGATTGGCGAAAGCCGCCTCTGGTAGCCGGATGTGCGAGCCTGTCCGCGACTGCGCGTGGGAACGCCAGCTCTGCGCTGGAATGGACTAGCCTAGGTCAATTGGCGAAAAATCCCCATTACACTCACTGACCGTGTTCTGAGTGGCAGGTTTCTGGGTAAACGGTAGTGTGTGTGAAGGCCAGAAACATCACAGGAGCCCGTGAATGCCCGATCGCTCACTTATTTGGGTCAGGCTGATGCCCAACAACCAACCTCCAACGGATCGGACCCTGATTCGGCTGATGTTGGTGGTGATTCTGCGGTGGTAGAGGTTTGTCTTTAATGCAAGTGTCCTCTTTCCCGCAGACTTCGCATCTGTAAATGCCAGAGTAGGGCGTGGTTTGCCCTGGCTCAAACAGCTGATCGAACAGGGTGTGATCGGACTTAATGAGATGCTTGGAGTATCTGTAGTACGCCAATGCGTACTCCCTTCTCCCCCTCGGCTGCGGATTATACGCTCCGACCTCTCGTATTCACCAAACATGGTCGGCGGACCGCTGGGCTCTTCCCTTCACCACTGAAGAAAAGGATAACTGTCGTAAAATCGCGATTACACTTATTGATCCCTTGGGCGGTGGTTTTCTCTAAGATCCAGCGGCAATGCTGTAATGAAATTGTAATGATTGAAGGATCAGAACGCGTCAAATCGAGTCCACAACTGACAAAATGGTCAGACTGGTAAGCGGTTGAAGAATCAAATAGAATAGAAAACTTTCATAACGCGACAAGTTGTGGCTGTGTTCTCATAATCCGTAGGTCCGTGGTTCGAGTCCACGCGCCGCCACCAATCCTCAAGTTCATCCTGCCTGGTTAAGACCGCATGCGCGTTTTGATGATTGGCGGCACCAAGTTCATCGGGCCACACGTTGCGCGGCAGTTTGTGAACCAAGGCCATGAGGTCCTTCTCTACCATCGTGGACAGACTGAAGCCGACCTGCCCAAAAGCATCCGGCACATTCGCAGCCCGCTGGCAGCGATGCCGGTACTGCGCTTTCCTCATGAACTGCTGACAGAATCGTTCGACGCGATTGTGCATATGATTCCCATGGGCGAAGCTGATTCGCGAGCCGCGATGGAAGCGTTTCGCGGTTGCGCTTCCCGGATTGTGGCATTGAGCAGCGGCGATGTCTATCGTGCCTACGGCCGTCTGACTGGCATCGAGCCGGGCCCCATCGAAGCAGGATTGCTCTACGAGGATTCGCCTCTAAGGAGCATTTTGTATCCCTATCGGAAGCGGGCAAAATCGGCCGCAGACTGGGTCTATGACTACGAGAAGATTCTGGTGGAGCGTGAGATTCTCGGCAGTCGCGATCTGCCGGGTGTGATTCTGCGGCTGCCTAAGGTGTACGGGCCGGGTAACAACGCAGACCTGGCGACAGTCTATAGTTTCCATCACCGGCCGCAGTGGCGTTGGACACACGGCTATGTCGAAAATGTGGCCGCCGCCATTGTGCTGGCAGCGGGCCATCCTGCCGCATCAGGGCGTATCTACAACGTTGGTGAAGCTTCAACTCCGACGGTGGGTGAACGCCTCGCTTCCTTGCCGCCTTCGATCTTCGCGGCGGACGAACGTAAAGAATTCAACCTGGCACAAGACATCGCTTACGACACGAGCCGTATTCGGGCAGAACTGGGTTACGCCGAGCACGTTTCGTACGAGGAGGGTCTGCGCCGAACCTTGATTCAGAGAAACTGATCCCGCGCAAGCTAAGTTTGGAGGGCGCCGCTAAACCGTGGCCATTTGAGATCCAACTTAAGTTTGAAGGCAAGGATCGGAGTGTCGCGAACCCCGACGAGCGTTAAGCTGGCCATACACGAGCTCGAGAAAAGGGGGCTTCATGAACGCAACAGCTACAACGAACGGGCTAGTTTCGGCGGAAAACGCCCTCAGCCGTATTCAGACGCTCGACTGGGAAGGGATTTCGCAGGAGCTTGACGACCGGGGAAATGTGATCTTCAAACGTGTTTTGTCTGTGAATGAATGCCAAGCTGTGGCCGCGCTCTACAGGCACGACAGCCTCTTTCGAAGCCGCGTCGTTATGGCGCGACATGGCTTTGGACGGGGCGAATATAGGTACTTCGACTATCCACTGCCCGAGGTCGTTGCAGAGGTTCGAACAGCCATCTATCCGCGGCTGGCACAGATTGCCAATCGCTGGAACGCGCTGATGGGCCTCGAAGTTCACTATCCGGAGACACACTCTGAGTTCCTCAAGCGATGCCACGATGCCGGACAGCTGCGGCCAACGCCCTTGCTGCTACAGTATGGCGAGGGTGACTACAACTGTCTGCATCAGGACCTTTACGGCGAGCATGTTTTCCCCATACAAGTGACGATCCTGCTGTCTGAGCCGGGGACCGATTTTACGGGCGGAGAATTTATACTTACCGAACAGCGTCCGCGCATGCAGTCGCGGCCAGAGGTTGTTCCGCTTCGTCAAGGTGATGCTGTGGCTTTCGCGGTACACCATCGTCCTGTGCAGGGCAAACGCGGCAGCTATCGCGTTAACATGCGGCACGGTGTGAGCCGTTTGCGCTCTGGCCATCGTCACACGCTGGGGATCATCTTTCATGACTCAAAATAGGAATGCAATGACGATGAGTCTGTTCGACCAGACAAGCGACGACACGAGCACCCGCAAGGAGGAGTTGTGCCCGGGCGCGTTCGTCTTACACGGTTTCGCGTTGCAGGATGAAACCGCGCTTCTGAACGCGTTCGACGAGGTGACCGCAAAAGCTCTCTTTCGCCACATGGTGACGCCGGGTGGCTTCCGTATGTCCGTGGCGATGACAAACTGCGGCTCCCTGGGTTGGGTCACGGACAGGACGGGCTACCGGTACGATGCCATTGACCCGGAGAGCGGACAACCGTGGCCCCCGATGCCAGCTCCCTTTCTGGAGCTTGCGCAGGACGCCGCCGCAGAAGCGGGCTTCGCCGGGTTCCTGCCCGATGCCTGCTTGGTGAACCGTTACGAGGCAGGAGCGAAGCTGTCGTTGCATCAAGATAAGGATGAGCGGGATTTTACTGCGCCAATAGTTTCTGTATCCCTCGGCATTCCGGCGGTATTTCTCTTCGGTGGAATGAATCGGGCCGACAAGACCAAGCGCGTTCCAGTAGAGCACGGTGACGTCATCGTCTGGGGTGGACCCGCGAGGCTTCGCTACCACGGAGTGCTGCCGCTGAAGGAAGCCCAACATCCCTTGCTCGGCGAATACCGCGTGAACCTCACATTTCGCAAGGCTGGTTAGCTATGCGTTTGGAAACGATTTATGTCACCCGGCAGCTTTCGCTCTCACCGGTGTTCGCCGTCCGCTGTCAATGAATTGCACTTTCTGCAGCGCATCTTTTTGAGGTCTCCGAGTTACCGTACTGACCGCACTGCGTGATCGCCGGATGCGGCTTACGGCACGGTCGACGACACGAGCGAGTTCGGAGCCGTAATCAGTGGTGCGGTCTTCCCGTAGGCGCCGCTTCGCTTTTTCGGGAGAAAACCATGTGGGATTCCGATTGGACTCTTGTGGTGGCTCCAGCCGCGAGACTTCACAGAGATGGGCCTGGACGATGACCTCTTTTTCTGCCGACTTCGCGGCGGATCGCGAAGCATCTCGCAGGTCGCCGCGCTTGCGACGAACGTACCTGGCAAACGAGGCCTCTTCCATCCGTCCGTGAACTCCGGCCTCTTCAAAGGCTTCGAGCGCAGCCGCCTGGGCGTGGGTCAATCCCGGTTCAGCTTTGCCCTTGGGAAACGTCCAGTGTCCGCTGTTGGTCCGAACCAGCAGGAACTCAACGCCGTTTGTGCGGACCCGGTAGCAAACAGCGGCGACCTGTTCGCAACCACGGAGCTTGCGAAGTTGCGACAGTCGAAGGAATTTCGCTGCAGGCCGATACGTCCGGGACCGCCCGTTGGTGGTCAAATGCGATTCGGCGTTATCCGTAGCATCAGCACGCATAGCAGAAGAGTGCATGATCCTGTCTGCGTCTGGCTAGAGCACACCTTGGTTCTGGGGGATTGTCGATCGGGTGGCTGGACTTACTTACGTTCGATCCCGCGGGAATCCTTCTGCGTACTTGCGATGATTGAGGGTTGGCGACAGTATCTTCTTTTGGCCGCAACTGCTCGCCAGGAGGACCGTTGGAACACTTGTATTGTCTTCGCTGTAATCGGGAACTCGAAGCCGGACACAAATCGGTTGCGGTATATATGTTCGCGCAGACTGTAGGGATACGACCGCGCCAGAAATCGGCGGCCCAGCGGATATGTTTCTGTCCTCAGTGCTCGGTCTCCCTGGCCATGGGACCTCCACCAGAGGGCGCTCTGAACATTGCGGCGTGGAACATGATCCGCGACCTCGTCGGCTCAGACCCGGCGCTGAACCGCGCGGCATGGGAAAGCTTGCGAGGCATTGTAGGCTTGCTTCCTGCCACGGGAACCGATGGTGGCAATCATCGAGCGCCAACCGGAGGATACTTCGAGTTCTGACAGCGTAGAAATCAGAGCCGTTGGCGGTAGAGCGACGCGTCGATTTGCTGAGACATCGCATCCACATTCAGGGGGCACTTGAGAAACTGCTGGATGGATTCCGAAACGCGGAGCGGTTCACGCAGGACGTCGCCATGTTCCACACGATGGACCGATATGTTGGCCTTGTCTTTCAGCCAGGCGTTGACTTGATTCAAATGGGCTCCCAGCCCGGCAATCAGGGCCGCGGGAGGCAACGGCGCGCCGGTTGTCCCTCGACGCCGGATCATCTCCGCCTGAGAAGCGACCACTTCTGGCAGGGGACGTTGCATGAAGATGACGCGATATTCATGCCCGGCGGGTAGCGCGAAAAGCAGTTGCGAGATCACTTTCACCACTTTGCCGTCGGCCTCCGCGATGCAATCCGGCTGCTTAGGCAGAAGCTTGATCCGTTCCCACTCGAAGTATCCGCGCGGATTGTCGGCGTCGGCTTGACGTTCACCGTCGGTGACGACTGACATCCCGCCCGCCGAGAGCATCTGCATCATGAGTGAAGTGCCGGAACGCGGCAGGCCGGAGACAACTGTGATCACGCTCGCGCTCTCGTCTTTCTCTGCTGCATGAGTTGAGCGTACAAGCTGCGGTGACGGATGGCCTTGTCGAGATCCCCGCCGGGTTGGCTATGCAACGCGGCCAGCCAGCGGTGCGCGGCGACCAGTCCGGGGAGCATGCTGAGGCAAGTTTCGAATGCGAGCATGGCGCGCTGACGATGTCCTAAACGCGCCAGCGCCACGCCGAGATAGAAATGTCCCAAGGGGAGGAAGTGCTGCAGACCTACAGCCAGCAAAGCCTGTTCAGCCGCCTCCTCATTTCTGCGTTGTCGCAGACGCACCATGGCTAGACCCAAGTGGGCTTCCGGGCTGTCACCGTCGATGTCCAGAGCTTGCTGGAAGGCGCGGTCGGCATCGTCGGTGTGCTTCTGTCGCAGATAAGTCTCTCCGATTCGCAAATGGAGATTAGGTAGGCGTGGATCGGATTGTTCGGCTTTGAGCAGGCTGGCGAGCGCTGCGTCCATGTTTCCTTCTTCAAAGTGTATGACGCCCATCAGCAGGTCTGCCCACGGCCGAGGATTGGACGGCTTCTCCGGGGATGTTGGTGTTTCCGGCGTCACCGTTTCGGGTGCAGCCGCTTCCGTCGTTTCAGTCCGCGCTGTTTCCGGCACCAGTGCTCGCGGCGATTCGGCTTGCTGCGCATTCTCCGCCACTTGCGCCGCCTCGGCCTGGTCCGGCTGCTCAGCTTTCACCGCTTCCGCTTCAGGCGGGTTCAAATCAGCAGTGATCAGCGCTTCCAGAATTTGTTTTGCTTCTGCGCGCCGGCTGAGCGCGAGATAACACTGCGCGAGATGCATCTGGAAACGGGTCTGCTTGGGATCGTTCTTGGCCAGGTCTTCGAGCAGGGGCAGGGCATCGTCAGGCCGGCCGCAATCCAGATAGTCGCGCGCCAGGTTGTAATTTGCTTCGCGTACCGCGCTGGCCACGGCTTTGCTTTGATCTTCACTGGGTGGCTGGATGTAACCGAGCGCGACAAATTGTTGCAGTACGGCTTGAGCTGCGGCGGGATCCATGCGCAAATCGCTGGGATGCATTCCGCACTCACCGAGTTCCTGCTCCCAACTGGGAATGCGGGCAATCTGCGGCGGCTCTTCGAAGGCTTGCACTAAAACGCGACCATCCATGTCCGCGCCTACTGGCAATCCAAAGAGCGTCAGGATGGTTGGCGTCACATCCAGCAGAGTCGCTCCGTAGATGCGTTCGTCCTGCTGAACATGTTGTCCTTTCATGCAGAAGATTCCGAACGGCCGATGCTGAACCGCCGGACCTGCCGGTTCTGCCGGGATTCCACGCGGCCGCAGATGATCGGAGTGGAATCCGTGGTCGGAAACCAGTAACACCGTCGCCTCCGGACCGGCCAGATTCAACAGCGTCTCGAGCATCATGTCGTGAAAGCGATAAGCTCCATTCACCACATCTTTGTAAATCTCGTACCGATCCTCGGGGATTCCTTCCATGCGCGGCGGATGGTAATGCATGAACCCGTGGCAGAAGTGATCGATGCCGTTGTAATAGACGGCCAGAAAATCCCACGGCTCATTCTGCAGAATCCAAGTCGCAGCGTTGTGGATGGAACAGTTCTCGGACAGGATTTTGGCGAACGACATCAAACCCTTGTCCTTCTCCTGATCGACCTCCGCCGCGCGCGGAATCCAGGGAAGGATCGCGGCCTCGGTGACATCAGCCGGATGCATGCGCAGCTCGGCGAAAGTATCGCGCAGACTTTCAGGATGGACCGCACCCGGCGGAAGCGGCCAAGGCTGATCCTGCGGCGCGGTAGCGTACGGAAAAAGATCGGAAACCGAGATGCCGTTAATCGGCTCTGCCGGATGACCAGCGAACCAGCCCAGAACGTGGGTTTTGAAGCCGCGCTGGGTGAGGATATTCCAGATCGCTTTGACCTTGCGCGAGGTGCTCGAGACCGGCCGAATACCACCGTTTTGCGTGTCCGGTTCCATGAATCCGTGAATGCCATGCTTGTTCGGCCGCTTCCCGGTAGCAATGGAATTCCACAACATGGGAGAAAGGATGGGTCGCAAGGTGGCCAGATTTCCCATCACACCATGGTTGATGAAATCGTCGAGGGTAGGCATTAAGCCCTGGTCGAGAAGGGGATTAATCACCTTCCAGTCGGCCGCATCCCAGCCGATCAGCAGCACTTTCTTGGCTAGAGGTTCAGGCATAACAGCACACGCGGTCGGGGAGCAGCCCCGCTGGGGAGGAAAGTCTACCACGTTTTGACTTTGAGGTCTCGGAGATTGGGGGCCCAGCTTTCGCGGAACGCTACCTCCGTTTTCTCTTCGGAGAACGTTGCGGTTTTTCTTCGAAGACGGCGAACTGAATTTTCTTTTCTACCGGGTCGATGCGATCCACGAGCACTCTTATCCTCTGGCCCAGGCCGTAGATCTTTCGGTTGCGCTGGCCGATTATCTCGCGGGTGTTTTCGTGGAAGGTGTAGCGGTCGTCGGTCAACGAGTCCAGTGGGACCAGGCCTTCGATAAACAGATCGGTGAGTTCGACGAAGAATCCGAACTTGGTCACGCTGATGATCAGGCCGTCGAAGTCTTCGCCGACCCGTTTCTCCATGAACTTGACCTTTTTCCATTCCATCAGGTCGCGCTCGGCTTCGTCGGCTCGGCGCTCGGCGCGGCTGGATTCCTCGGCGATCTCGTGAAGCTCTTCGAGAGGGATCGGGCCGGTGACGGGTTCCAGTGACTCTCGATGGGCGGTATGGTCCCGACGTTTGGACCATGGCGAGGGTGCATCTGTTGCTGCATCTTTCGCGGGCGAGGGCACCCGCGCCACAAGATCGGCCACATGATCGTTCGACGAGTTGCGTAATACTTCTTTCAGGATGCGGTGGATGATCAGGTCGGGATAGCGGCGGATGGGCGAGGTGAAGTGGGTGTAAGTGGGCGCTGCCAGCGCGAAGTGTCCCAGATTCTCTTCTGAATAGCGGGCTTGCTTCAACGAACGCAGCATCAGATAGGAGAGGATTCGTTCCTCCGGTTTGCCCGCGATCTTCTCCGTCAACTTCTGATACATGCGCGGAGTAATGTGAACTTCTTTAGGGATTTCGATTTCGCGCGGACGTTTGCCGGTTCCGCGGGTTTCACGGCGCTCGGACTTGAACTGTACACGCTGAATCGGCAGCGCGCCCACGCCCAGCGAATATCCGAAGGCTGCGGCAATAACTTCGAAATCGTAGACCCGCTTGGCATCGGGTTTTTCGTGAATGCGGTAAATCGAGGCGACCCGTTTGTTCTCAAGATATCCGGCTACGCATTCGTTCGCCGAGAGCATGAATTCTTCAATCAGGCGATGCGCGATGTTGCGCTCGGAACGGGTGATACTTTTCATCATTCCGAACTCGTCGAATTCGATCACGGGCTCGGGCAAGTCGAAGTCGATGGAACCGCGCCGCTCGCGTTTGCGGTTCAGGATCAGCGCGAGGTCTCGCATCATTTCGAATGTCGGAACCAGATTTGCGTAACGTTTTCGCGTGGTGGCATCGCCTTCGAGCACGGCGTTCACGTCGGTGTAGGTCATGCGCTCGGCCGAACGGATGATTCCTTCGCTCAGCTCGTAGCCGAGAATCTCGCCCCGGTGGTCAATCTTCATCACGCAGGAAAGCACCAGCCGGTCCAGGTGCGGGCGCAGGCTGCAGATATCGGTGGAAAGCTCAAGCGGCAACATGGGCACGGCGCGATCGGGGAAGTAGACGCTGGTGCCGCGCAGCCGCGCCTCCTGATCCAAAGCTGAATTGGGAGTGACGTAGTGGGCCACGTCCGCGATATGCACCTGGAGTTCGTAGTTGCCGTCTTCGGTTTGCCGTACGGTGACGGCATCGTCGAAGTCGCGCGCGGTTTCGCCGTCGATGGTTACGATGGGGAGATTGCGGAAGTCGCGCCTTTTTTGAGTCTCGGGAGCTGGAATTATGGGTTCAATGCTTTGTGCCTGGTCAAGGACTTCCGGGGGAAAGCGATGCGGAAGGTGAAATTTGCGAATGATGACTTCGACGTCGACGCCGAAATCGTCTTCGTAGCCTAGGATCTCAACCACTCTTCCCCGCGGATTCTGGGTGGCCGAGGGCCAGTCGGTGATTTCAACATCCACGACTACGCCTTCGAGATCGTCCCATTCGGTGCGCCGAGCAGCTTCGTTGCCCAGAACGCGGTCGACGGACTTCGGTTTTCTTGAAACCGTTGCGCCGTCCTGCCGCGTGCGAGAGGTCGTTGGAACACCCGGCGAAGTGTCGGAGTTTCCCTGCTCTCCCGGGTACTCCATTCCAGGCGGGATTACGATTTCCTGCGAGATTTTTTGGTCTATCGGGGAAACATAATTACCGCGATTACCGTGATGAAAGATTCCTACCACGGTGCTGTGTGCACGGACAACCGGACGAACGATCCGGCCTTCAGCGCGGCCGTCGGGGCGGATCGTGCCGACCTCTACCAGCACACGGTCCCCGTGCATTGCCGAGCCTACCGCGGGTGGCGGAATGAAAATATCTCCGGCGAGTAGCGCTTTAAAGTGCGGGTCGAGGGTAGCGGCATCGGGGGTGACAAAACCGTAGCCATCGCGATGCATGCTCAGCCTTCCGACCAGAACGTTCTTGCTGGTAGCGGCCTTCGGAATCGCGTAGCGGTCTGAATCGATCTGAACCAGTTGGCCACTGTTGATCAAGCGCTGCAGGCGCTGGGAGAGTTCCTGACGAGCGGCACCATGCAGTCCCAGTTCCCGCACCAGTTGCTTGAAGCCGGCGGTGCTTTTGGACTGGCGTTCGATCTTCTTCAGAATGGCGGAATCGGAGAGTCTGTCCAAGATCGTGGGTTGTCTATAGTTCAAATCATAATACTCTGGTGTCGTCCCTGCGGTACTTTGACTCGCAATCGCGTATTCGGACAGTATAAGAACCGCCATTCGGCGGGAGGAATTACATTGCATCCGGTTTTCCTCCCCCGTGCACAAGTAGGTTACGAAAGGGTCCAAAAGTGCAGAAAGCACAGAATTTCCACAAGACTTGACCTGGCAGCGGGAGTAGAATTTGTTTGGTCACCAGAATGCGGGCTTGACCCTTCAATCTTCTCGTGAGGAAAGGATTTTTTTGACATGTGGAAACCGACAAATCAGCCTTCTACGACACCTTCGCGGCTAGGTGAGCCAGAGCGTCCCGCTATGCCTACTCCGGTGACGTCTGCGCCAAGCGACCCAACTGCGGCTCGTCCGGCAGTGGCGGCCAGCACGGCGGATCAGGCGACGATCGGTAAATCGCTGGTCATCAAAGGCGAGGTGACCGGCTCGGAATCGCTTTACATTGATGGCCGTGTGGAAGGTTCCATCAACCTCGCTGGCAATCGTGTTACGGTCGGTCGCAATGGTGTGGTAGCCGCGAACATCAATGCCCGCGAGATTGTGGTCCTGGGAAAAGTGCGCGGCAATCTTACCGCCAGCGATCGAGTGGACATCCGCAGCGATGGTTCGCTTACCGGCGACGTGGTTGCAGCGCGCATCTCGATCGAAGATGGCGCATTCTTCAAGGGCGGCATCGATATTCGCAAGGGCGGCCAGAAGCCGAATGGCGAGGAAGTAAAAGCGCCGGCAGTTGCTGCCGAAGCAGTCGCAGCCCGAGCCTAGTCAGACTTCGTCGACGCAGGTCTTGGTCGCGGATTAGCGCCGAGACCTGACGCCGAAAGACCTGACGCCGAAATTTGTCTAGGGCACAATTCCCTTGGTTAGCTCTTCTGCCTGCCTTTCCGCCACGCGCGGGAGAGCTGTTCCTTTACGATGCCGCAGATCGCCGGGCAATTGAGATCGCGTCAGCCACAGTCCTGCTGCAACAGCTCCAGCCCACGTGATACAGACTAAGGCCAGCGCCTCGACGTCGGCGATGCGACTGCCGGTGACCACGATAGCGCCTGCGACGCGATAACTTAGCAACCCCGCTGCGGTTGCGGTGACGGTGGCTTTTCCCAACTCTCCCCATTGCAATTCATCCCACGGAACCAGCTTGCGCTGATGCAACAGAATCGCCATGGCGAGGCAGTTGGCTGCGATTCCCAGGTCGGAAGCCAGCGCAAGTCCCACAGATGAGAAGGCATGGTACAGCGCCCGATACATGGGCAGCGATGCGATTGTGATCAGACTGCTGGCAACCATGGGTGTGAGCGTGTTGCCGGCTGCATAGAAAGCCCGCGCGTAAAGTCCTTGCGCCGACCAGAACACAAGAGACAGCGAGAACCAAAAAAAGTACGTAGTGGTGGCTTGAGAGTCAGAGAAAACGAAGTGTCCATGCGGCAGGCGGTATACCAAGTCGATCATCGGGAGTGCTGCTGCCATCATCAAACTTGAGGCGAGGAGCGCAGCGGCAGCGGTACGATAGACCGATCCGTTTACCGTGTCAGCAAACTCCTGCATGCGTTTTTCGCCAAACAGACGCGCGAAGAATGGCAGCGAAGCTTGACCGACAGCTTGTCCGAGGATCGCAATCGGCACGGCCAGCAGGCGCTTGGCGTAGTTGATGTGGCTGATTGCGCCGGGAGAATCTGAAGCGAAATAACGGAGAATCCAGTCGTCGGCGCTGACCAGCGAGACTCCGATCATCAGAGGAATCGACATTCGAACCCATTCCCGAAAGGCTGAGTTGCGCACATCGAACGAGATGCGGTAACCAGCTCCTACGCGGGCGGCACCGATTGCATTGATTAGAAATGGTCCGACGAAGGTGCCGGCCAGCGCTCCGTAAGCGAGTGAAGCGATTCCGAACGAATGCGAAAGCGACACACCTCCGAGAATGATGAACCCGTTGTAAACCAACGGCCCCAGCGCCGGAAATAGAAAGAGGCGGCGCGAAGACAACACCGCGGAAACCACTCCCCCGACGTAGAACAAGATTTGGGCAGGCAGCAGAATGCGGGTGAGGTGAACGCAAAGATCAAGTTGCTCTGGCTTGAAGTTGTGGAACATGAGCCGCGTGATCTGAGGTGCAAAGATCTCCGCCAGAACGACGCCAATCCCCAACACTAGCGTCATCACGGTAATGATTACGGAGAAGGTTTTTTGGGCGTCGTCCTCTTTTTTTTCTGCAAGGAATCGCGTGTAGATGGAAACGAAGGTGATGGAAATGGTGCCGCCGGCGACCAGGTAGGCGAGGAAATCGGGAATCTGAAAAGCGGCGATGTAAGCATCGGTTGTCGGACCGGCGCCAAATGCCCACGCGGTATAGGCCTCGCGCAAATAGCCGACGATGCGCGAGAGTACCATCGCTGTCATCAACAGCACGGTCGCCGAGAACGCAGTGTGCTGGTGAGAGGGCCGGAAGAGGCGCAGCCAGCGCGCCGAAACACTCATCGGATTGTCAGGACCGTTTGCCGGAGTTGCCATCCAAGGCCGATTCTACACGGCGGCTACTGCTCTCTTATTAGGCCGCGTGGTTCGTCTCGCGATACTCACGTGGGTATTGTTGTTTTGACACCTGCGGGCGAGCCGCCGGATAATCCGAGGCGTGCCGGATTCCGCTGCAGTCGATGCTTCTTCGTATTTCGCCGTTCTGCGGCGTTCCTTCCGCAAAAGTTTTCCTCCTGCTGTGCGCGGCGAAGGTGTTTATCTTTGGGATGCGCGCGGCAAGCAATATCTCGACTTCTCTGGATCGGCCGCGGTGAATTTCATCGGACATGGAGTGGCGGAAATCGCAGCAGCGATGGCGTCTCAGGCCAAACAACTCGAGTTTGTCCACAGCAGCCAGTTCACGACTCCAGTGGCTGAGGAGTATGCGGCGGAGTTGATCGAGTTCGCAGGTAAGAATTTCGAGGGCGGCTGTGTCTATTTCACCTGCGGCGGTTCGGAGTCGATCGAAACCGCATTGAAGCTTTCACGGCAGTATCAGGTGGAGATCGGACAAAGCAAGCGGTACCAAGTAATCAGCCGCGGGCAAAGCTATCACGGGTCGACCCTCGGGGCTTTGTCGGTTTCCGGAAACAAGCGGCGGCGTGAGATCTATCTTCCGATGGTCCGGGAATTCGCGCATGTGGGATTTCCGTATTGTTATCGCTGCGCGTTTGATTGCACCGACGGCTGCCGCAACTGCGGTCAGGAATACGCCGCGGAGTTGGAGCGGGCGATCGAGGTCGCAAACGGAGAAGTGGCTGCATTCATCGTCGAACCAGTGAGCGGGGCAACCCTGGGTGCCGTGGTGCCGCCACCGGGTTATCTGCAGAGTGTGGCGGAGATTTGCCGGCGGTATGGCGTTCTCCTGATCGCGGACGAAGTAATGACCGGCATGGGACGTACGGGGAGAAATTTCGCGGTCGAGCATTGGGACATCGCGCCGGACATTTTGGTCAGCGCCAAGGGATTGTCGAGCGGTTATGCGCCGCTGGGTGCGGTCGTGGTTTCGAGGAGGGTGGCCAGCGCGATCGCCGATGGATCGGGAGCCTTTCTGCACGGTTTCACCTACAACTCACACCCGATTTCGCTGGCTGCAGGCAGGGCCGTCCTTACACGCCTCCAAAAGGAAGAACTCGTGCGGGCAGCAGATTCTGAGAGTCGAGGCTCGACGGGTGCGACCCTGCGCGTTGCGCTCGAAGGGTTACGTGATGCGAAGTCGGTTGGAGATGTGCGCGGCATTGGATTGTTGTGGGGTGTGGAGTTCGTTGCGGACAAAGCCACGAAGCGGCCGTTTGACCCAGAACTGAACTTCGCCGGTCGCGTGGCTCAAGCAGCAGTGAATCGAGGCCTGCTGGTTTATCCCATGCAGGGATGCGTGGATGGAGTGTCAGGCGACCATGTGCTGATTGCCCCTCCCGCTGTGATCACCGCCGAGCAAATCGATTGGGCCGTGAAGCAGTTGAGGGAAGCGATTGAAGAAGCTGCTACGACTTGAGTGATCTTGGATGGAGCGCCCGACGTCTCGCCCGTCCAGCTTTGCCAAACACACGGGCGGGGACGCCCGTGCTCCATCAAGGCGTAGAGCTAGTCCACGTGGTTGTGGGCCTGACGTTCGACGGACCAAATATCTTCCGGCTTTTGCTCAAACGGATAAACGTGCACCATCCAGCCGAAGATCTGCGGCATGAACTTGCCTCCGGCGGCATCGCAGGCTTCCTTGGTCGTAATCGAACCGTGCAGCCCAAACTGCGCATTCGGTCCGCCCATCTCACTTCTTTTGTCATCTGGAGGGACGCACAAGTTTACATGCGCGTGCCACTGGGCGATGCTGAGCGGAATGCGAGAGTCGAGTTCCTCTTCGTCAGTTCCCTTGGGCGCGGTATACATCACGCCGATGAGCTTGTAGCCATCGCCTTGTTTCTCGTAAAGCAGTGAAGTCGGATGATCGGGATTGAAGCGCTTACTCGCTTCGAAAGCGTACCAGTAGTTTGTAAAGTGGTACTGCTTTTGCGGCCGGTTAGGCATAAAAATCTTGTAGCCGTCGGCCAGAGCGACTTTGTAGTCCACGTATTTTTCCGCGACCTTGCGAGCAGCTACGACCACCTGGTCGGCCTTTTCCTGATCGCCTGGCTTCAAATCGCGGAGCGCAGTCATCTTCATGTGCGGGCCCATATCCATGTGTCGGCCTTCCATGGATTGCATGGCGTGAGCGCTGCCGTCGTTGCCCATCCCCGGCATGTCGCTCATTTCGGACGCGCTCATTTTGGACGTGTCGCTCTGGGCTTGCTGTTGGCCCCAAAGCGGAGTAAACGCGAACACCGCGATCGCAGCCGCGCTCAGAATTGCTTTGCTCATACAAATCCCCCACTCTACTAAACCCTGAACGAGGCAGGTTGTTTCTGCAACAGGAGAGCGTTACTGAGAGTTACGGGAGTAATTTGGTTTGATCGACTCTCAGGAAGCGAGTCCGGTTGGCCTTGCCTCTGCCAATCCGACGGAGAGCAACACACTGTTTGCCGCCTCATTTCCTGATCGGACGCAATCGGGTACTCCTATTCCGCGGTACCCGTTGCCCGCCAGCGCCAGGTTGGGAAGGTTCTGTAGCAGGCTTTCGATCCGCTGCAACCGCTCCAGGTGCCCGACTCCATATTGAGCCATCGCACCGTTCCATCGGTAAACCCGAGTGAATAGCGGGTCGGCCTTCAGCTTGATGATTTGGCCAAGCTCTTCCTGAACAATGCGGACAATTTCGTCATCCGTACTCTGGAGAACTTGCTCATTACGGGCGCCGCCAATGAAGCAACGGAGGAGAGCTCGATCCTCCGGAGCGCGGTGGGGAAACTTGTTATGCACAAACGTGGCCGCAAGCATGTGCCGGCCCTCGCTGCGAGGCACAAGAAATCCGAAACCCGGCGGCAGACACGCGCGCACGCTCCGGTCATAGCCGAGGTTTACAGTGACTGACGAGGTGTACTCGATGCCGCGCAGTTCAGAAGCAAGCCCGGCGCTGGCCGTTCCCAGCAACTCCGCGGCGGCTTGCGCTGGTATGGCCAGAATCACTGCGTCGAATTGGTCCGAAGCATACCCTGCGGAAATCACCCAGCCTCCATTCTGCGGTTGAACACGTTGCACTGGCGTGCTGGAGTGAAGCGCTGATGCGGGAAGCCGGGAAACTACCGCGTCCACCAACTGCTGCATGCCATCTTTCAGAGAAGTGAACAGCGGCTTGGCGGGGCCCTTGGGAGCATGTGCCATTTTGTTTCGTGCGGCCAGAATCGCACGGCCGAGGCTGCCATGGGTCGCTTCCATCTCGGCAAAGCGCGGCAGAACGGCGCGCACGCTGAGTTGGCTGGCCTCACCGCCATACACGCCGGAGAGCAGCGGGTCAGCGAGACGATCCACCATTTCGCTCCCGTAGTGCCGCTCGACAAATGAAGCGACAGTTTCGTCAGCGTCGGCTTTTCGTGGAGGATGAAACCACTCGCGAGCCATTCGCATTTTGGTGCGCGCGGAAAACAGCGGTGACAATGCCGTCGGCGCGATCTTCGTCGGAACCATGAACATGAGGCCGTCGGGCATCACGACTAACCTGCCCTTCACCAGAATGTAGGTTTTGCGATCGGCGTCATTGGAGCCGATGAGTTGATCGCCCAATCCGACTTCGCGGCTCAAGTCGCTGGCCCAGGGCTTTTCTGTGAGAAATGAATCGGGGCCGGCTTCGAGCAGACAGCCATCCACCCACTCGGTCACCAGCACTCCGCCGAGACGCGGGCTGGACTCGAACAGAGCGTATTCCAGCGAAGCCCCAGCCTGGCGCCGCTTTTCCAGCGCGAAGGCAGCTGACAATCCTGAGACTCCGCCGCCGATGATGGCAATGCGCTTCATTTACTGGCTAGCAGTGATTGCGAGAGCCGCGTTCTGGCGACATCGGCCAGGGCTGCCACCAGCAACGACGAATCATTCAGCGACTCGGCGCGCCACAACCGCATGCCTTGCGTCTCCGCGAATTGCTTGAAGCCGATGTCGATGTCGTAGAGAACTTCAACGTGATCACACAAGAATCCGATGGGTTGAACGAAAACATCGCGATGACCTTTTTCCTTCAGACTGAGAATCGTATTTTCAACGCGCGGTCCCAACCACGCTCCGCCTGACATGCCCTGGCTTTGAAATGCGAACGTCCAGTCTCCCGAAGCCAGCGCGGCCTCACGCGCCACTAGCGAAGCAGTTTCCTTCGCCTGGCTCTCATAGGGATCGCCCTCCGTGATCGTGCGCTCGGGAACACTATGCGCTGTTAAGATAATCGGGATTTCTTGTATCTGTGCCTCGCGACGGGCGCGGTCCAATCCGGCACGCAGCCTTTCGGCAAAGGCTCTGATCAATAGCGGATGATCGTGCCAGGACTCGACGAAATCGACGGCAAAGGCCGTTCCCTGATTGCTGGCGAGATCAGAGCGGTAAAGACCCACGCTGGTCCGCGAATTCTGTGGCGCCAGGCAGATTGCAACGGCGTGCTCGATACCATCGGACACCAGGGCGCGAACCGCATCGGCGATGAACGGCTTCCAATTACGCATGCCGACGTACACTGGCATGCCCAATTCACTCGCCAGAAGTTCTGCTTGCTTCAGCGTCAGTTCGGTTAGCGGAGAGCGGCCAATCAGACCGTAACGATGCTTCACTTCCTCCACAACTGGCTGTGGAAGCGGCCGCCCACCGGTTACCCGCAGAAGAAAGTCTGGCACTTGTTCCACAGAGTCCGGGCTGCCATGAGCAAGCAACAGGACGGCGTTTTTTCTTGAATCGGCCAACCTCTAATCCCCTGACTGCGACGCAGGGATGACCCTGGTCGAGTATTCCTGCACAAATTTCGCCAGTGCTTTTACATTCTCAACAGGAGTTTCCGGCAAAATGCCGTGACCCAGATTGAAAATGTGTCCAGGACGTCCGGCCGCGCGACGCAGAACCTCTTGGGCTCGCGACTTCAGTTCCTTCCATTCCGCGAACAGCAGAACCGGATCCAGATTTCCCTGCACGGCACAATCGAAACCAAGGCTGCGCCAGCCGTCATCGAGCGGAATGCGCCAGTCGAGCCCAATCACTTCGGCGCCAGTCTCTCGCATCGAGGGCAGAAGGGTAGCGCTGTCCGTGCCGAAATAAATGATGGGCACGCCGGTTTTTTGTAACGCTTTCACTAGTTCGGTCGTGCGGGGCAGCACATAACGCCGATAATCTTCGACGCTGAGGCACCCGACCCAGCTATCAAAAATCTGGATGACGTCGGCCCCAGCATGCACTTGCTGGGCCGCGTATTCGGAGACCACTGCGACCAACTTTCGCATTAACTGATCCCAAACCGCGGACGACGAGTACATCATTTTTTTGGCGTGCACGTAATTCCGCGAGCCACCGCCTTCGATCATGTAACTGGCAAGGGTGAAGGGCGCGCCGCAAAAGCCGATCACCGGCAGACGCGCGCCAAAATGCTTACACACGAGGCGCACCGCGTCGGAAACGTATCCCAGATCAGCTGCGCAGTCGGTGCGCAGGCGGTTGATGTCTTCTTTCGTCCGCACCGGCTTCTCGATTACCGGGCCTTCTCCGGCTGAAAAATGGAAAGGCAGCCCCATAACTTCCAGCGGCAGCAGCAGGTCGGCAAAAATAATGGCAGAATCTACCCCGAGCGCCTCAGCGGCGGTGATGGTCACCTCGGCCGCGACTTCCGGCTTCTTGCAAATCTCGATCAGCGAATATTGTTTGCGGACGGCGCGGTATTCGGGCATGTAGCGGCCAGCTTGCCGCATAAACCAGACCGGTGTGCGGTCCACCGGTTGCAGCTTGCAAGCCTTGACGAATCGGGATTCAGGGGCAGACATGCGACCTTCCAATGTAGCATTTTCGAGCCGGAGTAGGCGCGGACTCAGAATCTTGTTTCGGGTGGCCCTGTTCCGAGTTTCTCAGCGCACTCTGCGGCAGTTCTCAGCGATCTCTGCATTCTAAGGTTTTGATGAGGCCCCGGCAGCCCGAAGTCTTAAATCGCAGAGGCCGCCGAGAACTGCCGCAGAGTTCACTGAGGTTGTGGAAATGTTGAAGGTTGCAGAAATTGAGATAGTGCCGGAAATTCGCACAACTTGCCCTACCGATTAGGGCGCACCAAAAGAGATAACCTCATTTCCTCCGTGAATCGGCCTATGATTCTTAAGAACATCAGTAGGAGGTAGGGCACATGGCAGCGAATCAGGTGGTTCTTTACTTCGACAAGCAGGAGGATGCTCTGCTTTTCACCTTGGCTGCCAGTTCGGTCATGTCAGCGGAAGGCCCAGTCCACGGCAGTGACGCTGTGGTCAAGGTTGCAGAGGAGATTTGCAAAGCCAGTCGAATCACGACGGAAGGTGTCCTGAATAATAGCGAGCTAGTCTGACCATGCTAGTCTGACCAGGGCTGCGGCGTGCGATCCCAGCGGTGCTTCTTCAGGATCTGAAGCAGTCCGTGGTCGTGCGGCCCGGCATCACTCATCGCAATGTTTTGTCGGACGTGATCCGGCTTTCTCATTCCGACAATCGTCGTGCTTACCGTTGGGTCCGACAAAATAAACCGCAATGCCGCGTCTGGCAGACTCATGTTCTTTGGGATTGCGGGTTTGAGTTTCTCCACGCGCGCCAGCGTTTGCGCGAGATTTTCCGGGCTGAAGTATTTGGAGCGCCAGTCGCTCGGGGGAAACTTGGTTTCCGCCGTCATTTTGCCACCCAGACTGCCTTCATCGAGAGGGACTCTGGCGATCACGCCAATATTTAATTCCCGGCACGCTGGAAAAAGTTTGTCTTCCGGCGATTGATCGAAAATGTTGTAAATCACCTGGACGACATCCACCAATCCGGTCCGCATCGCCTTAATGCCGTTCTCCGGCTGCCACCGATTCAGACTCAATCCGAAGAAGCGGATCCATCCATCACGCTTGAGCTTCTCGACCGTGTCGCGAAATTCCGCTTCGTCCGCCCAGCTATCGTCCCAGACGTGAAATTGCAGAAGGTCGATGGAGTCGGTTCCAAGCTTCTCCCGAATCAGCTTGGCATATTTGAAGACGTGTTCCGAGGGAAAGACATCGCGGTACTTGTCCTTCGGGGAAGCCGGCCACTTGTCGTTCATCGGCGGGATCTTCGAGGCTGCGTACACACGCTTGCCGCGGTTGGCGGATAAAATCTTGCCAAGCAGCGCGTCGCTCTTACCTTCACCATAAGCCCAGGCGGTATCGAAGAAATTGCAGCCGAGGTCGACGGCCAACTGCAGAGCCTCGATCGATTGGCGGTCATCAGACCCGCTCCAACCGCTCATTCCCCAGAGTCCATGGGCGATGTCGCTTACCTCGAAACCGGTACGGCCAAGCCTTCGATACTTCATGAACCCTCCCGCGGCAGATGAAAAGATCCCGCTGCCGGGATTTGACATTCCCGCTCGGAGCTTCTTAACATATACGTTCAGCCTTGAACTGTTCAACAGTTGTACGGTTCGGGCATTGCAAACCTTAATTCCTTGCGATAAACCTCTTATGATTACAGTTAAAGAGCTGACCAAGAGATACGCTCGTAATACCGCGGTCGACCACATCTCATTTGAAGTTGGAAAAGGTCAGATCGTGGGTTTTCTTGGGCCGAACGGGGCCGGGAAGACCACGACGATGCGCATGCTGACGTGTTTTCTGCCGCCCACCTCGGGCAGCGCAACCGTAGCCGGCTTCGATGTCTTGGAGCAACCGCTGGAGGTCAAAAAGCGCATCGGCTATCTGCCCGAGACGCCGCCGCTTTATCCAGAGATGGAGACTGGCGAATACCTGACTTTCGTGGGCAAGCTCAAAGGGCTCTCGGGCGCAGAATTGCGCAGGCGAGTCGATTACGTTTGCGAGCGCTGTGCTGTCGCTGATGTAAAGAACAAACTCCTCGGCAAACTTTCGAAAGGCTATCGCCAACGCGTGGGTCTGGCTCAGGCGATCATTCACAATCCAGATGTGCTGATTCTCGATGAGCCCACAGCCGGGCTCGATCCCAAGCAGATCAACGAAACCCGCGACCTGATTAAGAGTCTGGGCGGCGATCACACCATCATTCTCAGCACTCACATTTTGCCGGAGGTCGAGCAGACTTGTGAGCAAGTGCTCATCATCAACAAAGGCAAGCTAGTAGCGACGGATTCGGTACACAACCTGCAAAATCGCGCTCGCGGAGCAGAATCAGTCCTGGTCGAAGTCAGCGGACGCAATGGCACGCTCGACTTTGTGGCCGTGCAACGACGGCTCGAACAGATTGCTGGCGTAAGCCGCGTCGTGACTAAGCAGAACCAGCAGAACCGCAGCAGCTTCGAGGTCGAAAGCGGAAAGGGCTTTGTCCGTGGCGATCTGGCGCGTGCCGTGGTCGAGTCCGGTTGGGATCTGAACGAGCTGCGGCCCGCGGCCATGAGTCTCGAAGAGATATTCCTGCAACTCACTGGCGCGCCAGTGGATGCCAAGCAAGATGCGCCCAAGGAGTCACAATAATGCGAAACACGTGGATCATGTGGCGAAAAGAACTGAACAGCTACTTCGTTTCTCCCATCGCGTATTTCCTCCTCGCTATGTTTGCCGTGGTGTCGGGACTTTTTTTCTGGGTCTATCTTCGGGATTTCGTCGAGTACGGAATGGAAATGCAGATGCGCGGCCAGGCGATTCCCATGAATATCAACGAACAGGTGATAAGGCCGTTGCTCTCGACCGAGGGCGTGATCGGCCTGTTCCTGATTCCTCTGATCACCATGCGACTATTTGCCGAAGAAAAGCGCAGCGGAACGATCGAATTGCTCGCGACCTCGCCGATTCGCGACTCGGAAGTGATCCTGGGAAAGTGGCTCGCGGCACTGACGCTCTATGCCTGCATGTTGCTGCTCGCTGCCTTGAACTTCGCATTTCTTTTCAAATACGGGAACCCTGATTGGAAGCCGTTGGCGATTGGCTATTTGGGCCTGTTGCTCCAGGCCGGCGCACTGCTTGCCATTGGAACCTTCATTTCGAGTCTGACCAAGAATCAGATCATCGCCGGTGCCGTGACCTTTGGCATCTGCCTGGTGCTGTGGGTTATTTCAGCGGTCGGAACATTCGAGACCTCAACCTGGGCACAGGTACTGTCCTATATGTCGGTGCTCACCCATTACGAGGAATCTTTCGCCAAGGGGGTACTCGATGCCAAAGACGCAGTCTACTACGTGACGCTGATTTTCCTGGGGTTGTTCTTCACCGCCCGTTCCATGGAATCTCTGCGCTGGAGGTCGTAGGTGAACACACAGTTATTGAAAGCACGACAGACGAAGTACGCGGCGTACGCAGCCGTTTATATATTGGTAGTCATTGCCGCCGTAGCCATCGCCAATATACTCGTGAACCGCTACAACAAGTCTTACGACGCAACCGCGAACAAGCGTTACAGCCTTTCGGATCAGACTGCGAAGATTGTCAAGGGAGTAAAGCAGGACACGACCATTACCTACTTCGATCAGGGTACGCGGTTTCCGCATGCGAAAGATCTGCTGGGTGAATACGCGGAACTTTCCCCCAAAGTTCACGTTGAATACGTCGATCCCGATAAGAAGCCGCAGGAGGCCCGTGAGGCTGGCATCAAGAATTTCGGAACCGCGATTGTGCAGATTGGCGACAAGAAGGAAGAAGCCAAGAGCATGACCGAAGAAGGCATCACCGGCGCGTTCATCCGTGTGCTGAAGAATAAGACGCGCACGGTGTGCTTCGTCACCGGGAGCGGTGAGCATCAGATCGACGACTCCGACCGGAGCGGTTATTCCAATTTCAAAGAACTTGTGGCTAAAGACAACTACGAAGCGAAGTCGATCGATTTGCTGCAGAAGGCCCAGGTCCCGGACGATTGCACGACCCTGGTAATCGCTGGACCAACCCGCGACTATCAGCAACCCGAAGTCGACGCAATCAAGAAATACGTCGAGGATGGTGGCCGCGCTTTATTCATGCTCGATCCGCCGCTGAAGATCGGCCGCTCTGAGATCGCGGAGAACGATGCCCTCACGAATCTGCTGCAAAGCTGGGGCGTGACCATGGACAAGAATCTGATCCTGGACCTCAATCCGATCGGCCAATTAGCCGGACTCGGGCCGCAGGTAGCCCTTGTAACCAGCTACGACTCGCAGCCGATCGTGAATGGTATGAAGGGCACGGCAACTGGATTCCCGCTCTCGCGTTCGATGGAGATCAAGAACGGCGACAAGACCACGGTCCAAAAGATGTTTGACTCGTCGAGCACAAGCTTGGCAACGAACAACCTGAGTTCTCCCGCGATCGATCCGAACGACCCGAAGAATAAAAAGGGACCGCTGACGATTGCTGCAGCTGGCACCTACAATACCGGGAAGCAGGACTCACAGGGCCGGTTCGTAGTAGTGGGCAGTTCTTCATGGGCGGCGAATTCTTTCCTCAAGTTCAACGGCAACAGCGATCTGGCTTTGAATACGATCGACTGGTTGGCTTCGGACGAGGATCTGATCTCGATCCGCCCCAAGCAAGAAGAAGACCGCCGTATCACCATGACTCGCGCCCAGCTGAACCTGGTTCGGATCACCAGCCAATTTCTGCTGCCGCTGGTTGTAGTCTTTGCCGGTGTGACGGTGTGGTGGCGGAGGCGGTAGATGAAACTGCGTGGTCTGATCGTCGCAGCCGTCGTCTTAGCGGGGCTCACTGGAACGCTCTACTGGTCGAATCACCACAAGCCGTCGGATACCACCGAAGCTTCCGCCGCCGTCGCGCCTAAGGTTCTTGCGGTTAAAGAAGCCGACATTACCAAGTTCGATCTGAAGAAGGATGGCGCCGAGCAAGTCGGCGGCGAGCGCAATAGCTCGGGCAAGTGGCGCATTACTTCTCCAACGTCCCTGCCCGCCGATCAGAGTGCGGTTTCCAGCTTGCTTGGTACTTTTTCGTCGCTTAACTCGGAGCGTTTGGTCGAAGAAAAAGCCGGCAATCTCGTCGCTTACGGTCTGGATGCGCCGAAGCTTGAAGTTGAGTTGTCTGAAAAAGGCAACAAGACTCAGAAGCTTTTGCTGGGCGACGAGACCCCTGCGGGCAACGGAATTTACGCCAAACTCGACGGCGACCCGCGGGTCTTCACCATCCCCAAGTATGACAAGACCAGCATCGACAAGACTGCGAACGATCTGCGGGACAAACGGCTGCTGACGGTCGAGTCCGACAAGATCAGCCAGGTCGACCTGATCGCGAAGAAGCAGGAAATAGCTTTCGGACGCAACAAGGACGAGTGGCAAATCGTGAAGCCCAGACCGCTGCGAGCGGATGGATCGGCAGTGGATGAACTGGTTCGCGCTCTCACCGATGCGAAGATGGAACTCGACGCATCGGACGACCCCAAAAAGGATGCCTCACTCTTCTCCGCAGCCGCGCCAGTCGCGACCGCCAAGGTGACGGCTGAGTCGGGAACGCAGGAACTACAGGTCCGAAAGAACAAGGACGACTACTACGCCAAGTCGAGCGTTGTAGAAGGCGTCTATAAAGTTCCGAGCACGCTTGGTCAGGCGCTCGACAAAAACCTGGACGACTTCCGCAACAAAAAGCTGTTCGACCTCGGCTCCGACGATCCCAACAAAATCGAAATTCGCGACGCCACAAAATCCTATTTCCTGACCCGAAGCGGAGAAGACTGGTGGTCCGGCAGTGCGAAAAAGATGGATGCCGGCGTGGTTCAGGAACTCATCGACAAACTCCGCGATCTCTCAGCCAGCAAGTTTGTCGACTCCGGATTCACGACAACGCTGATTGACCTAACCATCACATCAAATGATGGCAAGCGGGTAGAGAAGGTCGCGATCTCGAAAGCCGGCGACAATTCCATCGCGAAACGAGAGAACGATCCCACACTCTACCAACTCGACTCCAAGGCAGTGGACGACCTCAGAAAATCTGCCGACGACGTAAAGCCTGCAGCCGCGCCCGGCAAGTAGTACGCCAACAATGTGTTTTCCTCGGTGGCTAGCTCAATGGGGCAGGGAGGGCAAGGAAGCGACGAATTCACGGGACCGGGAGTGCAGTTGTTTTCTGAATTCCTTCGCCTTCAACGATCGTATAAATGAAATCTGCCGGGACATCGTGCAGGACTTCAACTTTGCCGCTTGGCCATTTGATTTCGATCTCGTCCATTCTGGCTTCGGTGCCGAGGCCGAAGTGCAGTCGCGGATCGTTCTGCGAAAGATAGCTGCCTCCGGCCCGAAGCTCGTTGAATTGCACTAACCTTCCCGCCTTCACCGTCACCCGCGAGCCGATTGCCATCTTGTTGCTCTTTGTGCCTACTAACTTAAAGAGCACGCGATGATTCTTGTTTCCTCCCTGATTCAGCAGCAGGGTTGGCGGTTCTCCCGTATTCATTACTACGATGTCAATATTTCCATCGTTATTGAGGTCGCCAAAAGCCGCGCCTCGGCGTGATGCATCCGGGATTCCAGCAAGTACGCCGGAAACGTCCTCGAAGGTGCCGTCGCGGTTGTTGCGGAACAGCAGCATTTGTTCGCGATAGCGGGGAGCGCCGGGGACTTGGTCCATCTGTGGATACACGTGTCCGTTCGCGACGAACAGGTCTGGCCAGCCGTCGTTGTCCATGTCAAAAAATCCGGTACCCCAACCCACCGGGTTGTAAGTGGGCTTGGCGAGTTTTGCGGGATAGCTGACTTCGGAGAATCCCTGCTCTCCCAGATTGTGATACAGGCTGTCGGGCTGTTCGGTAAACGTGGTGACAAACACGGAGAGGCGGCCTTCATGCAAATAGTCGCTCCAGTCCACGCCCATGTTGCCGCGCTCCGAGCCATCTCCACTGACCGCCGCTCCTGAGAGCATGCCGACTTCTTCAAACGTTCCATCGTGCTTGTTGTGGTAGAGATAATTGGGTCCGGAATCGTTGGCGACGTATAAATCGGGCCAGCCGTCGTTGTCGTAATCGGCCCAAATTACGCCCAGGCCGTAGTACTTGTTGGGGTCGTCGACGCCTGCTTTCTTGGAAATTTCTTCAAAGGTGCCATCGCCGCGATTGTGAAAGAGCAAATCGGATTCACCGAGCATGCCCCACGGACCGCACTGCACCGGGATTCCCTTAAAGCTGCAGTTCTTCTCATTCTTTCCGAAGTCGGGCAGTTTGTTTACGTCAAAGTGCACGTAGCGCGAGACGAACAAGTCCACGTAACCGTCGCGATCGTAGTCGGCCCAGGCGGCTCCGGTGCTGAATCCTCCCGCGGCCACTCCTGCCTTATCGGTGACATCTTCGAATTTACAGTTGCCCAGGTTGTGATACAGAGCGTTTCCTCCGTAGCCAGTTACGTAGATGTCAGGCAGACCGTCGTTGTCGTAATCGGCGACGGCCACACCCATGCCCCACCCTTTGCGCGCGAGTCCGGCGGCCTTCGTGATGTCGGTGAATTTGAAGCCGTCGTCCTGGTGATAGAGCGTGATCATGGGATCGCCGCCTTGCTTGTAACGATCGACCGTCGATCCGTTTACCGTAATGATGTCGAGCCTTCCGTCATTGTCGCAATCGATCAGGCCAACGCCGCCGCTCATCGATTCCACGATGTAGCGCTTTTCTGGAGACGAAATATGCGGGACGATCAAGCCAACTTGCTTAGCGACGTCTTCAAACTGAGGCAGGGGAGTTTTCGCGGGATTGGTTTGCGCAAAGGCAAAGACCGAGAACAACAGACCCAAGGAGAGAAGTGTTCGCATGATGAACCGGAAGCGACGATTATAAATCCAGCGTGGAGGCCGGGCGTCCCGTCCTCCATCAAATTATGAAACTCAATCGGCGGGTGCTGGCGCGGGTTGCGGGATGTGCGCTTTGCCGCGTTCGCGCCAGCCTTCGATGATCAGGTATAGAACCGGGATGAAGAAGAGATTGAGAACGGTTGACATGATCATTCCACCGAACACGGTGGTTCCGACGGAGTGGCGGCCTTCCTGGCCGGCGCCGTGGGCCACCATGAGCGGCACTACTCCAAGGATGAACGCGAACGAAGTCATGAGGATGGGGCGCAGACGAATCCTGGCTGCTTCGACGGTGGCTTCGACCAGCGGCAGGCCGCGTTCCCGCAACTGTTCGGCGAATTCGACGATCAGAATCGCGTTCTTGCTCGACAGTCCGATCAGCATCACCAATCCGATTTGGCAGTAGACGTCGTTTTGCAGGCCACGCAGCGCTTGTGCGCCGAGCGCTCCCAACAGCGCCATCGGTACCGCAAGCAGCACGATGAAGGGCAGCACGAAGCTTTCATATTGCGCAGAGAGCGTCAGATAGACCACCAAGACTCCGAGGCCAAACAAGATTATCGTTGTTCGCCCGGATGCCAGTTCCTCGAGCGACAGTCCTGTCCATTCGTAGGTGAAGCCCTGGGGCAAGACTTTCTTGCTCAAATCCTCCATGGCGGCGATGGCT
>Ga0209415_10003245_pt1 | contig 30233 bp, 30 predicted proteins | sample PeaSoiSIISIP2007_FD_187696 | JGI IMG/M metagenome (GOLD analysis project Ga0209415, IMG submission 187696) | Peat soil microbial communities from Weissenstadt, Germany - SII-SIP-2007 (SPAdes) (version 2) | ecosystem: Environmental > Terrestrial > Soil > Wetlands > Peat | place: Germany...
TCCGTGCTGCTTCTCGAATACGGCACTTATTATGTCGGCTTTGGTTCCGGCATTGCCTCCCTCAACGTTGCCACTGGCCAGATCGATCCCCACTCCTCGATTTTCGGACCAGGAGGGTCCCCCGTCGGTCTTGCGCCCGATCCTCTGACCACGCCCACTCCGACTGTCACGCTAGTGGCGAATGCGGAGGGCGGTCTTGCTACGATTGCACCCAACACGTGGGTGGAGGTCCTGGGCTCCAATATCAGCCCGGCAGGCGACACGCGCGTCTGGCAGATCCCGGATTTTGTGAACAACCAGTTGCCCACCAGCCTGGATGGAGTCAGCGTTACGGTCAATGGTGTGCCTGCCTACATTTATTACATCAGCCCCACGCAGGTGAACATACTCACGCCTCCGGATGCCATTTCCGGATCGGTACCCGTGCAGGTCTCCGACAATGGAGTGATCAGCGCAAAATTCATGGTGCAGGCGCAGGCGGAATCTCCCTCGTTCTTCGTCTTCGGCGGCGGACCTTATATCGCGGCCACTCACGCCGACGGAAGTTACCTCGGTCCATCCAGTCTGTATCCCGGTTTGACCACTCCCGCCCAGCCCGGCGAGACCATCGTGATGTACGCCAACGGTTTCGGAGCCACGTCGACACCGGTGGTGAGCGGGTCCGAAACGCAGTCTGGAACTTTATCGCCAATGCCTGTGATCACCATCGGAGGCATCGCCGCGGCAGTCGCGTTCGCCGGCTTAAACGTCACGCCGGGCGAATTTCAGTTCAACGTGGTTGTGCCTTCCTCGCTCGCCAACGGCGACCAGTCGGTGACCGCAACGTACAACGGCTTGACGACGCAGGCGGGAACGCTAATCACGGTGCAGCGCTAGTATCGCTTCATTCCCGGCCAAGTCGGCAACCCACAGGAGCGAGAAGTCGCCATCTCGGACTTGCGATGCACCGCGCGGTCCAGAAACGGCATCACAACGGCCGGGTTCGCGCTTATGGGGCGCAACCCCCGGTCAGTTGCAGGCCGCCGGTTCCAGGCTGCGCACTTTGGCCGACAGCGTGGTGCGTTTGAGCCGCAGCATGTCGGCCGCGGCTTTCTTATTGCCGCCCGTCTTGCGGAGGGCCTGCTCCAGGATGCTGCGTTCAATCAGGGCGACCGTCTGCTCATAGTCCAGGCCGCCGTCCGGCACCGGCACCAGCGGGGTGTCGCCCGGCGGCGCGAAAATGGCCGCCCGGTCCTGGAACGGGAGCGGAAAGTCGCCGGGAACCAGCGTTTCGCGGTCGCCGCTCAGAGCCACAGCCATCTCGATGGCGTTCTCCAGTTGCCGCACATTGCCAGGCAACTCTGCGCGCACAGCCGCTCGATAGCCTCTGGCGCGATCTTTTTGGATGGAATTTCCTCCTGGCGGCAGATCTTTTCCACAAAGTGAAGGGCCAGCGCCGGCACGTCGCCCGGCCGCTGGCGGAGCGGCGGCATATGGATCGGCACCACGTTGAGCCGGTAGAACAGGTCTTCGCGGAACTGGCGTTGTTCAGCCCGGCGCAACAGGTCGCCATTGGTGGCGGCGACGACGCGCGCGTCGGCGCGAATCGTTTCCGAGCTTCCCAGCCGCTGGAACTCCCGCTCCTGCAGCACGCGCAGCAGCTTGGCCTGCAGTTCCAGGGGCAGCTCGCCGATTTCGTCCAGAAACAAGGTTCCGCCTTGCGCCTGCTCAAAGCGCCCCATCCGGCTCTGCACTGCCCCGGTGAACGCGCCGCGCACGTGGCCGAATAACTCCGCTTCCAGCAGATTTTCCGGCAGTGCGCTGCAGTTCACCGCCACCCACGGCGCCTGGCGGCGCGGCCCAGCCAGGTGCAAGGCGCGCGCGGCCAGCTCCTTGCCGGTGCCGGTTTCGCCGGTGATCAGCACCGTGGCCCGGCGCGCGCCTACCAGCCGGATCAGGCTGCCCACCTGGCGCATCTCGCGGCTGCCCCCTACCAGCAGCCGTTCCCAATCGTCCGCCCCGGCCCGTGCCGCCAGCCGCGCCAGATCGTGAGTGTGGCGCTGCGCCAGCGCCTGCTCGATCTGCGAATGCACCTCTTCTGGCGGCGCCAGAAACTGATGGACGCCGAGGCGCGCCAGGCGGACGGCATCGTTTAGTGTGGCCGCCTGGTCCCGCACCAGCACCGGGGTCCCGGGCGCCAACCCCCGGATTTGCTCCAGCAGGGCATCCGGAGTCCAGTCCGGCATGGGAAAATCCAGCACAATCGCCCCGAAGTCTTCCCGGCCGAGGCGCCTGATCCCGGTTGCGGCGTCCAGGCGCTCGACTGTCCAGTTGGTGGCGCAGTCGCTGCCTTCTGTCGACGGTTCACTCTGGAGGCCCCGAATCCACAGGATCTTCGTCGCGTTCATAGCGGGTCACTCCAGGCAATCGGCAGAATCCGGCGGGACTTTAGAGTAAATCTCCACCAGCTGCCATTTCTGGCTAAAGCAATACGCCGGTTTCGCCGATATGACATGAGGAGAGGCACAGCGAACGCCTATGAAGGTTGTCGATCGAAACGTGAACAGCGGGCCACCCGTCGAATCCGGGCGCACGCAGGAAACCCAGCGTGCCGGCGCTACAGCCGGCGGCGCCACTACGGCGCGGGCAAGCGGCGGAGACCAGGTGGAGTTCTCGAGTACGTTGGGCAGCCTGGCGCGGGCCATGGCCACGCTGAACGCCACCCATGCCAGCAAGGTGCAAGCGCTGACCACACAGTATCGGAGCGGCGCCTACCGGGCGGATTCTCTGGCCACCAGCCGCACCCTGGTCGCGCACGCTCTGACGGCGGGGGACGATTAGCGATGCAGGCGGACGTGGCAGGCGGGCTGGCGGCAGTCCGCCTCGAAGTGGAAAACGCGTGCCGGTCGCTGGTTCTGGCGTCGCCGGAGGCTGTGACGTCCTGCGAAACAGCGCTCCAGCGGGCGGCTGTGGCGCTGCGGCAGGGCCGCGTCGCATGGGACTGGAGATCGGCTGGTGAAGCGGCCCGCGTCGAGGCCGCGCGCGTCCAGGCCTGCGTTCGCCGTGCCGGGAGACTGCTGTCCAGCGCTTCCCACTATCATGCGGGCTGGCTGCGAATCCTCTCCGCCATGACCGGCGGATACTCTGCGCGGGGCGGAGCCGCCCCCATGTCCGGCATACAGCGGATCTCGCTCCAAGGGTAAACCGGGATGCCCAGCCTTCTTTCGTCTCTTCTGGTTCAGGCGGGCGCGCTCAACGCGTTCGAGCAGGCGATTGCGGTTACTCAGGCCAACGTCGCCAATGCCTCCACCCCCGGATATGCCCGCCAGACTCAGACTCTGGAGTCCCTGCCGGAGGACATCAGTCACGGCGCTCCGGGCGGCGTCAAGGCAGGGGCCGTGGTGAGTTCGCGGGACCAGTACGCCGAGCAAGCCGTCCGCAATCAGCAAACGGCCTTGGGCGGATCCACGCAGAATGTCAACAGCCTGACCAGCTTGCAGTCGCTGTTCGACGTCACGGGCACGAGCGGCATTTCCACGGCGTTGAGCAGCCTTTACCAGAGTTTTTCGGCGTGGGGACAGACGCCTTCCGATGGCGCCGCGCGGCAGGCCGTGCTGACGGCGGCCGGTAATCTGGCCACCGCCTTCCAGCAGACGGCCTCCGGACTGACCAGCGCCGCCACGACAGCCAACCAGCAGTTGCAGCAGACCGTCAACCAGGTGAATACGCTTGTGGGGCAGTTGCAGCAGCTCAACACGCTGGCCGTGGGGAGCAATGGGAGCGATTCCGGCGTCGATGCCGAGATCAATTCGGCGCTCGAAAATCTGTCGCAGTACGTTCCTATCACCGCCACCGAGCAGCCCAACGGCTCATACATGGTTCTGCTCGGCGGGCAGACCCCGCTTTTGATCGGCAGCCAGCAATTCTCCCTGAGCTTGGATTTGTATCAACCGGATAATCCCACTTACCAGAATGCGCCTCCGCTGGCGCAAATCAAGGCTGGGGACGGCAGCGACATCACCAGCGGCATCACCGGCGGCCAGTTGGGCGCTTTGCTCAACTTCCGCAACACGGTTTTGCCCTCATATATGGGCGACGGCAATCAGGTTGGCAGCCTCAACACCATGGCCCAGCAGTTCGCGGACACGGTGAACGGGATACTCACCGCAGGCAATATTTCCGACGCCTCCGCGGATGGTGTCACGCCGGCGGTGCCCGGCGTGCCCTTGTTCGCCTACGACGCGGCCAATGGCACCAACGCGGCGGCGAGCCTCTCGGTCAATCCCGCCATCACGCCCAGCCAGTTGGCGGCGATCGATCCAGGCCCGCCCGAGGTCTCCGACGGCATCCCACTGGCGCTCACCCAGCTCGAAAACCCGACGTCCGCTGCCGATCAGATCGATGGCGAGAGCTACACGGCGGCTTTCGGCGACATGGCTGCCCAAACCGGCAACCTGCTGAATCAGGCGACCGAAGACCAACAGGTGGCGCAATCGGAGCTCACGCAGGCGCAGAACCTCCGCCAGCAGCAATCCGGTGTGGATCTGAATCAGGAGGCCGCGTCGCTGGTCGAGTACCAGCGAGCGTACGAGGCTAACGCCGAAATGTTGACCGTGATCAACCAGCTGATGCAAGAGACCATCAACATTCTGGCGCCGGGGACGACGTAATCGGGAGCCACGATGACCATCAGCAACCTCAGTCCAGCCGCGCAAGCGTTTGTCACCGGCGCGAACCGCATCGAACAGGAAATCACCACGGCCAACCAGCAGATTACTTCCGGGCTGAAGATCAGCACCCCCGCCGATGATCCTGCCCGGATCGACGACTTGCTCCAGCTGCGCGCCGATCAGGGGCTCGACACACAGATTGGGAGCAACCTGGCGGTGGCCAATTCCGTGGCGTCGGCAGCCGATAGCGCCATCGGCGGGGCCATCCAGGTGGTCGACTCCGCCCTCCAGATCGCCACCCAGGCCTCTAATTCCCTGACTACGGCGAACACCAATAGCAGCCTCGCCCAGCAGGTCCAGGGGCTGCTGTCGCAAATCGTCAACTACAGCCAGACCCAGGTGCAAGGCCAGTACATCTTTAGCGGCGACCAGCCGGAGAGCGCCTATTATCAGTTGAACCTCGCTGCGCCACAAGGCGTCGATCAACTTCTGACCACTGCCGCGACGCAGCAGGTTCAGGATCCGGCCGGTGGCTCCTTTGCGGTCTCACAAACCGCCCAGACCATCTTCGGCGGCCAGAACGCCGATGGCACTCCCGCGGCCGACAATGTATTTGCAGCCCTGAACAATCTCCGCAACGCCCTGCTTGGCAACGATACGGCCGGCATCACCACGGCGTTGGGCAATCTGCAGCAGGCGTCCACCCATCTCAACGACATGCAGTCCTTCTACGGCGAGGTCGAAAACCGCATCCAAAGCGCCACCACCTACTCGAGCACGCGCGATACCCAGCTGCAGACCCAGATGGGCAGCATCCAGGATGCCGACGTGACCAGCGACGCGATGTTGCTGTCGCAAGCCAGTACCCAGCTCCAGGCCGCCTTCACGGCCCAGGCACAAATTCCCAAGTCCACTTTGTTCGACTACCTGAGCTGACCCCCGGGCGCGCTCACATCGCCAGCTTGCCGCGATACAGCAGATCCTTCACCCGGAACTCCAGTTCCCGCTCGGGGAAATTCAGCCCCGCCAGGTAAAGGCGGAAGGTGATCGTTTTGTCGGCCGGTTTCACTACGCGCGGGAACACCAGCCGCAGTACCGGGTCCGATGGCGTCGGCGGAAAGTGGCCGATGATGGAGTACGTCTTCCGCCCGACGATCATCTGGCACTCCTGCTCCATGCGCCGGTCCTCCTCGGCGTGTCCCAGGTCCTTGAGGGTCGGATACGCTATCGCCAGCACGAAAGCGTTCTCGCGGTTCTCGGTGACATAGGCGGCGTAATCCGGATCGGGCTCTTTTTCGGTGTGCCGGGTGCGCAAGCGGGCTTCCGCCTCGGCTTCTTCCAGCGGTTCGGCGGTAGCCAGCCAGACCAGAAGTTCTGGCGCCGGTCCAACGGTCTGCGCCCACGGACTCGAATGGCGCATGGCATCGATCTCTTCTTCCGACCACTTCTCCGGTGGTTTAGCCTCCCAAAAAGGCTGCGCCAGCAGGAGCAACAGAACAGGCAGACTGCGCATAATACATAAATATGCCAGTAATCCGCCGTGGCGGCGCGGAAGATCTCGCCGCAATCGCGGCTATTCAGGCCGCCAGCCCCGAGGCCGCGCAGTGGAACCCCGCGGATTACCTGGCGCACCACCTGCTGGTCGCGATCGGCGAAACCGGCGTGGTGGGCTTTGTGGCGGCGCGAACCGTCGCCGATCGGGAGTTTGAGATTCTGAACCTGGCCGTGGCCCCCGAGTTTCGCCGCCGGGGTATCTCCCGCGCGCTCTTGAGGGACCTGTTCCACGACTATTACGGTACTTTCTTCCTGGAGGTACGGGAGTCCAACCAGGCCGCCCAGAAATGCTACAAGTCGCTTGGATTTCAATCGGTTACGCGCCGCCCAAACTACTATGAAAGCCCCCCCGACGCGGCTATTGTCATGAAGTTTCATTCATGTTAAGGTTGCGAGTAGAGACGGTGATGCCGTCCTTTTCTACATCACGCAAGAGATTACCCACCGAGCCCTTCCGCAGCCATGACTCGGCGTGGCAACCTCACTGGGAGGAATTGCCCCATATGGAACGGAACGCACTGGAGCAGTTGAAGGCGCATCTGATGGATACGCATGAGGAGTTTCGCAGGCTCGCCAGCCAGCACTCAGAGTTTGCCCGGAAACTGGACGACCTGGAAGCGATTCCTCATCCCACCAACGATGAGCAGTTGGAGGAGAGCCGCTTGAAGAAGCTGAAACTCCGCTTGAAGGATCAGATGGAAGCGATCGTGAGCCAGTACCGGTCACAGCAGGTCGCTTAACATCAGGTGCGCGCAGTACGGTAATCTGACGCCCGGCCGGAATCCCCGGCTGGGCGTTTTCATTTGGTGAGCTTCCCGGCACGCCTTCATGAACGGCGACGAACCCATTCCGATCCCCATCACCGACGTGTTCGACCTCCACAGCGTGCCCCCGCGCGACGTCAAACCGGTGGTCGAAGAGTACCTCTATCAGGCGCGGCAACGCGGCTTTCGCTTCGTGCGCATCATTCATGGCCGGGGCATCGGCGTACAGCGCGAAACCGTTCGCGCCGTCCTCGCCCGCACCGATTTCGTGGCCGATTTCAGAGACGCTCCCGCCGAGGCCGGCGGCTGGGGCGCGACCATTGTGACCCTGCGGTAGCTGCGCGCCCGGCGGCTGGTAGGCGTGCCGTTCCTTGTGGTCCGCGCGAGCTGAAGAAGTTGCTGGAAACTCCGAAAAGCATTTTGGAGCCACAGATGAACACGCCTATCTGGACGACAACGGGCATCGCTGCCCGAAGAGCGACAAGCAACATGGGATAGAATCAGCATTCCGCCGACCTACTCCCCCCGAAGCAACAGAAGCGGGAAGAGCAATACGTGATCCTGCGGCGTTACAAAGTGCTCGCCGGCCATAGCCGGGACGTAATCCTGTACCTGCGGCGCGACGATGGGCGCATCCTGGAGGCAAATTCCGCCGCCCCGAAGGCGTGGCTACACCCGCGACGAGTTACTGGCGCTCTCGATCCACGACCTGCGCCCCCCCGTTGCACGCGGATTGACCGAAGACCGTACGGCCGAGGCTGACATCGGGAGCGTTCTTTTCGAGACGGTGCACACGCGCAAAGAGCACGTCTCCAGTTTCATTCAGAAGCCCTACACCTCAGCCGGGATCGCGGAAAAGTTGAAAGCCTGCCTCCGATAGCCCGCGCATTGGTGGCCGCCGAATTTCGAAGCGCCCCAGGAAAATGGAACCATAGCCTGTCACCCGTTTCTTGTCTACTTGCCAGCCGGTGAGCGCTTCTTCCCTCGCCTTTCCCGGGTTGCGCTCGACACCTTGAGCGCGCTCGATAGCTGCTCACCTCTGACCAGTCGCCGCCAGATGATTGCGTTTTCCTGATGAGCGCTGACGAGCCAGCCCGGCGGCGAGTACGAATACCCATATAGGTTCCGCTCCCCCCAAATGAACCACACCAGCTTGCGACCAGCCGCGTACTGCTTTACCAAGTCTTCGCGGAGGTAAAGTAGATGACCGCTGAACCCGCTAGGCGCACCAAGGGAAATGGTGGCTCTGGTTCCGTCTACCAACCTCTGATCGAAGGACTCTGGCGTTCCCCGCAGGTCGAAGCTCCGAGAGAATAGCACCGACGGCACGTACGCGCCACCGGCTTGGTTGAGTTCGCTGTGGTAACTCTCCCACCCGAAATGATGCGCAAGAATCTCTACCTCAATTGGCGGGCCATTTGCCACCTTGATTCCGTCTCGATACCTCCGTCCACCTTCGTCATCCGCGATCCCGAGGGCAATCTCTGGGCTCCAAGGAATCTCGCCCGCGAAGGTATAGTTTTCGTCGGGCACCTCGGGCAGCCAATTGTTACCGGGGTATTCTTTTGTGTTCAGGGCGTCTACGAGGCGATCAACGTCTGTAGGATCAACGAGCAGCGCATGCAGAAAACCGGGCCGATACGGGGACAGGCTACGAAACCCCGCAACTCCTCAACCATTAGAAGGGCAGTCCGAAGGGCTAGGCACCGTGGACGCGCTATAGATGAGCGTGGTCTTGAGATTATTTCGGAGTTTCGTAGCCTGTCCCCGTATTCACAAACGGCAGTGAGGGGCACGTTCGAGTTACCCGCGGCGGCGCATTTCGGAAGCTCAGTGCTACCGCCGGGGCACTACACCATCTCGTTCTTGCATATCACAGACGGTGTGCCGTTCATTCATCTCAAGGGGGAAGGCTGCGAGATCGGTCTTCCGGCGGCTGCCAGGCCGGGGGAGAAGTCGGGACGGAACTCTCTGGATATCGCCGACATTGGCGGCGCGCATTTCATCCAGGCGTTCAATTTCGGTTCTACCGGTGCGTCGTTCATATTCGGCGTGGACAAGCCTGCCGCGAGAGGGGCCCTGCGCACAAGTGTCAGACGGCCGATCACCGTTCCAGTTTTCATGCGGATTTGGGGACAGGCTACGAAACTCCGAAATGGAAGCCGAATTTCGGGGTTTCGTAGCCTGTCCCCGTAATGCTCCGTAATGCTACTTAAACCGCAGCGTGATCCGGTTCTCTTTGCCGCCGTAAAGCAGCTCGAGGTCTTTCATCTTCTGCTTCTCCATGGGGAAGCAGAGCAGGCCGGAGAGGGGTTGCTCGGTCTTTTTGCGCGGCAGCATCTTCTGGTCGAGGGCTTTTTCGAGCGGGTTGTCCTGCTCATCGTTCGCGACATGCACGGTGACCTTGTTGGTATCGACCTGGCCCGACCCGCCGCCGCCCACGCCGACGCCGTTAGAAGGATACATGATCGGTCCACCGACGGGCACGGGCATGCCGCCGTAGGTCGGTCCGGTCTGGACGCCGCTGTTGTCCGGGCCGCCTTTGGCAGGGGAGATGATCATGACATTCTTGCCGGCTACCTGGCTGGCTTCGTAGGGCTGGGTGTGCTCGCCGTCTTTGTTGGTGCGCAGCACGAAATCGTCGGGGTCCACGGCGATTTCCTTGCCGTACTTCGGCTCAACCTTGACGTCGGCGACAAAGAAATGGCCCTCCAGGTCGGAGCCGACCAGTTGTTTGATCTCCTGCGGGTCGATATACAGGGTTGCGGTCAGGATCAGGTCTTCGTTCTCGCCCTTTACAGTCGCAGTGGTCTTCTTGGGACCAGCCGGGAGCAGGAAAGCGGGAAGCAGCAACGCGGCGAAGAAACGACGCGCCATGGGGCACCTCTGGTCCAATTATACGGCGGGAAAAACCGCTGAGAACTGGGAGCCGCCAGCCGTACTATCGTCTATTGGGGTTGCTACAATGAGCATTCAACCCATCCAGGAGTTTCACCCATCATGGACGAAAAAGAGCGCACACGCGCCTTGGAATCTGCGCTGAGCCAGATCGAGAAGCAGTTTGGCAAAGGCTCGATTCTGCGGCTGGGGTCGAAGGACGCGATCGTACCGGTCTCGGTGATCTCGACGGGGTCGATTTCGCTGGACGCGGCGTTGGGCGTCGGCGGCGTTCCGCGGGGACGCATCTGCGAGATCTTCGGACCGGAATCGTCGGGCAAAACCACCATCGCGCTGCAGATCGTCGCCGAGGCGCAAAAGAAAGGCGGCATCGCGGCTTTCATCGACGTCGAGCACGCGCTGGACCCGGCTTATGCGAAGAAGCTGGGCGTGGATGTGGACAATCTGCTGGTCTCGCAGCCGGATTACGGCGAGCAGGCGCTGGAGATCACATCGCACCTGGTCAGCTCCGGGCAGATCGACGTCCTGGTGGTGGATTCGGTGGCGGCGCTGGTGCCCAAGTCCGAGCTCGAAGGCGAGATGGGCGACAGCCACATGGGCGTCCAGGCGCGGCTGATGTCGCAGGCGCTGCGCAAGCTGACGGGCGCGGTGAGCAAGTCGCGCACCTGTCTGATATTCATTAACCAGATCCGCGAAAAGATCGGCGTGATGTTCGGCAACCCGGAGACCACCACCGGCGGCCGGGCGCTGAAGTTTTACGCATCCATACGGCTGGACATCCGCCGCATCGCAGCCATCAAGGATGGCGATGCGGTGGTCGGCAACCGCACCAAGGTTAAGGTCGTCAAGAACAAGGTTGCCTCGCCGTTCCGCGAAGCTGAATTCGACATCATTTACGGGGAAGGCGTTTCGAAAGAAGGCGACCTGCTCGATCTCGGCGTGGCGCAGAACGTGGTGGAGAAGAGCGGCTCCTGGTTCAGCTATAAGGGCGAGCGAATCGGCCAGGGCCGGGAAACGGCGCGCCAGTTCCTGAAGGACAACGCCGACATCCGGCTCACGATTGATGGCGAACTGCGGAAACTGCTGGGCCTGGTGAAGGCGGAAGCGGCCGCCGAGGCCGCGCCCCCGCCGGTGGCGCAACCGGCGGGACCGAAGCCCGCGCCCGCGCGGCGATAGCTGCGCAGGCCAGCAACGCGACTGGGCGGGTTGGTGGGGCACGCTTTAGCTTGCCTTCCGAGTGTCTGACTGTGGCCTGCGTCGAAGAAAACCGGGGCTGGGCGGGACTGGGTCTACGCCTGAAAATCGGCCACACTCAAGCGGCAGTTGAGCAAGCTAAAGCATGCCCCACCTAAGATGACTGAACAGGAGCGGCAACGCGCGATCCGTCTCAAGCTGGCACGCATGGCGGGCGGAGCTCAGCGCCGTCTTCCAGACGCCATCCCCACCGGTTTGGCCGCCTTGGACGCAGCGCTCGGCACGGGCGGCCTGCCCCTGGGCGCCATCGCTGAAATCTTTGGCGCCAGCGCATCCGGCAAGACCACACTGGCACTGCAAATGGTCCGCCGCGCACAATCGAGCGGCGCCGGCGCCGCCTGGATCGATGTCGACCGCACCTTCGACCCGGCCTACGCCGCGGCCTTGGGAGTGGCGATCGACCGCCTTCCGGTGGTGATGCCCGAATCGGCTGAGGAGGCGTTCGAGATGGCGGCGAAGCTGGCCGCCTCGCAAGCCATCAGCCTGCTGGTCGTGGACCCGGCGGCGGCGCTTGTGCCGGCGATGGAGTTGGATGCCGCCGTGGGGACGAGCGGGCCGGGCCTGCACGGACGGGTGCTCGCCTCCGGGCTGCGGAGGCTGGCGGTGGCTGTCGCCAGGAGCGACGTTGCTGTGGTTTTCCTGAACCAGACGCGCTCCCGGATGGAAGCTGGTACGGAAGCGGACACCAGCGCCGGCGGTCCCTCGTTGAAGCTTTATGCTGCGGTGCGCATCGCGCTGGAGCCGGCGCGAGCAGGCCTGGTGCGCTTTCGCATACTGAAGAACAAGGCCGGCGACGTGTACGGGCGGGGCGAACTGCGGTGGATCCCTGGTGCCGGCTTCGCCGAAACCGCATAGAACGGGCGTTTGGGCTTGGACCCGCGAAAAAAACCGCGAAAAATAGGCCTTTTTCGCGCAATCGCCCTTTACATCCCTATGCCCTTCCCGTATGATTGTTATCGATTGAGGCCCGCGTTCCGCAAGTGCGCCGGGCCTTCAGTATTGTTCGATGGAGTGATGGGGCGCTCCTCGGGCGCCGAATGCCCGAGCCGCGGCACATCCAATAAAGAGACGGGAGAATCAAAGGAGAGATATGGCGACTACGAGAATGACCCAGACCCAGCTGGTGAAGGCGCTCGCTGCGCACGGTCAGGTCAGCAACAAGGTGGCGAAGGATATCCTGGAAGGATTGGCCACCACCGCAATCAGCGAAGTGAAGAAGAACGGCATGTTCGTGCTGCCCGGCGTCGGCCGGTTGGTGCGTGTGGATCGCAAGGCCCGCATGGGCCGCAACCCGGCGACCGGCGAAGCCATCAAGATTCCGGCCAAGAAGGTCGTGAAGTTCCGCGTGGCCAAGGCCGCTAAGGACGCAATCGTTCCGCCGAAGAAGAAATAACCGGCGCGTCCCGCCCGAGAAACTCGAAACCCCGCTGGCTCGATTGAGCCAGCGGGGTTTTTTGTTGCGTGAATTCAAAGCCGGCGGAGCGCCGCCCGGACTTGCGGGCGGTTCCAGGAAGCCAATTACTTCTTCGCTTCGACTCCTTCTTCGTTCTTGTTTTCTTCGTCGCCCTTGATGGCGGTTTTGAAATTGCGAATGCCCTCACCCAATCCCTTACCGAGCTCTCCCACCTTCTTGCCGCCGAACAGGAGCACGGCAACCAGGGCAATCACGAGAATCTCGGGGAATCCAAGATTGAGCGGGCCGGCAGTCAAAACTGGCTGCATCTGTGGCCTCCTTACGTCCCTCTCAATTGTAGCGGATTCGGGCACGGCCATCGCAAGCCTGGCAGGGCCGGGTTGAAATTTCGCAATTTGGACGCCGATTACGACGGTCACTCACTGGCAATGTGGCGCAGGATCGCGGGCGCCTTGAATCGGCGAGTCGAGATCCGCTTTGTTCCGATTCGGCGGTCGGCATAGCTCAACCGGCGGGTCGACCAGCCGAGTCAACGCAGGCAGCTGACGGTGCCCGGCGTGCAATTCCCGTTCACGAAAACAGCCCGCTCCACGACCGGTCCAGATGCATCCAGCGCTGCGTGGACCGGAACGAGGTAGTCGACGCCTCCGGAACATACAGTAGGCCATGCCCTTTCGGGCACGCGAACTCAGTCCCGCACGAATCGAGGAACGTGTGCGAAAGCTGGCCGATCCGCGCCGGGTGATCGAGCAGACGGAGGCACTCCGGGCAGCGCTGGCGCTGGTCGATCAGCGCCCATCGGAGGGCGATTACGCACCCGACAAACATGCATTGCCCAAACCACGGCCCGACAATCCACGCCAGGACCAGCGCGCTCGAGGGAACGATTGGCAGCACGAGCGCGATCTTGCACACGAGAAACGCCCAGCGCCAACCATAGCGATTCGCCGGATATTCGCCGAGGCGCAGCGATGCGGTTGCCACCAACGCCGGCAGGCACCCTACGGCCAGAATCGGCATAAAGAGAAGCATCTGCCCGATTGGCAGCAGCGGCACCTGGGGCGCGTGGAAGCGGCTCGCGAGAAGGGCGCACACCGCTGCCACCAGGCCCAGGAAGCCGAGACACTGCGCCGGCGTCTCCAGGCGCAGCCAGGGCGGCACATCCGGGGGATTCCGCCGCAGCCAGAGTGCGTCCCGGAACGATCCCAGGCAGAAGACGGTGATTTGCCGATTGCCCCGTTGCCGGAGGTAGCAGAGTTCGGCGCGCCATTCGGCAAGCCATTCCGGGCGTTGGCCGCCGGGAACCAGGCAGGCGGCGATCCGTAGAATCGCGAGGTCAATCGTCATGACTGGTCGACCTCCATCGCAGTCAGCTTTGCCAGCAGCGGATAACGCCGCTCGGAGGCCTCCAGCGTCGCCTCGCCGGTCCGCGTCAGCTTGTAATATTTCCTCGGCGGCCGCTGTTCGCGGTCCGCGATCGACTGGCGCTCCCACTGCGACCGGATCAGGCCATCCCGCTCCAGCCGGCGCATGGCGGGATAGACTGTGCCACTGGGAAGACCGGTCATTTCCATCACGCTGAAGCCGTAGCCATCTCCCGCATGGATGGCCCGCAGAATCAGCGCGGCGGTGTGGGAAAGCTTCGGCTCGGCTGCCATGGGGCGATTATACCTATGTAGCATGCTACTTGACAAGGTCTTTGTAGTTTGCTACATAGGGGGGGGTAGCCTGCATGCTTGAATTGCGCAATATCACCAAACGATTCCTCGGCGTCGCGGCGGTGGACAACGTCAGCTTCACCGCGCGCGCCGGTGAGATCACCGGCTACCTGGGCCCGAACGGCTCCGGTAAGTCCACCACCATGAAAATGATCACCGGCCTGATGGAGACGACCTCGGGCGAGATCCTCTTCGACGGGGAACGGATTCAACGCGACCTGATCGCCTACAAGCAGAGCCTGGGCTATGTGCCCGAGGAGCCGCATCTTTACGCGCATCTGAGCGGCCTCGAGTACCTGGCGATGGTGGGCCAATTGCGCGGCCTGCCCGCCAAGCCCGCCGCGGATCGCATCGATGGACTGCTCCGCCTGCTCTCACTCCACGGCGACCGGCACGCCCCCATCTCCGCTTACTCGAAAGGCATGCGGCAGAAGGTGCTGCTTTCGGCCGCCTTGCTGCATAATCCCGATCTCATCCTGCTCGACGAACCGTTTTCCGGCCTCGACGTCGGCACCGGGCTTGTTCTGCGCAGCCTGATTCAGGAACTGGCCGCGCGCGGCAAAGTCGTGCTTTTCAGCTCGCATGAGCTCGAAACCGTGGAGCGTGTCTGCTCTCACGTGGTGATCCTGCACCGCGCGAAGGTGGTGGCGGACGATTCCATCGAGCATCTGCGCACGCTGATGGCGGCGCCAACACTCGAGGCTATTTTCTCGCAGCTCGCGGTGGAACAGGATACCGCCGCGACCTCACGCGCGATTGCCGACCTGATTCAAGCTTGAGGCGCGATATGACGAAGATCCAATTCCGCGTGCTCTATAGCAGGTTTCTGTTCCGCATCATCGATCTGGAACTGCTCTCGGCGGATGCGCTGGGCGATTCGAACAAGCTGCTGGGGCAGTTCGCCGCGCTGCTGATCGTCGTAAGCATCTTCGGGCTCTCGGGTCCCGTCCTGCTTGCCGCGGGCCGTCCCACGCCTCCTGAGCTGTGGCTGTTCGAGGCATGGAGTGTCGAACACTACCTGATCGCAACCACCATGCTGGTGGTAGGACTGTTCGCGGTGCTCAGTTGGGATACCACATTCCCCGACGCCCGCGACGTTCTGGTGCTCGCACCGCTGCCGGTGCGGGCGCGCACGCTGTTTCTGGCCAAGGTGGCAGCGGTTGCGACCGCGATGGGCCTCACGGTTGTCCTCCTGCACTCGGCCGCGGGTTTCGTTTGCCCCCTGGCGTTTGGCGTGCGTGGCACCGATCAGCTGAGGGTGCCGGCGATGGGCTATCTCCCTGCCATGCCGCCGGCCGATCCACCGGGCATCGAGCCTCTGCTCAAGCGCGATCTGCAGCCCGGGCTATCGCGCGAGATGGGCGTCGTCGTCGGAATGGTCAAGCACGGGGAGCGGCGAATATTCGCCTACGGGACCGCGCGGCCGGCTTCGATCTTCCAGATTGGGTCGATCAGCAAAACCTTCACCGGTCTCCTGCTGGCGCAGATGGCGGTGGAAGGGAAGGTGCGGCTGGAGGAGCCGGTGCGGGAACTGTTGCCGGCGGGAATGGTTCCGAAACCCAGCGGCCGTGAAATCACGCTGCTCGATCTGGCCGTCCACCACTCCGGCTTGCCGCCGATGCCCGATAACGTGAACCGCAGCGGCGTTTCCGATCCGGCGATCGTCTTCAGCAACTACCATGTGACGGATCTCAACGCCTATGTTGCCAGGCACGGGGTGGACCGCGAGGCCAACCCTCCATTCGAGTACAGCAACCTGGGATTCGCGCTGCTGGGGGAGGCGCTTGCCGGGCGAGCCGGCTTATCGTACCCGGAGCTCATCGCGCAACGCATCACCGGCCCGCTCGGGATGCGCGACACGGCCGTCGTGCTGCCGCCGGAACTGCGGCAGCGCCTGATCCAGGCATACGGCACACGGCACGAGCCCGTTCCCCCGTGGGAACTGGACGCATTCGCCCCGGCCGGCGCCATCAGCTCCACTGCCGGCGACCTGCTCACCTATCTGGAAGCGCAGGTGCGCGCCGATTCGCCGGCCCTTCGGCTGTCTCAGCAGCTTCGCGCCGATGTGGCCCCTGGCACGCGCATCGCTCTCGCCTGGATGTACGACGAGCGAACCGGAACCTACGGGCACGCCGGAGCCATTTCGGGATATCGCAGTTACGCGTTCTTCAATCCCCGGGGCGGCTATGCCTGGGTTGTCCTCGTAAATCAAGCTACTTCACTTTTTGCCCAGCTGATTCCGCTGCACATCCAGCAGAGGTTCGCGGGCGAACCAGCGGTCTCGCTCGCGTCGGTGACCATTCCGAAGAGCGGCGGGTTTTCCGGCGCGGCGCGCATGTTTTCGGTCTATTGGATTACCATGCTCGGCGCGGGCGCATTCGTCTATTGCTCGGTGCTGGGGCTGCAAGGGTTCGCTGCGCAACTGCTTTCGCGGCGCCTGTTTCTGCGCGCATCTTCGTTCCTGCAGATGGCGGCCTTCTGCGCCATCGTCAGCGTCTACTGCCTGCAGCCAATGATGCCGGACCTGGTTCACGCCACTGGCCACGGGCTGCTCGCCTGGTCGCCGTCCTATTGGTTCCTGGGCCTGTTTCAGCAGTTGAACGGATCGCCGGCGCTGGCCGTGCTGGCCCGGCGGGCGTGGATCGGCCTGGGGACCGTGGTGTGCGCCACGGTAGTCGCGTACACGCTGTCGTACTTTCGCACGCTCCGCAAGATCGTGGAGGAGCCGGATATCGTCGCCGGCGCCCGCGGCGGCACGTGGTTGCCGCGCTTCGGCAACGCAGTCGAGACCGCCATCGTTCATTTCAGTGTGCGAACGCTGCTGCGCAGCCGCCTGCATCGCATCATTCTGGCCTTCTACCTGGGAATCGGATTCGCGATCGCAATCGCGATGGTGAAGAGTTCCGGACCCCAAAACCGGCTACCGGATGCTCCGGCCGGCGACCCATGGGGCCAGGCGAACGCACCATTGCTGGTAGCCGGCATCGCCATGATGGGCTGCGCCACGATTGGAACCCGTGTCGCATTTTCTATACCGCTGGACCTGCGTGGGAACTGGATCTTCCGAGTGACCGGTGCGCGCCGTGTGCCCGAGTGCCTGGCGGGCAGCAGGCGCGCACTGCTCCTGCTATCGGCGGCTCCGGTGTGGGTGGCCTCGGCGGGATTCTGCTTCTGGCTGTGGCCATGGCGCGCGGCGGCGGGTCATCAGGCAATACTTGCGGCGGTGGCTCTGATTCTCGCCGAACTGTGTCTCCACGGCTTCCACAAGATCCCGTTCACCTGCTCCTACCTGCCGGGCAAGTCGCAAGTTCATCTCGCGATATGGGGCGCTTTATCGCTCCTCTGGTTCATCATCCTGAGTGTCCGATATGAGCTCGACGCGCTGGAAGACCCGGCCCGCTTCGTCCCCGCGCTGATCGGGCTCGCCGCCGTGTGGGCCTGTCTCCGCTGGCGAACCGCGGCCCACGCCAGGTCGGAGGAAGCCGAAGTGGAATTCGAGGAGGTCGCGGCTCCCGCCGTCCAGGTGTTGGGATTGAACCGGGACGGCGCCTGGCCGAGCGGTCCGCCGGCGATGAACTGAGCCGCTGCGCTCCGGACTCAGCATCCTGAACCGGACCGACGCGCTGCCCGCCGACGAACGAGGGGGACGCTGCGGGATAATACTCGCAGGTCTCCATGGATTTCGTCGATCAGCTCAAGTCGCAGGTGCGCATCGAAGAAGTGGTGGGGGAGTACGTCAAGCTCCGGAAATCCGGGCCCAGCCGGTTTATGGGGCTGTGCCCCTTCCACAGCGAGAAGACGCCGTCCTTCACGGTCCACGTGGTGCACCAGTTCTACAAATGCTTCTCCTGCGGCGCCGGCGGCGATGTGGTCAAGTTCGTGATGGAGAAGGAGGGCCTCAGCTTCTGGGAGGCGCTGAAGGGACTCGCCGAACGCTACGGCATTCCGCTGCCCAAGCGCTCGCAGTATTCCGACGAAGATTCGCGGTTGCGCGGCGCCGCTTTCGAAATGCACGAGATGGCGCAGGAAGCTTTCCGCGCCAACCTGGAGTCTGCGGCGGGCGAAGCGGCACGGGCCTACCTGGCGCGGCGCGGCGTGGCGCCGGAGACCATCGCGCAGTTCGGCCTGGGGTACGCGGAGCGCTCCGGCCAGGCGCTGGTCCGCATGTTCGGCAAACGCAATTTCTCCAGCGCGCAGATGGAGCAATCCGGCCTGGTGGGCAAGCGCGACGACGGCAGTTTCTACGACCGCTTCCGCAATCGCCTGATGTTCCCCATCCACAACGAATCGGGGAAGATCATCGGTTTCGGTGGCCGCGCCCTGTCGGCCGAAGACACGCCCAAGTACCTGAACTCGCCCGAGACCGCGATCTACAAGAAGAGCTACGTACTGTACAACCTGCATCGTGCGAAAGAGACCATCCGCAAGCAGGACCGGGCGATTCTGGTGGAAGGCTACATGGATGCGATCGGGGTCACCGCGGCAGGCATCGCGAACGTGGTGGCGAGCTGCGGCACGTCGCTGACGGCGCAGCAGGTGCAGGCGCTGAAACGGCACTCGGCGCGCATCGCCGTAAACTTCGACCCCGACGCTCCGGGCTCGAACGCCGCCGAACGCTCCATCGGGCTATTGCTGGAAGAGGGCATGCAGGTGCGGATCGTGGAACTGGATGGCGGCCTCGACCCGGACGAGTATTGCCGCGAGCGCGGCGCAGCCCAATACCAGCAGCGGCTCGATGAGGCCAAGGGTTACTTTTACTGGCTGGCCGACCGCGCGCGCGCCAAACACGACGTGCATTCGAGCGAGGGCGTAGTCGCGGTGTTGAACGCGCTGCTACCCGCGGTGGAGAAGGTCGCCGACGCGCTGGAGCGCAGCGCCATCGCCAACGACCTCGCGGCGTACATCGGCGTGCCGCAAGGAATGGTGCTGGACAGTTTTCGCAAAACCGCAGCCAGCCGCCAGGAAAAGCCGATGGAGCGGCCGAAGGTCGCGCTGCGGCACGACGAACGGTTACTGCTGAACGCGATTCTGGCCGATGAGGGAGTTAGCAAGGATATTATCGGCGAGTTACAGCAATCCGGCGCCGCCGCGGGCTTCGCATCCCACCGCGTGTTTCAGGCCGCGTATGCGCTCGAGTCCGCCGGCGGACGTTTGAACTTCGAGAATCTGCATGCCCGTCTGGAAGAGGCCGACCAGAATCTGCTCGCCGAGGCGGTGCTGGAGGGCGAGCCGGAAGTTACACCCGGCGCGGTGGCGGCGGCGATGGAGAAAGTGCGCCGCTCTGCAGAGGAGATTCGCAGCGCGGAACTAGAGGCGCGAGTCAAGCAGGCGGAGCGTTCGGGAGACATGGACGAGGCCTTCCGCGCGGCGCAGGAAGACTCGGGGCGAAAGCGCCGCGCCTATTTCCAGGCGCGCCTCGAACAAGCGCAACGCGCCGGCAACCAGGCTGACGTGTTGCGATGGACGGCGGAGCTGGAGGGAATCGAACGGGCGGTGCGCAGTCGCGGGTGACGGGGAGCGGCGGGCCGCCGATTGGCGTCCGCGCCGTGGGGTACAATGTGTTGGACTCGCTAGGAACGCTGGGAGTACGGGGCTCAGTGGCGCTCGAAGATAAGTTCGAAGGATTACAGCGGCTCGTACAGATGGGCAAGCAGAAGGGCTACGTCCTGTACGACGAAGTCAGCGAAGTTCTGCCCGGAGATATGGGCGTCGGCGCGGAGCTCGAGGACGTTCTGGCCGGCCTCGATGTGGCCGGCATCGAAATCCTCGAGGAGCCCAAGGATTTCGACAAAAAGCTGGAAGAGAGCGAGGAAGTCCTCGACCTCGAATTGCCCGCCGGGGTCGGCGAGAAGATCAACGACCCGGTGCGCATGTATCTGCGGGAAATGGGCACCGTGCCGCTGCTCACCCGCGAAGGCGAAGTGGAAATCGCGCGCCGCATCGAGCGCGGCCAGAACACCGTATTGAAGTCGCTCGCGCGCGCCCCGCTGGCCGTTCAGGAAATCATCGCAATGGGCGAGGAGATGGCGCGCGACACCATCTCCGCGCGCGACGTGGTGCAGATCGCCGAACCCATCCTCACCGATGAACTGGTGGAGGAAAAGCGCGAGGAATTCGTGCGCTCCACCGAGGAAATCGCCCGCCAGTACCGCAAGACCATGCAGTGCCGCCAGAAACTGCAGGCCATTCCGCGCGGCATGAAGCCCAAACAGCACCGCCGCCAATTGTGGGAGCTGGGGCGCCTCATGGTGCGCGTCTCGCGCCAGGTGCGCGCGGTCCGCTTTCAAAGCCCGGTGATCCGCCACCTCATCGATTGCATCCGCGCCGCGGTGGAAGAGATGAAGCCGGTGGAGCGCGAGATCGCCCGCGTGCAGCGCCGGCTCGAGACCTGGCCCGGTGCGCGCGCCGAAGGCGTGAAGGAGCTGCGCAAGGAGCAGCGGAACTTCGCCCAGCGCCTGCAGCAGCTCGAGGAGCAGTTCGGGGCGCCGGCGGCGGAACTGCGCCGCACCCTCGAGATCATCACCAAGAGCCACCAGGAAGCCGAAGCCGCCAAGAAGGAGCTGATCGAAGCCAACCTGCGCCTGGTGGTCAGCATCGCCAAGCGGTATACCAACCGCGGCCTGCAGTTTCTGGATCTCATTCAGGAAGGCAACATCGGGCTGATGAAGGCGGTGGATAAGTTCGAATACCGGCGCGGCTACAAATTCTCGACATACGCCACGTGGTGGGTTCGGCAGGCCATCACGCGCGCCATCGCCGATCAGGCGCGCACCATCCGCATTCCGGTGCATATGATCGAGACTATCAATAAGCTGATCCGCACCTCGCGCCAGATGGTGCAGGAGTTGGGGCGCGAACCCACCAACGAAGAGTTGGCCAAGCGGCTGCAACTGCCGGTGGCGAAGGTGCGCAAGGTGTTGCGCGTGGCCCAGGAGCCGATTTCGCTCGAAACCCCGATTGGCGAGGAAGAAGAGTCGCACCTGGGCGATTTCATCGTCGATCAGAACGGTATTTCACCTTCCGATGCGGTGATCAATCTGAACCTGCGCGAGCAAACCGCGCAGGTGCTGAAGACGCTCACGCCGCGCGAAGAGAAGATCATCAAGATGCGCTTCGGCCTGGAGGACGGCAGCGAGCACACCCTCGAAGAAGTCGGCCAGAATTTCGCCGTAACGCGGGAGCGCATCCGGCAGATCGAAGCCAAGGCCCTGCGCAAACTGCGTCACCCCAGCCGCAGCCACCGCCTGCGCGCCTTCCTCGAAAACGGCACGCGCGGCCTATAAACACTGTGGGGCAGACCCCCTGGTCTGCGGCCGACGCCCCCGTCGGCCTTTCCAGGTTTTCGAAACACGTGATTCTTCGAGCGACAGCGGGACGAGGGCGTCCCGCGCGGACCAGGGGGTCCGCCCCACCCATCGGTTACCGGCGCTTGGGGGTCGCGGAAGCTTCGGCCGACTGCGCGCTTGTCCCCCCGGAGTTCACCGCCGCCACCTTGTAATAATAGGTTTTGTTGTTAGTCAAGCCGGTGTTGACATAACTTGTCGCCGTCACTCCGGTGGCAATCGGCGTCGTACCCTCGCCGCCGGCCGATGTCCCGCGGTACATGTTGTACGACGTAGCGCCGCTGCTTGCCGTCCAGCTCAAGCTGACCTGCGCGTTCCCCGCCGTTGCTTTGAGGCCAGTTGGCACGGGCGGCGCGCCTGCCTGCGGCGTTGCCGAAGCTTCGGCCGACAGCGCGCTGGTTCCGGCCGCGTTCACCGCCGCCACCTTGTAGTAATAGGTTGTGCCGTTGGTCAAGCCGGTGTTGATATAACTGGTCGCCGTAACTCCGGTGGCGATAGCCGTCGTGCCTTCACCGCCAGCCGATGTCCCGCGGTACACGTTGTACGACGTAGCGCCGCTGCTTGCCGCCCAGCTCAAGCTGACCTGCGCGTTCCCCGCCGTTGCTTTGAGGCCCGTCGGTGCCGGTGGCGGCGACGATCCCGACGTCACCGTGATCGTTGCGTCCGTGTTCCAGTAGTAGTCCAAGCTCCAGGACGAATTGAACACGCCTAGATCAATTGAGTAAGTCCCCGGGGCTACCGTGCCGCTGACCGGATTCCAGGTGTATGAATAGGTGTTGGTTTGGCCCGCCGCGAAGTTCTGTCCGCTCCAGACATGCGTCGCTACCGCTGCGCCCGACGTGTTGAAAATCTGCAGCTCGACATTCCCGTTCGTCAGCCCGCCTGCGCCCGTTTCCTTCACAGTGAGCGAGATGGCTGCCGTCCCTCCCAGTGTCACCGTCGGCGGAGCCGCTACCGAAGAAGTGAACGCTGTGGACGAGTTGACCGTGATGCTGGCCGCCGAAGAATTCCAGTACCACGTCTGCCAGGTCGCGCTGAACACCCCCACCTGCACGGAGTAGGTTCCCGCGAGAGCCGGCGTCAGTGCCAGCGTGTAGCTGTGCGATTGGTTCGCCGTGAAGTTCTGCCCGGCGAAGTTCTGCGTCGCCGCCGCATTGCCGCTCGGATCCAATACATAGATCTGCACCACGCCGTTGGTCAGCGCGTTCCCCGTGCACGTTACCGTCGCGCTGATGGTCGTGCCCGTCCCCTGTGTCACCGGGTTCGGCGAGGCGCTGGCGGACGATGTGAACGTAGGAGGCACGATCGGCGTCACTGCCAGTTCCGCGGAGTTAGGACTCGTACCCGCCGAGTTTGTCGCCGATACTACATAATAGTAAGTCGTGCCGTTCGTCAGCCCCGTATCCGTATAACTGGGCGCCGACGTATCGGACACCGTGCCGAGGGTGGTGTAAGGTCCGCCGCTCACCGTCCCCCGCTTCACCGTATAGCTGGTCGCTCCGCCGCCCGCCACCCATGTCAGTTTAACGGTCCCGCTGCCCACTGTCGCCGCCAGACCGGCCGGTGCGGTCGGTGCGGACTGCACGCTGCCGGACGGAATGACCAACAGGGTGATGCTTTGCGACGGCACGGTAATTGAGATCGCATTGCTCGCCACCGGGACGCTGCCCAGGCTCGTGATCGCAGTCTGCGTTGCCGAAGCGATCTGCCATGCCTGCGCCGTGCCCGTGGTCCCGAAATTCGCCAGGCTGACTGTTACCGGAGTGCTGCCCTGCTGTTTGTTGATCACCATCACCGTCAGCGCGCCGTCCGAGGAGCGCACCGCCGCGAACGACGACAGGGTATCCGGGTTGGCCACGCTTGCCGAGACGCTGGTGTCGCCGAACGTAGAAAGCTTGCCGTCATAGTTGCGGTAAATCTGCATCGCAAGATACGTGGGGTAGGCGGGAACGGTCCAACGGGTTGCCAAATCGAATCCGTACACCCCGTAGATGCCCAGCACATCGGCCTGCGTGGTCGCCCCATTCAGGGCTGTTTCGTCTCCCCAGTTGTATTCGGTGCAGCCGATCTCCAGCCCTGGGTAGTATTGGTTGACCCAGTTCCTCAGCGTGGGAATCCAGTTCTCAATTCCTCCGTTGATGCCGAGAGTGCCTTCCCAGGAAGGATCCATAAAGTTCGGATCCCAGAGGATGCGCGTTTCCTGGTTGCGGGTTGCCCGGCCGGAGGCGGAATCGTCGCTGCCGCCCGGAGTGGGGTTGTAACAGTGAACGCTCAACGCGTCGATCAGTTTCGTGCCGCTGCTCTGCTGATGCGCGTAAAGCTGTTGGAGCAACCAAGGGTAGTAGTAAGTATTGTTATGGGTGGCGTAGTCCGAACCCGCGCCAGTTCCGTTCTTCTGATCGAGTCCGCTTTCAAACATCGCCCACCAGATCCACTCTTCCGGAGCGACGATCTTAGCGTTGGGATCGGCGGCGCGGATGGCGGTCGCGTAACTGACGATGTTGTTGTATTCTTCCTGGTACGTCTCCGGATTCGCGTGTACGTCGACATGCGTCGAGTTCCAAAGCGAAGGCTCGTTGTCCAGAATGTAGTACTTGACTCCGTTAGTGGTTGTCGACGGTCCCCACGTGCTCAGTATGTGCTGCAGCCATGCCTGCTGAGTGGTCACGCTGTTCGGCACATAAGCATCGTTCGGATCGTTCACAATGCGTTGTCCGGTGGCGGCGCTGATACCATTGCCGGCGTCCGGTTGGTACGGGTCGGCGCCGGTTTGGGCGCCATACTTGGCAACCGAGTAGGACCAGAGCGAAGCCGCGCCGGTGGTGGGGTTGGTACCCAGTTTGGCGACGTAGGGAAGCATCGGAATCGTGACCATCGGTTCGGCACCCACGTTGGCGGCATGGGTCTGCTGGATAAAATTGTCCACGGCCTTGCCGGGCGTGATCGGCTGGTCCTGGAGGAAGCTCTCGAAGTACCAGTCATTGTCGAGATTCTGCGCGTCGATCTGCCAGTTGTAGTCGCTGGTGTTATTGCCTCCGTCCCGATTGAGCGGAGCGTTGAGAGTCGCGACATCGGATGTCCCGGCAAAACACACCCCGTAGATGTTGGGACTGATGGCGCGGTGGCTTGCCGCCGCGTCCACGCTCACTGACGTCGCCGGGTTCTGGGCGCTAAGCTGCGCTGCGCACGCCGCCACCAGAAGGGCGGTTCGCAGCAGACTTAAGCAGGACCGCAATTTGCTGGTCGACACTTGCTGGCGGATCGGGACTGCCATAACGGACTCCTTCAAGCCACACACTGAAGCTTGGGTACTAGAAGTACTAAGATCATAGTAACCAAAGCCTTCGGCCTGTCAATATGGAGTTTCGTTGGTATGTTGCAAGCGTTTGATAGAGCTCAAGTTACCTTCATGCGAAGACGAATGCTCTGGGCTGTTGCGAAACAGATCCAAACTGCCATCGGTCCGTCCCGCCATGCATTGGCATGGCCTTGCATATTAACATGCTAGGCTTTCCATAGGGAGTTCCTATGCCTACCCTGTACGTCGAAAATGTTCCGGACCCGCTCTATCGGGCGCTCAAGGCGCGTGCCAGGCAGAACAATTCGTCGCTCGCATCTGAAGTGATCGCACTGCTGGCTGAGAATGTGCCGGCAAAGGCCGAGCTGGCGCGCAGGCGATCGCTGGTGAAGCGTGCGCAGGCGTTGCGTGCCCAGCGTCCCGGCGGGGGTCCATTCTCCTCGGCCGAAGAGATCCAGCGCGAGGACCGCGCGCGGTGACTTCGTTCGTCCTCGACGCGAGCATAGCGGCCAAGTGGTTCCTGCCTTCCGGGGAGAAGCTGGCCGAAGAAGCGGCCGCGCTGTTGAAGCGCTTTGCCGCCGGGCGCCTGGGGCTGCTGGTGCCCGATCTGTTTTGGCCGGAGGTGGGCAACATTCTCTGGAAGGCCAGCCGCAGCGGGCGGATGTCGATGCCCGCGGCGCGTGAGGCGGTCGCCGCGCTGTCTGTATGCGGCATCCGCACAGCTCCATCTCTGCCGCTGCTGGGACACGCTCTGGAGATCGCCGTGGAATTCGAGCGAACCATCTATGACGCAATTTACGTGGCGCTCGCGATCGAATCGAATCGCCCTCTCGTGACAGCCGACGAGCGGTTGGCTAACGCACTGGCTGCGTATTTCCCGGTCCGGTGGCTGGGAACGGTGTAGCTGGGCTTGGCGCTATTCCGCCCGCGTCTTGCGAATCGCCCGCTCAAAGCCGGGGAGGGAGCGCTCGATTTCGGGCGCCGAGATCGTCAAGGAGAGCCGCATGTAGCCGCCGCGGCCGAAGCCGGAGCCGGGGACGGCGAGGATGCCTTCCTCCTGGAGCGCACCGATGAAAGCGACGTCGTCGGCAATGGGCGTCTTGGGAAAAACGTAAAATGCGCCTTCGGGACGCGGCGCATCGTAACCTATCGCCTGGAGTGCGCCGCACAGCCGGTCGCGCTTGGCCTGGTAGAGTCTGACGTCCACGGTGGCATCCGGCGTGAGCCCTACCACATGCTGCCAGATGGCAGGTGCGTTGATGTAGCCGAGAATACGGTGGGCGAAGGTGCAGGCGTTGGCAAGGGCCGTAGCTTCTTTGAGGCGCGGCGAAATCGCCAGGTAGCCGATCCGCTCGCCCGCGATTGCCATCGCTTTCGACCAGCTCCAGGCCAGCACGGCGCGGTCGATCATGGCCAGCGTGGCGGGCGGCGTCACCCCGTCGTAAACGATCGGCCGGTACGGCTCGTCGCTGATTGCGAGCAGCGGCTCGCGGACAATCGCATTCAATGCGCGCAGCACATCGGCCGGGTAGAGTCGTCCGGTCGGATTGTTGGGCGAGTTGAGAATGAGCGCCTTGGTGCGCGGCGTCACGGCCGCGGCGATGCGGTCGGGATCGGGCAGAAAGCCGGCGGTGGTTTCCACCGGCACCACGCGGCCGCCGTGGTTTTCGATATAAAAGCGATATTCCGGGAAATACGGACTGAGAACGATGACCTCGTCGCCGGGGTCGAGAATCGATTTGAGCACCGTGTTGATGGCGCCGGCCGCGCCGCTGGTCATGATGAGATGTTCCGCGGCGAAGGGGAGGCCGGTGGATTCTGCCAGGCAGCGCGCCAATCGCGACCGCACTTCCGGGTAGCCGGCGTTGGGCATGTAGCCGTGGGTATGTGGGCGGTTTTCTTCAACCACGCGGCGCAGCGCGCCGATCACCGCCGCGGGCGGTTCCACCTCCGGATTGCCGAGGCTGAAATCGAAAACGTTTTCCGCGCCGCGTTCAAGGCGGAGCTGGATGCCGATTTCGAACATACGGCGAATCCAGGAGGCGCGCTCGAGTTGCCCGGCGATGGATTGCGAGATCGGCATTTCGCAGATGCTCTAACCTACCCCTTGCGCCACCCGTCGGGGCCGGGCATGCCCGGCCCGGCTTTCACGAAGCACTCTTCGCCCGGATGCGCTCTGCGATTTCGCGGTTGCGGCGGGCGTCATCGGCCTCCAGGTGGATCGTGGTCTGCGGGCTCAGCGCCTCGAGGAGCGCGCCCGAATCCAGCTCATCGGCGACCAACACGTAGTCTACCACCCGTAACGCGGCCACCATCCGGGCACGCGCGCGAATGTCGAGCACCTCGCCGGCGAACGGAAGCACCAGCACCAAAAGGGTCCGGACGCCGCTCCGGCGGCGGATCGCTGCAAGCTCGCGGGCGTGCTCGGCGTGCAGCACGTCGAAGTAGCCGGTGACTACAACCAGCGGCCCCGCCAGCGCGCGCGCGGCATCGGGGGTCAGGATTTTGCTTCGGGTATCCATGTCTCAGCGGCCGCGTTCACCAGTTCGAGCGATACCGCCGCCACGCGCTCCGGCGTGACGCGGGTCATGCAGCGGTGATCGATGGGGCAATTGCGCAACAGGCACGGGCTGCATTCGGCGTGCTCCCGCACCACGCGCGCCAGCGGACCTGTGGGCCCGGTGGTGGAGTCGTCGGTCGCGCCAAAGATGGCGACGGTCGGCACACCCAGCGCGGAAGCCACGTGCATCGCGCCCGAGTCGTTGGTGAGATACAGGCGGCAGGCGGCAGCCAGGTCGATGAATTCGCGCAGCGTTGTTTCCCCAGCCAGATTGCGGGCTTCCAGGCCTCCGCCGCGCAGGTCGGCGGTGACGGCTTCGCATAATTCGCGCTCGGCAGCCGAGCCAAACACCAACACGGTTGCCCCCATCGCCGCGGCTACCGCGCGGGCCGCTTCCGCGAACCGCTCCGGCAGCCAGCGCTTGGCATTGCCGTAAGCGGCGCCGGGGCTGACGCCGATCGCCGCGCCATCCACCCCGAGTTCGCGCAAGCGCGTGGCGCCGGCCTCCCGCGCAGCCGGAATGCCCTCCAGGCGGATAGCGGACGATTCCGGGAAATGTTCGATCAGCCCGGCGCGCCGCAGCAGTTCCAGGTAATAGAAGCGCTCATGGCGTGGAATGTCGCCCGGTTCCGGCCGCGGGATGGCGCGCGTCAGCAGCCAGCGGCGGCCGTCACGCGCGTAGCCGATGCGCTCCGGAATGCGCGCCAGCCAGGCCGTCAGCGCGGCGTCGAATGAGTTCGGCAGGAGAAAAGCGGCGTCGAAGCGCTCCTCGCGCAGACCGGCTGCGAAGTCGCGGCGGTCGGCCAGCGATTTGGCCGGTGGGCAGGGAATCACGCGGTTGATGGAAGACTCGCGGGCGTAAAGTTCGGCCACCGCGCGTTGCGCCACCACTGCGATCTCGGCGCGCGGGCATACCTGGCGAATCACGCGCATGGCGGGCAGCGACATCACGGCATCGCCCAGCCAGTTGGTGGCGCGGATCGAGATCCGTTCGAACGCGGCTGGATTGAAGGCCACTCTCGTTCAGCATAACAACCGTGGGCGTGGCGCGAGTGAAAGCACTGGAACGCGGCTGGCGGGGCATGTAGCACCCCGTTGACGTGGTGCTTGATTGGGAATATGATTCAGGCGTCGGGTCTTACCGGGCCCGAACAACTCGAAACGAGGTTTGCCATGTTAGCAACCGCGGTGGCAGAAAAGAACGCATACGAAGTCGCACTGGAGAATTTCGACCTGGCGGCGGATGCGCTGGGGCTCGACAGCAGTGTGCGAGCCATGATCAAGTATCCGGAACGCGTCCTGACGGTGAGCGTGCCGGTGCGCATGGATACGGGGCAGATTGTCCACTTCGAAGGGTTCCGCGTGCAGCACAACACCACGCGCGGCCCGGCCAAGGGCGGCATCCGTTTCCACCCCAACGTGACGGTGGACGAAGTAAAGGCGCTAGCCACGTGGATGACGTGGAAGTGCGCGGTGGTGAATATTCCGTTCGGCGGCGGCAAGGGCGGCGTGACCTGCAACCCGAAGGCCCTGTCGTTGGGCGAATTGGAGCGGCTGACGCGGCGATATGCCAGCGCCATTCTGCCGCTGATCGGACCGGAGAAGGATATTCCGGCGCCCGACGTCTACACCACGCCGCAGATCATGGCGTGGATCATGGACACCTACAGCATGAACATGGGTTACCCGGTTCCCGGCGTGGTGACGGGCAAGCCGATCAGCCTGGGCGGATCGCTGGGGCGCAATGAGGCCACCGGACGCGGCGTGTACTATACGGTGGTCTCAAGCTGCGAGCACCTGGGTATTCCGGTGAAAGGCGCGCGCGTGGCGGTGCAGGGATTCGGCAATGCGGGCTCCGTGGCAGCCCACCTGCTCGACAGCGAACAAGCAATGGTGATCGCCGCCAGCGATTCGACGGTCGCCATTTACAGCCGCAACGGGCTGGATATTCCCAAGCTCATTATGCATAAGGAACGGACCGGTTCGCTGCGCGGATTCCCGAACGCGGAAGAAATCACGCCCGAAGAACTGCTGGCGATGGATTGCGAGATCCTCATTCCGGCGGCGCTGGAGAGCGTAATCACCGCAGAAAACGCGCACCAGATCAGGACGCGCATCATCGCCGAGGCGGCCAACGGGCCGGTAACGCCGGAAGCAGACCGTATCCTCGAACAGCGTGGCGTGTTCCTGATTCCCGACATTCTCTGCAATGCCGGCGGCGTCACCGTGTCGTACTTCGAATGGGTGCAGGATGAGAATCACCTGTTCTGGGACGAGCAGGACGTCAACCTGAAGCTGGAGAAAGTGATGACGCGCGCTTTCCGCGACGTGATGAAGATTCAAAGCGACCACAAGGCAAGCATGCGCCTGGCGGCCAACATGATGGGCATCGGCCGCGTAGCCGAAGCCGTCAAAATCCGCGGCCTGTACCCGTAAGACAAAGTGCGACGCAGTGGGGCGGACCCCCCGGTCCGCGGTCGACGCCCTCGTCGACCTTTTTCCGGGCATTCGAAATCGGGTCCCGGGAGAGCCGGACCCGGGGGTCCGGCGCAGACGAGGGCGTCTGCCCCACTACGCCCAGCGAATCAGGCCGGGCAGGAACTGTTGCGGCTCATCGGCGTGATAGGGGAGGACGCGGACGGTGTAGCCGTGGAGGCCGCTTTCGCGGCAGGCGGCTGAGTGGGCGGCGAAGATGTAAACCCCCTCGCCGGCCTGGCTCACTTTTTCCATGGGCACGGCGGCCGCATCGCAGATCTCGAAATCCGCGTCGAGCATGCCGAG
>Ga0209415_10003246_pt1 | contig 30223 bp, 23 predicted proteins | sample PeaSoiSIISIP2007_FD_187696 | JGI IMG/M metagenome (GOLD analysis project Ga0209415, IMG submission 187696) | Peat soil microbial communities from Weissenstadt, Germany - SII-SIP-2007 (SPAdes) (version 2) | ecosystem: Environmental > Terrestrial > Soil > Wetlands > Peat | place: Germany...
GCCGAGCGCGAAGCGGTCAACACCCCCATCCAGGGAAGCGCGGCGGACCTCGTGAAGCTCGCGATGCTCGCGGTGGACGCCCAGATCCGCGCCGGACGATTGGACGCGGCCATGCTCCTCCAGGTCCACGACGAACTGGTGCTGGAATGTCCCGCCGGTTCGGCGGCCGAGGTCGCCGCACAGGTGAAGGAGCTCATGGAAGGCGCCATGAGCCTGTCCGTTCCCCTTTCCGTGGAGACCGGGATCGGAGACGATTGGGGAACGGCCCACTAGACGACATCGGCGAGGCGAGGATTTCAGGAGGCTCGGCGCAGCACCAGGATGGGCACCTCGGGCGGTGCGAACAGCCGCATGGGCGGCCCCCAGAAACCGGCACCGCGACTGGTGAACACGGGGACGTCGCCCACCGTCGCGAACCCGGAAACGACGGGTTGTTGGAGGTGGACCAGGTAGTGGAAGGGCCAGAGCTGGCCACCGTGGGTGTGCCCCGAAAGCTGCAGAGAAACTCCCATGCGCTGGGCCTGGAGGGCTTGCCTCGGTTGATGGGCGAGCAATACCACCGGGACACCGGCGGGAACTCCGGCGAGCGCGGCGCGCGGATCGGGGGCCGTCCCTCCCGGCATGCCGCCCTCGTGGGCGTCGGTGACACCCGCCAGGCAGAGGACCGACTCCCCCCGGTGGATCAGGACATGGCGGTTGGACAGCACGATCCAGCCCATGTTCTGGACGAAGCGGATCCAGGGAGCGATCCCCGAGTAGGCTTCGTGGTTCCCGGTGACGAAATAGGTTCCGTCCTTTCCGCGCATCCGGGAGAGCTCTTGGACGGCGGGGCCCATTCCCTCCACGGTGCCGTCCACCAGGTCTCCGGTGTGCACCACGAGGTCCGGAGCCGCGGAGTCGACCCTGCGCGCGAGGTCCGCGGACCAGGAACGTCCCAGGATGCGTCCGATGTGGGTGTCGGTGACCTGGGCGATCCGATATCCGTCGAACGCGGGGGGAAGTCCCGGGATGTACACGTCGAGCGAATGGATTTCCGGCGCCCGCAGGCCCTCGCGGATTGCGACCACCGCCGCGAGCAACGCCACGGCCAGTCCGGCGACATGGACCCCGCGGACGGCCATGGACGGATTCCGGCCCGAGAGCCATCCCGATGCCCGGATGAAAAGGCCCAACGCGTCGCCGCACAGGGCCCCGACCAGGAGCAGGAACAGGATGCCCATCCAGGCGTAACCGACCCATGTCAATGCATCTCCCACTGCCCCCCATCGGGTGGATCTGGCCAGGAGAAATGCGGCGGGAACGGAGAGGTACAGCAGGGCGAGGATTCCCCAGAAAAGCGCTCCGGATCCTCCTTGCAATCCGAGGGCGGCGGCGATCCGGGATCCCACGTACCAATGGACAACGAGAAGGAGGCCCTGGACGACCAGGAGGAAGACGATGATCCGGGAGATGGGCATGGATGGCGAGCAAGGTACAAGTTGGCGTCGCCCGCGGCGGCGATCGCCCGATCGGGAAGAAGGCGGATCAGAAGTCCAGCAGCAACCCCGCGCGAAGGTAGTACCGGTGGAAGGAGGACCAGCCGCTTTCCGCCAATAGACTGGAGCGGTCGCCCAACTTCAGGTCCAACCCGCCTCCCGCACGCCAGAGGAAATAGGAACTCCCGAAGTTCGGCCGCAAGCCCGCCCCCGCCTCCCCCGCCAAGTATGGCATCAAGGTCCGCCCGATGGGGAGGCGCACCTGGAGCTTGCCGTCGAGCATCCCCGAGGGGCGCCCGGAAACGCCTTCATATCCGATTCCCGGTCCGAAGAGGACCATCTGGTCGAACCGGTACAGCGCGTGGACGGACCAATTGGCCCGCGGCGACCAGTCGCCTTGGGGCACCGCCACTCCACCCATTCCCTCCAGGGACAGCCCGGCCGCGGAACCGAATGCCGCCAGGCAGAGGAGGAGGGAAAGGATCCTCACATGTGCACCGAAGGGTGTTCCGCCGTCCAGCGCCCGAAGGCATCCTCGTCGACCGGGATCTGATCCGGGGTCAATTCCAAGGTCTGGACGATGTCGGCGTGGAACACCTGCCAGGCGCCGACCTCGACCTCGCTCTCCAACTGGCCCTGCCCCCAGCCCGAATACCCCAGGAAAATCCGGTAGGATCCGGGTTGGGCGCGGTGGAACCTCTTGCCGGGGCTTTCTTCCAGGGGATCCTCTTCCATCCGCCAGGTGAAATTCCAATGTCCGCCCATGGTCAGTCCGTCGGTGATCCGCTGCGACTCGGGCGCGGGCTCGCCGCTCCAATCCAGGATCTGGATCTTGTCCTGTTCCACCGGGCCTCCAAGATGGACTTCGCGCAGACCTCGCATTTCCGGCGGAAGACTTTCGAAGACCTCGTCCAGAGGCATGTGGGAAACGCGGTTGAGGACCAATCCGTAGTCGCCGTCCTTCTCGTGGGCGCACAGCAGGATCACGGTTCCCTGGAAATTGGGGTCCTTGAGAACTTCGTGTCGGGCCACCAGAAAGGCCCCCGTTTGCAACCGCGCCAAGGATTCTTCGGGAGAAAAGCTCATCGGAAGGGAAAAGTAACCAAGGGCGGCTTCGCCGATCACTCGCAGAGAGGGTGCAGCAGCCGAACCAGGCTGTCCGCGGCGAAGGCGACATGGTGGGAGGTCGAAAGAAGCAGCTTGCCGGGGACCACGGCGACGTGCCCCGCCCGCACGGCCGGGAGGTCCAGGAGAGCCTGGGGGAGAGGTTTCATCTTTCCGCCCGCTTCCCAACCGCTGCGCAGGAGCCAGTCCGGGGAAAGTTTCAGGACGTCTTCCACGGAAATCGGCTCCGATCCGTGGATTCCCAGTTCCGCGGCCGCGTTCCGGGTCCCCGCCAAGCGGAGCAGGTCGCCGATGGTGGAGAAATCGCCGGCGGTGTACCCCTCCGACCAGTAGAGGACCCGCGGGTGGTCGGAACAGCGCATGGCCCGGGCGTGCGCGGCGTCCAAGGTGGAATCCATCCAGCGCACCAGGCTGTCTCCGCGCGCCGGCTCGCCCAGTCGCGCCGAGGCGTGGTGCAGGAAGGTTCGGATCTTGGCGAGGGAATTGGGATTGTCGAGGATCTCGAAGGGGATCCCGCTGCGACGGATTCCGTCCACAAAGGCGGGGTCGTGGAAGGATCCGAGGAGCACGAGATCGGGGCGGAGGGAAACGATGCGTTCGAGGTCCGCGCCGATCCGGGGCTTTCCCGGGAACAGTCCGGCGGCCTCGTGGATCCCGGAATCGTCGGCCAGGGCGGAAACCGCGAGGACCCGGGAGGAGTCGACCAGGGCCTGGAGGAGGACGTCTCCGGTGATGGTCACCGACACGATCCGGTGTGGACGGGTCGCCGCCGCGGCGGGGGATGGGCGGTGGCAGCCGGAAAGGAGGAGGAACCACGCCCCGGCGAAGGCGGCGAGGGACTTCATGGCATCCTCCCCAGGACGTGGGCGGCCAGGGCGGAGGTTTCGGACAGGCACAGCAGGAGTCCGTAGATGTCGCCGGTGATGCCCCCTCCGAGCCTCCGCGACGCCCAGAACGCCACCGCGAGCTGGCAGCAGAGGATCGCGGCGGCTTCCAGGGGGAAGAACCAAACGAACGGGGCCGTCCCGAGCGTCGCCAATCCCCACCCGGCCGCGGACATGCCCGGTCCCGAGAAACTGGAGGCGTCCACCGCCCTGGCGTAGGGGAAGAGGTGGATGGGAAGCAGCAGGATTCCCCGCGACAGGGCCGGGATGGCGAGGAAGATCCAGGGCGACGACGGCATGGACAGAAGTTGCCAGGTCAGGAGCATCCAAAGCGAACCCGCCCCGAAGGCGAAGGAACCCATGTGGACGTCCTTCAGGATCTCCAGGCGGCGGGGAGGGTCGCGCGGACAGAGCAAGGCGTCCGCGCTGTCCAGCAGGCCGTCGAAATGGAGGAATCCCGTGAGGACCAGCGGCAGGGCCAGCAGCAGGACTCCCCGAAGGCCGTTGGGCCACCCGGTCCGGGAAAGTCCCCAGGCCAGGCCCGCCCAGAAGAGTCCGATCGCGGCGCCGACGACGGGATACCAGGCGCGGGAACGGACGAATTCGGCGTGGCTCGCCCTGCCCTGCCCCCGCACGGGCAGGATGGTCAGGAACGAGAGGGCCAGCGAGAGGGGGTTCACATCCCCACGTCCGCGAAGGTCTTCATTCCAGACAGGATTTGGCAGGCCGAACGGAGGACCGGGAAGGCCAGGACGGCTCCCGTCCCCTCGCCCAGCCGGAACCCGAGCTTGAACACCGGCTCCAGGCCCAGGTCCCGCAGTTGCCAGGCGTGGCCCGGCTCCTCCGAGAGATGGCCCGCGAAGAGGAACGTCTTCACGCCCGGGTCGATCCGGGCTGCGGCCAGGGCTCCGGAAGTCACGGGAAATCCGTCGCAGACCAGGGGCACGCCCCTGTTCGCGCCTTCCAGGTAGACTCCGGCGATCGCGGCGATCTCCAGGCCACCCAGATGGGCCAGCACATCCACGGGGTCCGCGTCCTGGAGAGGACCGAGCGTCTGCCGGGCGCGCGCCAGGGAAAGCGCCACGATCCCCGCCTTGCGCGAACGGGCCGGCTCATCCAGTCCCGAGCCGCGGCCCGTCACGAGATCCGGGTCCAAGCCGAGCCACGCCGCGGTGAGCGCCGAGGCGGGCGTGGTGTTCCCGATGCCCATGTCCCCCGCGGCGAGCACCTGGGCACCCGCGTCCAGCGCGCGCCGCGCCGCCTTTCGCCCCAGGTCGATCGCCTCCTGCGCTTGTGCCCGGGTCATGGCCGGTTCGCGGGCGATGTTTCCCGTTCCGGACCGCACCCGGGATCCCAGGAGGCGGGGGTGGGTGGGAAGGATCTCACCCTTGATTCCGGCATCCACCACCCAGAGGTCGGCCGCGGAGGTGAGCGCGATCTGGTTGATGGCGGCACCGCCCTCCAGGAAGTTCAGGGCTTGGATCCGGGTGATGGAATCCGGGAAGGCCGCGACGGATTCCGCCACGACGCCGTGGTCTCCGCAACAGACCACCACGGCGCCCTTGCCGAGGCTCGGGTGGTCCGTGCCCTGGAGGGCGCCGATCCTGTTTCCGACATCTTCCAGCAGCCCCAGCGATCCGGGGATCTTGAGCAATTGGTTCTGGCGGGCTTGGACAAGCTCCAGGCGCTTCGGATCGAGGGGAGGGATCATGGGTTCCTCAGGGGGATGCGGACGCCGGCGACGCAGAGCCAGGCCTCGGTGGACGCGGCGACCAGGCGTTGATTGGCCCATCCCAGGTGGTCGCGGAATTCCCGGGAAAGAGCGTTGTCCGGGACGATCCCCGAACCGACTTCGTTGGTGACCACGATCAGATCCGTGCCCGAATTCCTCCAGGCTCCGACCAGGTTTTCGATGGCACTCCGGAATGCGGCCGGACCGCCGTCCAGGAGGTGGTTGGTGGCGAGCATCCCCAGGCAATCGAGGACGACCACGGGGTGGGCGGCTCGCCGCAACGCGCCGGCGACGTCCAACGGCTCCTCCAAGGTCTCCCAGGAAGGGGGGCGATCCTCCCGGTGCGCGCGAACGCGATCGGTCATTTCCTGGTCCAGGCAAAGCGACGTGGCCAGGAATGTGACATTGTCGCCCCCCCATTCCCGTCCGAGGGATTGGGCCGCCGAGCTCTTCCCCGAGCGGGCTCCGCCGGTCAGCACGCAGAGCCGACCTTGGCGCCTTCCTGCGAGTCGGTGCGGGTTCGATGGATCCACCCAGGAGGCGATGGTCTGCATGTCCAGATGCTCCTCGACCAGGCCGGCCAGATGGTCGAAGGTCGTTTCGAGCGGGTCCGGTGAAACATCGTCCCCTCCGAACAGCGCCGAAAGAACCCGAGGATCTTCGAAGACGCCGTGCAGGTAGATGCCCAGGACGTTTCTCTGGTTGCAAATGCGTCCCGGAGAGGAATCGGGATCTTCGCCGGCCACGGTGCCGGTGCGGATCTCGTACCCGGACAGGTCCCGTCCGGAAAGCGCCGACCACAATCCCTCCAGTCGCGGCGCCTCCAGGTTCGATCCGCGCACGATCTTCCGTTCGCCGTGGAGGGTGGAAAGCGGCAGGAGTCCGAGCCCATCGGCACCGCCCTCGCGACCGGTGGGATCGTCGATTCGACCTCCCAACGCCTGCATTCCCCCGCAGACGCCCAGCACGGGCTTCCCCGCGGCCGCGAATTCCCGCACCGATGTGTTCAGTCCGCGCTCGTGCAGCCAGGCGAGGTCGGACGGCACGTGCTTGGATCCCGGGAGGACCAGCAGATCCAGTCCGTCCAGGTCGCGCGGTTCGCGGACCAGGCGCAGTCCGACCCCGGGCCACGATCCCATTCGACGGAATTCGTCGAAGTTCGAGATGCGCGGCCAGGCCACCACCCCGACTTGGTATCCGCCTCCTTCGGGATCGGTGGAGAAATGCTCCAACGCCACGGCGTCCTCGTCGGGAAGGTGGTGGTGGACTCGGGGGATGGTGCCCAGCAAGGGCACGCCGGTCCGCGCGAAAAGATCCGTCGGACCGGGTTCCAGGAGAGTCGCGTCGCCGCGGAACTTGTTGAGCACGAATCCACCGAGCCGCCGGCGGAGATCCGCGGGCAGGAGCGACCAGGTCCCGAAGAGGTGGGCGAACGCGCCGCCCCGGTCGATGTCGGAAACCAGGAGGCAGCGCGCACGGGCTTCCCGGGCGGTCTCCAGGTTCACGTAGTCGACATCGGCCAGGTTGATCTCGGCGGGACTCCCCGCCCCCTCGATCACCACGATCTCGTTCTCCTCCATCAGTTCCCGAAGGGGAGGCCTCGCCTTCTCCCACAGGAGCGGCGAACGGCGACGCCAGGCCATGTCGGACAGCTCCCGGTCCACCCCACCCAGGACCACCACCTGGCTCGCGGTGTCGCGCTCCGGCTTGAGGAGAACGGGGTTGAACCGGACCTCGGGTTCGCGCCGCGCCGCCTTGGCTTGGAGCCACTGGGCCGTTCCCATCTCTCCGCCCAGCGCCACCCGAGCGTTGTTGCTCATGTTCTGGGCCTTGAAGGGCGCGACCTTGTAGCCCTTGTCCGAAAACCATCGGCAAAGGGCGGTGGCCAAGAACGACTTCCCCGCATCCGACGTGCATCCCCAGACCATGATCGCCTTGGCCGTCATGACAGGATCCGTCGATCCGGCCAGGCGATCCTCACGAGTTCGGCCTTGTCGGGGAAGCGGTCGGAGCCGCACCGGGCCATGAGACTCCGGATCCAGCCGCCGTGCGAGAAGATCAGGTGTCGACCGGGAGGGAGGTCGTCCAGGAACGCCTCCGCGCGGCGCAGGAGGTCGGCGGTGGATTCGCCGTCGGGCGCCTGGAAGTCGGCGAAGGAACGCAACTTCTCTCGCCACTCTTCTCCGGCCTCCTCGTAGGTCTTCCCTTCCAGGTCCCCGAAGTGGATTTCGCGCAGGCGGATGTCGGTGGGTACGTTCGGGAATCCCGCGAGCCGGGCGGTCTCGCGGGTCCGGGTCGTGTCGGATCGCCAGATTCCGTCGAACCGGACCCCGGCCAGGCGCGAAGCGAGTCCGCGCGCCATGGCCTCGCCCGCCGGGGTCAGCGGGGGGTCCGACCATCCCGCGTACCGGCCTTCCCCGTTGAAGGTCGATTCGCCGTGGCGGACCAGCCAGAGTTCCAGGAAAGGGATCAAGGGAGGACCAGGATGGACCAAGGAGAAAACGTGGTCTTGAAGGTATCGAGAGCGGTTCCCGTCGCGGTCATGCGGATCACGGAAGGAGCCGAGGCGCTGGAACTCCCCAGCCAAAGATCGTTGCCATCCCAGCTGAAGGCGCCCACGTTGGCGGTTCCCGAAACCTTCGGACCCGGCGTCCCGGAAGAAAGATTCAAGACCCGCACGGATTCGTCGTAGGTCGCCGTGTCCGAGACGCCGACGAAGGCCTCCCCCGACGGGCCGAAAGCGACCATCGAAACATCGCCTCCCAAGTTTCCCTCCGTGACCAGGGTGTTCGCCGTCCCCTTGGAAAGATCGACATCCACCACAGCACCATCCAACACTCCCCAGGAACCCACGCAGGCCACCAGGACCTGGCTTCCACTCCAAGCCGCCGCGTAGGCGTTCTTCCAAGGCAGAGCGATTCGACTCCGAACCTGCTTGGAGGACGGGTCGATCAAGAGGACGACCGACGAATCACCCGGGTCGTTCCCGTTCAGCCGCCCCAGCACCACGGCGAGATCGCCGTTCCAGGCATGGACAGAGAAGGCCTGCGGAACCTTCTGGCCGTCCTTGGTGTCGGCGTAGGTGGACAGGTCGATGGAATCGACGACCTTCTGGCCCGAGGGATCGATGGCCTTCAGGTAGGAGCTGTTGTAGCACGCCACCCACAGCTTTCCGGACAGGTTCGCGACCGCGTAGGGATTCGCGTCGGATCCCACGTTCACTTCCAGCGCCACCTGGCCGATGTTCCCACCCTGGTACCCCGTCACGACGCCCACCGTCCGCTGGATCACATACAGGTTTCCCGCGGCGGAATCGAGGACCACATCGCTTGTGGGCCAGTTCGCCACCAGATTCGAGGTGGTATCGATCCGGTCCAGGGCGGCGGATCCGCCATTGGAATAGCTCGTGCCCAGCACGAAAACCTTGCCGGTGGCGTTGCTGTCGATGGCCGTCTTGGGGCTGCTGTCGAAGATGCATCCGCTCATCAACGCGATGGCGGGCAGAAGGGCGATGTTCCGGTTTTTCATTCGAAGGTCTCCTGGTTCTTGGGTGCTGCGGTTGCGGATGGATTCGCTGGAGAACGGTGGGCATCGAAGTCGATGTCCAACTGAGCCTTGTACTGCCGTCCGGAAAGCCACAGGTAGACGAGGTCCTGGGTGTGGACGTCGGTGAGGTTGCGCACGGCCAAGAGCACGGAAATCGGTCCCCGACGCCACCGAAGCCAGACTCCGTGGATCGCCCGGCCTGGGCGGTAGACGTCGGAGGTGTTCAAGTCGGAAAACCAGGTTTGTCCCTGGGCGTCCAAGGTGTAGCCCAAGGTGCTTCCCCACCCAAGATCCGCCGATGCCGCCACCGACCCTTTCCACTGCGGAGTGTTTCTCGGCACGCTGCCATTTACCGCAGGGTTGGGGTCTTCCACCCGCGCCTTCTGCCAGGTTCCACCGGCGAATCCGGCGAACCGCCCAATTCTGCCCCAAAGGCGGCCATCCAATCCCGCCGCCTCGTACCCGGGCTCGTTCCTGTGGATGAAAAGGGGGCTCGCTCCGGCTTGTTCGGCCTCGATGGGGTCCTCGTACACCGCATCCCATGCCGAAAGAGAGGCGTGCATCCCTTGTCGGTCCCATCCCGATCCGATCTCGATGGACCCCGATTTTTCGGGCTTCAAGGCCGGATTGGGGAGACCGCTTCCATTGTCGCCCATCCACTCCGAGAAATCCGGAATCCGCTCTTTCCCGGAAACGGACATCCACGCGGACCATTCGCTCCATCGAACCCACGCGCGCGCCTGACCACGCCAAACCTGGTGCCAGATGGCGGTATCCGGGATGGGAGGCGTGCTGTCCAAGGCCGTGGTGAAATCCCGTTCGTCCCGAGCGAAGTCCGTCCGTCCTTCGAGATCGGCGCCGTACCACTCGGACTCCTGTCCCGCCCAGCCCAGTCCAAGGGTGCCGGAGGTTCGATTCCCGTCCGGGGTTTCCTGCTCCCTTTGCACGCCCACCGACTGCCGCCCGCTCCGCTCCCATCGCAGGCCCGCCCAGGCACGGGGATCGAACCAGCCTGCGGATCGCCGGCGCAGCGACCACGACGCATTCGCATCGTCGGAGGTCTCGTCCGAAGCGATGTCGGCCTGGTAGCCGGAACTTTGGGTGGGGTCCTTCCAATCGGACCATCCGCGCCGCCAGGAACCTTCGAGGATGTTGGACCATTCCCCCGTGTCCACCCTCCTCAGATCCGTCTGCAACGCCTCCCGATCCAGTCTGCCCATCGGATTCGACTCCAACGGCGAGGACAATCCCTGGTTCGACGCCTCCCATCGCACGGAAGCCTCCCAGGCTTCGGTCGGGCGCCATCCGACGAAGGCCCCTTTTCCGGTGAAGTCGTTGTTCGACAGTGTTTTGATTCCGTCGTCGGACGGGTTGTCCGGGGTGTTGTTGTCCGAAGCGAAGGGATAGTCGTTTCGGGAAGTCTCCCACCAGGTGGAAATCGCGACTCGGCCCGAACTGTCGCCCCAGCGGCCCGAAGCGGAGCGTTCGCCGAAGGACCCGATTCCGACGGAGCCACCCCAATCGCTCCATCCACGCCGGGAGACCAGTTCCAATCGAGGCGAAGCCCCCGAGCCATCCGCACCTGCCTGGAGGACTTCCGCGCGTTGCAGGCCATCCACCGGATAGGGCCCTATATCCACGGTCGACCCGTTCGATCCGCCCAGAGGAACGCCATCCAAGTACACCTCCACCTGCTCGGGAGGGGATCCGTGCAGTGAAAGGGTCGTGTAGCTCCCGAGGCCTCCGGAGGCGAGCACCTGGACTCCGGGGATCCTGGCCAGGGCTTCGGAGAGGGTGGAGACGACGGAAAGATCCTCGCGCGAAAGGACGATGCCTTGGGCAGGATCCCCGACATTCGTCCCCACCACCTCGCGCGCCTCCATCAGCGGTTCCCGCGCTTTTCCGGAGTCGCTCGCGATGGAATCGACGGGGCTCTCCTGGGCGGAAAGCCGACCGACAGCGAGGAGAAAAATGAGGAAGACTTTGCGCATCCCGCCCATTTCCAGAGGCAGAAGAGAAGAGCCGACACGGCTGTGGCGGCGCTCCGGGCAGGTCTCCTGACTTGGGGCCCCTTCCGCCGCCTTCCCGGAACGATGTCCAGTGGCTTGTGGCGGAGGGTTCTCGCCCCTCACAGTGGCTGGTCCGCTGCCGACTTTCACGGCATTCCCGATGGTGTTAGGTCCCACCTGCTTTCGCAGACCCGAGAGCGGGCCGAACGGTAGCTTATCGGGACCTCTTTGTCTAGATTTCCCTCCCTATGGACTTCGCACGCGGTTGCAAGGACGAACATCCCTCCCAGGTGGAACGAGCGGAGCGCGTCACGCGCCAGGAGATCCGCGATCTCTACGATCTCCCGCTGCCCGACCTCCTCTTTCGCGCCCAGGCGGTGCACCGCGAACACTGGGATCCTCGCGAGATCCAGATGTCGACCCTGGTCAGCATCAAGACAGGAGCCTGCCCCGAGGATTGTTCCTACTGCACGCAGTCCAGCCGGTACGAGACCGACACCCAATACCAGCCCCTGATGCAAGTCCCCGATGTCCTGGCCCAGGCGAAGGCCGCGAAGGCCGAGGGCTCGACGCGGCTTTGCATGGGTGCGGCCTGGCGGGAAGTGAAGGATGGCCCCCAATTCGACGCGGTGCTGGAGATGGTCCGCGGCGTGAAGTCGATGGGCATGGAGGCCTGCGTCACCTTGGGCATGTTGAACGAGTCCCAGGCGCAGAGGCTGCGCGAAGCCGGGTTGGACTACTACAACCACAACCTGGACACCTCGCCCGAGAACTACGGCAACGTCATCACCACGCGCACCTTCCAGGACCGGCTCGATACCCTGGACGCCGTCCGCAAGGCCGGTGTCCACGTCTGCTCCGGCGGCATCCTGGGCATGGGCGAAAGCCGCGAGGACCGGGTGGGCCTGCTCCACGAGCTGGCGAACTTGCCGACCCCTCCGGAATCGGTCCCCATCAACAAGCTGATGCGGATGCCCGGCACGCCCCTCGCCGACGCCGAACCCATCGACGACATCGAGTTCGTGCGCACCATCGCGGTCGCGCGTCTGCTCATGCCCAAGTCCCGGGTGCGTCTCTCCGCGGGTCGCGTGGAGATGGGCGCCTCCACCCAGTTCCTCTGTTTCCTGGCCGGCGCCAACTCGATGTTCACCGGCGAGAAGCTCCTGACGGCGGCCAATCCCGGACAGGACAAGGACCTGGCCATGCTCGCCTCCTTCGGGATGAAGGCGGAAGTCGTGCCGTACTCGGGAGAGCACTGAGAGCGAGGTTCGGGAGGAATCCTCAACCTTTCGCTCCGTTTTCGCGACAGATTCGAAACGGTCCGATCTTCGGCCGTGTCCTCCCGGTCGGACCACCTCTGTCTGGAGAATCTTCATGCTTCGAGAGATCCGCATTGCCTCCTTCCTGGGCATGTTCTTGGCTGTTGCCACCCAAGCGGGGGTGGTCAAGGTGCACGGCGCCCTCAAGGTGCAGGGCAACCACGTCGTCGACGCCAATGGAAATCCGATCCAAGTGGCGGGGATGAGCCTCTACTGGCCGGAATGGGGAGGCAATGCCTTCTACACCGCCTCCGCGGTCCAGACCATGGCCAGCAGCTGGGACGCGAGCGTGATCCGGGCGCCGTTTCCGGTTTACACTCCCAACTCGACGCCTGCGGACCAGTACAACGCGAGCAACGAATCCCTCATCAAGACGGTGGTCGACGCCGCCATCGCCAACGACATCTATGTCATCGTGGACTGGCATGTGGAGGGGGACAATGTCGAGGAGGACCACGCGAAGACCTTCTTCGGGGACATCGCCAAGGCCTATCCGAATTCGCCCAACGTGATCTGGGAGATCTGGAACGAGCCCATCAGCGCGAGTTGGAGCACCATCAAGTCCTATGCGAGCGACATCCTGGCCGTGATCCGACCCTACAGTTCGAATCTGGTGATCGTGGGCTCCCCCACATGGTCGCATACCCCCAACACTCCGGCAGCGGACCCCATCACCACCGATCCCAACATCGCCTACACCACGCACTTCTATGCCTGCAGCGATTCGACGGCCGAACGGGCCACGGTCACCGCGGCGGCCGCCAAGATTCCCATCTTCTTCACCGAATGGGGAACGACCGCGTCGGACGGAAACACCGGCTTTTGCACCGGGGAGTCCGACCAGTGGCTCGCTCTCGCGAAGCAATTGGGCATCAGTTGGACCAACTGGTCTCTTTCCAACAAGGGCGGGGGATCGGCCGCACTCACCAGCACGGACGTGAACGGTGGACTCTCCGCCTCCGGCACCTACGTCAAGGCCAAGATCCAGGCCGTGTATGCGGCGATCTCCACGACCAGCGGAACCACCAACCCGCCTCCCGCCGACACCCTGGCCATTCCCGGACACATCGAGGCGGAGAGCTACACGAGTCTTTCCACCGAGGGGATCAAGGCCGAAACGGTCGGCGGCGTCACGGACCTGGGCTACACCAGCAACGGTTCCTGGGCCGAGTACCTGGCCAAGATCACCCAAACCGGCACCTATACACTCGCCGCGCGGGTGGCTTCGGACGCCGCGGGTACCCTGACCTTCAAATGGAACGGGAACACCCTGGGTTCCATGCAGGTGGCCAGCACGGGAGGGTGGAATTCCTGGCAGACGCAGGATCTTTCCGTCCAACTCAACTCCTCCGGAGCCGGGACTTTGCGCGTGGAATGGAGCGGATCGGGCTCCAGTCTGGTGAATCTCGACTGGGTGGAGTTCGCCGCGGTCGATGCCGGGCTCGCGACGGGGCGGGCCTCTTCTGGATTTTCGGTCCAGGCCACCGCCCACGGGCTTTCGGTGACCTTGCCTTCGGGATCCCGCGAGGTCCAAGTGACCGATCTCCAGGGCAGGACCCTGGTCCGGCGATCCATCTCGGGCCAGCGCCAGATGCGGATCGGTTTGGATGGGCAGGGACTGGTACTGGTCCGCCTGAGCGGGGCCGCCGGGGAAGCCGTCCTGCCCGTCCTGCTCTCGCACTGAGGGGCCTCTGCCGGGGGTGTACCTTTCCGGCGTGGAAACCAGCTGGGATCGGTGGTTTGCGGCCTGGACGGAGAAATCTGCCCTGCTCGAAAATCAAGGGGTGTTCCGCACACTCGGCGACCACCCCGAATCCCGTTTCGGGCACAACGACTACCTGGGCCTCAGACGTGACCCGAGGATGGTGGATGGCCTGATCGAGGCCTTGCACACTGGATTGCCCAGCACCTCTTCGGGTTCGAGACTGCTCTCCGGAAATCTCGAGCTGTTCACGGAGTTCGAGGATCGATTTGCACAGTCGGCAGGGAGGCCGCGAGGCCTGCTTTTCGCCTCCGCCTCCGAGGCCAATCGGGCGGCGATCTGTGCCTTGGTCGGTCGGCACGACGTGGTCATCCACGACGCTCTCGCCCATGCCTCGCTCATCGATGGGATCGTGCACAGTGGTGCCCAACGGCGAAGATTTTCTCACAATGATGTCGAGGATTTGCGTGCACAGTTGAGATCCTGCGCGGGAAAGCTTCGGCTTGTGGTCACCGAGTCGGTGTTTTCCATGGACGGAGATCTGGCGCCATTGGCGGAGATCGACCAAGTGTGCAAGAAAGAAGATGCCTTGTTGTTGGTGGACGAAGCCCATGCTGTCGGGTTGTTCGGATTCCACAAGACCGGACTGTGCGAGAACCTACCCAAAAACTCTGCCCTGGTGGCCACCACCCATGGGTTCGGGAAGGGCTTGGCCTCGGCCGGGGGCATTTTGTGCGGTCCTGGGGCATTGATGGATTCCATCGTGAACACTTCGAGGCCCTTCATTTTCACGACCGCCCCCTCCCCGCTGGCCATCCTGGCAGCGAAAAAGGCTTGGGAGATCGCCCAAACAGACGCTCCACGTCATGAGCATTTGAACAATCTGTGCAAAACCTTCGCCAGCGGATTGAAAGAATTGGGTTGGAATCTACCCGAGCGCTCGATCCAGACGCCCATCTTCCCCTTGTTGGCTGGAGGGCTGGAAAATGCACAGTTGCTCTCGGCAGGGCTTTCTCGACGCGGGATCCATCTCCGGCCCATCCGACCGCCCACGGTGGCCAAGGGAGCCGAACGACTCCGCGCCACCATCACCGCCGATCTCACGGATTCCGACCTCACCGAATTCCTGGAAGCCCTGAATGAACTCCACTCACCCCCTGCTGCGTGACCCTTTCCCCCGCTCGGTCTTCGTGACCGGAACCGGGACGGACATCGGGAAGACCCTGTGCAGTGCAGTCCTGTGCGCCTTGTGGGAGGCGGACTACTGGAAGCCCATCCAGACCGGGGATACGTCGGATGCGTTGGAGGTGCTCCGCCTCTCGCCGGGGACGCCCATCCACCTTTCCACCTACCAATTCGCCGAGCCCGCCTCGCCCCACTGGTCTGCACAGTTGGAAAAGGAGCGAATCGAACTCCCGTTCCTGGTGGAGAACCGGCCGGAGGGGTACTTCACCGTGGTCGAGGGTGCCGGAGGCGCCTTGGTGCCTTTGAACGAGACCGAAGACATGATCGATCTGGCCGGGGCCTTGGACCTACCCATGGTCGTGGTCGCCACGACGGGATTGGGGACCTTGCACCACACCTTGGCAACTGTGCAAGCCATCCGATCCAGAGGCGCTGTGGTCGCAGGGGTGCTGTTGAACGGGCCTCCCCACGGGGAAAATGCCCGACAGATCCGAGATCGGGGCCGGGTGGAGATTCTGGGCAGGATTCCCGAGTTGTATCCGACGGATGCACAGTCCATCGGTGAATTGATTCTGCCATGGAAAACGGGCGACTGGGTGGATCCCTGTGCAGAAGAGACCCCGACTCGCCCGATCGCTACCGCCTCCAAATCTCTGGCCGAGCGTGACGCACAGGTGATCTGGCACCCGTTCACCCAGCACCGGATCGCCCAGCCCCCCCTGGAGATCCAAAGTGCCCACGGTGCTTTGCTGCACACGTCGGACGGCTCCGAAATCATCGATGCCGTTTCCAGTTGGTGGGTCACCAACCACGGTCACACCCATCCGAAAATCATCCGCGCCGTGACGGAACAGGCCAAGATCCTGGAGCAGGTGATCTTCGCGGATTGCACCCACGAACCGGCCGTTGCGCTGGCCGAACGACTGCTGCCACTTCTCCCCGGGGCCATGTCCCGGCTCTTCTACTCGGACGACGGCTCCACCGCCGTCGAGGTGGCCTTGAAGGCCTGCATCCAGATCGCGCGCCAAAAGGGGATTGCCGTGCCGCGTGTCGCGGCCTTGGAGGACGCCTACCACGGCGACACCCTGGGTGCGATGTCGGCCGGTGCTCGCTCCGTGTTTTCCCGACCCTTCGACCCCTACCTCTTCGAGGTCGATCGCCTGCCCACACCGGCCGGCGCCTGGGACCCCTCCTCCCCCGAAGCCGCGGCCGCGGCCCAGGCCGCGCTCGGAGCATTGGAGGCGTGGCTGGATGCCCACAGGGGAGAAATCGCCTGCGTGATCGTGGAACCCCTCGTCCAGGGGTCGGCGGGCATGCGCATGTACCCGCGCACCTACCTGGAAAAGCTGGACGTCCTTTGCGGGGAGCGGAACGTGCCGTGGATCGCGGACGAAGTCTTCACGGGATTCGGGCGCACCGGGCGGATGTTCGCCTGCGACGACATCCCCGATCGCCCCTCCCTGCATCCATCCGCGATCTGCCTCTCCAAGGGACTGACGGGAGGCTTCCTGCCGCTGGGAGCGACGGCCTTCCGCGAATCCATCTTCCAGCAATTTCTGTCCGAGGATCGCAGCCGCACCTTCTTCCACGGCCACTCCTTCACCGGAAGTCCCCTGGGGTGCGCCGCCGCCTTGGCCTCCCTGGACATCCTGCGGGAGCCGGGAACCGCGGGAAAATGGAAGAGGTTGGAAATCCTGCAGAGGCGTTTCCTGTTCGAACTCGCTGGACGCCACGGTCTGCGCGGTGCAAGGGTCCTGGGCACCATCGCGGCTTTCGAGTTGCCCGATGCGGGAGACGGATACCTGGCGACGGGCGGGGACGAACTCGCGCCCCGCGGAAGCGACATCGCAAGAGCTTGCCGGGAGCGCGGGGTGCTGGTCCGACCTCTGGGCGACACCCTCTACGTGGTGCCGCCCTGGAACATCCGGGAAGTCGAACTCGAACGGGTCTACGATGCCCTGGGCCGATCGATCCGAGCGGGGGGATCGGGACCGGGGGAGACCGGGGGAGCGAAATTCCGGCCTTGATCCGCAACGGGAGTTTCCCGGGAAGAGAGCCATCCAGTCGATTCCAACTTTCCCGATCCGCTCCCCGATTATCTTCAAAGGACCGATGGGTTCTCTTCCGGGTTGGGCATGGGTGGCGCTGGGGGGCGCGATGGGGTCGCTGCTCCGCTATGGAGTCGGTTACGCGCTCTTTCCGTTCGCTGCTTCGTTCCCCTGGGGGACCTTCGCGGCCAACGTCGCGGGGACCTTCCTCATCGGGGTTTTCACTTCCCTCCTGGGCGGCCATGCCCACTTCAACCCCCACTGGAGGTTGTTCTTGGCCACGGGCATCTGCGGCGGGTTCACCACGCTTTCCTCGTTGATGCTGGAGACCGACCGGATCGCCCGCTCGGGACGATGGTTGGCCGCGGGCGGATACCTTGGATCCACCCTGTTCTGCTCGGCTGCGGCCCTGTTGGCGGGGATGGCGTTGTTCCGCAAGTGAGCGGGTCGGGCCGTCTTCGTTTTCCTCGGGATGGCGACCACACCTTTGCCGAGCCGTTCGCGGACTGTACCATGGTCCGATGAAACTCGAACGTCCAGTCGTGTACACCTATTTCGATGCCCGCAAGTTCCTGCGAGACGCCCAGGTGGCCATGAAGTCACGGCGCCCGAGCTTCACCTTGGAGCACCTGGGGAAACTGGTGGGACTGAAGTCCAAAGGACATGTTTCGCTGATCTTCCAGGGGCGCAAGAACATCCCCGACGAGAAAATTCCCCTGTTCGCGAAGGCATTGGACCTGGATGCGCGCGAGTCGGCGTTCTTCGCCCACCTCGTGCGTTTCACCCAGGCGGCCACCCACCGGGAACGGAAGCTGCACCTGGACCGCATGGTGGCCGCGATGCGCGTGGCCGATCGCAAGCTCGTTCCCGCCCAGTACGACCTGTGTCGGCAGTGGTACCATCCCGTCGTGCACGAGCTCCTGCGGGTCTTGGAGATCCGGGACGAATGGGAGGTCCTGGCCACCGCGCTCAGGCCGTCCATCACCAGCGAGCAGGCGAAGGAATCCGTGGAACTCCTCTCCCATATCGGGTTGGTGGCGAAGGACCCGAAAGGACTTTGGCGTCCCACGGATTCCGTGGTCACCTTCGGAGAGGGATGGAAATCCGTGGCGATCCGGGAATTCCAGCGCCACGCCATCGCGTTGGCGGAAGGGGCCTTGGAGGAAGTGCCACCCGCCCAGAGGGACATCTCCCACTTGACCCTGAGCCTGGGCGAGGCGTCCTTCCGCGAGTTGCAGGAGCGGCTGGCGCTCTTCCGCAAGGAAGCCCTCACCCTGGCTCGCCAGGACCGGAGTCCCGATCGAGTCGTCATGTTGAACCTATCCTTGTTTCCCGTGGGAGGCGGGGCATGAGAAGATGCGTGTGGGTAGCTCTCGCCGGGATCCTTTGGGGATGCGGGCAGGGCAACCTGGGCGGCGGAGGGATCGAGGTCCCCAACGGGCTGACCGTGACGGTGACCGCCTCCACCGGAGAGGCCCTTCCCGGTGTCAAAGTGCGCCTTCTGGCCAGGGAGTCCTGGACCGGGCGCGTCGATTCCGGTCTGCCCTTGGCGCTGGACAGCGCCCTCACGGATGCCCAAGGGAAGGTGGCCTTCCGACTTCCCTCGGGCGAAGGGGCCTGGCTGGAAGCGATCTCCGGCGGCTTGGGAACGAGATTGCAAGTCGACAGTACCCGCCCGGTCTCGCTGGCTCTGACACCGTTGTCCACCTTGGGAGGGAGTCTCGCGACCGGCCCCGTCTCGGGGGTCCGCATCCGCCTGGGCGGCAGCGATCGGACCACGGTGACGGACGCCAACGGTGCCTTCCAGTTCGATTCCTTGCCCCAGGGGACTTGGAATCTGGTCGCCCAGCCGGGCAAGGCGCTGGCCGCCTTGAAGACGGTGGACCTGGGGCTTGCTCCGCTCTCCGCCCAGGGGCTCGCGGACGACACCAACTCGGTTCTCCTGGACGACTTCTCCGATGGCACCAACGCCTGGAACCTGCAAGGGCTTTTCGGGGACGGGTACTGGTGGATCCAGGCGGCCGCGGCGACGCAACAGGTCTTCGGAGTCTCCGGGGCCTTGGAGGCGGTCACCGGCGACGGGACGAGCCAGTGGATCTCGATCCCGGTGAATCTGAATGGTGTGGCCAACGCATGGGCGGACGCGGGTCTGGACTTGGGGACCGCGAACGGCGTGCTGCCGGAACTCTCGAAATTGCAGTCCGTGCGAATCAAGTACCGGGGTACCGGCACCTGGACATTCACCATGGTCGAGCAACTGCCGGACACGACGCGTTTCTGGAACTCCAACCTCGCGATGGACACCGCCTGGGCAACCGTCGACATTCCTGCGGGATCGCTGTCCTGTCCGGGTCAGGTTTGGAATTCGGCTCCCCGACATGTGCGGCAGATGCTGTTCCAGACCGCCTCCTCGGGAAAGCTGGAGATCGCCCAGGTATCCCTGGTCGGCGCATCGATTTCCAACTGGGGCCGGTAGGAAAGAACCGGGCATGGAGGGGGGAGCACTCCGAATCCGAAGGGCGGACCTCGCCGATCCCGCGGATGTCGAAGCCGTCCTGGCCCTGCTGGACGCCTACGCGAAGGACCTCATGGGCGGTGGGAAGCCACTCTCGCAGGAGGTCAAATCCCGTCTCGTGCGAGACCTTCCCGCGCGACCAGGAGCGTTGGTGCTCCTGGCCGCGTTCGACGGGAAGTCCGCCGGGCTCGCGATCGCCTTCGAGGGCTACTCCACCTTCCAGGCTCGGCCTCTCCTGAACCTCCACGATTTCGTTGTCCAGTCCGCCTACCGCGGCCGGGGCATCGCCCTTTCCTTGCTGCAGGCCCTGGAGAGGGAAGCGCGCAACCGGGGGTGCTGCAAGATCACCCTGGAGGTCCTGGAGAACAACCGACGGGCAAGGAGCATCTACGCCCGTTTCGGCTTCGCGGGCTACGAGTTGGATCCCGCCGCGGGAAAGGCGCTCTTCCTGGAAATGCCTCTCACGACCAAAGCATCCGACGCAGCCGGGAGGGACGGTCGGGGACCCGGGAGAGGGCCCGGTCGAGAAGGACCGGATCCCCTTGGAGGCGGACGATCCGACGGGCACGGGTGATCGCCGTGTAGACGATGGGTCGGTCCAGGAGAGGCGTGTCGATCTCCGGAAGGACGAAGAGGACTTCGCCGAATTCGGAGCCCTGCGCCTTGTGGACGGTCAGCGCCCACGCCGGTTCCAGATCGGGCACCAGCTCCGGATCGACCCAACGGATCTCGTCTCCCGCGGGAAACGCCGCCTCCAAGCGGCCGTCGCGGATCGCGAGGACTCCCAGGTCGCCGTTGCGCAGCCCGAGTTCCGGGTGGTTGCGATCGACGATCACCTGCCGACCGGGATAGTGGCCGCCCGGTGGTGACGGAAAATGTCGGCGAAGGCCGGAATCGACGAGGTCGTTCAAGGCCACGCGGCCCCGGCCGCCGGCGTGGAGGGTGCAGAGGATCCTCCGTCCTTCCAGCAGGGATCGAAGGCCCGGCGGTCCGAGGCCCGAGGATCGCCAGCCTTGGAAATCCTGGAGAACGGGGAAGACCCAGGAATCCAGGTCCTTCTCCAATCCCGCCGCGAGCCAGGAAACCGGGGGAGGATCCACGTCCGACAGGCGGGACTTCGGAAGTTCGGCGACCCAGGAGGCATCCACGAGCAGGACATCGCGTGCGGCCTTCGCGATCTGGGGGACGCTGCGGAAACTCCTCTCCAGGACCACCAGTCGATCGGCCAGCGGGTGGGGTGCGGGCTCGGTGGGCCGGGAATCCAGGACAGGCACGCCTTCCAGAGCCCCTTCGAGCCACAGGGCGGTTTCGCCGGTCAGGAAGTCTCCCGAACCGGAGCCGACCAGATCGGAAAGGACGGCGCCGGTGTCCACGGAAGGCAACTGGTCCCGGTCCCCGAGCAGCACCAGGGTGGTGTCCGGCGAAAGCGCGGAAACCAGGACGGAAAAAAGGTGCAGATCCACCATCGAGGCCTCGTCCACCACCACCAGCCGCTGCAAAAGAGGGGACTGCGCTCCATGGCGGAAGGTGCCGTCCCCCCTGGAGCCGAGCAGGGCGTGCAAGGTGCCGGCGGGCGCCTCGCCCAGCGCGGAGTCGAGGATGGCTTCCGGGTCTGGATCGCCCCGGAGGGGAGAAAGCGCCTTTCGCAGGCTCTCGGAAAGTCTCGCCTGTGCGCGTCCCGTGGGCGCGGCCAAGGCGATGGAGGAAGGGGTCAGGTCCAGCAGGCGGCGAAGCGCCCGCAGGATCAGGGCGACCACCGCGGTCTTTCCGGTTCCGGGCCCGCCGGAGACCACGAGGATCGGCGCGAGCAGGGACAGCGCCACGGCTCGGGCCTGCAGCCGGTGCGGGGGGAGGGATGCATCGGACAGGATTTGGCGAAGGATCCCGGCGGCCGTGGACGGTGGGACGTCCCGCAGCGGAAGGCGAAGACGGGGGAGGAGGGCTTCGACCAGCTGCGCCTCGGCGCGGCCGGAACGCTGGAACGCCCATTCCGGATCCGGGAGAGGATCGAATTCCACCAGGCTGCCCTCCTCGCCGGGCCGTTTGCACCAGGGAGCCACCTCCAGGGGATCGCGGCGGGCGAGATCCACCAACGCATCCCACCTCTCCAGCAGATTCCGGAACGCCGCGGCGTCCAGTTCGCCATCGAGCCGGGGAGGAGTCGCGGATTCGACCCAGGGGAGGTCCGGCGTCTCGGACAGAGTTCGTTTGAGGCGGGAGGAAGTGGCCCGGGGGGATCCCGTCCTGTGGGACACCAGCAGCAGAAGCAGGAGAAGCCTCGCCTGTACGGTCTCCCCGAAAAGACGTGCCTGCCGCAGTTCGAAGGTCCCCAACATTCCCGAGCCCCACAACCTCGTCGCGAGAGGTCGGAGTTCGTCTCCGACGTTTCCGCGGTCCCATGCGGAATCGAAGGCTTCCAGGGGGCTCACGTCCGTTCCCCCGGAGTCGAGCGGAGCCAATCCGCCAGGACGCGTTCCACCAGGAAATCCTCGGAGGCATCGCCGGCGACGGACCAGAAGGCCGGGGAGCCGCCCCTGGCGAAACCGCGCAGGTAGATCCACAGGCAACCGCCGAACCTCTCTCCGGGCAAGGCGTCGCGCACGGCGTGCGCGTAGATCCGCGCTTGGAGGTCGTAGGCGTGTGCGCGCACGGATTCCTCGACCGCCGTCCTCGACCATCCCGGGAGCGCGTTGGATTTCCAATCCACGACGTACCAGGCACTCTGGTGCCGGAACAGGAGGTCGATGTTCCCGACCACCCAGGCGGCGAGTGGAGAACCGGGCATCACGGGCAGCCCCCGGCCGTCCACGGCCCGGTGGAATTCCACTTCGCAACGCCGGTCCGAAGCCGGGATCTCCGCGAGGCGCAAGGTACCCGAGCCGTCGGGAAGGGGGAGCGGGCAGGACAAAACGCGTCGCAGGAGGTCCAACACCGATCCCTCGGAAACCTTGCCGAGACCGTGGTGGCGGAGGATTTCCCGGGCGACCTCCTCCAATCGGGCGGGCGCGGCGGCGCCACCCAGGATCCAGTCGACATCCGATCCGGGGGAAAGGAGGATCTCCAGGATTTCGTGGAGAGCGTCGCCGGTCTTAGCCCCGCGCGGGAGCCAGGAATCGTCCAACGGGGGCTCTTCCTGCGGGGCCTCCTCCGAACGACCGACGCGACCCTCCAAGGTGCGACCCCCCGGACCCCGGACCAGCGCGGTGAACGAAGCCTGTCGAATGGTGCGACGGGGAAGTCCGAGGGCCAAAAGATCCGATTCGGACACGACGGGGGCGGATTCGTCGAAGGAGCGATCCATCTGGCGAATGCGCTCCGGTGGCGGATCCGGAATTTCCAGCTCCCCGAGGCGGTCCCCGGCGAAACCCGACGGAAACCGCTCCAGCAATGCCGCGGACAGGAGATCCGCGGGTTTCCCTTTCCGGTCCAGGACCAACGGAAGCCCGCACAGGAGTTGGGCTCGGGTCAAGGCCACGTAGAGCAGCCGCCGATGTTCCTCCACCCGTTGGATCTCCACCTGGGGGGCGGTGGGGAGGCATGCCGGGCCCAGATGGACTCCGCGGGGAGAGATCCAGGACCAGACCGGACGGGCTCCCGCCTTCAACGGTGCTCCCGGCCCGAGAAAGACCACGGGGAACTCCAGACCCTTGGACGCGTGCATCGTGAGGATCTGCACCCGCTCCCGGTCCGTGGCGCGTTGCAAAAGGTTCGATTCCCGCGTTTCGGTGCCTTCGCCTTGTGCGAGCCTCCCCAGGTGCCTGCCCACCTGCGCGGGTCCCAGTCCGGAGAGGAGCGATTCCAGGATCCACTGCCGCACCTGCCGATGGTCCATCCACTGGCGATCCGCGTCGGGACCGGAAAGGATCCGAAGGGTCCATCCCGAATCGGAGACGGCTCGGAGCAGTTCCGACCAACGCCCGGCCGCGGCGAGCAGTCTCCAGCCCATCCACGATCCGGCCACCGCACCCGCCTCGAAGTCGGACGCGAAGAGCCGCGTGGAGGCGGAAAGGCTCCGGGCCTCCTCGGCGGCGATCCCCGCTCCGAGACCGTCGAGGACCACTTTCCATTCGTGTGCCGAGCGGGAGGAGAAGACCCCCTCCTGTTTGTACAGGGCCCAGGGGATGCCCGCTTCGCGGAAGGCTCGCGCGAAGGCCGAGACGTGGTGGCGTCCCTGCACCAGGACCGCGAAATCCCCCCAACCGAGGGGTCTGGGATCGCTCCAGGAAGCGCCGCGTGGGATCCGCGCCGTGCGACCGTTCCAGGCGAGCACCGCGCGCGCCACCTGGGCGGCCCACGAGGCCCGCGACTGCGCGGCGTTGCCGAAGACGCGGGAGAGGAGCACGGAGGGGCGATCCGGGAGGCCGTCCTCTCCAGATGGTTCCCGATCCACGGCCCGCGCTCTTTCCTCCGGGGCGTACCCGATCCCGGAACCGAACCAGGGGGGCGAGGCCAACAGGATCTCGTTCACGCCCTCCACCGCCCCGGGGCGCGACCGGAAGTTCTCCCGCAGGGCGTAGCGGAGGGCGCCGGCCCCTTCCAGTTCCGCGCAGGCTTCCCTGTAGGTGGTGATGTCGGCGCCCTGGAAGGAGTAGATGGACTGCTTGGGATCACCCACCAGGAACAGGACGCCGTTTTCCGCGGATCCGGGGGCGGGCGAGAACCAGCGCTGGAAGATCCGCCAGGAAGCGCGTCCGGTGTCCTGGAACTCGTCCACGATCCCGATGCGGATGCGGGTTCGGACCTGGGCGAGGAAAAGCGGATCCGCCAGGGCGTCGGCGAGGCGTGCGAGGATGTCGGCGTAGGAAATCGAGGCCTCCGCGCGCTTCTTCTCCGTCCATCGCGCGAGCGCCGCCCGGGCCCAGTCCCCCGCGAACCCGGCCCGCTCCCGGACCTCGGGAGGCAGGTCCCGCATGCGCAGCCAGTGTCGGTGGAGCGGCGCGAACTCGCCCAGAAGCTCCTGGAAATGGGCGAGCGCGATCTGCCAGATTCCGTCCGCGTCGGCCTCTCCGGGCTTGAGGGGGTCGAAGCCCGGGTCGCCCTCCTTGTTGGGACACAGGTCTGCGGCGCGCAGTGGCGGGGCGTCGGGATCCAAGCCTTCCCAATGCCGGACCAACGCGGGGATCTTGCGCGCCCGAGGCGCGTTGGGGATCCCGCGCAGGCGGGGGAGGAGTTCCGATCGGATGCGCCGGACGAGCTCGGCACCCGGGGCTGCCATGCGCTCGGCGATCGCTCGCTCCTGCCGTTCGCATTCGGTCGTGTCGGGGAGGTCCAGGAAGGCCGAGGGATCGACCAGGGAACGCGCCAGGGCGGCGGCCTCGTTCCGCAGGGTCTCCATCCCGATCGAGCCCAGTCGTTCCCTGGACTCCGGCGAGCGCCGCCACCAGGGGCCGTCGTCCGATTCGAGCACGGGAACGAGCGCTTCGTCCAACCCTTCTCCGTCGTCCACGAGGTCGGTGTGGAACGGAAGCGACGATTCGAACGGATAGGCGCGAAGAAGTCGCAGACCCGTCGCGTGGATGGTGCCGATCCACGCGTCCCCCAGGTTCCGGATGCAGTCCTCCAGGTGTTCGCGAAGCTCGGGGTCGGATGTCGCCGCCAAAACTTCCTCGAGTCCTTCGCGCAGGCGGCTGCGCAGTTCCCCGGCCGCCTTGTCCGTGTAGGTGACCACCAGGAGTTCCCCGATGTGCAGCCGATCGACCGGGCGCGTCAACGCCTCCATGGCGATGCGCTTGACGATGGTCCACGTCTTCCCGGTTCCCGCGTGCGCTTCCACGATCCCGTGTCGGGAGAGGTCCACTTCCCCCCGCGAAAGGTCGATGGGCTCAGGCATCGAGATCCACCCAGGGTCGGAAGCGGCGCCGCACCAGGGCCTCGAAAGCATCGGGAGAAAGGTCCGGGAGGCGCGGTTCCAGGAGACGTTCCAGGAAGTCCACGTGGCGGTTCGGGGACTCCAGGGCTTCTTCCAGTTGCTCCCGCGTCGCTCCCTTGGCCAGCGCTTCCCGAATGGGGAGGAATTCCGCGCGATCGGGATCCTCCGCGTCGCGACCCAGATCCTCGATCCATCGGGGGTCGGCGCCTTGGGGAAGAGGCTCCGAAAGGACGCGTCCCTCGCCGCCGCGCTCCACCCAGACCAGGCGGATCGGCTTCGGGAAGCCTCCGGTGCGCATGGCCGCCCCGGCGAGGAAAAGGCCGGCCTTGGCGTCCGGCCGCACCTTCGCACCGACGAAGGGCACGAGATCCAGCAAGGTGCAGGACGGATCGTCGTCCCCTTCCCAGCTCCAGCGATGGGTTCCGTCCAAGAACCCCAGGGCCCGATCCAACCGGAGTCGTCCTCGGGTGTCCAGGACCTGGGCCAGCCCACGCGAGATTTCCGCCACCCAAAGCTGGAGGCCGGAGGCCTCCCGGTCCAGGAACTCCCCTTCCGGACTGGCGGAATTCCAGGCCCGCCGCGCCAGGAGGCCGCGAACCGCGCTTTGTGGATCCGGGCGAAGTTCGGAAGTGGAAAGGACGATTTCCATCAACTCGCGGTACCGGAGAAAGGTCTCCAACCCATCGGATTCCAGGGGTCTCTCGATCACCTCGCGGTCGGGATCGTCGCGGCGCCAACCGGGGCGCATCCGGTGGAAGAACGGATTCTTCAGGAAGGCGCGGAGGTCGGAGTAGCGGAGTGGAGCGGGCAGGGGGCCCGGCGCGGTGGGAGATTCCTCGATGGCTCCGGTCCGATCCTCGGGGTCCCAGGAAGGCACGTCCCAGCGTGCGGGGTCTCCCGGAAGGGTGCCTCCGGAACGGGCGAGCAACGGGACGGCGCGCCGCAACGCCGTGGACGGTTCGGAGGGTCCCAGGAAACCCTCCCGCAGCGCGGATTCCAGTTCCAGGAGAACGGGGGACGGCGGTCGCAGCGCGTCCTTCTGCAGGTCGCGGGCGCGCCAGGAAAGAACCAGCCGATCGCGCGCGGAGAGCAGCGCCAAGAGGAAGGCGTGTCGATTCTCCGCCACCGGATCGGCGTCGCCCAGGATGCGATGGCGCGACAGAAGGTCCAGGGAGCCGGTGCGCGCCTGGCCGGGAAAGGACTCCGCATCCAACCCCGCGATCACCACCAGTCCGTGGGGCAGGATGTTCGTGGCCCGCAGGGGCGCGATCGTGAGCGTTCCGCTCCACGCCTTCGAGGAGCCCGGAAGCTCGGAATCCAGGAGGGCGCGCAGGTTCTCGGAAAGCTCGGAAAAATCGACCGTTTCGGGACCGCGTAGCCGAAAATTGTCCAGGGAATCGAGGAACGCGCGCCGCAGGGAATCCTCCACGGGATCCGACGCGGTGTCCAGCCAGCTTTCGCAGAGGTCGGCGAAGGCGCTCCCGAGTTCGAGCAAGCTCCGCTTTCCGGGGCGCGAAAGCCCTTGGGTGTCGCGATGGAGGTCCTCCAGGAAGGAGAGGAAAGGCTCCAGCGACTGCGCGTCGGAACTCTCCCGATCCCTCCACGGAGGAAGTCCGGCGCCGCCCCAGCCCGGGTTCCCTCCGATGTCCACCGCCTCCGTGGCCAACGATCCCAAGGCCAACCGACGGATTCCGGCGCGCAGGGTGTGGGCTTCCACCGCTGCTCCTGCGGCGGCGCCGCGACGTCGTCGATCTTCGGCATCCCAGGCGGAGAGGAAACCGGATCCGTCCATCCAGAACGCCCAAGGGAGGACGTCGAGCTCGGAGAGCTTCCGCTTGGCCCGAACCAGCGGATTCTCGGAAAGGGAGAGCACCGCGGCGCGGTCCGGTCCCTGGATCGCGAGGGCGAGCAGATCCTTCGCTCCACGAGCCCAGAAGCTTCGAGACGCCCGGGACCCAAGCACCGATGTCTGGATCCTTCCCGCATCTGCGCGAGGACGGGCGTTGAACACGGACTCCAGGGCCCAGGCGCAGGCCTGGGTGTCGGGAACGTAGACGACCGCGTCCGACGGCCTCCGCTCGGGATCTTCCGACAGCCATTGGAAGACGGCATCGCGGACGGCCTCCATCTCGCGCAGCGACTCCGGACAGGAGAGGATGCGAAGGGTTCCATCGTCCGCGCAGGGTTCGCCCGCCGAGCCATCGTCCCTCCAACCTGGGTGGAGCGGGCCGGGAAGGCGGCGGAGCAGGGCCGATTGGACCGTCGCCAGAAGGCCGTTCCGGTCCTCCAGGGGATCGCGGACGTGGTCCTGGAAGTCGTGGTCGGCGGCCTGGAGCCACAGGGCGATGTTTTCCCGGGAAGTCCTTCCCCATTCGCGAAGGAGCGCGGGGTCGTTGCCCGAATAGATGTCCTCGGGAAGGGATTGGGCTTGGAATTCCCGACTCTCCAGCTTCCGCACGGGAATCCGGGAGCGGGTCCGGGCGCTTCGGCGGGAGGTGTCCAGGTCCTCCCAGAATTCCATGCAGGGATTCACGAGATAAAGGTGGATTCCGCGCGTTCGGGCGAGCTCCAGCAGGAGGTTGCGGTGGAAGTGGCTGGTCTTGTCCACGAACAGCAGGTGCACGTCGGGCCCCGACAAGTCCCGTCCTTGCTCCCGGCGCAAGCGGTGCAGACGCGGAAGTCCCAGGAACCCCGATCCCGAAAGGGGGCCGTCGGAGGCGAAGACCAGGCCGTGGAGATGCCGCTGCCACCGCTCGGATTCCGGTTCCGCATCGCGCCTGGCGAAGAAGGGACGGTCCGGCCAGGTGCGATCGATCCCCTCGATCTCCCATTTTCCGTCGGCGAAGACGCTGGGGCGGTTGTATTCGTACTCCAGGAAAAGCCGGGCCACCTCGCGGGAAAGTTGGACGCGGCGACCCGGATCGATTCCGGCGCGGCCATCGGTCAAGAATCGTCCCACCATCGCGAATTCGGGACGGGCCAGGAGATCGGGTTCCAGGAGCCGCGCCACGGCGTGCTGCAGGGCGTCCACGCGCAGGATGCGGTCGTCGGGATCCGGTTGCAAGGCGTTCCACAGGAACGATTCCAGGGTCGAGGTGGGCAGGTTCAGGACCGTTCGTCCCCGGGCGGCCAGATGCAACTTGAACCACTTCCCCACCGAGGGGGAAGGCACCACGATCAGCGGGGGATCGAACGGATCCGTCCAGGTGCGCCCGAGCGTCCTGGCCAATGCGTCGGCCAGCAGCTCCGGTCGGTTCCCAAGGTGGAGGTGCAGGGGCATCGCGCCAAAAGATGCCTTCCGGCCGACTGGACGGGCCTAAGCGCTCCCCAGCTCTGGCATGGACAACGTGGTGAAAACCGCCCCCTCGCCGGAGCGGGAACGGCGATCCGAAGTTGTATGATTGTGCCGAGGCCCCGTGGTAGGGCCCAGCCTCGAACCCGTCCAGAACGAGATTTCCCAAGGACATGCCCATGAAACGCCATCTCCTCGCCGTCGTCCTCTTCGCCGCCCTGTCGTTGGCAGGTTGCGACAGTTCGAGTTCCACCGGGCCGAATTCCACCGGGACCGCGAGCGTCAGCGATTCGGCGATCATCGGGGGCTGGTCCTACAACCCGATTTCGGCGGTCTCGCAGGAGTTCATCTTCAACTCCGACCACTCTTATTCGGAATTCGATGTCATCAACGGGGTGGACATTTCGGCCTCGGGCACCTGGAGTCTTTCGGGCAACACGATCACGGTCGTGATTCCATCCTCCACCCTCACCGTGCAGTTCACAAATGTTTCTGTCGACGGCAACACGATGACGGCCACGACAAAGTCGGGTTCGGGTTCCCAGCTCCAGATGACAATGACTCGGGTGCTAGCGGACTGACCACTTCCCCACCTCTTCCATCCGCGGTCCTCTTCGACTTCGACGGCACCCTGGCGGACACGTTCCCCAGGGTGGAGAGGCTTCTGCCCCGGTTGGCGCGCGAACTCGGATTCCTGGATCCGGGCGAAGAGGCCGTCCGCGCCCTGCGAGGCCGGAACATGCGGAGCATCCTGGCGCACCTGGGAATCCCCTGGTGGAAGGTGCCCGTGGTCCTTTGGAGGGCTCGCGCCCTGTTGAAGGCCGACCCTGAAACCATTCCGCTCTTTCCCGGGATCGTCGAACTGCTGACGGATCTCGACAAAACGGGCATCGAGTGGGGGATCCTCACCTCCAACGGCATCGACGTGGTGCGCCGGACCCTGTACCGGAACGGGGCGCCCGAGCCGGGGTGGCTGGAGGCCGGCCTGGGTCTTTCGGGAAAGGCCAAGCGGATCTGCCGCATGGCCAGGAATTGGGGAATTCCTCGAAGCGAGATGATGCTGGTGGCCGACGAGACCCGCGACGTGGAGGCCTCGTTCAAGGCGCAGGTCCCGATGATCGCCGTGGCCTGGGGCTACAACACCTCCCGGGCAATGCAGGAGGCTGGAGCGACGCGGCTGGCGCAGGACGTCGGGGAGCTGCGGAGGATGCTGCTGGGGGAGGCTGCCGGAGGCGAGACCAGAAAGGAAGGCGGCGTTGTCGAAGACAAACCATGATTGCCTTCCTCGAGCGTTAGATTTTCCCCTTCAGACGGCTGGCGTTCAGCAACGCAGGAGAAACCGATGCTCAGACAATCCCTCGCCCTTTCCTTTGCATTGCTCTCGTTGGCCGGTGCAACGGAGGTGGAAACCATCGCCGATCCCTCCAATTGCGACAAATTGCCTGACCAGTATCAGGACACCTGCATTTCCGTGACGAAGGCCGGGCACGTCTATTCCTTCAGGGTCTTGCAGTCGACGCCG
>Ga0209415_10003247_pt1 | contig 30223 bp, 26 predicted proteins | sample PeaSoiSIISIP2007_FD_187696 | JGI IMG/M metagenome (GOLD analysis project Ga0209415, IMG submission 187696) | Peat soil microbial communities from Weissenstadt, Germany - SII-SIP-2007 (SPAdes) (version 2) | ecosystem: Environmental > Terrestrial > Soil > Wetlands > Peat | place: Germany...
ATCAGGTCCACGATCCGGTGCAGCTCGTCGGCCTCGAAGGCGAGCATCCACTCGTAGTCGTTGAGCGCGAAGCAGGCTACCGTGTTCGCGCGCACGTCAGGATAGCCGCGCGCCATCTGGCCATGCTCGGCGAGCATCGCCCGCCGCTCGGCCTCGTCGAGCAGGTACCACTCGTAGGACCGGACGAAGGGATACACGCTGACGTAGTTCCGCGCCTCCTCGCCGGCCAGGAACGCGGGCACGTGGCTCTTGTTGAACTCGGCGGGCCGGTGCAGCGCCATGGCCGACCAGACCGGCTCGCTGGCCCGGCCGAGACTGGTCCGCCGGAACCTGGCGTACAGCTCCTGCAGATCGTCGCTGGACGGCGCGATCCACCAGAACATGTAGTCCGCGTCCGCGCGCATTCCCTGCAGGTCGTAGCAGCCCCTGGTCACGACCTGCTTGCCCGCCGCCTGGTCGCACAGATCGCTGACCTCCGCGGCCAGCGCCTCCCGGCCCGCCTGCTCGACCGCCGCCCCGTCCCGGACCTTGAATACTGACCACATCGTGTAACGGATGAGCTGGTTCAGGTCGCGTGCCTTCGGCCGCTGATCGCCCGCGGCCCCGGTCGCCGGATCCTGGGCGGGCTGGCCGGCCGCCGGACCGCCGTCGTGTTCTGCCATAGACGTCATTCTCCCGCATCCGCGGCGCTGGCGGTCCCGCAGGTGCTGACCACCTCGCCGCAGGGCAGTCGCTTGTGCTCGGCCAGCGTCCGGCGGTCCTGGCCGGCCAGCCTGGCGGCCTGCCCGATCGCCTCGGCGAGCACCTGATCCTCCGCGACCGCCCGCCAGGTCAGGGCGCCCGCCAGCCGGGACCGCCGGATCAGGCCGGCCGGCCGACGGCGGCGCGGGACTGGAGGTAGGCGAGCAGCTGGTCCGCCGCGAGCCTGGCCGATGCGATGCAGGCCGGGATCCCGACGCCATCGTAGGCCGCGCCGCAGACCGCCAGGCCGGGCAGCGACGCGACATTGTCCCTGATCCGGCGGACCCGGTCCAGATGCCCGACCGAGTACTGCGGCAGGCCGCCGCCCCACCGGCTGACCCGGCTGGCCACCGGGGCTCCGGTCACCCCGGTCGCGGCCGCCAGGTCAGCCGCCGCCAGCGCGGCCAGGTCACCGTCGTCGCGCTGGAGCACGGCCTCCTCGCCGATCCGGCCCACGGAACACCGCACCACGTGCAGCGCCGACCCGGCACCTGGCTCGCGGTTCCGCTCACCTGACCGCGCCAGGGCGGCGGCTGCCGCGTCGGGCATCCCGGTCAGGTGCGGCCACTTGACCGTGCTGAACGTCACGGCCTTGACTGGCCGGCCGTCCACGGCCGGCACGAGGTACCCGCTCCCGGTGATCGGCTCGCTGAACGCGGGCGCCGGATAGGCGAGGGTGACGATAGCCATGCTGGCGTAGTCGATCTCGGCCAGCGCTGAGGCGGCGGCGCCTGCGCTGCCCGGGCCGGCACCTGCCAGCAGCCGGCTGGCCGGCCGGGCCGGCAGCGCGAGAACGACCGCGTCGGCGTCGATCAGCTCGGGGGCGCGTGCCGAGCCGACGGTCAGCCGCCAGCCGTCCGGCGTGCGCGCGAGCTCGCGGACCATCGCGCCGGTGCGCACGACCGCTCCGCTGGCCCGTGCCAGCGCCGCAGGCAGCGTGCCGAGCCCGGCGGCCAGCGTGGTGAACACCGGCCCGGGCGGCGTGGCCGGCGCGCCGCCAGCGGCCCGAGCCGGTTCCTGACCGGCGGCCGGGCCGAGCAGCGCCGCCGCCGCCTCGGCGAGCGACGGACGCAGGCGCGCCGCCTGCGCCAGGCCAGGCAGCGCCGCGGAGAACGAGAGCCGATCGCAGCGGCCGGCGTAGACGCCGCCGAGCAGCGGATCGACGAGGCGGTCGACCAGCTCGGCGCCGAACCTGGCGCCCACGTACCCGGCGACCGACACGTCGCCGTCTCTGGCCGTCGCCGGGAGGGTCCCGTCCTCGCGCGCCCTGGCCATTCCCTCCGGCGACAGCAGCCCCGAGCGCTCGACCTCGTCCAGGTCAGCGGGCACGCCCATGAACTGCCGCCCCGGCAGGGCACGGAACCGGCCTCGGCTCCAGATTCTCGATGTCGTGGTCCCCGGGTACTCAAGCTGGTCAGCCAGGCCGACCGCGCCGATCAGGTCCACGCCTTCCGGACGCCGGGCAAGCAGCGCCTCCGCGCCCTCATCGACCGCGATCCCGGCGACCTCGGATACGGCGAGCTTGCCGCCGATCCTGGGCGACCCCTCGAGCACGGATACCTCAGCGCCCCGATCGCGCAGGAAGAACGCCGCCGCCAGCCCGGCGATCCCGCCGCCCACGATCACCACGCGGCCGGGCCGCTCCGAATCCGTCACCCGTCCACCCTGGCAGACCCGGCCGGGCCAGGTAACAATGGGGCACTCGCACGTGCCCGTCCGGACGGCCAGAGGAGCGCATCATGCCCAGCAGACCCGTATCCGGCCGGGTCATCGCCGCCGCGGCCGCAGGTCTGCTGCTCCCGGTGCTCGTCACCGGTTGGCCGGCGCCGGCCTCCGGGACGCGCGCGTGCACCGGGTGGACGGTGATCCCGAGTCCGAGCCGCGGCTCGGCGACGCTGAGCGCGGTGGCGGCGACGTCGGGCAGGGACGCCTGGGCGGTCGGCAGCTACGACGCGGGCTCAGCTCACCTGACCCTGATCGAGCACTGGACCGGCGCCGGGTGGAAGATCGTGCGCAGCCCCGACCCGGCCCGTGGCTCATTCACGACCGACGCCCTCGGCGGTGTTGTCGCCATCTCGCGGACTGACGCCTGGGCATTCGGCTTCTACGAGAAGACCACCACGAGCTTCAGAACCCTGATCGAGCACTGGAACGGCGTCCGGTGGTCGGTCGTCGCCAGCCCGAACTCGGGGCTCGGCGAGAACACGCTCGGCGCGGCCGCGGCCGTCACGGCCTCCGATATCTGGGCAGTCGGCTACCGGCAGGGAACCGGCGCCCGCCGCACCCTGGTCGAGCGCTGGAACGGCGCCAGATGGCGGATCGTGCCGAGTCCTGACGTCGGGTCGGGCGACAACTTCCTGTTCGGCGTGGCGGCCACCTCGGCGGGCCGGGCCTGGGCCGTGGGCAGTGATTCGGTGTCGTTCGGGCGGACGCTGGCGCTCCGCTGGAACGGGTCCGCCTGGTCGGTGGTACCGACCGCCAATCGCGGTCAGGGGGATCGCTTCCTGCAGGCCGTAGCCGCGCCCTCGGCCAGGTACGCGCTGGCGGTCGGCAGCGACCTGCGCGGCAGCCAGACCCAGACGCTCGCCGAGCGGTGGCGCGGCTCGGCGTGGTCGCTCGTCCCCAGCCCGAGTCCAGGAGCTGACTACAACTCCCTTCAGGGAATCACCGCGCCGGCCAGCAGCGACGCCTGGGCGGTGGGCGCCCGCCGGAGCGCCCTGGGCCAGCCGTTCAGAACGCTCGCCGAGCACTGGAACGGCACCTCATGGAAGCTGGCGCCGACTCCCAGCCCGGGCAGCGGCGATGACTGGCTCTTCGGCATCGGGACCGTCCCGCGCGGCGGCGGCTTCTGGGCGGTGGGAACGGCCGGCGCGGGCACCCTCACCGAGTTCCACTGCTGAAAGCCGAGGTCACCTCATGAGCGAGCCAGTATTCAGGACCGTCATCGAGCCGTTCCGCATCCACTCGGTCGAGCCGCTGCGGATGACGACGGCCGAGCACCGGCGCGCCGCGATCCATGCCGCCGGGTACAACCTGTTCTCGCTGCACGCCCAGGACGTGCTGATCGACCTGCTGACCGACTCGGGCACCGGCGCCATGAGCCGCGACCAGTGGGCCGCCATCCAGCACGGGGACGAGTCATACGCCGGGTCGCCGTCGTTCTTCATCTTCCGCGACGCGGTCCGTGACCTGTTCCCCTACCAGCACGTCATCCCGACCCATCAGGGCCGGGCGGCCGAGAAGATCCTATTCGGCGTGGTCGGCGGCCCGGGCAAGGTCGTGCCGAACAACACGCACTTCGACACGACCCGCGCCAACATCGAGTTCACCGGCGCCGACGCCGTCGACCTGGTGATCGAGGAAGGACACGACCCCGCGCTGCCGCATCCGTTCAAGGGCAACATGGACGTCGCCGCGCTCGACGCGCTGCTGCGCGGCCGCGGCGCCGACGTGCCGCTCGTCATGATCACCGTGACGAACAACTCAGGCGGCGGCCAGCCAGTCTCACTGGAGAACATGCGTGCCGTGCGCGAGGTGTGCCGCGCGCACGGCAAGAAGCTGTTCATGGATGCCTGCCGGTTCGCCGAGAACGCGTGGTTCATCAGGCAGCGCGAGCCCGGGCAGTCCGGGCGCGACGTCGCCGACATCGTCCGCGACATGGCGGCCTGCTGCGACGGCATGACGATGAGCGCCAAGAAGGACCCGATGGGCAACATCGGCGGCTGGCTCGCGCTGGACGACGATGACATCGCCCAGGAGTGCCGGAACCTGCTGATTCTCACCGAGGGCTTCGTCACGTACGGCGGCCTGGCCGGACGCGACCTCGAGGCGATCGCTCAGGGGCTCACCGAGGCCATCAGCCACGACTACCTGCGGTACCGGATCGAATCGACCGCCTACCTCGCCGACGCGCTCGGCAAGCTCGGCATCCCGTGCATCAAGCCGGCCGGCGGGCACGCCGTCTACATCGACGCCAGGGCGATGCTGCCGCACATCGAGCCGCTGGAGTTCCCCGGCCAGTCGCTCGCCGTGGCGCTGTACGAGACCGGCGGCGTACGCTCCTGCGAGATCGGCTCGGTGATGTTCGGCCGCCAGCACGACGGCTCGGAGCAGCCAGCGGCGATGGAACTCGTCCGGCTCGCGATCCCGCGGCGCACCTACACCCAGAGCCACATCGACTACGTCATCGAGGTCTGCGAGCAGGTCCTGGCCTCGGCGGCCGACCTGCCCGGCTACCGGATCGTCTCCGAGCCGCCGGCGCTGCGGCACTTCTCGGCCAGGTTCGCCCGGGTGTGACCAGGGCTCGCCGTTCCGGCTGACCGTCAGCGGCTCAGCCGGGCCCTGACGATGCGGGGTACCGCGGCCGGGCCGGTGATGGGCCGGAACCTGGCCGAGGCGTCCTGGAGCGCCCGGTACTCATCGTCCGCCAGGTCGATCTCGGCCGCGGCGACGTTGCTCTCGAGCTGCCTGACGCTGGACGCGCCGGGGATAGCGACGACGCAAGGCCGGTGGATCACCCAGGCGAGCGCGATCTGCGCCGGCGAGGCGCCACGGGAGTCGGCGATCTCGCGCAGGGTCCCGATCAGCTCGCCGGCCCGCTCGAGGTTCTCGGGCAGGAACAGCGGGCTGGCGGCTCTGACCCCGTTCGACGGCCGGTGGTCCCGGTCATACCGGCCGGACAGCAGCCCCTGAGCGAGCGGGCTGTAGGCGATCACGACCCGGCCGTGCTCCTGCGCGAACGGCACCAGGTCCTGCTCCGGCGAGCGGCACGCGAGGCTGTACTGCACCTGGTTGCTCAGGACCCGGCTGCCGAGCGCGGCCTCGGCCGCCTGCCAGCGCCGCAGCGAGTAGTTGCTCACGCCGACCTGATCGACCAGCCCGACCTGCTGCAGCGCGCGCATGCCGCGCATGATCGTGCCATCGCGTACCACCGGATTGGGCTGGTGCACCTGATAGAGGTCAAGCTGGCGGACGCCGAGCCGGTTCGCGCTGGCCACGGCGCGCTGCTCGACGACCGGCGCGACCGGCATGACCGGGAAGATCTTCGTCGCGACGAAGACAGCCTGGCGATCCTCGCCCAGAGCCCGGCCGAGGATCCGCTCGCTCCGCCCGAAACCGTAAATCTCGGCGGTGTCGAACAGGGTGACCCCGAGCTCCAGCGCGCGGCGGACGATCGCCTGCGCCTCCCGCTCGGCGTACGCCGTGCCGTATCCCCATTCCCGCGAGCCGAACTGCCACGTGCCAAGCCCGATCCTGGAGACCTTCTTGGCCGTCTCGATACCCAGATAGCGCATGCCCCCAGTGTCCGCCCCGATCACGCCGGGCCGGTATCCGGGTGCCTGGCACCAGCGGCCGCCAGCCGCGCTCCCGGCCCCGGCCGGGCCGGCACGGCGCGTGCCGTTCCAGCTTGCCCAGGTCAGCATCGCGCGGCTGACCGGTGCCCCGGCCGGCTTGCGGCGCGACGGCACCGGGCGCTTACCGTATCGGCATGAGCGACGATCGCTGGCAGAGCGGCCACGCGTACGAGCCGTACATCGGACGGTGGAGCAGGCTCGTGGCGGCGGAGTTCCTCCGCTGGCTCGACATCCCGGCCGGGGCCCGCTGGGTCGATGTCGGCTGCGGTACCGGCGCGGTGACCGAGACGGTGCTGAGCATCGGCGCGCCGGCCGAGGTGGTCGGCATCGACTCGTCCGAGGGATACCTGCGGTACGCCCGCACGCGCGCGGCCGATCCCCGCGGCCGTTTCGCGGCGGGCGCCGCCACGGCGCTTCCGCTCCCCGACGAGGTGGCGGACGCCGCCGTCAGCGGCCTGATGCTGAACTTCGTGCCCGAGCCGGCCCGCGCGGTGACCGAGCTGGCCCGGGTGACCAGGCCGGGCGGAACCGCCGGCGTGTACGTCTGGGACTACACGGGCGAGATGCAGATCCTGCGCCATTTCTGGGACGCGGTGCGGGTGCTCGACCCGGGCGCGCAGGCCCTGGACGAGGGAACCAGGTTCCCGATCTGCCAGCCCGAGCCGCTGCGCGCGCTGTTCACCGCGGCGGGCCTGGCCGACGCGAAGGCGCGCCCGATCGACGTGGTCACTCGGTTCAGGGACTTCGACGACTACTGGCTGCCATTCCTCGGCGGGCAGGGCCCGGCGGCCGGGTACGCCATGTCGCTGAGCGATGGCCCGCGGGCCGAGCTGCGCGACCTGATCCGGGCCGGGCTCCCGTACGACGCCGACGGCTCGGTCCCGCTTGCCGCCAGGGCCTGGGCCGTGCGCGGCCGCCGATCAGCGAAACCGGCCTGACCGGCGGACGTTAGCTTCGAACTCGGCGATGGCGCCGGCGTCGGGCGCCAGCTCAGCCAGCCAGGAATCCCCGAGCTTCTTGCGGTCACCGGGCTGCATGCCTGCCGCGACGTCAAAGTCGCCCGGGTCGTCGATGATGAAGTAGCCCATCATGTCGAGCACTCCGGCGTTCGACTTCTGAATCGGGTTCGCCGGGTCGGACGTGCTGAGCCGCCGCCGGCTGCGCGGAATGAAGATAGCGGCGAGCCGGTCGCCGTCAATTGTCACGAACACGTTCTCGCTGTGGTTCTTGATCGCAATGCCGTTGCCGTAAGAGAAGTCATCGCCGTCGCTCAGAGCCTGCCATTCCCGTGCTAGCCAGTCAGCGACCCGCGCCACGTCCTCTTCCCTGCCAGCCCGCGATGACGTGATGAGCAGGGCGGGCGCCGGCCAGAGCGTGCCGACCTTCCGTACCTGGACGTCCTGAACGGCGGCCAGCGGCCGGGTGGTCACCGGGACGGCGGCCAGAGGGACTCCCGCGATCCGGAAGAACTGGTAGTGCTGGTGGTAAATGCTGTTTCCGGCCCAGTGGTTGCATACTCCCGAGATCGGAACAGTGCCCGGGTCGGCGTTCCGCTCGCGACCGAACCCCCGGATATCGCCGTTGATCACGGACACCAGCCGGGCGAGGTCGCTGACCGGGTACGCCTGCGGTTCGGTGGTCACGACCAGGTCGTTGATGTGCGGGAGATCCCAGGCCAGGAAGTGGCAGGCAGTCCGCGGATCGCCCACCGGCGCGAACGTGAAGCCGAGCTGGTAGTTCCGCACCGCCGCGAGATCGTCTTGCGGCTGCCCGGCATAGCCGCCAAGGCGGGCCGAGTGAATCGTCGCCTCGCGCGGGTTCAGCGCCTGTACCGAGCAGTAGTTGCAGGCCGATCTGAACCGCAGCGCGTCAGCGAGGTAGCGCCGGACCGCCTCGCGGTCGAGCCGGGCCGGGAGCCGCACACCGCGGTCAAGCGAATGTTTCTCCACCCGGACATAGACCTTCTCGCCCGAGGTTTCGATCCGCTCCCTGGCCGCCAGGTCCTTGAACCTGACCTGCGGGCTGCTGAGGTTCGCCCGCGCGAGCAAACCCTGACGCTCCAGGACGCCGAGCAGCTCCCTGATCTCCTCATCGGGCAGAGCCGCCGGCCTGGGGAGGCCGAAGCTGAACGTGCCGACGAGCCCGTCTTCGTGGTAGATGAGCAGGGCAGGATCGGCATGAGAGTTCATGATCCCCCTTCTCATCAGCTCGGCCTTGTCATGCCGGAACTCGCGGACGGGGACATGGACGAACGCGTACGGGCAGTCGTCGCTCGCGGCGATTCCCCTTATCTGAGATCCTGGCGCGGCCGGAGGTCCGGGCGCGTGCTCCGGGGCATCGCCGCCGGTGAGCGGAATGTGCCCGATCCGCAGACCGTGCTGCCAGGCAACACCGATGGCGACGCCGAGCCCATCCTCGGCGGCGATCCGGCGGACCTCCTCGCTGACCTGATTCATGTCGGTCTGCGCGATGACTTCCCGATACCTCGCACCGATGGCCTGCTCGACCGAGTTCATCCGGCGCCCTGGCCTGACCTAAACCGCACTTGAACCTTCTCGAGAACCTGAGCATCCACTTGTCAGAGCCCATCTGCTTGGCCGAGGACGACCTGCTCGACAAGATCGTAACCAGGCGTGCCGGGTTCGCCGCCGGAAAGCCCGGTGACAGGACGCCGCGCCGGTGGCACAGTGCGGCAGGGCGGGACACCGGACGTCCCGGGTGAGGACGCGGATCCGGTTCGGCGCGGCCGTGGCGCCTGCGGACGCGGCGGCGCTCGCCGAAATGTGCCGTGCCAGCCGTTGACAACAGGGCCGCCCGGGGCGTAGCAAGCCAGGAGAGGCGCGCCGACGGCGCGCGCTTACCTCATGTTTTCGGAGAGGCTGGCCAGTGAGCGACGGACAGATCACGATTCACGGAACCTGCGCGCCCGGCTTCGAGCCGGTCAAGGAGGCCTTCGCCGAGAACTTCTCCGAGCGAGACGAGATCGGCGCGAGCGTCGCCGTCGCAGCAGGCGGCGAGCCCGTGGTGAACCTCTGGGCAGGCTGGGCCGACCCGGAGCGGACCGCGGCGTGGCAGGAGAACACGCTCACCAACGTGTGGTCGACCACGAAGCCGATGACCTCGCTGTGCGCGCACATCCTGATGGACCGCGGCGAGCTCGATCCCGACGCGCCGGTGGCGCGTTACTGGCCGGAGTTCGCCGCAGGCGGCAAGGCCGACATCCCGATTCGCTCGATCATGAGCCATCAGTCCGGGCTGACCGGCCTCACGCAGCAGCTCACGGTCCAGGAGTACTACGACTGGGAGAAGGTCACCGCGCTGCTGGCCGCTCAGCAGCCGCTGTTCGAGCCAGGCAGCACCAGCGGGTACCAGGCGATCACGTTCGGGTTCATGGTCGGCGAGGTCATCCGGCGGATCACCGGGCAGACCTGCGGCACCTTCTTCGCCTCGGAGATCGCCGGCCCGCTCGGCGCTGACTTCCACATCGGCCTGCCGGCGACAGAGCTTGACCGCTGCTCGAAGCTCCAGGGCGTGCGACCAACGCAGGACGAGCAGAGCGCGCTCGCCCAGGCATACGCCAACGCGCATCCCGCCGCGCTGGCCGCCCTGCTCAACCCGGCGCTGACCGGCGACGAGGCGAACGAGGACGACTGGCGGATGGCCGAGATCCCGGCGGCTAACGGCCACGGGACCGCGCTCGGCCTGGTAACCGTCTTCGGCACCCTGGCCGACTCTTCCGAGCGGCTGATCTCGGCGAAGACGCTCGAAGCCGCCCGGACCGGCCATGGCAGGCACACCGACCTGGTGCTTGGCTTCCCGGTGTCTTTCGGGCTCGGCTTCGCGCTGTCCGGTCCCGAGCACCACTTCGGCCCCAATGAGGCCGCGTTCGGCCACGACGGCTTCGGCGGGTCGGCGGTCGGCGCCGACCCCGAGGCCGGAGTCGCGTTCGCCTACGTGATGAACCGGATGGGCACCACGCTGGTCAACGACCCCCGCAAGAAGGCACTGGTCGACGCCGTGTATCAGAGCATCAGCGGCGGGTAGCCGGTCACCGGCAGGCCGGCCGGATCGTACCAGGAAACACCGCCAGGGCATCCTCGCGGCGAACTCGGTGCGCCGCCGAGGCCGGCTGGCTCACTCCGGGCTGGTCGCGCAGGCAGTCCAGTCGAACTCCGCGCCGCGTCGCGCGATCTCGGCGCGGGTGCCGGGGTCGCAGAGCGCGCCGCGAACGCCGGCCAGGTAGCAGTCCAGCGCCGACGCCCCGATGCTCAGCGCCGCCTGATGCTCGGTGCCAAGGTCGCTGCCGAACATGGCCGGGTCGTCGGTGTTCACCGTGCACGAGATGCCGGCCGCGAGCAGCGCGGGCAGCGGGTGCTCGGCCAGGCGCCGCACCACCCCGGTGCGCACGTTCGACGTCGGGCAGACGTCGAGCACGATGCCGCGGCCCGCCAGCTCGCTCAGCAGGCCGGGGTCCTCGACGGCGCGGATGCCGTGCCTGATCCGGTCGGCGCCAAGTACCTCAAGCGCGCCCCTGACCGACGCGGGGCCGTCCGCCTCCCCCGCGTGCGGCACCGAGCCGAGCCCGCCGTCCCGCGCCATGGCGAACACCGGGCCGAACGGCTCGGGCGGGTAGTCGCCCTCCGACCCGCCAAGGCCGATGCCGACAATGCCGCGGTCCCGATGGGCCAGCGAGTGACGGACGGTCAGCTCGGCCGCCTCCATCGGATAGCCGCGCGGAATGTCCGGCGTCAGGCGGACCTGCACGCCGTGCAGCTCCCTGGCCTCAGCCGCGCCGTCGCAGTAGCCAGCGAAGATCTCCTCCCACCGGACGCCGCGTCCGGCCGGCTCCGCCGGGCTGAAGATGCCCTCCAGGTAGACCGCACCGTGCCCGGCGGCCTCCGCCGCGTAGTCGACCACCACCTGCCTGAAGTCCCGCTCGGTCCGCAGCGCCCCGGTCGTCAGCATCCACACCTGCAGGAAATGCACGAAGTCGCGGAACTCATAGAGCGCCGCGAGCTCGGTGACCGAATCCGCGCCGAGGTCGATGCCGTTGCGCCGGGCGATCTGCAGCAGCGCGGCGGGCCGCACCGTTCCCTCCAGATGGACATGCAGCTCGATCTTCGGATAGCCAGCCACCGCAGCCCCTCTCCCTTGCCAGCATCGCTGACGTAACGATCCGGGCCATCGCGGGTTACATTTCGCGGATCACGCAACCAGCCGCGGCTCCGGTGCGTCCGAGCGGCATGAACACTATCGCCCGCGCCCGCGCGCAGCGGGCACCGCTGCGCTCCGCACTGATCGTCACCGCCGCGCTGTCCGGCGCCGGCCTGCTGCTTGCCGCCTGCTCGTCCGCTGCCCCGACGGCCGGGGTCCCGAGTGGCGCTGGAGCCGCGAATGGCGCCGGAGCGCAGCGGGCCGCGGGAAGGGCCGCCCTTGCCGCTCCGTTGCAAGCCGGCGCCCACTCCGGTTCGGTCAGCCCGCCATCGACCGTGGCCAGGCTGCTTCCCCCGCAGAGCATCATCTACACGGCCAGCCTCACGGTCCAGGCCAAGGACGTGGCCGCCGCCGCCGCCAAGGCCACCAGCGTGGTCAACGCGGCAGGCGGCTACATCTCCAATCAGCAGGAGATGACCACACCGGGGAACCAGGGGTCGGCCGAGGTCAGCCTGGAGCTGAAGATCCCGGTCGCGCAGTACTACGCGGTTCTCGGCCAGCTGGAGACCGGCATCGGCAAGCAGCTCAACCTCAACACCCAGGCCGAGGACGTCACCCAGCAGGTCGCCGACGTCAGCAGCCGGGTCACCTCGGCCCAGGCCGCCATCAGGCAACTGCGGGCGCTGCTCAGCCGGGCAGGCTCGGTCAGCGACCTGCTCGCGGTCCAGGACGAGATCAACTCACAGGAGTCCTCGCTCGAAGCGCTGCTCGCCCAGCAGCGGGCGCTGGCCCACGAGACCAGCTACGGGACCGTCTCGCTGCTCCTGGTCAGCCAGCACGTGCGAATTGTTGCCCATCATAAGAAGTCCGGCGGATTCGGCGGCGGCCTGCGGGCCGGCTGGCACGCGCTCGTGCTCGTGATCAGGGCGCTGCTCACCGCGCTCGGGGCCGCGCTGCCGTTCGTCGTGCCCGTGGCCCTGCTCGTCGGCATCGCCTACGCCGGCCGGCGGCGGCTGGCGCGGCGACGGACGCCGACCACCGGTCCCGCGACACCGGCGCCCTAGCCGACCGGCCCGGCTGGCACGGCGTGCACCAGGTCGGTCAGCCGGGCCAGGACGTCCGGGTCGGTGTCCGGCAGCACGCCGTGCCCGAGGTTGAACACGTGGCCCTCGGCCGTCCTGCCCCTGGCGAGGACGTCCCTGGCCCGCTCCTCTATCACCGGCCAGGGCGCGAGCAGAACCGCCGGGTCGAGGTTGCCCTGGAGCGCCGTGCCAGGGGCGACGCGCGGCACCGCCTCGTCAAGCGGCACCCGCCAGTCCACGCCGACGACGTCGGCGCCCGCCTCGCTGAGCAGCCCGAGCAGCTCGCCGGTGCCGACGCCGAAATGGATCATCGGGACGCCAGAGGACCTGAGCGCGGAAAAAACTCTGGTGCTGAATGGCAGTACGCTCCGACGGTAGTCCTCGGGACTGACAATCCCGGCCCAGGAGTCGAACAACTGCACGGCCGAGGCCCCCGCCTCGATCTGGACCCGCAGGAACGAGATCGTGATATCCGCGAGCCGGTCGAGCAGCGCGTGCCAGAGGACCGGATTGCCGTACATCAGGGCCTTGGTCCGATCGAAGCCCTTCGACGGGCCGCCCTCGATCAGATAGCAGGCCAGCGTGAACGGGCCGCCGGCGAAGCCGATCAGCGGCGTCCCGCCGAGCTCGGCGACGAGCGACCGCACGGCCTTGGCGATGAACGGGACATCGCCAGGCTCAAGCTCGCGCAACCTGATGACGTCGCCCTCGTCGCGGACCGGCCGGTCGATCACCGGCCCGATGCCGGGACGGATGTCGACGCCTATGCCGACCGCCCGCAGCGGCACCACGATGTCGCTGAACAAGATCGCCGCGTCAACGCCGTACCTGCGGACCGGCTGCAGCGTGATCTCCGTGATCAGATCCGGGCTGGCGCAGGCGTCCAGCATCGCCGTGCCTGCCCGGCTCTCCCGGTACTCCGGCAGCGACCGGCCCGCCTGGCGCATGTACCACACCGGCGCGTGCGATACGGGCTGCCGGCGGCAAGCGCGGATGAAGGCCGAGTCGGCGGTCTGCGAAGTCACGCCTGGGATCGTCTCACAGGAGCCGGCCGCCCCGGTGCAGGCGGCCGGCGCGCGTTTGAAGCTGAAACGCCCGGATGACACGCCGCTGGAGATCCACGCCATGCGGCCAGGTCCGTGTCAGCATCGATACTGAGCTTGATCAATCGCAGCGCCGCCGGGGTCAGCCAGACCGTGCCAGAGGAGTTGGGCACCGCCGAGCTGAGCACGGCCGAGCTGAGCACAAGCGAGCTGAGGAGCAGCAGATGACCGATATGTTCCGCGACTGCCCCGAATGCGGCTCACAGCGCAGGTTCTCACAGCACCATGGCGAGCCAGCACAGTGCCCCGACTCCGCCGACGGCCTGTGCCCTGACTGGTTCTGCACCGAATGCGGTACCGGGCTTCTGATCGCGCTGCTGCCCGCTACGAAATCCCAGGGGTCCGGCGCAGCGGGCAGCGACGCGCCGGAAATCGCGGCCCACGGGAAGCTTGGCCGGGTGGCATGAGGATGCCGTGCCACCATCTCGCGCGCTGAGGCCGGCCGCCGTGCCCGCTGACCGGCAGCTCGCGGGCGGATCGGCGTTCGCCGCCGCCGTGGCCGATCTTCAGGCCGGGGTGGCCGAGCAGCGCCTTGCCCGGCCCGAGCTGAGCTTCGATGACGAGCCGCCGCCACGGCGGCTGGCGCCTGCCGCAGCGGCGATCGCCGCCACGGTCGAGGTGGCGGACACCGAGCTCGGATGGGGCCGGTTCGTGCTGCTCTACGACGCGGCCGGGCAGGACGGCTGGGCCGGGCCGTTCCGGGTCATCGCCTACGTGCGGGCCGACCTTGACCCGGAGATCGCCGCGGACCCGCTGATCGGGCAGGTCGGCTGGAGCTGGCTGACGGAGGCGCTGGACGGCAGGTCGGCGGCCTATGCCGCGCCAAGCGGGACGGTGACGACGGTCGTCACCGAAGGGTTCGGCACGAAGCACGGCGAGCCGGTGGCGACCGGTTTCGAGATGCGGGCGTCATGGTCGCCGTGCGGCGAGGACGGCGGCGGACCTGAACTTGACCGGCACGTCGCCGCGTGGTGCGACGTCCTGTGCATGGCGGCCGGGCTGCCGCCGCTGGCGCCGGGGGTCGCCCAGCTCCGACCGCCGCGGAGCAGGCGCCGACCGTGACTGTGCCGCTGCTCGAGCCGCGGGAGGGACTGCCGCCGCTGGTGGTGACGGCAGAGGCGCTGGCCGGCGCGGTCGCGGCACTGAGCGGCGGGACCGGGCCGGTCGCGGTCGACGCCGAGCGTGCTTCCGGTTTCCGCTACGGTCACCGGGCCTTCCTGGTCCAGCTTCGCCGGCGGAACGCGGGCACCGTCCTGATCGACCCGGTCGCCTGCCCGGACCTGACCGGCCTCGACAGTGCGCTTGCCGATGCCGAGGCGGTACTGCACGCGGCAGGCCAGGATCTGCCGTGCCTGTCCGACCTGGGATTCCGCCCGCGCAGGCTGTTCGACACCGAGCTCGCCGGGCGGCTGCTCGGTTACCCGAAAGTCGGCCTGGGCACGCTGGTCGAGGACGTGCTCGGCCTGGCGCTCGAGAAGACGCACTCGGCGGCCGACTGGTCGACCAGGCCGCTGCCGACGGAGTGGCTCCGCTATGCCGCCCTGGACGTCGAGGTGCTGGTGGAACTGCGCGACGCGCTCGCCGGGCAGCTCGCGGAGCAGGGCAAGACCAGCTGGGCGGAGCAGGAATTCGCTGCCATCCTGGCGGCCAGGCCGGCCCCGCCGCGCACCGATCCCTGGCGCCGGACCTCGGGCATCCACCGGGTTCACAGCCGGCGCGGCCTGGCCGTGGTCCGCGAGCTATGGCAGGAACGGGACGCCGTTGCCCGCAGGCGCGACATCTCGCCGACCAGGATCCTCACGGATGCGGCCATTATCGAGGCCGCCAGGGCAGTGCCGAGCTCCCTGACCGAGCTCGGCCTGCTGCCTGGCTTCACCGGGCGCGGGGCCCGGCGGCATGGCCCAGAGTGGCTGCGCGCGATCCGGCACGCCGCGGTGCTGCCGGACGAGGACCTGCCCGAGTCCTCAGCGCCGCCAGGCGACGGCCCGCCGCCCGCGCATCGCTGGGCCGAGCGGGACCCGGTCGCGGCCAAGCGGCTGACCGCGGTGCGCGCCGCGGTCGCCGCGCTCGCCGACGCCAGTCATCTGCCGACCGAGAACCTGCTCGCCCCGGACACCGTACGGCGCCTGTCCTGGCAGCCCCCAGCGCAGCTAGAGCACGAGTCGATCGCGGCCGAGCTGGTCGGTTACGGCGCCAGGCCCTGGCAGGTCGAGATCACCGCCGTCCCGATCGCGATGGCGCTGCTCAGACTGGTCGAGAAGGGCGAGGCGTAACCGGCTGCGTTCCGCCCGGCCCAGGGCTCCCGGCCAGCCCGGTGCGGGGTCAGGCGCTCTTGGGGAGCGAGCGCAGCTGACAGGGCTGCGCCGAGCCCGGGCGCAGCACCCCGGCACATGGCAGCGGCTGGTCGGTCGGCGGGTAGTCAGGAAAGACGTTGATCAGGACCTCGCAGTCGCAGCAGCCGCCGCGCTGCTCGAGCCACCTGAGCAGCCCGCCTGGCCTGGTCGCCCGGACATCGCGCCAGCGGATCGTCCACCGGTAGGTGCCGTCGCAGCCGAACTCGGTGATCATGCGCATCAGGAAGCAGCGCAGGCACTCGCGCTCCCCCGGCTCGGTTAACCGCTCAGCAAGGCGAGCTAGCTCAGTCTCAACGGCCTCTGGAATGTTGTCGGCCATCATGCGGCCCCTTCCGACTTGGCGTGTCCGTGCTAGCCGACTTGTACCGCAGACCTCCGACATTTCCCGGTGAGAAGCCAGAGCGGGCCGACCCCGCCCGCCGAGCGCCAGCGCGCGCATCGTGTTGATCACGTAGGTGACCGGCTGGTTGTTGGCGAACGCCTGGAGCCAGCCCGGCATGGTCGGGATCGGAACGAACGCCGAGCTGAGGAACGTGATCGGGAACAGCCAGATCAGCCCGAACGCCTGCACAGACTCCTCATCTCCGATGGCCAGGCCGGTGAAGGCGGCGATGCAGCAGATCGCGAGCCCGAATACGGTGGCGAGCACGATCAACGCCACCGCAGGCACGAAGCCGTTGCTGAACCTGAAGCTGACCGCGTAGCCCGCCGCGACCACGATCAGGATCGTCAGGAGCATCCGCGCGGTGTCCGCCACCAGCCGCCCGGCCACCCCGGCCGCGACGATGGCATGCTCTATCCCAGTCGTCACGCTGGCCGAACCGAAGGCGGTTGCCGATGTCGCTGGAGATCAAGCGGTTGCACCTGGCCCGGCTGCAAGGACCCGACGGCCACCAGTGGCCGGTGCACGGGTTCGTGGTCACCCACCCGGGCGGCGCAGTGCTCGTCGACACCGGCGTGGGCGGCCCGGCCGATCTGCTCAGCGACTGGCGGGTGGTCAACCGCTCGGTCGCCGACGCGCTCGCCGAGCTGGACATGACGCCCGCCGACATCGGACTGGTGATCAACACCCACCTGCACTTCGACCACTGCGGGCAGAACGCCGTGTTCAGGCACGCGGCCTGTTATGTCCAGCGCTCCGAGCTCAGCCGCGCGCAGCGCGAGTCGCCCGAGCTCTGCGACTGGTTCGACTTCATGAACGCGCGATTCGAACTGCTCGACGGGGACGCCGAGGTGCTGCCCGGGCTGTCGGTGATCACGACGCCCGGTCATACCGTGGGCCACCAGTCCGTCGTGGTCCGGTCCGCCGACGGCCGGGCCGACCTGCTGATCGGGGACGCGGCCTACACGCCGCGGCAGTACCGCGCCCCGGTCGGCGCCGACCTGCCGCCCGGCCAGGCCAGTGACCTCGCGACCTGGCAGGACTCACTGGCGCGGATCCGGTCTACGGCCTCAGATCGGGTGCATTTCTGTCACCACACCGACGTCATTCACGCCTGAGGAGGTCCGTTAGCACGCCAGCCAGGGAGGAATCCGTGCGAAGCAGGCAATACGAGCAAGACGTGCTCGCGCAGAGCCGTCGGCGCCCCGGGCAGGATCAGCTCCCGCGGGTGACGGCCGACTACGGCCTGGTCGTCGAGGACGCGGCCGGGGTGTTCTGCGGGGCTGTCGTCGGCTGGGAGAATGACGCTGTCACCCTGGAGGATCGGCACGGCAGGCAGCGGGCGTTCCCGTTTCAGGCCGCCTTCCTGCTCGAAGGCAAGCCGGTCATGCTGGTCAGGCCGGTCTCCCCGGCAGCGCAGGGTAGTCAGGGCAGCGCCGTCCGGGCCGGCGCCCGGACGGCATCGGGATCGGTCGCTGCACCGCCGGGCCGGGCCAGGGTCGCGCGGGAGAGCCGGATCTACGTCGAGGGCCGGCATGACGCCGAGCTGGTGGAGAAGATCTGGGGAGACGACCTGCGCGACGCCGGCGTCGTCGTCGAGTACCTCGGCGGGATCGACGACCTGCCCGCGATCGTCGCCGGATTCTCCCCCGGGCCCGTGCGCAAGCTGGGCGTGCTCGTCGATCACCTGGTGGCCGGATCGAAGGAGACCAGGATCGCCGCGCAGGTGCAGTCGGCGCACGTGCTGATCACCGGGCATCCGTTCGTCGACGTGTGGGCGGCGGTCAGGCCGTCGGTGCTGGGGCTCGGCGAATGGCCCAGGGTTCCTCCTGGCATCCCGTGGAAGGACGGCGTGCTTGCCGCCATCGGCTGGCCGCCGGACACCGCGGCTGCCTGGCGGCGGATCCTGCGCACGGTGACGTCCTTCGCTGACCTGGAGCCCGCCTTCCTCGGCCGGGTCGAGGAACTGATCGATTTCGTCACCGCGCCAGGCAGCGGATGAACCGGGGAAAGACCGAAGAGCAAGAGCGCTAAAGGGGAGCTTCGCGGCGAGCGCGGGCCCGGCGCTTACCCTCGTGCATCGCCTGGACCCGGGCGACCGGAATCGCCCGGCCTTCCTCGATCAGGTCGGCGCCGAGCGGCTGGGGCGCGGGCATCCGGTCGGCCCACGGATCACCGTCGCCGATCAGCCGCACCGCCGTGCGGACGGTGAAGTCGGTCGGCGCGACCCGGTCGAGGTCGTCCCATGCCAGCGGAAACGACACTGGCACGCCGGGCCGGACGCGCGGGCTGTAGGCCGCCACGACGGTCGCGCCGCCCGCCCGGGTGGAATCCAGGAAGACCTTGCCGCCGCGGTCCTCCCGGATGAACGCCGTGGTAGCGAGCGCCGGGTCCAGCCTCTCCGCGCGGGCGGCGAGCGCCCGGGTGGCCGCGGCCACGTCCTCGGCCGGCGCCTGGGCATCGATGGGCACGAACACGTGCACCCCCTTCGCCCCGCTCGTCTTGACCACGCCATCCAGGCCGGCGTCCGCCAGTGCCTGGCGGACCAGCCGGGCGGCGCTGACAGCGCAGGAGAACGCGTCAGCGGACGGCGGGTCGATGTCGAGCACGAGGTACGTGGGCCGGTCCCAGCGATCGGCGCGGATCAGGGTCGGGTGGTATTCGACCGCGCGCTGGTTGGCGAACCACAACAGGGTGCGGCGGTCGTTGCACAGCGCGTAGGAGACCTCCCGCCTTGAGGTCTCCGCCCACAGCGGCACCGTGCGCACCCAGGACGGGGTGTACTTAGGGACGTTCTTCTGCATGAACGGGGCCTGGCCGCGCAGCACCCGCACCACCGAGAGCGGCCGGTCCCGCAGCTCACCGATGATCCGGTCACTGATCGCGTCCAGGTAGTCGACCAGGTCCCGCTTGGTCGCCTCCGCGCCATCGAACAGCGGCTGGTCCAGATTGGTCAGGGACACCCCGTCCCGCACCTCTCCGTCGGCCATCTGCCTACCCTCCCACCGATCGCGCCGGGACGCGAGGATCGTCTTGCCCGGCCGGATCGCGGCGGCACGAGCCCCGCCTCCGGCTACCCGGCCAGGTGCTGCTGCTCCGCCGAGACCAGGACGCCGCCGGCCGACTGAAGCACCCAGAAACTGCCCTTCGCCAAGGGCGGCCCGGCCGGCGGCCTGGCCCCGAGCGCGCGGCAGGCCGCCTCGAGCATGACCGGCAGGTTCTCCCGGTGCCCGCAGACGAGCGCCGGCTCGCCGGCCGCGGCCAGGTCGGCGGCGCGCTGCGCCGCACGCCCGATGGCCGGCCCGGCGTACCGTGGCCGCCAGCCAAGCAGCCGGCCGACTCCGTCCACCGCGCAGCCTGCCGCGGCGCGACCCGCCCCGGCCGCCGCCAGGGCGCCGGGCGCCGGGCTGCCGGCCGGAACGGTGAAGGCTGGCTCCACCTCCACCGGCACTCCGGCCGCGGCGGCATAGGGCCGCACGGTGGCCAGGCAGCGCTCCGCGGCCGAGCTGATCACGCGGCACGGCTCGTAGCAGGAGAGCAACGCGGCCAGCAGCTCCGCCTCAGCCACCCCGCCAGCGTCCAGCGGCCTGGCCAGGTCGGCGGATCCGGCGGCAGACCGCTCGCCCGCCGTGGCGTGCCGCAGCAGGATGAACGGCACCGTTCCGGCTGGACCCGACGCGAACTCCTCCGCGAGCGCGAAATCCCGCTGGTAGCTCAGCCGGTCCCGGACCTCGGTGGCCGTCAGCCATGCCACCTGGTCGACCTCCTCGCCAGGGACGAATCCGGCCGACTCGATGCAGCGGGCGGCCCAGTAGCTGACCCGCTTGGTTCCCGCGCCGGTCTGGTACACCGACGGACCGAGCGGCCGGCCGAGGACCACCCGAAGGCCGGTCTCCTCAGCCACCTCGCGAACGGCGGTGCGCAGCACGTGCTCGCCGGGTTCGCGTTTGCCTTTCGGAAAGGACCAGTCGTCGTACCTGGGCCGGTGCACAAGCGCGATCTCGGTGCCACCGGGACCCGGGCGCCAGACCACGGCGCCGGCGGCCCGCACGATGGCCACGTCGTGGGCTCTCAGGCGCTGCCAGCCAGGCGCCGTGCCGCGGCACGGCTCTTGCTCGACGTGGCGTCGGACTCGGCCTGCCTGTTCTGCCTGAACCGGATCAGGTGCTCCTGCAGGTCGATCAGCGGCGCGCCAGATGGGTCGAGATGGTGCCTGGTCCAGGTGCCGTCGGGCCCCAGCCACCAGGAGGCCACCTCGTCGTCCATGGCCAGGTTGATCAGGCTGCGGAGCTCCGCCTTGTGGCCCGGGTCGGTGACCCGGATGAGCAGCTCGACCCGCCGGTCCAGGTTCCGGTGCATCAGGTCGGCGCTGCCCATCCAGACGTCGTCTGGACCGTCTTCGGCGCCCGTGCCGAACGCGTAGATCCGGGAGTGCTCGAGGAACCGGCCGACTATGCTGCGCACCCTGATCGTCTCCGACATCCCTGCCACGCCCGGCCTGAGCGCGCAGATGCCGCGGACCCACAGGTCGATCGGAACTCCGGCGATGGACGCGCGGTACAGCGAGTCGATGATCGCCTCGTCGATGATCGCGTTGCACTTCATCTGGATCCGGGCCGGCCTGTGCTCCTGGACCAGCCGCACCTGCTCCTCGATCTGCCTGATCAGGCCGGAGCGCAGCCCGGCGGGCGCGACGAGAAGCCGGTGGTAGTCGCTGCGCCTGCTGTACCCGGTCAGGTGGTTGAACAGGTCCGTCACGTCCTCGCCGACCGTCCGGTCGGTGGTGAGCAGCCCGTAGTCCTCATACAGCCGGGCGGTCTTGGGATGGTAGTTGCCGGTGCCGATATGGCAGAAGCGGCGCAGCGACCCGTCGGCTTCCTCCCTGACCACCAGCACCATCTTGCAGTGCGTCTTCAGCCCGACGAACCCGTAGACGACGTGACAGCCGGCTTCCTCGAGCTTGCGCGCCCAGGCGATATTGGCTTCCTCGTCGCCGCGCGCCTTGATCTCGACCACGACCACGACCTGCTTGCCGGCCTCGGCCGCGTCGATCAGCGCGTCCACGATCTCGGAGTCGCCGCTGGTCCGGTACAGCGTGTGCTTGATCGCCAGCACCCGCGGATCGGCCGCGGCCGCGACCACCAGGCGCTGCACGCTGGCCGTGAAGGAGTCATAGGGCAGATGCACGAGCACGTCCCGCTCGGCCAGCGTGGCGAAGACGCTGCGGTCCTGCGGCAGGGCGGTCTCCGCCGGAACGAACGCTGGGTACTTCAGGCTGCGCAGGTCCAGATCGGCGATCGCCGACAGCCCGGAGAGGTCGAGCGGTCCCGGCACCCGGTACACCGCGCGGTGATCCACGCTGATCTCGGTCACCAGCTTCTCCAGCATGTCGCCGGAGATCGACTCCTCCACCTCGAGCCGGACGGCAGGCTCGAACCGGCGGCGCATCAGCTCGCGCTCCAGCGACTGCAGGAGGTTCTCCGTGACGTCCTCGTCGATTTCCAGGTCGCGGATCCTGGTGACCCGGAAGACATGGTGCTCGATCACGTCGAGGCCGGCGAAGAGCTGAGTCAGGTGCGCGGCGATCACGTCTTCCAGCGGCACGAACCTGCTCGGCGAGGCCGCGAGGAACCTGGGCAGCAGCGGCGGCACCTTCACCCTGGCGAACATGGTCAGCCCTGACCTCGGGTCGGCGACCATGACCGCCAGGCTGAGTGACAGGCCGGAGATGAACGGGAACGGATGCGCCGGATCGACCGCGAGCGGCGTGAGCACCGGGTAGATCCGCTCCCTGAACAGCCGCTCCAGCATGGCCTGCTCGGCCGGCAGCAGCTCCTTCCACCGCAGGATCTCGATCCCGGCGTCGGCCAGCGCGGGGAGCAGCCGGTCGCTGAAGCACCGGGCATGCCGGGCGGCCAGGTCGCGGGCCATGTGCAGGGTGTTCTCGAGTATCTGGTCCGGCGCCTTCCCGCTCACGCTCTCCACCGGCAGTCCGGTGGCCATCCGCCGGATCCGGCCGGCCACCCGGACCATGAAGAACTCATCGAGCGCGCTGGCGAAGATGGACTCGAACCTGACCCGCTCGAGCAGCGGCACGTTGGGATCCTCGGCGAGCTCGAGCACTCGCTGGCTGAACCTCAGCCAGCTCTCCTCCCGGTCGAGGAAACGATCGGGCCGCAGCGCGGCGGCCGGCGGGCCGGCGCTGGGGACGTCCTGGCCGACACCGGCCAGGACCGCGACCGCGCGTTCCGCCGTCTCCAGGTCGACCTTGTCGAGCTCGGCATCCTCGAAGCCGCGGTCCGCCCGGTCATGGCCCGGCCCGGCGGGCGCCTGGTCCCACCCGGCGGTCCCGCTTCCCCGCTGAACGGTCTGGAGCTCTCGCTCGGACGCGCGTTCCCGTGCCCTGGCCGCTGCCCGCTGGTGACCGGCGGCGCGGTCCTTCACGGCCGCCTTCTCCCGCTCGGCGGCGCGCTCGCCGCTGGCCGGCTTGTCCTGCCCCGCTGGCCGGCCGGCCGACTTGCCCTCGCTCTTCCTGCCGCCAGCGGCTGCTGGCCTGGCCTGCCCCGAATCCATGTCCCTATACTCCCCATGCGGGCAGTGATCCAATACCCGGGGCCGGTGCCCGCCTTCTCCGATTGCCGCCGCGCAGGCCAGGCGGTCAGGATCGGGCAAACTCACCGAACGGAGATCGACCCATGCGGATCGGAACATCCCTGCCCGAACCGGGCGGCCCGGAGGCGCTCGGCCTGCTCCGCGACGAGCTGCGCAGGGCCGCCGACGACGGGTTCTCCTCGGCGTGGATGGCGAACATCTTCGGCCTGGACGCGCTCACCGCGCTTGCCGTGGCCGGCGGCGGCGTTCCCGGCATCGAGATCGGCACCGCCGTTGTCCCGACCTATCCCCGGCACCCGGCAGTGCTCGCTCAGCAGGCCCTGACCGCGGCCCTGGCGCTCGGCGGGCGGCTGGCGCTCGGCATCGGGCTCTCCCACAAGATCGTGATCGAGGACATGTACGGCTACAGTTTCGACGCCCCGGCCAGGCACATGAGCGAGTACCTGTCCATCCTGCTGCCGCTTCTCGATGGCCAGCAGGCCACGTTCGAGGGAGCGACCATGCGGGCCGGGATCGGCCTGTCGGTCCCGCGCACCGGCCAGGTGCCCGTTCTGCTCGCCGCGCTCGGACCGCAGATGCTCCGGCTGGCCGGAGAGCGCACGGACGGGACCGTGCTGTGGATGACCGGGCCGACCACGGTGCGGGACTACATCGCCCCGGCGATCGGCGCTGCGGCGCGCGATGCCGGGCGGCCTGGCCCGCGGATCGTCTGCATCCTGCCGGTCTGCGTGACCGACGACCCTGACGGCGCCCGGGCCCGGGCGGCCGAGATCTTCGCGATCTACGGCCAGCTGCCGTCCTACCGGGCCATGCTCGACCGCGAGGGCGCGCAGGGTCCGGCCGACGTGGCGATCGTCGGCGACGAGGACACCGTCGCGGCGCAGATCGCGGCCCTGGCGGATTGCGGCGTCACCGACTTCGTCGCCGGGGAGTTCGCCACCTGTGACGAGCGGCGGCGAACCCGCGACGTGCTCAAGATCCTGATCGGCTGATCCGCGGGGCGCGGGCCGCCAGCGTCAGGAGACGCAGAACTCGTTGCCCTCGGGATCGGTCAGCGTGACCCAGTGGTGCGGTCCCTGCTGCCCCCGGTGCAGGAACGTGGCCCCGCGGGCGGCGAGCCGTTCTACCTCGGCAGCCACGTTCGCCGCGCCAGCCCAGATGTCCAGGTGAACCCGGTTCTTCACGGTCTTGGACTCGGGCACGAGCTGAAACAGGACCCGCTTCCGCTCCCCGCGCTCCGGTCCGTCCGGGTGCCTGATGGCCGCGCCGTCCCGCCACACCAGCACGCCGTGGTGCGTCGTCGTGTCGGCCTCGGTGGCATGCCCCTCGGCGATCATGCGGCGGATGAAGTCGGGATCGGACGGCTCGACCACCCAGCCGAGCGCTTCGGCCCACCAGTCGGCCAGGTCATGCGGCCGTGCCGCGTCAACCACGACCTGGAAGTCATATGCCACTGTCCTACCCTCGCCTCAGATGCAGATCACGCGGCAGCGCGATCTCGGCCCATGATGGATCACCTCGCGGTGGATGTGCAGCTCAAGCGCGGCCAGCGAGTGGTCGGCGTCCGGGCCCCCGGGCTGCTCGGGCAGCTCCGTGTGCCGGTCAATACCTGTGATCCAGTCAGTATCCGTGTTCCAGTCGATGCCCATGCCCGAACATTAGATCTCAATGCGGACAGAACCGGTCCGCGATAGCTGGCACACTCGGATTCATGCTGGACGCATCGGCCCAGCTGCTCCGGCTGCTCTCGATCTTGCAGGTCAGGCCGGACTGGACCGGCGCCGACCTCGCTGACCGGCTCGGCATCACCACCCGAACCCTCCGCCGCGACGTGCAGCGGCTGCGCGAGCTCGGCTATCCGGTGCACGCTACGCCCGGAGTGGCGGGCGGCTACCGGCTTGGCGCGGGCACGGCGCTGCCGCCGTTGCTGCTCGACGACGACGAGGCGGTCGCGGTCGCGATCGGCCTGCGCACCACCGCAAGCCAGACCGTGACCGGCTTCGAGGAGACGGCCCTGCGAGCGCTGGCCAAGCTTGACCAGGTATTGCCGGCCAGGCTGCGCGAGCGCACCGCCGCCGTGGCGCTGGCCACCGTCGCACTGCCCAGCCTGACCCCGACCGTCGACCCGACCGCGCTGACCACGATCGCCAGTGCGTGCACCGGCCGACGACCACTGACGTTCGGTTACCAGGACCGGGCCGGCGCGCGCACTTCCCGCCGGGTCGAGCCGCACCGGCTCGTTCACGCCGGATATCGCTGGTACCTGGTCGCACGCGATATCGAGCGCGACGACTGGCGCACGTTCCGGCTTGACCGGATGGACTCCCCCGCCGCGCCCGGCGGCCGGTTCGTGCCGCGCGATCCGCCCGACGCCGCGAGCTTCGTGGCGGCCGCCATCACGACGGCGCCGTACCGATTCCGGGCCCGCGTGCTCCTGCAGGCCCCGGCGCCTGACATAGCCGAGCACATGCCGCCCACCGCCGGGATGCTCGAGGCCGTCGACGACACCAGCTGCCTGCTCACCGCCGGCGCGGACGACCTCGGCGCGATCGCCTTCCACCTGGCCATGCTCGGCGCCGAGTTCACCGTCCTCGACCCACCCGAGCTCACCGACCACGTCCGCTCCCTAGCCGACCGCCTGCACCGCGCCGTCACCCGGTCCACCCAGCCGGCCCAATCCAGCCCCGCCCAGTCCACCCAGCTAGCCCAATCCGGCCCCGCCAAGTCCGCCCAGCCAGTCCAGTCCGCCCAGCCGGCCCAATCCGGCCCCGCCAAGTCCGCCCAGTCCGCCCAGCCGCGCCCAGTCCGCCCAGCCAACCCGGTCCCGCCCAGCCGGTCCAGTCCGTCCAACACCATGATCAACATGACATAGCACGGATTTCGTGGCCACATTCCCGGCAAATTGGACGCGAAAATCACTGAAAGCCGTGCTAAGTGGCAAGGCACCCCATTCCGACCCTCGGGTTCGCCCGGTTTGCGCTAGTATGCACCGCCGGTGAGGGCGGCCTACCGAGGCCGACCCGCCACGCGAACCGAGACCCGCCACGCGAACCGACGGCGGTCACGCGAACCGAGACCCGCCAGACGAACCGAGACCCGCCACGCGAACCGAGGCGGTCACGCGAACCGAGGGCGGTCCGCGGCCGACCGGGTCGGCGCCGGCGCCGGCGAGTAGGAGTGTCCGGGCCGGGGTTACGGTCGGCCGAGACCGCAGGCGGCGTGGATCTCCGCCCGGCTGGCCAGCTTGACCCGGGCGCCGCGCCCGAGCGCGGCGGCGAGTTCCTTCTCGGCCGTCTCGATCTTCAGCCAGTCCGCGTAACTCACCGGCCGCAGACCCCGCTCGGCCAGCAGCTCAGCGAACCGCGCCGAGCACACGCCACCGCCAGCACCCACGGCAGTCTCGGCATCCGCAGTACCACCCGCGGAACTCTCGGCATCCGCACCACTGACACCGGCCGCCACCGCGGCTGCCGCGCCGGCCGGCACCGCGGCCGCGGCAGGCTCGGGGAGCCTGAGCAGGCCCGCCCTTGGCAGCTGCACATCGCCCGGTCCTGGTCCGCCGGCCAGGTCGGCAAGCAGGGCCCGGACCGTCTGCGCCGCGTCGGACTTGTTGGTCCCGATCACGCCGGTCGGGCCGCGCTTGAGCCAGCCTGCCACGTACTCCCCGGGCAGCGGCTGGCCGTCAGAGCCGAGCACCCGGCCATCGGCGTTCGGCACGGTATGCGATCGCTCGTCGAACGGCACTCCAGCCAGCGGCACGCTCTGATACCCGACCGATCGCAGCACCATCTGCACAGCCAGCGTCTCCCGCTGGCCGGTTCCGGTCAGCCGGCCGTCCGCGTCCAGCCTGGTGCGCTCGAGAGTCAGCGCATCGACCCGTTGCGCCCCGTGAATTTCTACCGGCATCAGCCAGAACCTGACGGTCAGCCGCCTGGCCGCGCCGGCCGGCTTCCGGCCTGCCCAGTCGCTGATCACCGCGTAATTGCCGCGGACGTGCCGGTCCTGCTGGGCCAGCCGGGCGCTCTCGCCGCTGGCGTCGAACGCGTCCAGGTCGGCCTCGCCCGCGCCGACCGATATGTCCACTCCGGCCAGCTCGCCGAGCTCGCGCAGTTCCTTGGTGGTGAACTTGGCCTGGGCCGGGCCGCGGCGGCCGATCATGTGCACCTCGCGGACCTTGCTCGCCGTCAGCGCGTCGAGCACCGGCTGGGAGACGTCGGTCTCGCGCAGCTCGGCCGGGTCGCGGATCAGGATCCTGGCGACGTCGACGGCGACGTTGCCGACCCCGATCACCGCGACCGACTCCGCGTCCACGGTGAACCGGTCCGGGTCCACATCCGGGTGCCCGCAGTACCAGTTCACGAAGTCGGTGGCGGCATAACTGCCCGGCAGGTCTTCGCCGGGTATCCCCAGCCGCCGGTCTCGCATCGCGCCGGTCGCGTAGACCACGGCGTCGTAACAATTCAGCAAATCGGCTCTGGTCACGTCGTCGCCGAGGTGCACGCCCCCGACGAACCGGACGCCGTCGTGCTCAAGCACGCCGCGCAGGTAATCGGCGATCGACTTGATCGACTTGTGGTCCGGCGCCACGCCGTAGCGGACCAGGCCGTACGGAGTGGGCAGCCGGTCAAGGACGTCGACCGCGATGGCGCACGGCGGGTCAAGCGCGGCGCCCTGCTTGAGCAGAGCCTCGGCGGTGTACAGGCCTGCCGGACCCGATCCGACCACGGCGACAGTGAGCGTGTTCATGAAAGGCGATTCTGCACCCTGAATGGCGCGGGGCGGGGCCGCACGGCGGAACGCCGGCCAGGCCCGGCCGCAGCAGGTCCCCGGCCGCACCGCCGGCGACCGCACGGGACCGACCTGCGGGTAGCCCGGTCAGGCGCGGCCGTCGCACGCCAGCCAGGCCGGGCGCGAGCGGACCGGTTCCTGGCCGACCCGGCCCGGGCAGGCTCGGCAACGCACAGCTCACGGCCGCACCGGCCGTCGCCGTCCGCGTCCGGTCCGAACGCCGCCCGGTCAGGCTTACTTGTCATGCACCAGATCCTGGGTGATCTTCGCCACGGCCTCGGTGATCGCCAGCGCCAGGTGCTGCGGTGTCAGGCCGGCCGAGGCGAGGATCTCGGCCCGCTCGCCGTGCTCGAGGAACCGCTGCGGCAGCCCGAACGTCCGCACCGGCGTCGGCGTGTCGGTGTCCCGGAGCAGCCTGGCCACGGCGTCGCCGAACCCGCCAGCCGTCCCGTTGTCCTCCACCGTGGCCACCAGGCGATGACCGGCGGCCGCGGCGGCGAGGGCCGGCTCGACCGGCTGGAGCCAGCGCGGATCGACCACCGTCACCCCGATTCCCTGGTCGGCCAGGCGCTCGGCCGCCGCCATGGCTACCGCCGCCATCGGGCCGGCGGCGACCAGCAGGACGTCGGCAGCCGCGCCGTCCGCCGGGCGGGCGAGCACGTCCATGCCGCCCAGGCTGCCGATCGCCGGAATATCATCGGCGACCGTCCCGCGCGGGAACCTGAGCGCCGTCGGTCCGTCGCTGACCGCTACCGCCTCGCGCAGCAGCTCGGCCAGCCTGGTGCCGTCCCTCGGCGCCGCGACCCGCATTCCCGGCACCATCTGAAGCAGCGAGCCGTCCCACATGCCGTGGTGACTGGCCCCGTCGGGCCCGGTCACCCCGGCCCGGTCCAGGACGAAGGTGACCGGCAGCCGGTGCATCGCGACGTCCATCAGCACCTGGTCGAACGCGCGGTTCAGGAACGTCGCGTAGATCGCGACCACCGGATGCATGCCGCCCATCGCCAGGCCGGCCGCGCTGGTCACCGCGTGCTGCTCGGCGATACCCACATCGAACACCCGCTCGGGGTATGCCTCGGCGAACTTGTGCAGGCCGGTCGGGTGCAGCATCGCTGCGGTGATCGCCACCACGTCCGGCCGCCGGGCACCGATCGCCGCAAGCTCGTCGGCGAACACGGCGGTCCAGCCACGCCTGACCGGACCGGCCGGCGGCGGCTTGCTGCCGTTGCCGCCGGAGGCCCGGGCGCCATTCGCTGGCGATGAGGCACGGGATGCCGCGGCAGCGGAGGCCGGGCTGGCGGCCGGCGCTGGCGAGGCGGCCAGAGCACCGCCGGAACCGTTTACGCCTGCGGCCGGCCCGTTCGCGTGCACCTGAGCGCCCGGCTGAACCTGGTGCAGGCAGTCCTCGTCGTTCTCCTCGGCCAGGGCGTAGCCGCGGCCCTTCTGGGTGATCACGTGCACCAGCACCGGGCCGCCGTAGTCCCCGGCCATCCGCAGGACGCACTCGACGGCCTGCTCGTCGTGGCCGTCGACCGGGCCGAGGTACTTCAGGCCCAGGTCCTCGAAGAGAACCTGCGGCTGGAGGAAGTCCTTCAGCCCCTTCTTGACCCCGTGCAGCGTCTCGAACAGCGGCGGGCCGACCAGCGGGGTGTGCGTCAGCGTGGTCTTGATGAAGTCGAGGACCAGCTCGTACCGCCGGGACACCCGGACCGAGGCGAGGTGCTCGGCCAGCCCGCCGATGGTCCGCTGATAGGACCGGCCATTGTCGTTCACCACGATGACGACCTTGCGGTCCTTGGCGGCGGCGATGTTGTTCAGCGCCTCCCAGGCCATCCCGCCGGTCAGCGCCCCGTCCCCGACCACGGCGACCACCCGGCGGTGCGTCTCGCCGCGGATCTGGTAGGCCTTGGACAGCCCGTCGGCGTAGGACAGGCTGGTCGAGGCGTGGCTGTTCTCGACCAGGTCGTGCTCGGACTCGGCCCGGTTGGGGTACCCGGACACCCCGCCGAGCTGCCGTAGCCTGCCGAACCCGGCCATCCGGCCGGTGAGCAGCTTGTGCACGTAAGACTGGTGGCCGGTGTCCCAAACGATCCGATCGACCGGGGAGTCGAACACCCGGTGCAGCGCGATGGTGAGCTCGACCACTCCCAGGTTCGGCCCGAGATGCCCGCCGTTCCGCGAGACGGCGTCGATCAGGAATTCCCTGATCTCGGCGGCCAGCACCGGCAGTTCGTCAGCGCTGAGCGCCTTGACGTCCTTCGGTCCGGCGATCGACTCAAGCAGTGTCATCGGGTGAGCTCCTCACGGTCATCGCGGGCGGCGCAAGCCCTGGCTCCCGGCCCGGTCGCCAGGACAACCGGGTTCGGCTTCTCCGCAGCCCAGGCCCGCAGAACCTGTCATGCGACAGGGAGCGAACCTAATGAGTCTATTTCGGCCCGCAGGCCTGATGCGCGCCGCGTACCCCGACCGCGGGTCCGGGCGCTGGCCGCCAGCGGCCGGCTCGCCCGCGCTCGCGCTCCGCGGCCGGGGCGCCGGCGCTATCGCGGCGGCCGCTCGCTGGCTAGTCTTCGACCAGTTACCGCCATTCTCCAGCCGGTAGTGGCTAATCTTCGACCATCGGCGACGTATCGGTCCCGTCTGTCGCGCGCGGCCA
>Ga0209415_10003250_pt1 | contig 30209 bp, 26 predicted proteins | sample PeaSoiSIISIP2007_FD_187696 | JGI IMG/M metagenome (GOLD analysis project Ga0209415, IMG submission 187696) | Peat soil microbial communities from Weissenstadt, Germany - SII-SIP-2007 (SPAdes) (version 2) | ecosystem: Environmental > Terrestrial > Soil > Wetlands > Peat | place: Germany...
CAGGCAACAACGCCAATGCCAACAATCAAGGCGCTGGAAATCAGATGGCTGGGTTGCCTCCAAAATGGATTGAGAATCTGCAAGGTATGCCGCCGGATCAGCAAGAACGATTCATGCACAACAATGCAGCGTTTAAGAATATGACTCCTGAGCGGCAAGCTCAGATTCGAGCGAATCTGCAGCATTGGAACAGCCTCACGCCCGGCCAGCACGACATTTTGCGCCAGCGTCAAGCCGTCTTGGCGCAAATGACGCCCGAGCAGCGCCAATACGTTCAGCAGGATCTCATGCCACGCTGGCGGAATCTGCCCCCGCAGCGCCAGCAGGCCATCCGCCAGCACATGCAGCAAATCAAGGGCTTGAGCGATGCCGATCGCGAAGCCAAATTAAACGATCCCGAATTCGTCAAGGGCTTGAGCCCCGAAGAGCAGGGCATGCTCCGCGATCTTAGCCATTTCCAGGTTGGTCCAGCCTTCATTCCGAAGCAAGAGCCTCCGGATTTTTAAAAGATTCGAAGAAAATTTAGTCATCTAGTAACTGATTGGCAACAAATCCCGATACCGCTCTGCAGTAATCGCCAGACTATCCTTCGACGCCGCCATGGAAGCAACCCCAAGCCCTAGTGGTTTGGCCGGAATCGAGTTACATCGCAAGCCACTGTTTCAAAAGCGCCTCGGCTCGTATCGGACCGGAATATCCACAGAATATTTTGAAAACAAAGCGGATTTCACTTGACAGAAAAACTTCCCTGCATACAATCGTGGCACAAAGTGGGAATAAGTGGTAGCAAGTGTTCAATGGTGGTGAACTTGGCTGGTTTTCCGACGGCTTTGCGCGTACCCAAAAATGCTACGGGGAAACTCTCCAGCGACGGTCGACGAAAAGGGACGCATCAAGGTCCCCTCTGTCTTTTTGGAGACGCTCAAAGAGTGGGGAGACAAATTCTATGTCACCAGCGAGAACGGGGATCGAGCTTACATCTACCCGATGAAGGTCTGGAACGAGATCGAGGAGCGTCTTTCAAAACTCTCCGGTCACAATCGGACCAAGCAGAAGTTTCTGAACCGTACCAATTATTACGGGCAGGTGGTCGAACTGGACGGGCAGGGAAGACTTCTGATTCCAGCAGTTTTGAGGGAAGCGGCGCAGATGAAGGGTGACGTGGACGTTCTCGGGAACCTGAAGCATTTGGAAGTGTGGAATCACACCAGGTTCGTTGAGCAGCTCAACAACAGCCCCATCACGCAAGACGACGAAAAGATTCTGGACGACTTGGGCATTTAAAGCTTGGAAGCGGCGCATACGCCGGTCTTGGTCGACGAAGTCATCCGCTGGCTGGGGATCAAGCCAGACGGGATTTACATAGATGCGACCGTGGGCCTGGGCGGACATGCGATAGAAATCGCGAAACGGCTTACCACCGGGAAGTTGATCGGACTGGATCGCGATGAGCAGGCGCTGGGGATCGCGCGAGAACGCTTAAAGGAATTCGAGAAAAAAGTGATGCTAGTACACGCCAATTTCGAGAATCTGGATGAGGCGGCAAAAGGACTTGGTTTTCCGCTGGTGGATGGCGTTCTGGCGGATTTGGGCGTATCGAGCATGCAACTCGATCGCCCGGAGCGCGGGTTTTCTTTCCGCGCAGCGGGCCCCGTCGACATGCGCATGGACCTGAGCGCAGAGGGCACCGCGGACGAAATTGTGAACGGCTGGTCGGAACGTGAACTGGCCGATGTGCTCTACAACTTCGGGGAAGAGCACGATTCACGCAGGATCGCCAGGGCAATTGTACGGTCGCGGCCCATCCGCTCGACCGAACACCTGGCAACGGTTGTGGCAGGGGCCCGGCATATGGGGGGAAGGCAGAAACTGCATCCCGCGACAAAAACGTTTCTGGCGCTGCGGATAGCGGTGAATCGAGAGCTGGAGGCACTCGGGCAGTTTCTTTTACGGACCCCTGCCACTTTAAATTCTGAGGGACGAGTCGTCGTGCTGAGTTATCACTCGCTCGAGGACCGTTTGGTGAAATATTCGTTCCGTGAGCAGGCCGCAGCCGGCGTGCTCCGCATCTTGACCAAGAAGGCGGTCCAAGCCCCCGCTGAAGAGGTTCACAACAACCCTCGCTCGCGTAGCGTCAAGCTTCGCGCAGCGGAGAAAGTGCCAGGCTTGCAGTGACCGAATTCTTTACCGTGAAACGAATTGACAATTCCCGCGTGGTCCGTATCAAGGCCCCGCGACGCTTGCGTGAATGCGCAAGACTCGTGGGTCTGGCCGCGCTGTTAGCCACTGGTGTCTTACTTTACGCCTGGCAGCATTTCCAGTGCATTCAGATGAGTTACCAACTGGAAGAACTCAAGGCTGCGCGCGCGCAAGCCATGGAGTTTAACCAAGAGCTTCGACTGGAAGTTGCCGGACTGCGCTCTCCCATGCGCATTGATGCGATTGCCCGTCACCAGTTGGGACTGACGGCTCCCGTGCCGGGCCAGGTCGCGCCGATGCAAACTCCGGGAGGACCCATCCTCGCACAAGCGCGGCGGAGTTCCCCTCCAGCCGCCCAATAAATGGAACCTTGCCCAGACCGGATTCGCAGCGTTTCAACGCTGCCGCTGGATTTGTGTGATTGTACGGAAATTGGAGTTGGAGATTCTTTTTCAAAATGGACTGGCGCAGTCCCCGCGTCCGACTACTAATCGTTGCCGCCGTCGTATTGTTCTGGATGGTGGCAGCTGTAAGCCGTCTCGCCTACTTGCAGTTATTTTGTTACGGCGATTACCTAAATCGCGCCGAACGCCAACAGCATCGCATCGTAGAAATCAGTCCACACCGTGGAATTCTTTACGACCGAAACATGCATGAGCTGGCCATGAGCGTTTCCGTGGACTCCTTCTTCGCAGTCCCTTCAGAAATTACGGACCACGACATGGTCGCCCGCTTGCTCTCCCGTGTCCTGGATACAACTCCCGATGACATTTCCACCAAGCTGGCTGGTTCAGCCAATTTTGTCTGGCTGGCGCGCAAACTCCCTCCTGAAAAAGCGGAGCGCATTAAAGAGATGAATCTGCATGGCATCTACCCGGTCAAGGAGCGGCAACGGTTTTACCCGAAGCACCAGCTCGCCTCCCACGTTCTCGGTTACGTGGATATTGATGAGAAGGGATTGGGTGGCATCGAGTATTCGCTCGATTCACAGATTCGGGGGCGCCCCGGGCGCATGATGGTGCTCGCGGATGCGCATCGGCGCTGGTTTGATAGTTCAGAAAAGGGCGCGGAAGCCGGGTCCAATGTTGTCCTCACGCTGGATCAAAACATCCAGTACATTGCGGAAAAGGAGTTGTCGCAGGCGATCCGCGACACGCATTCGATTGCCGGCACGATCCTCGTTGAAGACTCTAGCTCAGGTGAGATCCTGGCCATGGCCAACACTCCAACCTTCGATCCCAACGCAAGAGGGGATGCCGCATCAGACGCCCGCATGAACCGCGCCGTAGCCGCCCTTTATGAGCCGGGTTCCGTTTTCAAAATCGTGACGCTGGCCGCCGCTCTCGAGGAAGGGATCACTACGCCCGATGAAGTCGTGGATTGCCAGATGGGCGCAATCTACGTGGAAGGGCACCGCATCCGGGATCACAAACCATTCGGTCTTCTAACTGTTTCGCAAATTTTGGCCAAATCGAGTGACGTTGGGGCCATCAAATTAGGATTGCGGCTCGGCGCCCCAAAGCTCTATGACTACATTCGGGGCTTCGGCTTTGGAGCGCCCACAGGAATTGATCTGCCCGGCGAAAGCCGCGGGCTCCTGCGGCCGCTGGACCACTGGACCGTTGTTTCGCCCGCCTCCATTTCCATGGGCCAGGAAGTTGGCGTAACAGCGATTCAGTTAATTTCCGCCATGAACTCCATCGCCAATGGAGGAGTCTGGGTACGTCCTCATGTTTTGCGAGGTTATGGAAAGAACGACGAACTCATTTCAACCGAGCAGGTGGATTCTCGACGCGTAATCCAACCCACCACCGCCGCCACTTTGCGCTCGATGCTGGAGGGGGTAGTGCTCGAAGGCACTGCCCCTGCCGCGCGACTGGAGGGTTACACTGCCGCGGGAAAAACGGGGACAGCTCAGAAAATTGACCCTTCAACGGGCCGCTATTCTCCTACACAGTTTATTGCTTCATTTGTTGGCTTTTCGCCCATCAATAACCCGGCGGTGACTATACTGGTGACATTGGATTCACCTGTCGGCCTACATGAAGGTGGAGACGTATCCGCACCGGTTTTCAAGCGCGTGGCTGAACAGGTGCTCGCTTATTTGAATGTGCCGCAAGATGAGCCGGTCAATCCGGGGCTCAAGCGCGCCAGTTATCAACCCAAGAGTACCGCGTTGGAAGCTGATTCGAGCGATTTCGATCCGGGACAGTTTGAATCGGCCACTGCGCCCGCTGACATTGTGTCCCCTCCGCAGCAACAGGACATTGCGCAAACACGACCTCCGACGCTTGCCCTTGCCGACGGAGAGGTGGTCACGGTTCCTCCGCTTGCGGGATTAACCGTACGCGAAGTTTCTCAACAGTGTGCGCGCCTCGGAATCTCTCCCGTGCTGATTGGTACTGGGGTTGCTCTTGAAGAGGTGCCGGAAGCCGGTACCACTGTCCGCCGCGGTAGTAGGGTCACGGTGCGGTTTGGCCGGCAGGCGCCACCTTTGCGGACCACTCCCGCGGGGGAACGGAAAAATTGACCATGGCTGCTAAGACACATGCCGAACCAAATTTGAGCGCGAATTCCTCGGACGCTATATTTAATAAGGGGGGAATGAAGATCTCAGATCTTCTTGCGGGAGTTTCCACGACGCAATCGCCGTCGGTGACTGGCGAACTTGCCGCGCGGGAAGTGGACGGCATCGCCTACAATAGTCGCAAAGTTACGCCGGGCTCGGCCTTCTTTGCCATTCGCGGCGAATCGACCGATGGGAATCTTTTCATTACGGACGCAATTGACCGCGGCGCGACAGTGATTGTAAGCGAATTGCCGCGCCTGAATACCTCCGCGCCGTCAGCGGAATGGCAACAGCTCTTCTCGCGCGCCGGTTCATTGATTGAGCCAAGTACAATTCCGGACAATGTCGGTTGGATTCAAGTCCCGGAACCGCGCAAGGCTCTCTCGATCGCCTCGACAAACTATTTTCATCATCCGGCGACCGCGATGAAGCTCATCGGCATCACCGGCACAAGCGGCAAGACAACCACGAGTTTTCTGGTGGATTCAATCCTTCGTGCTGCGGGCCTTACGACCGGACTTTTCGGCACCATTGTTTATCGCACGCCCCGCGCTGAAATTAAGGCGACAAACACGACACCAGAATCATTAGACATGCAGAGTTTTCTCGCCGATCTTCGTGACGCGGGTGGCACTGCTGCCGTGATGGAGGTCAGCTCGCACGCGCTAGCAATGGATCGCCTGTGGGGCACCCATTTTGACGTGGCCCTTTTCACCAACCTCACCAGCGACCACCTCGACTACCACAAGAACGTGGACGATTATTTCGCAGCCAAACGTCTGCTTTTCTCAGGGACAGGCGCGGGCCCGCCCGCTGTGGGCGTAATTAACAGTGACGATCCGCGCTCCAAACCGCTGTTCGCGCTCGCGGGCCGCACGCTGACCTTCGGTTTGACGAACGGAGCGCAGATTACCACGCGCAATTTCGCGCTTTCCTTTTACGGATTGCAATTCACGGCACAAACACCGGAAGGAAAGATAGAAGTCCGCTCATCGCTGGTGGGTCGCATCAACGTATTCAATATTCTAGCGGCCATCGGCGCGGGTCTGGCGCTGAACATTTCACCTCTCAATATCGAGCGAGGAATTTCGCAACTCGCCGCCGTCCCAGGCCGATTCGAGCGTATTGACTGCGGCCAGCCATTCCTTGTCATCGTGGACTACGCGCACACCGATGATTCTCTGCGCAAACTCCTTGCCACTGCGCGCGAGCTTCATCCCGAAGGGCGCCTGATCACGCTATTTGGCAATGGGGGTGATCGAGATCGCACGAAGAGACCGGCGATGGGAGAAACTGCGGCGCGCGCTAGCGATCTGGTTGTCCTAACTGTTGACAATCCGCGCAGCGAAGACCCGCTACGCACCATCAACGATTCCGTCGTTGGAATTCAGCGGACCCGCACGCCCTACCGCGTGGAACCGGATCGCGAGCGAGCCATCGGAATGGCCTTCGATGAGGCTCGCCCCGGGGACATTGTTCTATTGATAGGCAAGGGTCACGAGACTTATCAAATGATGAAAGACGGCCCCGTCTATTTCAACGAGCGTGAAGTGGCTCGCCGCTTGCTCCTTGAACGGGGGTACGGGAAGTAGCAGGGAATTAGGCCGGCCTATGCCGGTGCTCTGGATGGTGGTCCAGGAGCGAAATCGAGTCGTGCGGCCCAGCCCTCTCGAAAACATATGCGGTGGACGATCAATCAAGTGGCTCGCGCTTTGGGTGTTACGCCTCCCCCGAGCCTTGACCCCGTGGCCCGGCTGGCCGGTGTCTCGATTGATTCTCGCGCGGTGGGCCGGGGAGAGCTGTTCTTCGCCATACACGGGCCGCGTCACGATGGACACGCTTTTGTCGGCGCCGCCCTCTCCTCTGGAGCGGGGGCGGCCGTGGTGGCCGCGTCGCGGCTCGGGGATTATCCCGATGGGATACGCGAAAAACTCTTTGCGGTCCCCGAAACGCTCGCGGCACTCCAGCAACTGGCGCACGCTATTCGGAGCGAATGGGGCGGGCGCGTCGCGGCAGTTGCCGGCTCGGTTGGCAAGACCACGACCAAGGAGATTTTGGCGGCCCTTGTGGCCGCGCGGTTCCGCGTTCTGAAGACGGAAGGAAATCTGAATAACGAATACGGTTTGCCACTGACGCTCGCGAAGCTCGAGCCGGATCACGAGGCGGCAGTTTTGGAATTGGGGATGTCGCGGCGCGGCGAACTCGCGCGCCTGACGGCGATTGCAGAGCCGCAGATTGGCGTGATCACGCGCATTGCTGTCGAGCATCTCGAGTTTTTTTCTGGAGTGGACGAAATTGCGCTGGCCGAGCGCGAGCTCATTGAAGGTTTGCCCGGGCGCGATACAGTTTCGGTTCTCAACGCGGATGACGCGTACGCCGGGGATTTTGCGGCTGTTGCGCCGGGTCGAGTAGTGACATTTGGAATTTCACCCACGGCCGACTTTCGCGCAGAAGCGATTGAGGATCGCGGCGCAGATGGAAGCGTGTTCACTCTGGTGGGGCCCGAAGGACGCGCGCGGCTCACTTTGTCATTGGTCGGCAGGCACAACGTGACCAACGCGCTGGCTGCATTGGCTGCCTCGAATGTTTGGGGCATTGGTGCGCAGGAAGCCGCAAGGATCTTGCCGCGACTGGCGCCCGCGGCCATGCGCGGCGAGGTATTGCGTTTTGAGGAAGGGTTCACGGTTATCAACGATTGCTATAACTCGAGCCCCACGGCCGTGGTGAGCATGATTGATTTGCTGGCCTCGACACCCGGCGTCCGCCGGCGAATTTTGGCCGCAGGAGAAATGCTCGAACTGGGGCCGACGTCGATAGAACTGCATCGCGAATCTGGCCGTTACGCAGCCGCAAAAAGGCTCGATTGGATTGTTGGCGTGCAGGGCGACGCCGCCGAGCTGGTTCGCGCAGCGGTGAACGCGGGAGCGTCGCCCGCCCAATCAAAATTCTTCACCACTTCCCAGGATGCGGCGGAATTCATCTCTGCGCTCATCGAGCCTGGCGACCTCCTGTTGGTAAAAGGTTCGCGCGGAGTACGCATGGAACGCATCATCGAAGCGATTCGCGCCAAGCACGCATTGCCAGAAGCCGCGGCGGGAGTTTCGCGCGGTCCGGAGCGGCACTGACATGCTTTACTATCTTTTTTATGAAGTACTACGACAATATTTCAAAGCCCTCAACGTGTTTCGCTATATCACCGTACGGACGGCTTATGCCAGCCTCACCGCGCTATTTCTCTCCATGGTGCTCGGGCCGTGGGTCATCCGACGCTTGCGCGAAATGCAAATCGGTCAGTTCATTCGCGAGGAAGGCCCCAAGAGCCATCAGTCTAAAGCGGGCACGCCCACCATGGGCGGAGTGCTGATTGTAATCGCCACGGCGGTTCCAACCCTCCTCTGGGCGGATCTCAAGAATGCTTATGTATTGCTCGCCCTGGGAGCAATGCTTGCCTTCGGCGCCATCGGGTTCGCGGATGATTATCAGAAAACTGTCCGGCGCAACAACAAAGGCCTTTCCGCCAAATCAAAAATGACCTTCCAGGTGCTGGTAAGCCTGCTTGCCGGAGTTGTGCTTCTCATTCTGCTGACTCGTGGCGTCTATTCAACTCAATTGATCATCCCATTCTTCAAGAATTTTCATCCCGACCTGGTGGTCCACGCGGTACTCGGACACAGCTACTTGTGGCCGCTGGGATTCGTGCCATTCTTGCTTTTCATTATTTTGGTGGTGGTGGGTTCATCGAATGCTGTAAATCTCACCGACGGCCTCGACGGCCTGGCCATCGGATGCACCATCATTGCCGCCGGCGCGCTAACCATCCTGACTTATCTCACCAGCAACTCGCGCTTCGCCGGCTATCTCGATATCCAGTACATTCCGCACGCGGGCGAATTGACAGTTTTCTGCGGCGCGCTCGTCGGCGCTTCGCTGGGCTTTCTCTGGTACAACGCGCACCCCGCAGATGTCTTCATGGGGGATGTTGGCTCGCTTGCGTTAGGTGGGACCATCGGCGTAATCGCCGTCATCATCAAACAGGAAGTGCTTTTGTTTTTCGTCGGCGGAGTTTTCGTCATTGAGGCCGTCTCCGTGATTTTGCAGGTGGCTTCCTATCGCCTAACCGGGAAGCGCATTTTTCGCATGGCGCCGCTGCACCACCACTTTGAGCTGGCTGGCTGGAGCGAATCGAAGGTAATCGTCCGCTTCTGGATTGCTGCGCTGATTTTTGCGCTGTTTTCGTTGACGACTTTGAAATTGAGGTAGCAGGAGAACGGAAGGGGATTGAGTGGGACCGGGAATCGAACTCCGAGGGAAGCGCGTTTTGGTTGTAGGACTGGCGCGGACAGGCATCGCTACGGCGCTTTTTTGCGCCGCTCGGGGAGCGCGCGTAACCGCGACGGAGGAGCGCCCGGAAGCCAATGTGGCCGAAGCTGCCGCCAAGCTGCACGCCGCGGGCGTCACGCTTGAGCTGGGCGGCCACCGGGAAGCAACGTTTCTTAGTCAAGACTTGATCGTACCCAGCCCGGGCGTGCCTGCCACGCTGCTGCATCTTTCGGCCGCGCGTGGCGCGCGAATTCCTGTGTGGAGCGAGATAGAACTGGCTTGGCGATTTTTGCACGGGAGGCTGGTGGCCATCACCGGATCGAACGGCAAAACCACCACGACTTCGCTTGCCGGTCACATTTTTGAAAGTGCGGGCATCCCCACCATCGTTGCGGGAAACATCGGGACTCCGCTCATCTCTCGCGTGAGCGAAACAAGCGACTCGACAATATCGGTCGTAGAAGTCAGCAGCTTTCAGCTCGAGCTGATCGACAAGTTCCGTCCAGACATAGGATTGCTGCTCAACATTACGCCGGACCATCTCGACCGGCACGCATCTTTGGAAGCGTATGGCCGCGCAAAAGCACGTCTATTTGAGAATCAATTGGCATCCGACGCAGCCGTTCTGAACGCGGACGATGCCGGCGCGGCACAATTTGCGCCCACGGGCCCGCGAGTTTTCTGGTTTAGCCGTACCAAGCGCGTCGCCAGCGGGGTTTTTCTGCGCGATGAGGATCTGGTCTTCCGCCGCGATGGTGCGGAGTCAGTGCTCCTTCGTCGCGCCGACATCGGCCTGCGCGGCAACCACAACGTCGAAAATGTAATGGCTGCCGCGGCCGCCGCATTTCTGGCGGGCGTGGCGCCACGGGCCATCGCTGCCTCCGTACGCAGTTTCGCCGCGGTCGAGCACCGCCTCGAATTCGTAGCCGAGATCAACGGCGTCGAATATTTCAACGACTCCAAAGCCACCAACGTGGACGCCACTCTCAAGGCACTCGACGCTTTCCCCGGCAACTTGCTGGTGATTCTTGGCGGCAAAGACAAGGGCGGAGACTTCAATTTGCTGCGCGGTCCGCTCCAAAAGCACGCGCGAGTCGCTTTGCTGATCGGCGCTGCCGCCGAAAAAATCGAGTCACAGATCTCCGGCTCTGTGCCCGTTGAATCCGTCGACACGATCGACCGCGCCGTTCGCCGCGCCGCCGAACTCGCCCAGCCCGGCGACACGGTCCTCCTGGCCCCGGCCTGCGCCAGCTTTGACCAGTTCCACAATTACGAGCATCGAGGGCGCGTGTTCAAACAGAGGGTCCGTCTGCTTCAGGAGGAATTCGCCGCGGGGGATCGCGCGCGAGCGAGCTAATCATGTTCAGAAGACTCGAAACCGACCGCTGGTTGTTCCTTTCCACGATCGCGCTTTGTTTGGTCGGCGCCGTGATGGTCTTCAGCGCCTCCGCGGTGACCGCGCGCGAGGAATATGGCCACGCCTCCCATTTCTTGCTGCGTCAGCTACTATGGCTCGTCCTCGGCGCCGGCGGAATGCTCCTGCTCATGAATGTGGATTACCGGATCCTGCGAAAGCCGGCAATCGTTCTCAGTGGACTTACCGCGGTCCTGCTCATGCTTGTCGGGGTCTTCTTTCTCGACCGCCACCACGATACGCACCGCTGGATTTCTTTCGGTGGCTTCGGCTTGCAACCGTCCGAGTTCGCCAAGCTCGCCGTCATCGCCTATCTCGCCTGGTTCCTGGAGCGCCGCCTGAAAGCCGGGCGCAAAAAGTTAGACGACTTGCGGCACACCGTCATCCCTGCGCTCGGCCCGGTCCTGCTCGTGCTTGCATTGGTGGCCAAGCAGCCAGACCTTGGGACGGCAATCGAAATTTTCCTGATCGCTCTGGCCATGCTGTTCGTCGCCGGAGTTTCCATGAAGTATCTCGCCGCAGCGGGCGCAGCCGTCGTGCCGTTCGTCGTTTACATGATCATCTTCGTCCCCTGGCGGTTCGAGCGCATGGTCAGCTTCCTCTACCCCAACGCCGATCCTCAGGGCAAAGGTTTTCAATTGATTCAATCCCTCATCGCCGTTGGCTCGGGCGGATTCACAGGCGTCGGCCTGATGGAAAGCCGCCAAAAACTTTTCTATCTGCCCGAAGCGCATACCGATTTCATTTTTGCCGTAATCTGTGAGGAATTGGGCTTCATTGGCGGCACCATCGTGCTCGCTCTTTTTGCGGTTTACGCCTGGCGCGGAATGCGCGCCGCGCTCGAATCGCTCGATCCATTCGGCAGGCTAGTCGCGCTCGGCATCACCACCATGATCGTTAGCCAGGCGCTCATCAATTTGTGCGTTGTGCTGGGCATGTTGCCCACGAAGGGCATACCGCTCCCGTTCATCAGTTATGGCGGGTCAAGTTTGTTGGCCATGTTATGGGCCACCGGCGTGCTCCTGAACATAAGTCAGAACGCGGGACGACACCTCGGCAAGCATGTTGCTTGAACTCGGGTGCGAAGTCTGAATGCATGTGCGGATTACAAATGGGGGGCAAGTGGCAGGAGGCCCACAGGCCATGAAGCTGCTGGTTGCGGGCGGCGGCACTGGCGGCCACGTTTTTCCGGCTCTGGCAGTCACCAAGGAATGGTTGCGTCGCGGGGCCGCTCTGAAGGAATCGAGGGAAGCAGTGTTCGTCGGAACCGAGCGCGGACTGGAAAACAAGTTGGTGCCGGAAGCCGGTATCCCCCTTGAGCTGATTCGTTCCGCGGGTCTGAAGGGCATGGGTGGCCTGAAACTCGCGCGGCACCTGGCCATGCTTGGTCCTGCGTTCATTGACTCCCGCGCCATTCTGCGCCGGCACAAATTCGCGGCCGCTTTCGGCATGGGAGGTTACGCCGCCGGCCCCGTGCTCCTGCTTGCGGCATTGCGCGGAATTCCGGTGGTAATTCTTGAGCCGAATGCCGCTCCAGGTTTTTCCAACCGCCAGCTGGCGCGATTTGCCACCCGCATCGCAACTTGCTATGCACAAACAGCAGAATCCTGGGGAGCGAAAGCTTCCGTCACAGGCTGCCCCGTGAGGGAGGGTTTCCAATATGTTCCGCCTCGAATGCCCGCGCCCCCTTTTCGCATTCTGATCACAGGCGGCAGCCAGGGCGCTCGCCCCATCAACCGCGCCATGCGTGACGCCCTGCCCCACCTCGCAGACCGCAAACACGATTTGCACATCGTTCATCAGACCGGCCAGCGCGAATACGAAGAAGTTCGCAGTGATTATCTCCAGCACGAATTTACCGCGCAGGTGCGCCCCTTCCTCACCGATATGCCGGCCCGCTTTGTCTGGGCAGATCTGGTCATCTCACGTGCCGGACAGACGACCATCGCTGAAATTGCTGCCGTGGGTCGTGCCGCTCTCTTCATCCCCTTTGCCGGCGCTGCCGACAATCACCAACTCCGCAACGCACAAGCTCTCGAACGGGACGGCGCCGCCCGCGTAATTCCCGAGTCTGAGTTGAATGGCGCTCGGCTTGCTAATGAAATTATCGGCCTGCTCGGCCAGCCGGACCAGCTTGCTGGATTGGCAGCACGGGCCCACAAATTTGCGCGCCCGGCAGCGACGCAGGAGATAGTGAATCTTATCGAACAGGTGCAACGGCCATGATGGTCACCTTTCACAATTTCAAGCGCATTCACATGGTGGGTATCGGCGGCATCGGCATGAGCGGTATTGCCGAAGTCCTGCTCACTCTCGGTTACGCCGTGTCCGGCTCGGACACCAAGCTTTCAAGCACCACGGACCGCCTCACCAATCTCGGGGCCACGGTCTTCGAGGGGCATCGTGCCGAAAATGTCGCCGGCGCGCATGTCTTGGTGGTTAGCTCTGCCGTCCGCCGCGATAATCCCGAAGTTATCGAAGCTCATCTCCTGAAAATTCCCGTGATTCCTCGCGCGGAAATGCTCGCTGAGCTGATGCGTCTGAAATACGGCATTGCCGTCGCCGGCGCCCACGGCAAAACCACCACCACCTCCATGGTCGCTTCAGTCCTCGCCGCCGCGGACCTTGATCCCACATTCGTGATTGGGGGACGTGTCAATCAGGCCGGCACAACCGCGCGCCTCGGCAAGGGTGAATACATGGTTGTGGAAGCCGATGAGAGCGACCGCACCTTCTTGCTCCTCGCTCCAGTCGTTGCCGTGGTCACCACCATCGATCGCGAGCACCTCGACCATTACTCCTCTCTCGATGAAATTCAGGAGGTTTTTACTCAGTTCGTGAATCGCGTTCCTTTTTACGGCGCCGGAATCTTGTGCCTCGATGAGCCCAATGTTCAGGCCATCCTCCCCAAAGTGACTCGTCCTGTAATTTCATATGGCACCTCGGGTCAGGCCGACCTGGTCATTTCTGACATCCAGCACACCGGCCTTGAAAGTGATTTTCGGCTGACTTTTCGCGGAGATGATTTGGGTATGTTTCATCTGCAGGCGCCGCCGGGAATACACAATGTGCGAAACGCCGCGGCTGCCGCTGCAGTCGGACTCTACTTGGATATTCCCGCGGACCTCATCCGCGAGGGCCTGGCAAGTTTCACAGGTGTGGGCCGTCGCTTCGATCTCAAAGGCGTCATCAACGGCATCACATTAATCGACGATTACGGCCATCACCCTGCGGAAATCATGGCCACTCTGGAAGCCGCACGCCTTTGCAAGTTCTCCCGCTTGTTGGTTCTGTTTCAACCGCACCGTTACACACGTACTCTCCACCTGTGGGATGAGTTTTGCCGTGCATTCAACCAGGCCGATATCGTAGTAATGACCGACATCTATGCGGCGAGCGAATCGCCCATCCCGGGCATCACCGCGGAAGCTCTGGTCGCAGCAATCCGCGCGGCGGGCCACAAGCACGTCGTCTACCGCAGCTCCATGCAGGATGGGATTGAGTACCTGCTCAAAGAAGCTCGCCCCGGCGACGCAATTTTGACCATCGGCGCGGGAAATGTTGGCCGTGCCGTAGGCGAGATGGCAATTCTACTGGGCGCAAAAGTGTCCACCGGTCTGATGGACTAAGGGTTCATCGGAATTGCCGAAAGTTTGATTGCCGGTTGATTTGAAGTGAACTCGCATGCAGATAACTGACTCCAAGATTTTGGCCGCGCTCCCCGCTCTCGGCATCGAGCGTCTTCCCGGCGCCTCTTTGGGCGAACGGACCTCCCTCGGGATCGGCGGTACCACGGATCTACTACTCGTTCACAATCGAGCCTCTTTGCCGGAACTCGTCAAACTGCTCGATGCAACGGACATTCCGCATAGATTTCTGGGAGGAGGCAGCAATCTCCTCATCCGTGACGGAGACCTGCCCTGGGTCGTCCTCCACCTCGTCAAGCCCGACCCGGAGGTGCGACTCGAGGGCAATATCGCCTGGGTGGATGCCGCCGCGGACCTGGGTCGTACTGTGACTTTTTGCGCCAAGCACGACCTCGGCGGCATGGAAGGCTTGATCGGCGTCCCGGGCTCGGTCGGCGGTGCTCTGCGCATGAACGCGGGAGCCTACGGCACGCAAATCGGCTCCTTCGTCCGCGAGGTTGATCTCTACCGTGCTGAAACCCGCAGTTTGGTCACTTTGAAAGGAGCTGAAATTCACTTCGAATATCGTCACACTTCATTTGCGCCCGATGATATTATGCTCTCGGTGAAACTGGAGCTACCCTCCAAACCCTTCAAGGAAATTCTCAGCGGGATTCGTATCTGCAACGAGAAGCGGCGAGCCAGTCAGCCTCTCAATCAAAAAAGCGCGGGCTGCATTTTCAAGAATCCTCCGGGCGCGAGCGCCGGGCGGATGCTGGATGAACTGGGTCTGAAGGGATTCCAGGTCGGGGACGCGCGCGTCAGCGATCGCCATGCAAATTTTTTCATCAATTCGGGCCACGCCAGCGCCGCGGATATGTTTTCACTGATTGATACCGTGCGCGATCGGGTCCGCCAGACCTACGGTGTCACCTTGGAAGAAGAGGTGGTCATTTGGAAGTGAATTCTAAGTTTGGTGTTTGGCGGTAAGCGAGCATGCCCAGCGAACGTGAAGCTTTATCGCATGAAGTTTCGGCCGAGGATGAGCCCCGATATCTTCGCCGGCAGAAGCCGGTGGAGATTCGCCGCCGCAAGTTCGGAAAGCGCACTTGGCCATTCTATCGCCGGGTTCTCGCCGCAGGCGCGGGAGTCCTTGTTGGAGGCTTCTTGCTTTGCGAGGTCGGCAGTTTTTTTCTGTATTCACCAAAGGTGACTCTCTCCAGCCTCGATCAAATCGAGGTCACCGGGAACCGCTATGTAGCGCGCAAGAGCATTGTGGAACGGTTCGCCACCGACGATGGCAAAAGTGTTTTGCGCATACCTCTGGACGATCGCCGCAAGGCGCTCGAAAAAATTCCCTGGGTGGAACATGCCGTGGTTTCGCGCATCCTGCCGGACCGCATTCGTGTCGAGCTTGTGGAGCGCACTCCAGTCGCGTTTCTTCGCAGTGGAAGCGAACTGGGCCTGATCGACGCACATGGTGTGTTGCTCGACCGGCCCGTTGAGGAAGATTTTCAATTTCCGGTTGTCAACGGAATCACAGAATCGCTGCCGGCGGCCCAGCGCGAAATCCGTATGGGACTTTACACCGGACTTTTGCACGATCTCGACCAGGTGAAGCCCGGCGCTTCCGATCACGTTAGTGAGGTGGATCTTTCCGACGCAACGGACTTGCGCGCAACGCTAGCGGGCCTGGGGCAAATGGGCCTAACCGGGCTGGACGACCAAGGCCCCGTGCTGGTGCATTTCGGCAATAAGGATTTTGAGTCGAAGTTTCGCGTTTTCACGGAAAACTTCGCTCAGTGGCGCGCATCGGCCGGCCGCGTGGATTCGGTGGATTTACGTTTCTCAAAGCAGGTGGTCGTCAATCCTGAGTCGAAAGCCACCAACGTGAGCGCGCATATGCTACCGGGCCAAACCAAGGCCCGCTAATGTTGTCACCGTTGCCTGATTTGGATTTGCAGGTCGCGGCTTCTGCCGCGGAAATAGCGACGTAACGAAGCGGGCTTTGGCCCGTGAGGCGGAAACAATTTTGCAGGAATCGTGCCCAACCCATGCAGGGACGGCGCGCAACCTATTCGACGGAGCGGCGGATTGACGAGAAAAGATCGTTACCTTGTGGGGCTTGACATCGGCAGCGCCAAGACTTGCGTGCTGGTCGCTGAGCTCGATGAAGACGAATTGAAATTTGTGGCCATTGGCGCGGCTGAATCCAAGGGCCTGCGCAAAGGTTTGATTGTGAATTTGGACGCAACGGCCAGCTCAATTCGCCGCGCCGTGGAAGCAGCGGAAAGCGCCGCCGGAGTCCCTGTGGAATCCGTAATCCTTGGCGTTGCCGGCGGCCACGTGAAGGGGGTCAACAGCCGCGGAGGTATTACCCTCGGCCCGCGTCCCCGTGACGTTCAACGCGAAGACGTCCGCAAAGCCGTGGACGCCGCCCGCTCCATCACTTTGCCCGAAGACCGCGAAGTTCTTCATGTGCTGCCTCAGGAGTTTTTGCTCGACTCGCAGGAACATATTCGGGACGCCATGGGCATGCAGGGACAGCGTCTGGAAGTGAATGTGCATATCGTCACTTCAGCGATTTCCGCCACGCAGAATCTGGTTGCGGCCGCGAATCGTGCCGGCGTAATCGTGGCGGATACCGTTCTCGAACCCTTGGCCGCCGCGGAAGCCTGCCTCACTCAGGATGAACGCGATCTGGGCTGCGCTCTGCTCGACATCGGTGGCGGCAGCACCGACATGGTTATTTTCTCGGGCGGCGTTGTGCGTCACGCGGCGGTAGTGCCCATCGGGGGCGATCACTTCACGAACGATCTCGCTGTCGGCTTGCGCACGCCGGTCCCGGAGGCGGAGCGCGTCAAATGCGAGCATGCTTGCGGCTGGCGCGAGATTCTCGGTGAAGACTACAACATTGAAATTGCCAGCGTCGGCGATCGCCCGCCGCGCACCGTTTTCGCGCGTATGGTTTGCGATATTGTCGAGCCGCGCGCTCAGGAACTGCTCACGCTCGTGCGTGACGAACTCAAACGCGCCGGCCTTGATTCGCTCATCCCCGCCGGTTTTGTGATCACCGGGGGCGGCGCGCGCCTGTCAGGATTGGTTGAGCTGGCCGAGCGCATGTTTTCTCTGCCCGTGCGCGTTGGCATTCCGCGCGGCTTGCCCGGCCTGCCGGAGGAATTTGCCCAGCCCGAATATTCCGCCAGCGTCGGCTTGCTACTTTATGGAGCCAGGGCTCGCCGCCAATCTGCGGCAAAGCCCAATTCTCTGGTGGGGAAGCTGAAAGCCATGTTTGCGGGGCAGTAGCTGAGGTTCGCATTTCTTTTTGCAGCACCGTTTGGTTTTGGGAATCGGTTTTGTTCTTGAGGATCGGTGGCGCGCGCGGAGCCAGTCCAACGGGGCGCACTGTCCTGAGGGGGACGCAGTAAAAAACGAGGGGGGAACATGAGTCCGAAAGAATCGGGAATCCGGCTTTCGTTCAGTGAAGAAGTGCTCCAGGGCGCGAAGATCCGTGTGATTGGCGTCGGCGGCGGAGGCTGCAATGCTGTAAACCGCATGATACGTGCCAAGGTGGAAGGCGTCGAATTTATTGGCGCCAACACCGACTTGCAGGCGCTCAAATTATCGCAGGCACCCGTAAAACTTCAGCTCGGCGCAAAGCTCACCAAGGGCTTGGGCGCTGGCGCCAATCCCGAGGTCGGGCGCAAAGCTGCGCTCGAAGACACCGAAAAAATCATCGAAGCCATGGAAGGCTCTGACATGGTCTTCATCACCACCGGCCTTGGCGGAGGCACCGGCAGCGGCGCCGCGCCCGTCGTGGCTTCGCTGGCAACCGAACTCGGCGCGCTTACTGTGGCAGTCGTAACCAAGCCGTTCGCTTTCGAGGGCAAGCGCCGCATGATGCAGGCCGAGCATGCACTCTCTGAGCTGGTCGGCTGCGTGGACACCGTCATCGTCATACCCAACGAGCGCCTGATGGACACCGTCGAGCGGGGCACCAGTTTCTTCGAAGCATTCCGCATCGCCGACGACATCCTGCGACAAGCCGTGCAGGGCATCAGCGACATCATCACCGTTCCAGGCATCATCAACCGCGACTTCGCCGACGTAAAAGCAATCATGCACGGCCAGGGTTACGCCGTGATGGGCACAGCGGTTGCTTCCGGTTCCAACCGCGCCATCGATGCCGCTAATCGCGCCATCAACAGCCCGCTGCTCGAGGACAACTCCATCCAGGGTGCGCAAGGGATCTTGATCAACGTGTGCGGGTCGTCCAGTCTCTCGCTGCACGAAATCCACGAAGCCTCCTCCATCATCCAGAAAGCAGCACACGAAGACGCCAACATTATTTTCGGCGCGGTTCTCGATGAGGCCATGAAGGAATCCGTGAAGATCACCGTGATCGCCGCGGGCTTCCGGGACGTCTCCCGCAAGACCCAGCAACAGAGGCCGTCCTACTTGCCCAAGACTTGGAAGTCAGGTCGGGAGCACCAACCCGACGCCGGAATCCAACCACCCCAACGCCCGGCGCCCGAAATCATTCACGAAGCGCAGACGGATGATCTTGAGGTCCCGACGTTTCTGCGCCGACAGGCCCAAAAGGCCTAGCGAAACGCTTTGGAAGAAGATTAAGGGCACGGCCCGTTTTCAGCGGCCGTGCCCTTTTGTTTTTCACCTGCTATTGAGGGCGGGATAGAATCAACTCCATGCCGGACAGCATCCGCATCGTCCGCGGGTTTCTGGCCCAAATGCTGGAACACGCAAAGCGCATTCCCGAACAGGAATGTTGCGGACTGCTGGCCGGACGCGACGGTGCAATCACAAATTATTTTCCCGCTCGCAACGCCCTTTCCAGCTCGACTGCGTACGAAATCGCGGCGGCGGAATTATTCGCCCTCTTCCGCGAAATGCGCTCGCAGCAAATGGACTTGCTCGGCATCTACCACTCGCATCCCCAAGGTGAGAATGTGCCCTCGATCACCGATATTGAGCGCGCTTACTATCCCGACGCGGTCCACTTCATCATTTCACCCGCACCCGGTGCGCCGCGGCCTGTCCGCGCCTTTCGCATCCGCGATGGCCGCTTCACCGAATTATCGATAGAAGAGATTTAGAAGGGCAGGGAACTCATGCAGACGCTTGCCACCGTTTCAGGTACAGCGGAAATTTCTCCGTAAATTTTACAATCTCGCCACGCACGCGATTCTCCGTCGCGGCATCGCCCAAATGCCCAAGCACATCCGCAATCCACGATGCAATAGGCTCCATCTCTGCTTCACGCATCCCGCGGGTAGTAATCGCCGGCGTGCCCATCCGTATCCCGCTCGCAGTCATCGGTGGCAGCGGATCGAACGGTATCGAATTCTTATTCACCGTTATTCCGGCCCCGTCCAGCGCGGGTTGCGCATCCTTGCCGGTGATCCCTCGCGAATTAATATCCACCAGGAATAAATGATTGTCCGTCCCGCCGCTCACAATCCTGAACCCATGCTTGGCCATCGCAGCTGCCAGCGCCCGCGCATTCGTCACAACTTGTTCTTGATACGTACGGAATTCCGGCTGCATTGCTTCCTTCAAGCACACCGCCTTAGCCGCAATTGTGTGCATCAACGGCCCGCCCTGAATTCCGGGAAACATCAGCTTATCGAGTTCCTTGGCGTATTGCTCTTTGCACAGCACCAGCCCGCCACGCGGTCCGCGCAACGTTTTGTGTGTCGTGGTGGAAACAAAATCTGCGTATGGCACCGGACTGGGATGCACGCCCGCGGCCACCAATCCCGCGATGTGCGCCATATCTACGAAAAACAACGCGCCAATAGATTTCGCAACCTCTGCAAAGCGCGGGAAATCGATTATGCGTGAGTACGCGCTCGCCCCGGCGACAATCATCTTCGGTTTGTGCTCCTGCGCCAGCCGATCCACTTCATCGTAGTCAATCTGTTCCGTTTCGCGCATCACTCCATAAGCCACAAACTTGTACATTCTCCCGCTGAAATTCAGCGGATGCCCGTGCGTCAAGTGCCCGCCATGTGCCAGATTCATCCCCAGAACCGTGTCACCCGGCTGCAACACGCTCATATAGACGGACTGGTTCGCCTGCGATCCCGAGTGCGGCTGCACATTGGCGTGTTCGGCGCCGAACAATTGTTTCGCGCGCTCGATCGCCAGCACTTCGGCGCGATCCACATATTCGCAGCCACCGTAATAACGTTTGCCCGGATAACCTTCGGCGTATTTATTCGTCAGGACCGACCCCATCGCCTCGATCACTGCCTCGGAAACAAAGTTTTCCGAGGGGATAAGCTCCAGTCCCGTCGCCTGCCGCCTGCCCTCGAGTTGAATAATCTCCGCAATCTCCGCATCCACCTCGCGCAATGGCAGATTCATCCGGTCTGGCGCGTTCGGTTTCGTAATCACCTGGTTCACTTGTGACCCCCTTTATTTGCGTTCCTGATCCAACACGGAAATCTTATCAATTCGCCGCTGGTGACGCCCGCCCGCAAATTGCGTCCCCAGAAAATCGCGCACAATTTCAATTGCTTGAGAGTCACTCACCACACGCCCCCCCAGCGTGAGCACATTCGCGTCATTGTGCTCCCTGGCCATGCGCGCCGTCGCGCGGTCATGGGCCAGTGCCGCGCGGATCCCCTCAATCTTGTTCGCGGCGATGCTCATCCCAATTCCCGTGCCGCATACGAGAATGCCGAATCGGTCATCTCCCCGTGTCACCCGTTCGGCAACACGCCGCGCGTAATCAGGATAGTCCACCGATTCATCCGACCAGGTCCCCAAGTCCTCAGTCGGATACCCTGTTTCCAGGAGATATTTTTTGATGGATTCCTTGGCAGGGAATCCGGCATGGTCAGCGCCCAATGCGATCCGCGGTTTTTGAGACGAATCTTCCATCAGAGGGTCGCTTGCGATTCTAGCGGATAGGCGCGCAGAGGCGCAACGCTGAGGGACGAGAAGGCGGGTTCGCCATCTTCAGTGCATGGATTTCAGCAAAAGGAAATTCTGCGATAGCTCAATCAATTCGGACAATAGTTCGCTTGTGGAAGAGGCTCTCATCATCCCCAATCACAAATTTCCCAGGTCCTACGCCCACATGCGTGAAGACCAAGCCCAAGCTCCGAGCGCCTGCTGGCACTTCAAGAACTCGTGTCGTTTCGACAGATTCTCCGGGTCCGAGTTGAACATTGAAGGGGATTTCCGACGTCACAGCATTTGGATCGAACCGGTGGCCTTTATCATCAATCAGGTAGACCGCGAGATCATTCTCTCTCTGCGTAACCCGCTTTGCATCGCTCGACAGGCGGAGTGTTAACACATACGAATATCCAACACCTGTTTGGGTGCGCTGGACATTTGCAACCGCAATGCACCAATCGTCCCAGCAGCGGACTTCTCCTACGGTCATCACCCGCTGCGGCGATGCTAGCGAGACCATCACAAGCGTTCCCAAGTAGATTGCCGCGTAAACTCCCCACCCGATCAGAAGCTTGCGAAGCAGAGAACCTCGGCGGCGAATCGCCGCATAAACGGCCACGACAAAGACCACCACACTGGCCAGAAATGAGCCAGCGAACAACAAGTCGAACAGTGTCATGGGCAATCCTTTCTGATCAGCAAGTACTTTGTATTATAAAGCTATAATTCCCAAAACGCAATGCCAATCAACCTTTGCAGGAAAGGGAATCCCGACAGCGATTCTTCAACCAGGCCAGCGGCCCGCACCCTCAGGTGTTATCATCCCGCTGAATCGAAAATTGCATGCCGGAAAGGACTACCGCACGGATGCACCCTATCCTTCGCAGCATCGTCTCGGTGCTTGCGGGAATTCTCGGCGGGTTCGTCATCTTAGCCGGCGTGGAATTTGCAAATGCTGCACTGTTTCCCCTTCCGGCCGGCTTGGACTTGGAGGATGCGGCTGCCGTGAAGCAGGCATTGGCGCATGCGCCCCTCGCCTCGCTGATCCTGGTGATCGTCGGATGGTGTCTCAGTGCTCTCCTCGGCGCCTGGGTCGCGGCTCGCATCGCCCATGCTTCGAAAGTTCTTCACGGAATGATTGTGGGTATCTTCCTCCTGGGTGCCGCAATCACCGACCTGCTCGAATTTCCTCACCCACTCTGGTTTTGGATCTGCGGCCTACTCATATTTCTTCCTGCTGCTTACATCGGCTCCGGGCTCGCCCTGGGAAAGGGGGGACAGCAGTGATCAGCGACAGGGTGCATCGTTTGCCCTTTGCTTTCTTGGGGCCGGCTTCATTCGCATTTGTACTTGCCCTGGTTAGTGCGGCGGTGCTCGCCCAGGCGCCGCCTCCACCGCTCCGCGCCAAGTTTGAACTCACCGAAACCACAATCGCGCAAACTCAAGAGGCCATCCGCTCTGGCAAAATCACCTGCCGCCAATTGGTCGAGGGCTACCTCCAGCGCATCCGGGCCTACGATCAAACCATTCATCTAAACTCCATTGTCTTAATCAATCCCGACGCCCTCACCGACGCCGACAAACTCGACCAGGAATTCAAGCGGACTGGAAAGCTTCGCCCGCTTCACGGAATCGCCATCATCGTAAAGGACAATTACGACACAAGAAATGTGCAGACCACTGGCGGCTCTCTCGCGTTGAAGGGTTTTCTTCCTTCTGAAGATGCCTTCATGGTGAAAAAAATCCGCGAAGCCGGAGCTATCATCCTCGCCAAATCAAACATGGCCGAGTGGGCGTTCAGTCCTTATGTGACCGTCAGTTCCATGGCTGGAATCACTCGCAATCCCTACGACCTCGAACGCGTCCCCGCAGGCTCCAGCGGAGGCACCTCCGCCGCCGTCGCGGCAAACTTTGGCGAGATCGGCCTGGGCACCGACACGGGCAACTCCATCCGTGGACCTTCTTCCCACAATGATCTGGTTGGCATTCGCCCCACCATCGGCCTCACCAGCCGTGACGGAATCATTCCGCTTTTTCTGAGCGCCGATGTCGGCGGCCCCATTGCTCGCACCGTCGAAGATGCCGCAACACTTCTCGGCGTCGTCGCCGGATTCGACCCCGAAGATCCCATCACCAAGAATTCCGAAGGCCACATCCCCCAAAACTATACGCAGTTCCTCGATAAGAATGGCCTGAAAGGCGCGCGAATCGGTGTCCTTCGCCAATATATCGACAGCCCCACAACTGATCCTCAAATCAAAGCCCTAACAGAAAAAGCCATTGAAGATTTAAAGGCGCAAGGCGCGGCGATCATCGATCCATTTGTAATCCCCGACTTTGAAACGCTCACCCAACACCTGGGCTGTGGGGATTTCCAGGCTGATGTAAACGCTTATCTTGCCAAGCACGCCCAGAACGCGCCCTATCATTCCATCGCGGACATCGTCGAGTCCGGCCTCTATCTCCCCTATATTGATGGCCGCCTGAAAAATGCAATCGCCCCGCGCCCGCCGACCGACGAGCCACCCACTCCCTGTCTTGACGTCTATCACAACCAGCGCAAGACCGCTTTTCGCGAAGCCATCCTTGCCGCAATGCAACGCGACAATGTGGATGCCATCATCTATCCCACCTGGAGCAATGCTCCCCGCAAAGTCGGCGACATGAAAAGCCCAGCCGGGGACAACAGCCAGGTCCTTTCCCCGCAAACAGGCTTTCCCGCCATCACGGTTCCCATGGGGTACACCTATGACACGCTTCCCGCCGGCCTCACGATCCTGGGCAAACTATTCGACGAACCAACTCTCATCAAATATGCGTTTGCCTATGAACAGGCCACCAAGCATCGCCGCCCGCCCGAAAAATTTCCTCCGCTGAAATGATCGGACCCCAAGTGTCCGTCATATTTGTCATATAATGATTAACCTCGAGAGGAAACCAACGAATGTCACGCAACTTAAATGTAGGTTTGATTGGCCTTGGCCGCCTGGGCAGCCTTTACGCCAAATTTCTCTCCCGCCGCGTCGCCGGAGTAAAGCTTGTCGCCGTCTCTGACACCGATCCAGTGCGCCTCAAAGAAATCGCTGCGGAATTCGACGTCTCCCACAGTTTCCTCAATCCCAATGATCTCCTCGCCGATTCCAACGTGGACGCCATAGTCATCACCACACCCACGCACACGCATCGCGAAATGGTCATCGCCGCGCTCGACCACAAGAAGCCCACATTCTGTGAGAAGCCCCCTGCGCTCTCCCTCGCCGAGTGCAATCAAATGAAGCAAGTTGTTGCCCGCACGGGCGGATTTCTGGAGATTGGTTTTATGCGCCGCTTTGATAGAGCCTACTTCGAATCCAAGAAGCGCCTCGACAAAGGTGTGATCGGCCGCGCATTGCTTTTCAAGTCGTCATCGCGCGATCCATTCCCACAACCGCCCGAATACGCAATGCCCAGCCACAGCGGCGGCATGCTCCTCGACATGGGCATTCACGATTTCGATCTGGCCCGCTGGTTTATGGGGGAAGTCCGTTCAGTCTACAGCGTCGCCGAAAGCATCATCTCGCCGCAACTTGCAGCGGTGAATGATTGGGACAACGCGGTTGTCACGTTGCAATTCGCGAACGGCTCGCTCGGCATGGTGGACCTCACTCGCACTGGCCTCTACGGCTACGACATTTCCACCGAGCTGCTCGGCTCCGAAGGTACTCTGCGCATGGGTTATCTCCGTGAGACTGCTATTCTGCACATGACCCAAAACTCCGTTGCTCACGACACCGTCCCCTGGTTCATGGAGCGCTTCGAGCAGGCCTATGTCACTCAGCTCGAAGATTTCGCGCAAAAAGTCCTTGCAGGCGAGCCACCCAGCATCACTATTGACGACGGCATAAGCGCCCTGCGCATCGCGCTGGCCGCCACCCGCTCCGCCCATGAAAAGCGCCCGGTTGAGGTCAATGAAATTGCCCTATCCCAGGGCGCGTAAGCCATCCTTTCTTCGGCATATGCGTCAAAATTAAGTATGAACAGCACCCTGTTCTCGGTCGCGTGGCCAATGCGCAAGAGGAGGTCATCCCAGCGACGAGCTACCATGCTGCTCGCCATGATTCTTGTTGCCTCCGCAGCAGCCAGCGGCAACGATCCTTGGAAGGACAAAGATTTCGCCGACTGGGATCTGAAAGACGTTCAGAGAGTTCTCAACGATTCGCCCTGGGCAGGGCAGGTTCAGTTCGGCATGCAGGGCGCGGATGCGGCACCTTCGGCCATTACCTCAACCACGCAATCACCGGTTAATGATACCCTGATGGGGGGTGTCGCTCGGGGCACTCCTGCCAACGCAGCTAGCAGCGCGCCCTCACAGGGCACCGGCCCGGTAATGCTATTCACCGTCAGTTGGGTCTCCTCGCGCACCATATGTGAGGCGAAGGCTCGCAGCAAGGAACTTTCCGGGATGCCGCCGGCGGAAGCCCGCACCAATTTGGCCACGCTATACGACAACTATCAAATCGCAGTGGCAGGGAATAATCTAAGTGCTTTCGCTCGAGAAGGCGCAGAAAAACTGAAGTCGGACTCCTACCTGATGGCCAAGAAATCAAAGGAAAAGGTCGCCCCCACTCGTGTCTTTGTCGAGCCTGGAGACAGCACCCGGCCCGGCGCAATCATTTATGAATTCCCTAAGAAATCCCCAACTGGCGCCCCAACAATTCCACCAGGCGAAAAAGGCGTCGAGTTCTTCACCGCCGCCGGCAAAATTCCCCTAAAAATATCCTTCGACATCACCAAAATGACGGACAAGCGCGGCCCTGACCTCTAGTCCGATCACTCTCCAATTTCTCCCCGCAAACTCTGCGCCTTCTGGGATTCTGTGGTGAAGCCGTGTCCTCCTTCTGTTTTGATTGCGCCTCACCCCGCCGTGTACTTCACATGGGATTTATCCTTGTGCGACGGCGTAACCGCCGCCCTTGTCTCCAGCACTGGCGTCAAGTAGCTCGCGAACCCAATCCCCACCAGCACCGTCCCATACCTTTTCTGAGGTACAAAGGATCGCACCACCGATTTCCCCGCCTCCAGACGATAGAGATTCGCCGAATATCTCCGCGCAAACAATTCTCGCATCGCCTCTCTCAAATTCGTTCCCACTTCCATCAAGTTCGCGCCGCCCGCGTATTCGCACGCAAATCCGCCCAGAAACGAATTGTCCGTTTTGCGAAACACCTTCGCCAGCATCAGCCCGGCAGTGATTCGCGTCCCGGGCTTGTCCGAATGCTGCATGGCGATGATTCCTTCGAGCACAGAGCCATGATGAATCGCCGGTAGGTGAGGCAGCTCGGTCGCCTCGGGCGGCAGCACCGACGTGTAAACCATTATGTTGAAATTCTCGATTCCCGCCATATTGAGCGCCGCGTCATACGACCCGGTCTCAATCCCCACATCGCTTTCCCCCCAGCCAATCACCCAAAAATATTCCTTGGGTATTCGGCAGCCAATCTCCATGTAGTGCGACGCGTTACTGTTGGTCATCCGACACCGCTCGGCGCAGCTTAAAGACACTTTCGTCTCGCGTCAATTGGAAAGGGCGACACCATTTGCCAAATGATGTACTCGGAGGGGGCAATTATCATTACCTTGAAGGAAACCTTTCCTCACCCAGCTTCGTACATCTATCCAGAGGCGAACCAATGAGCACTCTCTGGCACGATCTCGTCTATGGCGCACGCATGCTGCGAAAGCACCCCGGCTTCACAGCACTGGCCGTTCTCACCTTGGCTCTGGGCATCGGCGCCAACACTGCCATTTTCAGCATTGTGGACTGGATGCTCCTTCGTCCTCTCCCGGTCAGTCATCCCGAGCAGGTGACCTTCCTGGCCATGCAACAGGAAGGCCACTTCAGCAACGGTTTCTCTATCCCGGATTTATTGGATATCCAGAGTCAATCCACAAGTGTTTTCAGTGACGTGGCTGGCGATGGAATCGGCCTTAGCGGCGGCCTCACTGCCGACGGAAGGACCCAGCCCATTCAGATTGGATATGTCACTGGCAATTTCTTCCGCCTAACCGGAATTAAACCTCATCTCGGCCGCTTCATTCTCCCCTCCGAAGGCGCAGTTGCCGGAGCCGACCCCGTCATCGTCCTCAGCTACTCATACTGGGCCACGCGCTTCGGCAGCGACCCCGGCATCATTGGCAAAAAAGTAGCCTTTGACGGCCATCCAGTTACCGTAATCGGCATTGCGCCAGAAGGTTTTCGGGGACTGATCTCCCTCCTCGAAACCCAGGGGTATCTGCCATTGGGTATGCAAGCTGTGGACGGCAGCCGTCCTCCGGATTTCATGACCAATCGCGGCTCGCGCTCTGTGTTGATTGCCGCCCGTTTGAAGGACGGCGTTTCTATTGAACAAGCGCGATCCGTCCTGAGTGTCATCTCCACACGCCTTTCCGACCAATATCCAAAAACAAATCACGGAATGAATCTGGGTGCGTGGCCGCTCGGTCCGCAAGGCCCAATCGCGAATCCTTCCTCAAGCCCGTTCCGCTCCCTTGGGGTCGTTTTCCTGAGCCTTGCACTGCTTGTCCTGGTACTTGCATGCTTGAATGTCGCCAACATGCTCCTTGTCCGTGCCACGGGCAGGCGGCGTGAGATGGCCGTGCGCGCGGCGCTTGGCGCCGCCCGCGGCAGACTTATTCGCCAACTTCTCTCCGAAAGCTTGGTCCTCGCTGCGGCTGGGTGCGTCGCCGGGATTTACCTCGGACTGGTTGCGAGCCGCGCGCTCAGCTCACTCAATCTGATGACCAGCTTTCCTATCGTGCTCGATTTTCACTTCGACTGGCGTGTATTCACCTATGCCTTCGCGATTGCCATTCTGACCGGCTTCCTCGCAGGTATCGTCCCCGCACTTCGGGCTTCCCGCATAAATCTAAGTGGTGTGCTCCATGAAGGCGACCGCACCTCGACGGGCGGCCATCAGCGATTCCGCAGCTCTCTAGTTGCCGCTCAAGTTGCCGGGTCGCTCATGTTGCTGGTCATTGCTGGTCTTTTTGTCCGCAGTCTCTCCAACGTCCATCTCGCCGATCTTGGGTTCGATCCGCAGCACGTTTTGAATCTCACCCTCGACCCGCACGAAATCGGCTACAACGAAACGCAGGGCCGCGATTTTGATCGCCAGCTCCTCACACGCGTGCGCTCGATCCCTGGAATCCAATCCGCCTCACTCGCCCAGACAGTCCCCATGGGTGAGATTGAATTTGGCGACCGCATTGAAGTGGATGGCTACCAGGCGCCCACTGGCCAGTCTCAGCCCGAAGCCGGCTACGACTTCGTTTCCTCAGGGTATTTTGAAACTCTGGGACTCCACATCCTTCATGGCCGCGGAATAACCGATGCCGATGAACAGAACTCTCAACTCGTCGCCGTCGTCAACGAAGCCATGGCTCAGCAGTTTTGGCCCGGGCAGGACCCCGTCGGCCGCCACTTTGTTTGTATGTTTGAGGGGCACGGCACCGATCTGGATGCTGCCAGGAAACACCCTTTGGAGATAGTCGGTGTGGTTAAGAACAGCAAGACCGGCAATCTAGTCGAGGCTCCCAGCCCATACTTTTACGCACCGCTGACACAACACTACGCATCGCTCGCCACTCTACAGATCCGTGCCATGGGCGCCCCGGAATCCATGGCCCAGATCACGGAGCAGACCATTGAATCCCTCGCGCCCAGCATGCCTGTCTACGGCGTCCAGACCATGTCGAGCGCACTGAGGAGCCTGAACGGCCTCTTTCTTTTTCAATTCGGCGCCGGCCTTGCGGCATCTCTCGGTCTAATCGGGTTGATCCTAGCCACAGTGGGCGTATACGGTGTGGTTTCCTACTCGGCCAGCCAGCGCACGCGCGAAATCGGCATTCGCATGGCATTGGGGGCACGGCCGGCAACCGTCCTACTTATGATTTGCCGACAGGGAATGGTCATCATCGGGATCGGCCTGATGATTGGATTATTTGCCGCGTTTGGCGTGGGGCGAGTGGTTGGCAGCTTCCTGATCGGCGTGGCTCCCACCGACCCCATTACATACGCGACTGTCACGCTGGGACTTCTCTTTGTCGGCGTCTCAGCGTGTTACGTTCCCGCGCGGCGCGCCGCCCGGGTGGATCCCATGGTCGCCCTTCGCCACGAATAAAGAGCGACAGCTGAGATATTCTTCGTCTTGAGGGAGAGGATGCTTCGGATCAGTTCTTGTGACCCCTGATTCCAGCAAGCTCCTTTGACTTTCTTAGAGGTACTCCATCATTGCTTCGGCGGCGCCACGGTCGGAACCACGCTGGTATTGAATTTCTTATAATCCGAATACCGCGTAATTTCATTCATCTTGAACCCTTTCACCAGCAGCACACGAACTCCAACATGCGCTTCTTCGTAAGTCGGCAACCACACCTCGTTATTCACATAAGCTTGCTCAAAAATAAAACTAGTCCCTTCTTGTAAATTGGCCACCAAACCGCCGGCTATCTTGAAATCGCCGTCAACCGAGGCAGCGCAGCGCGCACACTGGGCGTGAACCGCGGCGCGGAAGTTACGCTTGAATTGAGTTAACCGAAATGCGGGCGGGTTTTAATAGCACAGGCTCCAGCCTGTGTTGGTTTGACTTGGGTTTGGGTCAGAACGGCACACAGGCTGAAGCCTGTGCTACCAAAAGCAACTTCGAGATTCAGCGCGGCAAATCCATCGTCATCAAAAACGCCCGCGTGCGCGGATCAAGCCAGTCGCGCAGGGCGTCTCCCAACAAATTAAACGCAAGAACCGCAGCCATGATTCCGAGCGCCGGAAAAATCACGAGGTGCGGAGCGTCGAAGAGGTGATTGCGCGCGTCGTTCAGCATCGCTCCCCAGCTCGGTGTTGGAGCCACGACTCCAAGTCCCAGAAAACTTAGCGTTGATTCTGCCAGGATGGCGCCTGCCATGCCGATCGTCGCTTGAATCAGGACGGGCTGCAGCGTGTTGGGAAGCAAGTGACGCAGCAGGATCCGCGTGTGTGATGCTCCCAGAGATCGCGCGGCGAGGATGAACTCCATTTCGCGAACTTTGAGCACCTGCGCTCGCGCCAGACGCGCGTAGCCCGCCCAGCCTGTAATGACCAGCGCGAAAATCACCTTGTCCAGCCCCGGCCCCAGGAATG